>Ga0310811_10002824_pt1 | contig 21790 bp, 22 predicted proteins | sample YCmetagenome_FD_207642 | JGI IMG/M metagenome (GOLD analysis project Ga0310811, IMG submission 207642) | Soil microbial communities from experimental microcosm in Duke University, North Carolina, United States - YC | ecosystem: Engineered > Artificial ecosystem > Soil microcosm > Unclassified ...
TCCGGCACCGGGTTCGGCAAGTCGTTCGCGGTCGCACCTTCGACCGGCGAATAGGCGAAGCAGCCGAGACGGTCGATCTCCGCTTCCTTCAGGAAGTCGAGCAGATATTCAAATTCCGCTTCGGTCTCGCCGGGAAAGCCGGCGATGAAAGTCGAACGGATCGTGATGTCCGGGCACAGCGCACGCCATGCCTGGATACGCTCGATGTTCTTCTCGCCGCTCGCTGGGCGCTTCATCCGCTTCAGCACATCGGGATGTGCATGCTGCAGCGGCACGTCGAGATACGGCAGAACGCGCCCCTGCGCCATCAGCGGAATGACCTGATCCACGTGCGGATACGGATACACATAATGCAGGCGCACCCACGCGCCATACCCGGCAGCCAGTTCGCCAAGCGCTTCGACCAGCTGCGTCATATGCGTCTTGACCGGCTTGCCGTTCCAGAAGCCCATGCGGAACTTCACGTCCACGCCATAGGCACTGGTGTCCTGCGAGATCACCAGCAATTCCTTGACGCCGGCCTTGAACAGGTTTTCGGCTTCCAGCATGACGTCGGCAATCGGACGCGAGACGAGATCGCCGCGCATCGACGGGATGATGCAGAAGCTGCAGCGGTGATTGCAGCCTTCGGAAATTTTCAGATAGGCAAAATGCTTAGGCGTCAGCTTGATGCCCTGTGCCGGTACCAGATCGATGAAAGGTTCATGCGGCTTCGGCATGTGCGTGTGCACCGCATCCATCACTTCGCCCAGCGCATGCGGGCCGGTGACGGCCAGCACTTTCGGATGCACCTTGGTGATGATGTCGTCGCCCTCGGCATCCTTTTTCGCGCCGAGGCAGCCGGTCACGATGACCTTGCCGTTCTCGTTCAGCGCCTCGCCGATCGCATCCAGCGATTCCTGCACCGCAGCGTCGATGAACCCGCAAGTGTTGACGATCACCAGATCGGCACCGTCATAGGACTTCGCCGTCTCGTAACCTTCGGCGCGGAGCTGAGTCAGGATTTGTTCGGAATCGACCAGCGCTTTCGGGCATCCGAGAGAAACGAAGCCGATCTTGGGCGCTGCAGATGATGCGTTGGACATGGCAAGAACGATAAGAAAAAGAGGATCGCAGGAGCGAAAAACAATCCGCTATTGTACCCGCTTGTCCTCTGTTCCTTCGTTGCGCCTTGCGCGAAAAGCTAGTTGGCCTTGTCGTTCGCGCTGAAGGAAAAACTGCCGAACATGTTGCGGGACTGGTTCTGCATCTGTTCCTGCATCTGCACGAACAGGTTCTTGCTCTGCTCGATGTAGTTGCTCATCATGCCCTGCATCATCGGTCCCTGCACGTTCATGAACTGCGACCACATTTCGGCATTCAGCGATTTGCTTTCCGTCAGCCGGTTCTGGATGTCGATGAAGGCCTGGATGTTCTTTTCCAGATAGGAACTCATCATGCCCTGCATCGCGTGGCCGTAATAACGAATGATCTGCGCCAGTGCAGTACTGGAAAACATCGGCGTACCGTTCGCCTCTTCCTCAAGAATGATCTGCAGCAGGATGCTGCGTGTGAGATCCTGCTCAGTCTTGGCATCGACGATGGAAAACTCTTCGTTATCCAGCACCAATTGCTTCACATCGGCCAGCGTGATGTAAGAGCTTGTCTGGGTGTCGTACAAACGCCGGTTCGGATACTTTTTGATCAAGCGCTCTGTGAGCTTTTTTGTATTATTCATCGGGATTTCCGCACGTACTGCGTCGCAACGCATTTATTATTTATCGGCTTGAATCGCACGAAGTCTCCTTTCGCGCTTTGCCATTATAGCCTCGAGAAACAAGGATTTACGCAGTTTTCTCCATGGCGGACATGAATTGTTGCAATGCAATGAAATCGCTGCCTGCGATGTCATCTCACCGGATTTCGGGTATCGTTGCCACTCTTTCCGTCAAAGGGCTATCCGTGTACATCGTCGCCATTGCCTGGCTTTACGTTATTTTGATGATGGCCGTGACCGAAGCCAGCGTGATCGCCGGCATTCTGAGCTTTCTGTGCTATGGTGTGCTGCCGATCGGCATTCTTTATTATCTTGCCGGGAGCAGACGCAGGCGTGCCCGGCGGCAAGCAAGGTCAGCCAAACCAAACGAGGCGGACTAAATCAGCGCAGCCAGATCAGGCTTGCCATGCGGCCGGTCGTGCCATCGCGGCGGTAGGAGTAAAAGCGCTGCCGCTCGGCGACCGTACAGAAGCGGCCGCCACGCACTTCCGTAACGCCGGCCGCATTCAAGATATGCGTCGACAACCGGTACAGATCGGCCAGATATTTGCCTGAGCGCGCAGTGGCGGGAGTAAAAGCATCGGCGTGAACTGCGGCGCGATCGACGAACGCTTGCCGTACCTCTTCGCCCACTTCGAAATGTGCAGGCCCGATCGCCGGACCCAGCCATGCCAGGATGTCGCCCGCACCCGCACCGCGCATCTGCGCAATGGTGTTTTCCAGCACACCGGCGGCCAGGCCACGCCATCCGGCGTGTGCGGCACCGACCACCTTGCCGGCCTTGTCTGCAAACAGCACCGGCAAGCAGTCGGCCGTCATGATGGCGCATACCACGCCAGGTTGCGTGGTGAAGCTCGCGTCTGCTTCGGCCGCCTCCGTCACGCTGGCGGCGTCGACGACTCTGGTCCCGTGCACCTGTGTCAGCCACACCGGCTCGGCTGGCAGATGGCGCCGCAACTGCGCGCGGTTGCGCTGAACGTTTTCCGCCAAGTCGCCGACGTGCAGACCGAGATTCAAGCCTCCTGCGCCTTGCGCATCGTCATACGGCACAGCGCTGAAACCGCAGGCGCGCGTGGTCGACAACGCACCGATCATTGGCAGTGACGAACCCCATTGCGGCAGGATGATTTCCATCGTCTTGTCAGTCAGCGTTGATGCCGGCTGCAGCAACGAGTGCGGAAAAATCCTCCGGCACCTCAGCCGACCATTCCATCGCTATGCCCGAGACTGGATGGATGAGACCCAGACGACGCGCATGCAGCGCTTGCCGCGGAAAGACGGAAGCCAGATGCTGCTTGCCGTACAAGCCGTCGCCGACCAGCGCAAAGCCGATGAATTGCATATGCACGCGGATCTGATGCGTACGGCCGGTCTCGAGCTGGCAGCACACCAGGCTGACGGGGCGCCTGTCCAGTGCACCGGTCGCCAGCCGCGTGTAATGCGTGATGGCCGGCTTCGCACTCGGCGCCTCGGAAACCGCCATCTTGATGCGATCGCGCGGATGGCGACCGATCGCCGCCTCCACCGTGCCACGGACATTCGGCGTGCCCCACACCAGCGCCAGATATTCGCGCTTGACGGTGCGCGCCTGCAGTTGCCGCACCAAGTCGGTATGGGCCACCAGCGTCTTGGCAACGACCATCAGGCCGCTGGTGTCCTTGTCCAGCCGATGCACGATGCCTGCGCGCGGCACGCCGGCAATCGCAGGAAAGTGATGCAGCAAACCATTCATCAAGGTGCCCGACCAGTTTCCGGCGGCGGGATGCACGACCAAACCTGCCGGCTTGTCGATCACAAGGATCGCTTCGTCCTCGTACACAATGTTCAGCGGAATCGCTTCGGCCTTGTAGGCAAGCTCTTCCGGCGCCGGCTGCGGATGGACGACCACATGTTCATCGCCGTACATCGTCATCTTTGCGCGTGCGACCTCGCCGTCCACGCTGACGTGTCCGGCTTCTATCCATTGCTGCAGGCGGCTGCGCGAATACTGCGGTATCAACGCTGACAGGAGTTTGTCGAGACGCGTACCGCAAGCATCGGCATTCAATTTCAATTCGATCGGAGCGGAGACAACGGCGCTGTCATCGACATCGCCATCCATCGCGTCGTCGTCGACTTCGGGGGAGAGTTTGTTCAAAATCGTACTTGTTGAGTTTGGCGCAAGACCATCGGCTATAATCCAGCATTCTCCAGCGGTATCCCTGCGAATCCCATGCATAGACAAATGTTGAAAATTTCGGTTCTTGCCTTGGTCCTTCTGCTGTCGGCGTGCAGCCTTCCAGAAAAAGTCGACGAGACCAAGAACTGGTCGGCCCAGCGATTATACTCGGAGGCCAAAGAAGAAATGCGCTCGGGTAATTACGACCACTCGATCGAGCTGTATGAAAAGCTGGAATCGCGCTATCCGTTCGGCACCTATGCGCAACAGGCGCAGATGGAAATTGCCTATGCCTATTATCGCCAAGGCGATCAGGTGCAGGCGCTCGCGGCAGTCGAACGCTTCGTCAAGCTGCATCCGGATCATCCGAACGTCGATTACATGTATTACCTGCGCGGTCTGATCAACTTCAATGATCGCACCAGCCTTTTCGATTTCCTCGCCCACCAGGACCCGAGCGAGCGCGACCCGAAGGCCGCACGTGAAGCTTTCGATTCCTTCAAACTGGTCGTCGAAAAGTTCCCGAACAGCAAATATGCGGACGATTCGCGCGCACGTATGGCGTATCTGGTCAATGCGATGGCTCAATACGACGTGCACGTCGCGAATTACTACTACCGCCGCGGCGCCTATCTGGCGGCCGCGAATCGCGCACAGGACGCGGTGAAGAAATACCAGGGCGCGCCGGCAGTCGAGGAAGCGCTCTACATCATGGTGAAGTCCTACGACGCGATGGGCATGACGCAACTGCGCGACGATGCCAACCGTGTGATGCAGGCCAACTTCCCGAACAGCATTTACTTCAAGGGTGGCCCGGTCAAAGAAAAGCCGTGGTACCAGATCTGGTAAGCCTGATAAAAAGCCTCGCATCGCGAGGCTTTTTATATTCCGGCTTGATTCAGGCAGCCAGCCTGCGCCGGAATACCCAGTGTTGCGCATCCGATGCAGACTCCTCATACGCATAGCCTTCCACATCGAAATTCTTCAACGACGAAGGCCGTTTGAGCGCTTTCTCCGCTGCATAGCGTGCCATCAGGCCGCGGGCGCGTTTGGCATAGAACGAGATGATCTTGTACTGCCCGTTTTTCCAATCCTGAAACACCGGCGTGATCACTGGGACGTTGAGCAAAGTCGGCTTCACCGCCTTGAAGTATTCTTCCGAAGCCAGATTGACCAGCGTGGACGCCTTGCAGGCAGCGACCTCGCGGTTCAATGCCTCGGTAATCGTGTCGCCCCAGAATGCATACAAATCCTTGCCGGCAGGATTGGCGAGCTTTGTTCCCATTTCGAGCCGGTAAGCTTGCATCAAGTCCAGCGGACGCAGCAAACCATACAGGCCGGATAGAATGCGGATGTGCGATTGCGCGTAATCGAGCTGCCTGGCGCTCAGGCTGGCCGCATTCAGGCCTTCGTAAACATCGCCATCGAACGCAAGCATCGCCTGCTTGGCGTTCGCGCTGCTAAACTTCGGCGTCCATGCCGTAAAGCGTTCCGCATTCAGCGCTGCCAGCGGATCGGAAATACCCATCAAACTGGCAATCTGTGATGGCGGCATCTTGCGCAGAATCGCAATCAGCTCTGCCGAACGCTTGAGAAAATCGGGTTTGGTGGAGACGTCGGTATGCGCAGGCGTTTCGTAGTCGAGCGTCTTGGCGGGCGATAAAACAATCAGCATCAGTTCAACATCCGGAAAAATGCCGACAATGATACCGAAGCGCGTGGTACTCGACACCAACGTCTGTCTTGATTTGTTCGTTTTTCGCGATCCGCGTTGGACAGCCTTGCATGAAGCCTTGTGTACCGGCGCGATTGAAGCGGTAACACGCGACGATTGCCGGACCGAATGGCAGCTGGTATTGCACTACCCGCATTTGAAGCTGGACGAGACGCGGCGGGAGCAGGTGGCACGAGAATTCGATGCACTCATCCGTCCTCACCATTGCGCAGACGAGCAGATGGAAACAGTTGCCCTACCGATCTGCAAGGACAAGGACGATCAGAAATTTCTCGAGCTTGCGCGTGACGCGCAAGCAGCGCTGCTGCTGACAAAGGACAAGGCGCTCCTGAAACTTGCCGGCAAGGCGCGGCGCAATGGTCTGTTCGCCATCATGACACCGGACGCATGGACACGCGACTTCAACCTCTCAAAGATTGAAACGCAATCTCCTTAGCGAGACAACTGACGTATTTTCTGTTCGACGAATGCCTGCAGCTCCGACGACAGGCTCGCCGTTTCGCGTGCATGCATGAAGGCCTCCCGCGCCGGTTGCAGGCGATTGTCGGCCTGCAGCGAAATCCCCAGACCCATCCACCACACACCATTGCCCGGGTCCTTGTCCAGCGCCGCTTCGTACAGATTGATTGCATCGGCGTGGCGCCCTTCGCGCTGCATCAGCGCCGCAAGGAAGGCCTGGTATTCGGCATTGCTGCCTGCAGCAGGCAAACTGCGCTGCAACGTGGCGATCGCCGCCTTCTGGTCGCCCTTATCCAGCTGCAGCCGCGCTAGGATCATCGCGAAGTTCGTTTGCCGCATATCCAATTCCAGCCCCTGCTGTGCGAGGTGCATGGCATCGTCGCGGCGCTTGGCATTGAGCATCAGCGCGATCAAGGTCTGCCGCGCGCTGGCATTCGACGGATCGGTTTGCAGCACCTGTTCGAGCAAGGTGCTCGCTTCCTGTGCCCTGCCCTGCTGGATCAGCGTGGTCGCCTTGCGATAGTCGTTCTCCGCCTTTTGCTGCGGCGTCCATTCCTTGATTTGCTTATTCAGCGCGACGGATTGTTCTGTTGCCGCATTTTTGCCAACGGTATCGGGTAATGCTTTCGGTTCGGCGCGAGGAGGCTGAACCGGCTTGATCTGTGCTTGCTTGTCCTGCGCGTTCGCTTGCTGCGCGCCTTTTGGCTGAGCAAGCTCGGCAAGATTGTGCGCAGCTGCCGGCTGTCCGGTATTCGGCTTGTCGTCCCCCTTGTTCTCTTTTGTTGCCTGTTCGGTCGGCGCAGCCGACTCGGTCATCGGCGGAATCTGGGACAGCGAAGCCGTACTGAGATCGCCATCCACCTTGAGGCTCAACGCGGGAGGCGGCGCAACAGGCGATTCAAGCGGCGCTGCAGCGGGGGCGGCAACAGGCGTCGCCGGAGTCACCGCAGGCACGACTTGTACTGGTTGCGGCACCGCGGGCGCGCTTACCGCTCGCGGACGCAGCGCCATCCATACGGCCAGCGCGCACAGCACGATGCAGCACAATGCCGCAATCATGATCCGCGGTCTTGCACCTTGCGGTGCTGGCGCTGCCCTGACCTCCGGCGGCAAGCGGCCAGTGCTTTCGTCAGCGTGGCGTTGCTCGAGGTCTTGCAGCATCTTGTTGATCAGGCTCATCGCATATAAGTCCAGGTAATGCCGCACGCAATTGCTGCCGCAGCGAAGCCTGCCAGCCAAGGCATCCAGGCCAGCGGATTGCGGTGCGGCAGCGTATCGGCGGCAGCGGCGCGCACGTGGCGCGCTTGCACCTCTTGGCGCCCTTCACCAAAGCTCAGCATCAGTGCCTTGTGCGCCATGATATTGACCAGGCGCGGTATGCCGCCGCTGGCGCGATGCAGACTGCGCACCGCGCCGCGATCGAACAGCCGCGCCCCCGCATATCCGGCGATTTTCAGACGGTGCGCAAGATAGAAGTCGAGGTCATCTTTCGACAAGGCCTGCAGCCGATAGTGAAAGGTAATGCGCTGCGCCAGCTGACGAATCGCATCTTGCCGCAGTTTTTCATCGAGTTCCGGCTGGCCGAACAATACAATCTGCAGCAGCTTGCGCTTTTCGGTTTCGAGGTTGGTCAGCAGGCGCAATGCTTCCAGACTTTCCAGCGGCATCGCCTGCGCTTCATCCAGGCACAGCAGTACTTTCTTGTCGTCACGCGCAAGCACCAGCAAGCGATGGTTGATTGCCTTCAGCAATTGATGCTGATCGACGTCCTTTTCGAGCGTGATTTCCAGTTCGTCCGCCAGCGCCAGCATCAGGCTGCGCGGATCGAGATAGGGATTGGGAATGTAAGCGGTGACGAAATGATCGTCCAAGGTAGCGAGGAACTTGCGGCACAGCAGCGTTTTGCCGGTGCCGACCTCGCCCGTAATCTTGATGAAGCCCTCACCGTTGCGGGCAGCAATCAGCAGCGTATTCAACGCCTGCTGGTAAGTGGGGCAAGCGAAAAAGAAGCTCGTATCGGGCGTGATGCCGAACGGCTGCTCTCTCAGCCCGAAATGCTGCCGATACATGTTTCGCTTCCTAGAACCTGTCCCTCGGGGTCATCGCCTCGATACGCTTCTGCGTATCGATCACATCCTGCCCCCAGCTTGCCTGATTCTGGATCACGGTCGGTTTCAGCAGAATCACGAGCTCGCTCTTAGTCGTTGCCATATTGGTGTTCTTGAACAGGTTGCCGACGACGGGCGCCTCACCCAGGCCTGGAATCTGCGAGCGGTCGGTGCTGCTTTCCTGCGTCATCAGGCCACCGATCGCGATGATATTGCCGTCCTGCGCGCGTACCACGCTATCGGTCTCCGAGGTCTCGCTCTTGGCGAGTGGCAGCGTGATCTTGTTCTGCACATTGCCCTGGAAGCCGAGGTCGATCTGCTTCGGATCGTCCTGCACCTTGGTGACCGATGGATGGATGTGCAGAATGATGTTGCCCTGATCGTCGATCTGCGGCGTCACGTCGAGCACTACGCCGGAGAAGAACGGCTGCAGCGTGACGTTTGGCGTCGAGGTGGTGGTCGTGCCTCCTGCCGAGGTATTGATGTTATTGCTGATGTTGGTAACAAAAAATTCGTCAGTACCGACCTTCAGCACTGCCTTCTGGTTGTTCAGCGTCGCAATACGTGGGCTGGACAGCACGTGTACATCGCCCTGCGATTCGAGGAAGGAAATCAGCGAGGCGAAATTTCGCGTTTGCAGTGCAAGACCGAACATCGAACCGACTGCGCCGTCTACACCGTTTAGCGTAGTGCCGGCGACGGCGCTGACGCCGGTATTGCCGGTGCTGGACAGCGTTGCACCGGCCGTGCTCGACAACGATGCGTTCGGCGAAACAAAGCCTCCAGAAATACGCGTATTACCAGTGCGGAAAGCCGACCAGTTGATGCCAGTCTGGTAACCGTCGCTCAGTGTAACCTTCAATATTTTCGCTTCCAGCACTACCTGACGATCGACCGACAACTGCGTCGCTTTTAAGTAAGCCGTGACGTTGCGCAGCTCGTCCGGCATCGCCCGCACTACGATCACGCCCGACTGCGGGCTGATGACGATGCTGCGACCATCGCGTACACCGCCAATGATCGCTTCCAGCGCTATACGTAGTTCGGCCCAGAAATCGCTGTTCGAAGTCGTGCTGACGCGGCTGCTTTCGATCGGATCGTAGACACCGTTATTGCCGTTGTTCGTATTGTTGTTGGGGTTGTTGTAATTGTTGTTATTGCCATTGCCATTGCTGTTATTGGTGCCGTTCGACTGGCTGGCGTTCAGCGAACCGGCAATCACACTGGTTTCCGATTTTCCCTTGCGGTTGCCGGTGAGGTAGTTCACCTGGAAGATGCTGGTCTGCATGGTCAGCGGCTTGATCACGATGCGGTTTCCTTCGACCGTGTAGTCGTAGCCGTACAGTTCGCGAATCGCATCGAGCGCCTCGAATAGTGTCACGTTCTTCAGGTTGGCGGATATCGTGCCGCTGACATCCGGATGCACCAGCATGTTGTAACGCGTTCCACTAACGATCGCATTGAAGAACTGGCTGGCGGGCACATTGTTGAATGCAACGCTGAAGCGCTCTTCCAGCGGCGGCCGCGCCTTCGGCATCTCGATATTGATCGGCGGCAGCAATGCGGCCTGCACTGCCTCCGGTTTGGCAGGCTGCACATACTGCTGCGCAGCCTTGTCCATTTCCGCATTCAATTGGTTGTATGCGTCCCGCTTGGTGGCAAATGACGTGCAACCGCCGATGCCAAGCGCCAGGAGGAGTAGGAATATTGTACGCACCATAAACTGCCCTATTGCTTGCGATGAGTTTTGCCAGCCGCGGATCGCGTGTCGGCCTGGATGGAAGATCGACGCTTGTCGACGTCGGGGAATAATTTCAATGTCTGTAGCTCGCTACCATTGCGCAGCACGACTTGTGTTTCCGACACGCTGACGAGCTTCGCACCGTTGAACTGCTCGCCCAGTGCAACCGCTTGACCGCTGATGATGGCGACCTTTCGATTCGGTCCGATCAACACGGATTGCAGAACCGGACCTTCGGTCACGACCTCCTCGCCGTGGCTGACCATTGCCGGTGGACGGGTCGGGTCTTGCAATTGTTGCGCCAGGGTCGGCGCCATCAGGCACATGCAGACGCACGTACCTAATACCATGGGCAGACGAAACGTTTTCACAAATCTAGCCATTTCTTATCCTGGCTCAGGGTGAACAGAGTCAGCGTCAGCGTCGCCTTTGGATAGTCGTCGACCGTCAACTGTGCGCTTCCCCAGAACAGTTCCCACGGCAGCGCTTCGAGCGCGCGCATATAGGCCAGCATGTCCATGTAGCTGCCCTGCACCGTCAGCTGTACCGTGTGCTTGTAGACGGTTTCGATACCGCTTGCCTCTTCTGCCTTCGGTGCCACCTCTGGCGCTGCAGCCTTGTCCGCCGAAGATTGCGCAGACTGCGCAATGTCGGTCAGGTTTGTCACCGGCAGCGTTTGCAGCGACACAAGCAGCAGCTTGTTGTTGCGCTTGAGGACGTTCTCCAGCAGATCGGCCATTTCATGCGGCGGCACAAGGTGCTTCTGCAAATCACTCAGCGCCGCGTGCATCCTGCCCGCTTCTTCCTGCAACTGGCGCAAGCGCGCGCGGTCGGCCTGATCGGGATCGGCCTCTCTCGCCTTCACCGTCTGCTGGATCTGGTTCTGGATATCCGCGATCTGCGATTGCTGCTGACGAATCTGCTGCGACAGCGCCGCTTGGCGCGCATACTGCGGATCGAGCAGGAAGCTATTAACCAGCAGGATCAGAATCAGGATCGCCGCGGCGAAGACGATGACGCGTTCGCGCAAGGACAGTGCGTCAATGCGCAGCGCAAATTTTTCCCATTGCCGCTTCATTGCGCGACTGCCCCCGGCAAGGATTCGCCTTTCGGTGCAATGGACGAACGCAGATTGAAATTGATATAGGCAGGCTGCACCATGCGCTTCTTGTCCTTGTCCGTCGCGCTGGCGTCTTCAACAGGCTTGGGTAACTGCATCTCGAGCGCGGCAAACGACGCGCCTTGCATGATCGGCTCCGCCTTCAAACGGCTCAGATAGGCTGGTACCAGTTCCGGGCGCAGCGCACTGCCCTGAATGGCAATCTCGCCACCGGCGCCTTGAATATTGAAGCCTGTCAGCCAGATGCCGCCCGTGATCTGCCGTGCAAACGCGCTCAGGTAGGACGAATAGCCTTTGGTATTGCCAAAGTCACCCTCGCCCAACACCTTCGAGATCTGCTGCAGCGATTTAACTTCGAGTTCGGCATGACGCAATTGCATGGCGAGCGCCGGATCCTTCTGCCGCGGGCCATATTCCGCGGTGACCTTGGCTAACTGGTTCTGCGCCATTTGCAATTGCGTTGCTGTCGACTGTTTTTCTGTTTCCAGATTCGAAAGCTGATACCGCGTATAGAGCGTAAGCAGAACCGCGCACAACAGAATGATTCCGAGCGCCTGCACCATGGTCAGTGCGGAAAACTGCTTTTCCTGCTTCAGGAAAATCGGGTTGAAGAGATTGATCTGCCGGCTCATAGCACAGTCTCTTCCAGACGCAAGGCCGCACCCAATGCCAGGAAATAGCGTTGCTGCACGTCGGCCGAGGCCAGTTCGGGCGTCTTCACGCAATCCAGTACGGACCCCAAGTCGAGCACTTCCGACGGAATGTACAGATTCTCGGTCAGATGCGCGCGTAGTTCAGCTGCTGGCGCGGCGCAGGCGAGCACAAGCTTCGACAAAGTGATCATGTGATACTGGCGCTCGAAGTGATCCAGAGAGCGCTGCACCTCAAGCGTCACGCGCTCCAGATATCCTGTCTTCAGTTCAGCATCCGAGCTGGCCATCTGTTCCAGTGTGACGTCGATACGGCGTGAAAGATAAAGCTCGCCGTTGTAGGTAATCGTCAGCAAGCCGCCTTCCGCATCGAATGACAACAGTGCCAAACCGCGTTCCGGAGTTTCAAGCAATGCTGCGATATTACGTTGCGCCATTTCCGGAATGTCGATCACCCGCAAATTAAAACCTGTCTCGGCAAACATTTCCTGCCGCTGCTGGATCAGGTGATTGCGCGCTGCCACCGCATACATTGAATGACTGCGATTGCCGGCTTCCTTGTGCTGCGGTACATCGAGCACATCGATCGTCGCATCGTCGATGTGAAAATCCAGCATGTCCTTCAGACGCCAACGCACCGCGGTCTTCAATTCATCGACCGGCACGTTCGGCGCCTCTACCGAAAGCAGCTGATATTCGTGCGCGCCGAGCAGATGGATACACTCATAGCGCTCCGCATCCAAAGCATGCGCGGCCTTCTCAAGCGTCGCCGCAGGCGTCGCTGTCCCGAACGGAAAAAACGAAACGAATTCCACCACGGGCAACGAGGAAGAGCGATTCACACAAGCCGCGCAGATGCCGTCCTGCTGCATGTGAATCACGATCCTCCCCGCGAGATTTATTTTTTTCCGAAACAGTCGCATGCTTGAACAATGTAGAAACTTGCGTGAACTTATGAGAATAAGCTATTGATGTCAATGGATTTTCTGCTCTTGTTGTACTCGAATCAGTGAACAAATGTGAAGTTCGAAAACCAGAGGTCGCACAAGTGTTAAATCAATCAACTAATACAGCTCTCGCAGGTAGATGACGGGGCCACTTTTATAGACGCCGAAGGTGGCACCAGCTTTAGGATCGTTCGTATATCCGACGCCGGAACCGCTCCATTTCCCTTTCAACCAGGGCAAGTTGGCGACAGCCGTCGCCGTGCAACTCGGATCCGTCTGCGTGCTGCCGGAATCCAGATCGACGCATATCGATACCGTACCCTTGCCAGTGATCGCTGTCGGCTTCGCCATGACGATTTTCGCGGTGCCCGCCTGCAGCTGCACGCTCGTTCCGCCCCCCGGAACGGACAACGCACCGGAGGTCACATTGGCGGGGTTGGTCTTGCTGACGCTACCCAGGGAAAAACTGGTGCAGCTGTCATCCGTGTTGTTGATGAAACCGACTCCAGTCTTCCAGTACTGTGCGCGCACCGGAATCGTCAGACTGAGCTGATCGGAGCCGTTTGCATTGTCGAGAATCAGGCGTCCGAAGCGCAGGCTGGTCGCGGCGGACAAGCTGCTCTTGCCTGCATCGGTGATGGTGGAGCCACTGTCCTTCACCGTGATGAGTGCGCCGTCGGCATCATCGATGGTGGTCTTCAGCCTGAAATTTTCGTAGGAACCGTCCGGCGCCACCGTACCCGTGGAGGGGGACAGGCGATTGAAACTGTACGTCCCGCTTCCCAAATAGGTACCCGCATTCCAGGCAAAAGTGGCGGGCACAGGCGTGAGACGGTTACTCAGGGGGTCGAATAGCGTTTCCTGACTTGATGTGTCGTCCCCGATCACCTTGAAAACGGCAACCGGCGGATACTGCGTGCCGGATGCGACAGCGGTATAGCGCTTCAGCACCGTGCCGTTGCTCGACAACGCTTGCAACTGCAAGGTGATGCCAAGGCCTTGGCCCATATAAGTGAACGGTGTCGATCCCGATGTGCCGGGAGTACAGGCAGGCGTCAGACTCGCATTGACCGCGTAGTGATGAACCTTGAATCGTCCCTTGAGCGAGGTCGCCGCACTGCCGATATCACAACCGTATTTGCCGCCACTCAAGGTGTTCGACGTCGAATTGGGCACGCAATCACCGATCAGATCGTGCGTCACGCCGCCGCTCGCCCCCGTCACCTTGTCCACATTGGCAAACTGATTATCAATTACCGCGTCCTGAGCGAACGTGATCGTACCCACATCGTCATACCGCATGCTGGCTGTGGACGCACCGCTGACTGCAGCGGGCAATGCTGGTGCGACGGAATTCAACAGGGTAAGATCACTTTGCGCCAGCGCATTGCCATTGTGATCGATCACGTTCAGCTTCGAACTTGTATCCACCTTGAGACTTGGCGTACCTGTATAACTCGCGATTAGAGTTTGCGAGGTCGATGCGGCATTGGCGATGAGCGAAAAGGGCTGGCCTGCGGCCACAGTGGAACTGCAGGTAGGTGTTACGCCTGGTGTGCAGCTCGGCAAATCGCTAGAAAGACTAAAGTTCTGCGGCCGTATCGCAAAGACGTCCTTCGAGCATGACGGCACACCGCCGGCAATCACGCGCACTTTCACCTTGGTTTGTGCCTTGGCATAGGTAAAGGACACTGACTGTGCGGTGGAATTGTTGAAGGTGATGGCGGAGGATTCGGCCGTCAGGCCGGTATTCGTATCGCTGCAGTTTCCACTGGATGCATCCGGATTGACCAAACTTGCGGTCGCCGTGCCGGTAAATGGCGCCGACGCGCCGGTAGTATCGATCGGCAGCAGATTCAAGGGAAAAGCAACATCGACCAGCTTCAAATAGATCGGCGTAGCCGGTGTGGTGGAAGTCGCCTCTACCACGTCAAAAGAACAGGCTGCCGAGAATGACACTACGCAGCTTGAGCCGTTGCCGGTACATGTTGTTGCATTCGTTGCCGGGGGCGAGATGGCGCTCGAGCCGCCTATATTGACCGTCGCATTGCCGGCAGGCGTATGCGTCAACGTGACTTGCGTCTGCCCATTGAAAAAAGTCAGCGTATTACCGGACGACCAATTGAATGACCCGCTGCCACTGGTCAATACATTGGCGAGGTTGACGGTCACCTTGCCGATATAGAGGCGCGAGCAGCCGCTATCCGCGCAGGCCTTCACCGTTACCTGCGCAGGAGAGCCGCAACTCCCGCCCGTATACTGGAGTTGTATGTGATCCAAGTGGTCCTGTGAAATCGAACACACCTGCAGATTGCCGATCTCGTGGATATTGGTGTTGCCGCCGGTGGAGCCAGTGAACGACAAGGACCAGTTCGTCGGAACCGCGGCCTGGCCGCTTGCCGCCTTCGCATCGAACGAATTGTTGGCGCCGATCATAGTCGTATAGCTGTTGCCAGTTCCTGTCGTATCGCGCTCCACCTTGGTCCACGCATGAACGCTATCGCTGTGATCGACCGTAATGCGATAACGGTAACCCGGCCCTGCGGTGGCTGACGTCGTATCGATAGTCTGATTCGCCGCGGTGCCTGTGAGATAGTTGTAGCCGGTAAATCCCGAGCCGGAGCCGCGTATTGCGACCGAATCCGCCCGTTGTCCGGGACCACCAGTTCGACCCTCAGTGGGATTGGAAAAATTACCGAACTCGTCCAAGGCTACGCCGATCCAGCCGCCGGCAAAACCGGCATGCGTGGTGTCGCCGCCAGCCGATGCCTGCTTGGGCGCGTAACCAAGCGAGCCGCCGAAGGCGCCTGCCACGGGTTGTATCGAGGCGTCGGACAAGACCACGGCAATACCATCCGCGCCATTTCCGCCATAGGCATAGTCATTGAATTCGACGACGATCTTGTTGCCTGCACCAGGAAAAATGCGCTGCAGGGTCGCATAGGTCGACGCCTGTGTAGACGCATCGGTCAAGCGGAACCGGTTACTGATAATGCGTGGATCACCAAAGGTGCCGCTTTCGTGACCCACGCTCCAGTCAGAACCAGGTGCGCCATTGGCACGTACAAAGCTGTCGAAGAAGCATTCCGATGGTGCGGTCGGATTGATCGTGTATTGCGCACCGCTGAAGGGCACATTGCTAAGCGCGCTGCCACCGGCGTCGGTCACGCCGGTCGAATTAGTCATGTTCAGCTGTAGCGTCCCAGTCCCGCCTGTCGTCAGCGCCGTGACGGTCCATGCGTTCCCGCCACCGGTCACCGATGTGATGGTCGGCGTTCCGCTCAGGCCGGTCTTCACCAAGGTGAAGTTGGATGCCGTCACACCAGTCACGCTTTCACTGAAAGTCACGTCCCATTGAACACTCGCCGCGCTGGTGGGGTTGATGTCATCCAGTGCAATCGCCGTGACGCTGGGCGGCTTTTTGATGCTGTAGGTCTGCCCAGTGAAATTGCCATTTCCGGCACCGGTTCCGCCTAGCTTGTTTCCAGCAGCATCCGTAATGGAATCGTCGTCAACCAGATTCAGGCCGAGCGTGCCGTCCGCTGTCGCATCGCCGGTCGATGCAGTCACGGTGTACGTTGTTCCGCTCCCCGTGACGCCAGTAATGGCCGGCGTGCCAGTCAATCCCATGTTGACCAACGTGAAGTCGGCAGCACTCACACCTGTGACGCTTTCGCTGAAAGTCACGGTCCACTGTACGCTCGCCGAATTCGTTGGACTCGCCGTCACGCGATTGATCGAGGTGACAATCGGCGGCGTCGTATCGATCGTGTAGTCCACTGCAATCTGAATAACATCCACAGATATAGTTTGCGACTGACCGGTCGCGCTCGGCTTGGTCGCTTTGAAAGCGGCACCAAACGCTGCGTTGTTGATATCTGCGGGAGTCCAAGCAGCGCCCCACAGGATGTTACTTCCGCCATGGTCCTCCGAAGCACTGCTAGTGGTGTATGGCGTTGTGGTAGCGCCGTTATACGCAGCACTTACTGCACCGTTCCTCACCAGATAGACTACGGCGTCGCGGCTACCATTGTTTTGCGTACTGCTGGAAAAACGTTCAATCCGAACGGTAATGCCATTGATTATTGCGTTGGTCGGAATATTAAAACCGTAGTCACCGCATCCGAGGTAGTTGGACACCGTACCATCGAGAGATACTGTCGCGTAAGAACCGTTATTCGTTTCCGCACGGTCTGGTCGATTCCAATCATGATTATTATCATTACCGTCGACACAGGTTCCTGGATTTAGAAATCCGGTGTTGATCGCGTATGCCGAACCTGCATTCATTCCACTCAAAACGAGACAAGCCAAAAAAATGAGCAGCGCCCGACCACCAGCAAAAGAGGACCGGGCTATCGTGTTTTTGAGTCGATTGATGAATGGCATATTTTTTAATTGTTGTTCGTGCGAGGCGACAGCCTAACTTCAACAACCCGCTTCACATAATCCGCGCTCCGAGCGGTGGCATCTTCCCCTAGCGGACACGCACCGGCAACAGGCTGATTGCAGGCGACTGAGGTAATCAAAGCAGATCGGGTTGTCGCTGCACCTGCAATCGGATTGACAGGCGTACAGGTTACGCTGACGACAAAAGCTGTGAAGGATTCGCCCGGCGGCGTAAAACTGTTGGTTCCGCTGCAGCTGGTCGGGTTATTCAGATACCGGTACACCCCCCATTCAGCACCCGCCCTCGCCGCCTGATAGGCACGTACGCCCTGAACATCGAGCGCCGTATCGTGATGCTGCACGGTCGAGATCGTCATCATCGCCACGCCGAGACCTGCCAGCACCACTAGCAGAAAAATTGCACTGATCATGCTGAAACCCGCCTCTGCGGACCGTCGCAAACCAATGAAAGTGCCTTCTGTTTTCATGGCGTGTTATCCACGTGCACTTGATGAAATAAAGTGACGATTCCAGTATTCGAGCCCGCTCTTTGCATGACCAAGGTAATTCCTACCAATGCATTGCGCACATTGGCCTGCGCGGCATAGTCGAAGATGCAGTTGGTCACGTCGCGCGCCAACAGCGCGGATGCAGCGGTCGACGCCAGCGTAGCCGGCGTCGGCTGGGCGGCGGCAATCGTGTAGTTGGAATAACGGCGCAAGATGCCGCCATCTTCACAAGCGTAGGTAACCGGCGTACTGACAACTTGGAAGCGATGCCCCGGAGAGCGGAAAACCGGCGTCTGATTAGCGAAGACGTTTTGTTGAAGCGTGACGACGCGCCCATCCGGCGACACCGCCGTGATCTTGGCGCGATTGCCGCAGGAATCCCCTGGGCAATATGCGTTCGCTGGATTCTGTCCGCCGCCAAGGTTGTAGACCACCAAATAATCGCCGCGATTGGCGCCTTGTATTTGAATTGCCTGCGCACCCGCTGGTACGGCACCGACTATCGTGAACTCCGTTTCGCTGCTGTCATTGAAATTGAGCGTCTCGATGCCTCCCGCTGCGTCCTCCGTAACGCCATCCTCTTCATCCAGATAACGGCCGCCGGTCCGGGTCAACAGCAATTCGAGCGATTTTCCATCTGCACTCACACGGATGCTGTTGGGCAGTGCCAGACGAAGATCGCGCGACATGCGGCGTACAGCGGTGTCTGCTTCATCCACCAGCGCAGCACGTGCCACCGTATCGACATAGCCTTGCACCGGCAAACGCATGAAGGTGGCAACCGCAACTGCGATAATTGCCGTGATGACGATGACGATGACCATCTCCACCAGCGTAAATCCACTGGTGCGAAGCACGTGCGTTCTCGCGTGATATAGCTTGCGTCGCATCATGGCATCAGGTTCGGCGCATAACGTGTGCGATAACCGTCCAGCACTACCATCACGCTCCCCGCATATAGCACGCTGATACGAATATGCAGCGAGTCGGCAGCAGGGATGCCGTTCAATTCCTGCTGCGTGATCGCAATCGTCGCCGTATAGTTGTTTAATGCCGGATTGCCCCCGCCGGCACGAAAAATAGGGAGGTTTCCATCGGCGGTAATGTAATCGTTGACGTTATCGAACGGACGAGCGTTCCCCGGTTCCGGCCCCATGACTTCCGGGACGGTATGGCAGTCGGCAGTAGAAGCAGCCGTTTCGGCATTCGGATCAGCCGGATCACAATAGGTAAATCGCGCCAGCGACACCTCTTCCATCAACGCTTCCGCGATCGAAAGGGCCTGCTTGCGAATTTGCGGATCACTACTATGACTTGTCGTGATGTTCATCACCAATAGCACACCTACGAGCGCGATACTGACGATGACAATAAAGAGAACCAGTTCTACGATCGTAAAACCGCCGCGTTTCCCGTACCGTGCCTTGAACTTACTGCACATAGCCGGTTTCGGATTGAATCGGGATGGTGCTGCCATCGGGCAGCGTGATAATAATCACACCTGCGCCGCTCGCTTGCCCGAGCGCGTTGAATGAAAAATTAGGGCCCGCCGTACCAGCGGGCAGTACCGCCGGAGTATTCGAGGGGGTAAGTACACGAGCGCTGCAGGCGGCATCAAAACAGAGCCCCGCGCTACCGCCACCAAATACGACGAATACCGGCCGGTGCTGAGCAATAGCGATCTTCTGACCGTAAGACAGTATCGACCTTGCTGTATCGAGATTCGAGCGTGAGCTGAATGCGTCCACATTGAAGCGCGGTGCGGCGAACACGGCCAGTATGCCCAACAGGACGATGACCGAAACAAGTTCGACCAAGGTAAAGCCGGCACATCGCGATTCAGGTCGAAGCCGCATAGGCATTATGCACGTAAAAGAAATGCCCCCGCATTTACATTCAAATGCGGGGGCATTTTTGCCGAGCTTAGGTGCAACCGTTCGTATTGGTCGTGACGTTAGTAGCCGAGGCAGTCACGCTATAAGTAACAGAGCAGGTGGAGGAAGCACTGCCGGCCTTGTCCAAGCCCCAAGTGCCGGCGCCGTTAAACGTGAAGCCGCTAGCGTTGACCGCGTTACCAATACCGGCGGTATCAGCCGTCGGGAAGCCGTTGGATAAGCTCACAGTTTTATCTTCCATCGTAATCGAGCCACTAGCACCAGTCTGGCCTTTCACCAGCGCCTGAGCATGTGCCAGGGCTGCAGCGGAACGTACGGCACCTTCCATCCCGTGCACAGCGGCTTCTTTCGCATCCTTGCTTAAATCGGTAAAACGCGGAATCGCAATCGCGGCCAAGATACCGAGGATTACGATTACCACCACCAGCTCAATCAGGGTAAAACCCGATTGCTTTTTTGCAAACGACTTCACTTTCATTTCGAACTCCCTAGAAAAAAACAAAACTAATTCCAAACGTGCGGATCGATCTGTTCCAACACCACACCCTCGACGGGCTTTCCAGCGACCTGTCCGCCTTCGCCTGGAAAATTTTCTGCTGCATGCATCAACTGGGTCCGAAAACGAATCGGCGTTGGTGCCGCATTCTTTCCAAAAAATCCGTTGCGATTGTGCATCAGATATACGAGATTTCTATCCTTTAAATCAAAATACCACTGCCCGGATACAACATTCCCTTCTGCCTTGTCGCCGAAATACTCGCCCGCATAATTAGCCGGTTTCTGCGCCAGCCAATCCATTGGATTCTCCTTTAACAACTCCGGCAAAAAATCGGTTCGATCCTTCGCAACCAAAGCAGCCACTTGTAGATTCAACGCACTACGTATTGCTCCCGTCGTCTGCTCCATCGCGGCCTTTTCCGCTGCACGCTGATAAAACTGCATCCGGTTTAACAGCACAACCGCCAGTATCGATACTACACAGGCGACGATAACCAGTTCAAGCAAGGTAAAGCCTAAAAAGGGACGCTTGTTCAACCGATTGCGCACTGACATCATTAGTGTAGCGCTGCCCTACCCAGGTCCCAGATCGGCAGGAACACGCCCAACGCCAGGATCAGCACCAGCACGCCAAGGCCGATAATCAGGATCGGCTCGATCTGGGACGATAAGGTTTTCAATTCATAATCGACTTCTCGTTCATACATAGCGGCGATCTCGTCCATCAACGTATCGAGCTCGCCGGTCTCCTCACCCACTGCAATCATCTGCACTACCACCGGGGTAAAGATGCCGGTCGTCACGGCCGTGCGCAAAATGCTTTCGCCCCGTTCCACGCCGTCCCGCATCTGTTCGACACGGCTGGACACATAGGTGTTGTCTACCGTCTGCGAAACTACCGTCAGCCCTTGCACGATCGGCACGCCGCTTCGGCTGGACAAGGCAAAACTGCGCGCAAAGCGGGCCAGCGTACCCTTTAGCATGATCTTCCCGGCAATCGGAATGCGCAACTTGATGCGATCCCACTGATACAGGCCATGCTCCGTTCCGACATACATTCGGAACGCCACCGCCGCACCAATCAGTACAGCCAGCATCACGGGCCAATACTGCATCATGAACTGTGAGGTGCCGATCAACAACTTCGTCATGAAAGGCAGTTCTGCCTTGAACCCCGCATAAACTTTCGCAAAGGCCGGGATGACGAAAACATTAATGATCGTCACTGCGACAACGAGCGCCACCATGACAAATATCGGGTAACGCAGCGCCGACTTCACCCGTTGACGCATGTCGCGATCGAATTCCAGATAATCGAACAGGCGCAGGAACACTTCGTCCAGACGGCCTGTCATTTCTCCGACGCGCACCACGCTCAGGTAAAACGGTGAAAAGACCGCCGGGTGGCGCCGCATCGCAGTGGAAAGCTCACGACCTGCATCCAGCGATTCCCGTATATCGCGAATGACGCGCGCAAACGACTTGTTGATTGCCGACTCCTGCAACCCGGCCAGACCACGCATGATCGGCACGCCCGCTTTCAGCAAGGTGTACATCTGGCGACTGAACAATTGGACGTCCAGCGGGCGAACTTTCGGCTCAAACAGACGGCTCCACCAGTCTTCGCTGCCCACCGCATCCGGCTTTTTCGTCGCCACGATTTCGACGGGCGTAATGCCGGTGCTGAACAACTGGTCAGCCACGCTGCCGCTGTCGGCTCCTTCCAGGACGCCCTGCAACATCTCGCCGCGCGCATTGCGCGCCTTGTACGCAAAAAAAGGCAACGTCTATCCCCAAAAGCAGCTTCGCGAAGCGTAGAACGGAA
>Ga0310811_10002825_pt1 | contig 21787 bp, 18 predicted proteins | sample YCmetagenome_FD_207642 | JGI IMG/M metagenome (GOLD analysis project Ga0310811, IMG submission 207642) | Soil microbial communities from experimental microcosm in Duke University, North Carolina, United States - YC | ecosystem: Engineered > Artificial ecosystem > Soil microcosm > Unclassified ...
ACCATCCAGTAGGCTGACAGGAACAGGAGCCAGAACCCAACCAAGCCGATGCTTCGTAGTGCCATCGGGCCGAACTCGACGACATCAGTTAAACGCACGATGATCGCGGATTCCGCGGCCGACCATTCGGGAGTCGCAATCAGGCCATCGTAAAGAACGCTCGACAGGAGCAGCAGAACTAGTGCCATCATCGAAGGCGAAACCTGCTCGCGATGGGTCAAGCCCGTTCCAAATCGTCGCAGCAGAAATTGTGGTTTCGGCTGGGCGGTGCATATCTCTGTAGGCGCGACGCGGGCGAACGTGCCAAATACGACAGTGAAAAGCTCGCCGTGCCGCAGCCAGGTCTCGCTGCCGAACAGAAACATACCGGTCCAGGTCAGCACAGAATAACCAAGTGCGAAGGAAGCTATGTGTGATGGCACCGCAGGTGTCGGATAGACGAGCTCTGTCCAGGAAAAGGCCAGCAGCAAGAGCACGGCGGGCCAGACGCCGAGTGCGTGGGGATACGGTTTGTCGAGCGCAAGATTGCGGCCACAAATGTGTCTGTACGTCCTCTCCACTAGGTTGAAGACCGTCCGCCATGGATTGATGAGCGGCCAGACATTTCCGACGAACGCAGAAACATAGGCGAGGCCGACCCAGCCAATGATCCAGACGAGCGTGGGCGCGAGATTGTGGTAAGGATTCTGATCGCCGAAAAAACCCGCCACCAGCATCGCAGCAAACAGGGCGAGAGCGGATAATCGAACAGATCGACGCGTGAATGGGCACGCGTCGGCGGCGTGCTGCGTACGAACAAGCCGACGACCACGAAGGAGAACACGACCGCGGCTGCGCCGCCGAAGAGATAAAGCGATAATGGCAGGGGGAGATCGTAACGCTGGCCGAAACCGTGCGCCCCGGCTGGTGTGACGCTCATGAGCACGGCCACAGCCGCGAACGGCCAGCATCGGGTCGTTATGGCGCGCCGCTGGCGAATCTTGTTATGGGTAGACCTCGATACGAACAAGTGGAGCTTCCCCGTGAGAGTGGGCGCCGGGCCCCCCATGGACTTCCACCGGAAACCGCCCGGTGGCGTGCGCGACAAATTCCATCAGACCGACGGTGTCGGGCTCGATCTGCTTTTCAATGTCATAACCGTGCAGATGCAGGATGATTGATCGATCCGTGCTCCATCGCAGCCTGACGACATCTCCTTGCTTGACCCTGATGACTGACATGCTCTCTGCCACCCGCCCACGTTCGATGTGGAGGTCGAATGCGACTTCCGCGGCGCCCGCTCCGATGATCGTCGCTCTGGTTGCCCATGCGAGCACCGCGCCAATGAGACATGCACGAGAAACTAGGTTGCAAAGCATCGTTGCAATTCCTCATCGCGGTGGGGTGGCCTGGATCTCCGAGATCCGATTGGCCATCCAGGCCTGGTCATAAGGCGACGCCAATAGAGCCGGGTCCGCGATAGCGGACCACATGAGTCGTCCGAATTTGTCGGAAAAGCCCGTGATCGGATTCCAGGCCGATGTCGGTCGCCCATCGATTCCGATGCGGAGCCAACCGTTCCACGGAAAGTCCTTGAGCTTGACCGTACGGAGGAAGATCGCGGCGTTGAGGCCCGTAAGGGAATCGAAAGCGATGTTCTCGATCCCGGCGGAGAATTCGGTATTGAAATATTCGCGCTTGAGCGTGTAGCCGACGACGACTTGACGGCAGTCGCTCACCAGAGCTGTCGCGAGCGCCCGCTCCAGATTGATACGATCGACCGGGTCATTTACATCGCCGGACTGGATCCGTTGCGAATCAGCTTCCACGCGCTCTTTTTTCCCGGCATCGATTGCGTCGTGCAGAATGAGATAGGCCTGATACCATCCGCTCCTTGCCGCGGGTGGGACCAGCCAGCCGTTGATTACGGTCGTTGCCGAGTCTGTGAGCTCCAGCAAGCTGGTTTCCCTGATTTCAACGTCCCACTCCGATTCCTGCGTCACTTGCTCCGTGCCGAGCAAGCGCTTCGCGGCAGCGTCGGCTGCCTTCAGCTTCAGAGCCTGGATTGCTGGCCAGGCCTCCGTGTCGGAGAGCAGGCGTCGCCTCGCCGCTTCGGCGAGATCGACATGGTACAAATAATCGCCGTGGAGTGGTGTGATCGGGTAGGGATGCAGAATCACATCCAGATTGTTCGAGCTGATCTTTCGGGCAACGGCACGCGCGACCGCGCAGGCGGTCGCATCCGCTTTTGCATATGACGATTGCGGGTTGATGCGAACCGTCACCAGCGAGCCGAGCGACTCCACGGCAGCGATCAGATCCGGCGCGGGGCCAGATAGGTCGAGCTCGTTTCCGAGATAGGCATGGATCTTGGACTGCCGCAGCAGGCTCTCCGCGGACTCGGGAGCAACGGTTCTGATCTCGATCTCGTGCGGATAATAGGATGGATAGACCGGCAATTCGTGACCGCCTCGCACTGCTCCGGTCACAGTCAGGGCCGACAACAGAAATCCAAGCGTCACGCAGCGTTTCATGATGCAGTTCCAGCAAAACCGTGGTTCGCATCGTGCGGGTGGGTGAAGACGCGCAGCTCATCCGCGCAAAGCTCTCATCACCCTCTCATCGGTGCGCGCTTCCTTTGGCAAACCGTGGAAAATGATCTCGCCTCGATCGATCACATAGAGCCGGTCGCCAATACGGGACGCAGCGGCAAGATGCGATTCCGCCATCAGGATGGACACACCCATGGCCTTGATCTTCATGACGGCTTCCGTGAACCGATTGACCACGACCGGCGCCAGCCCCTCGAATGCCTCGTCGAGCAGGAGAAGGGACGGCGACAACATCATCGCGCGTGCAATCGCGACCATCTTGCGCTGACCGCCGCTCAGATGCATGCCTTGGCGTTGCAGCAGATCATGAACTTCGGGAAAGACCGCGAAAGCCTGCGTTTGCGGGTCTGGACGTACAGCCCCGTCCCGCCGGCGCGATACTTCATCCCCGAGCCAGCGGCTGATCATCAAATTGTCGTCGACGGTTAGTTCCGGGAAGACGCCGCAATCCTCCGGGGAATAGCCGATTCCGCGTTTGGCGCGTTCATGCGGCGCAAGGTTGGTCAAGTCTTCATTGGCAAAGATGATCTGGCCTGCCTGCAGTGGCAGGAAGCCCATAACGCTCTCGATCGTCGTGGTCTTGCCCGCGCCGTTGCGACCGACCAGGCACACGACCTCTTGCGTGTCCACGCGCAGCGAAACGCCGTTAAGTATGTGAGCGGCGCCGCGGTAGGTGTGGATCGCCTTGACCTGCAGCACGATCATTCCTTTCGTGAAAATGCGTCCGGCCCGGAAGAGCCGAGCAGGATCATCGCAACGTCGTCATTATTTCTGATAGCGTCCGGCGTCCCTTGGGCGAGGATCGCCCCTTGGTGCATCACCACGATTCGGTCGGAATACTTGAAGACGACGTCCATATCGTGCTCGATGATCGCGGCGGTGATGCCTTCGCCACGCACGACCGAGGCGATGATGTCCATGATCTTGTCCTTCTCGCGAGTGCTCACCCCGCTGGTCGGCTCATCGAGAAACAAGAGCTTCGGCCGCAGCGCGTACGCGAGCGCAACATCCAGCAGTTTGCGTTCGCCTTGCGCGAGACCCCGCGCAGGCTCGTTGCGCTTGCTAGCGAGCCCGAACTGATCGAGGATCGTGTCGGCTTCGATAGCTACCTCGCGGTCGCGGCCGGCGAGCGCCGTCATGTTCCGGATCTTGCCATCGCGCGAAAAGATCGCCAGCGCCGCGTTGTCGAAGGCTGTCAGATCGTCGAACAGGTTAACCAACTGGAAGCTGCGCGCGATGCCGGCTTGCACGCGCTCGATCACGGATGAATGGGTCACGTCGCGACCCTTGAAGATGATTTTTCCGGAATCGGGATTGAGTTGGGCGCTGATGACGTTGCAGAGGGAAGTCTTCCCGGCTCCGTTGGGGCCGACCACGGAAATGAACTCGCCTTCTGCAATGGTCAGGTTGACATCGTCGACAGCACGCGTGTCGCCGAAATATTTCTTCAGGTTGACCGTCTCCAGGAGGGTCATTTCGTCGATCTCCCGAGCCTTGCAGCGAGCCGAGCGGTCGTTCCGACGATGCCGGCGGGCAGCGCCATGACCAGAATGACAAGCACGACGCCAAGCAGAAGCTGCCAATATTCGGTACTGGCGATCGCGTAGGTCTTCAGGTAGTTGAACGCTATCGCGCCGACGATCGGACCGGTGAAGGAGCGGAATCCGCCAAGCACGGTCATGAACACGATCTCGCCGGAGAATGGCCAATAGAGAATGTCGGGCGTGGTGAGACCGTTGAGCGGAACCCAAAGAATACCGGCAAGTCCCGTAAAGATCCCGGAAATCATGAAGGCGATCCAGCGATAACGCCGCACCGCGATCCCGACGAACCGCGCGCGCGTTTCGTTATCACGGATCGCCTGCAGCGCCATGCCGAACGGTGAATGCGCGATCACCCATACGACAATCGTGGAGACCGCAAACAGCGCGAGCACGTAGTAATAATAGGCATAGATGAAACGCTGGAACGAGCCCGCGCCCTTGAAATCGACCAGGCCGCCGAGCAACGTGAGATTGGCATAGGGTACACGAATGCCGTCGGTGCCGCCGGTCACCCAGAAGAACTTGAAGGCAAGGCTCCAGAGAACCTGCGACAACGCAAGTGTCAGGATGCCGAAGAAAATGCGCGTGTGCCGCACGCAGACGAATCCGAAAATCGCAGCAATGATCAGCGTGCCGAGCATCCCGCCGACGATGCACAGCTCCATGGAGTGCGCGCCGAGATCTCGCATGATGAAGGCCACCAGATAGGCACCGGCGCCGAAATAGGCGGAATGGCCGAATGACAAGAGGCCGGTGTAGCCGAGCAGCAGATTGAAACCGAGTGCGGCAATGGCCATGATCAGACCGTAGGTCAGCAGCACCGTCTGATAGGGATCGACGAGCTGCGGCAGGATCGCAAGGATCACGAGAACGATTGCAGCGCTGATGGCGATCCGCCAAATCGAGGTGCCGGTGGCTGCTGTCCTCTCCATCGTCATGCCCTTCCAAACAAACCGGTGGGACGGACGATCAGGACTGCGGCCGCAATCAGGTAGAGAACCGCGAGCTCAATCTCGGGGAAGAACTGAATGCCAGCGGTGCGCACGAAGCTGACGATCAACGCGCCGACGAGCGCTCCTTGCAGGCTCCCGAGCCCGCCGATCACGACGACCACGAAGGCCAGAATAAGCACCTCGATACCCAGGCCAAGAACGGCCGCCTGAGCCGGTACCACCACCGCGCCGCCGAGGCCGGCCATGAAACAGCCGATGGCGAAGGCCTGGACATAGACGCGACTGACGTTGATACCGAGCGCCGCAGCCATGCGTCGGTCCTGCGAGGTAGCGCGCAGAATGACCCCAAACTTGGTGCGGTAGATAAAAGCCCACAATCCAACAGCGGCAGCAAGCCCGACTGCGACGACGAACAGGTTGTAAGTGGGATACATCAGGCGACCGACGGGGATACTGCCCATCCGATCCATGATCTCGCCCGCCGATAGGGGCGTGCGGCCGAACAGGAGCTTCATGACATCTTCGAGGATCATGAGCAGGCCGAACGTGACCAGCAGAAGGTATTCTTCCGATCGCCGATAGAGCGGGCGGAGCAGGGTGGGTTCGATCACCGCCCCGACAGCAGCGACGGCAATCGCACCGACCGGAAGGAGAAGGAGCACTCCGGCCAGGCCGAGATTTCCTTCCAGCGCGTGACCGACCGCACTGCCGACAATCCAGGCGGAGGTATAGGCACCGAGCGCGTAGAGCGACCCATGCGCCAGGTTGACGATGCGCATGACGCCGTAGATGAGACTCAAACCTGCAGCGATAAGAAACAGGACCGCCGCATAGAAGAATGAGTTGAGAGTCTGGATGACGAAGATCGTCATGGTTTTCTCTCCTCGTCCTTCGCGCCCCCGGCTCGTCCGGCCCTGCCAATTGTCCCGCTATTCCGCAGTTCGATGCGTCCGATTGCCGGGTTGATCGTATTCCCGTCGAGAAAGATCGCCGCGAACAATGTATGGACGCCGGACTGAAGGGTGGCCGGTAGAGATACCGCAAACCGACTGTCCGGTTGCCGCACCAGGCTTCCGGCCGCAGCCACCCGGCCGTCCTCGCCAATGACGACGAAGTGCGATTCCGGCCGAATAGGTTGCAATGTGCCGCGCAGCGTGTAGGGCTGCAGCGGTGCGCGGACGAGGGGATGGTCGCGCTGCTGCTTGACGGCGAATTCGGCGTCGGCGCTGACCAGCACGAGATCGCCCGCGCGCTCCATGGCGCTGATGAGCGCGCGCGCCGGATAGGCAAAGCTGTTGAACGTACCGAGACCGACGGGATAAGTGAATTCCCGCACGACCTCGAAAACGAACGCGTCGGGCGACCAGGCCTTCAGCCGGTAGGGGCCGTTGGTCACCAGCAAATGACCGTGAGCTTCAACGAACTGGTCGAGAAGCCGCCAGCGGACCTTCGCCGTCTCCGGGCCGACTAGCAATTCGAGCGCTGCCGGCCGGTAGCCGGTCTGCGCAAATTCCTTGATCAGCGCGCGGAATGTCTTCAGTTGCGCTGGATCGCGGACGAGATCGAGCCACGGCAGGTGAAGCCGCTCAGCTTCGCTGCGCGAGAAGGCTGCGATGCCGCGCTCAACCGCCGCCTCCATCAGCGCAAGCACGTGCCAGGGCACCGAACTCCAGGGCGGAGCGATGAGGGCATTCTCCTGCTCGTCGAATGCGAGGTTATCGAGATAAACCTCGATCATCGGGCTGCGATAGGTGAAGGTCTGATCAGCGACCAGCCGCGAGGTTTCCTCCACCCTGACGAGCTTCACGCCGCGCAGCCGCTCGCGTATCAGCCGCGTCGCAGCGGCGATCTCCGGATCGTGGGTCGCTGCATCCTGCCCGCCGGCGCCCCAACGGAATGCCAGCGCATACGGATAAAGTAAGTCGGTCGCCTCCATCAAGGAACCGTCGCTGAAATCCGAGGCCGACAGGCGATACAGCACTTTGGCCATCGCGCCATGGCCCGGCCTGACCGGGGCAAGTCTCCCGGTCATGGATTGCGGCATCAGCGCATCGTTGGGAATGCGAACCGACCGCTTGATCTCAGAGTCGTCCGCGGCGCGGACTTCGGCGCGGTTCTGGACCCATCGGCTATTAAAGGGAATCGGCAGGAAGGCGTTGTCGCCGACGGTTGACCACACCAGACGGCCAGCCGCATCGTTGAAGCCGGCGACCGGATTCCAGGCTGCGGTCGGGCGCAGATCGATCCCAATGCGCAGCGAGCCATTCCAGAGGAAATCCTTTAGCTTGACCGTTCTCAGGAAGACGGCCGAATTCAAGCCGGATTGCGAATCCACAGCGATATTTTCAATGCCGTCGGAAAAGTCGTCAGTATGGAACTCTCGCCGCAGCCGATAGCCGACCACGGCGCGCTCGCAACTGCCGATCAATACTCCCAGCAACTCGCGCTCGAGGTTGAGCTGTTCGATACGATCCCTGAATTCGCCACGGGTGCGGCGCTCATAAAGCTCATCGGCCTGTTCCCGGTCGCTCGGCTGGCTGAGGGCCGGACGAAGCAGGTGGTAGGCCTGGAACCATCCTTCTTTGGTCCAGGGTGGCGCTGGCCAATCATTAAAGCTGACGCCGGCGTCGATCAGCAATGCACTCACCGAAGTCTCATCGAGACTCACATCCCAGTCGGTGGCCTGGACGCGGACCTGCGGCGAGAGCAGGGACAGATCGGCGCCGGCGCGGAACGTCGGTGCGACTCCATCTTTTGGCGTGCGCGCGGCCTTGCCCGGATGCACCCGATCTGCGTGGCCGAAATAATCGGCGTGATAGGGCGTGATGGGATAGGGATGAACCACGACGTCAGGTGACGCGGCCAGCGCCGCGGCGGCTTGTCCGATGGCGTGGCAGCGCGCCTCGCGGCCTTGAAACCACGATGACTGCGGATTGACGCTGACGGTGATCAGCGACTTCAGCGACTCGACCGACTTGAGATGCTCGGGAATCCGGCCGGAAAAGCGTGGTGCGTTGCCCACATAAACGTGCAGCGGATCGGTCTTGTCGACGAACTCGCGTGCCGCTCCTTCCGGATCTAGCGGCTCGATGCGGATTTCATGCGGGTAGAACGAGGGAAAATAAGATACCTCGTGGTCGGCCCGTACCGATGGCGGCGCAATAACAACACATGTCAGTACCAGCACCAAGCCGCCGATTCGCGCCCGGGGCGAAGCTGCGTGCAGAGACATTTTCCGCTCCACCGAGATCGCCGCAGTGCCTGCAGGATCTCGCTGCGGCCGCACAACGTGGATGTTGGGTTCGCGTTGCCGGCCGCTCGATCAAGACCCGAACGCGGCCATGCCTTCGAGAAAAGGCATGGCCGTCTCGATTGCGCCATTCAAGCGACCTGCGGCCAGGTCTCCTTGATCCAATTATAAGTGGCCGTCGGATCGTTGTGACCGTTGCCCGGCTTCGGCCAGTTGGGAGGCGCCGTGATATTGCGGATCGGAATGGTGATCATCCGATTTGGATCCAGGATCGGGAAGGGGTATTCGGGCACGATCTTGCTGAAGCCCGTCACCGCGTCCTTGTAGCCCTGGTGATTTTCCGGACGGATATACAGATCACCCGCCGCCGTCTCGAAATACATGCCTTCAAGCTGGCTGATAATCGCCTCTTCCTCCGGCCAGCCACCTGTAAGCCTGTTAGCCTTCTCGACTGCCGTCTTGTACATATGGAGCGTGTGATACGCACCATCCGATTGGAAGTTCGGATACTCGTTCCAGCGCTTATAATACTTCTCGACGAACCTCTTGTTGGCTGGCCAACGATTTCCCGGCGGGAAGGTGAAGTAATAGTTCGCGTGTACGCCCGCGATCACGCCTTCCGGGTGATCCTTGCCGATTGCATGCGGCGCAACGCCAAAAGCAATCGTGCTCGCAAACTTAGCGCTGTTGAACATGCCGTAACGCAAGGCCTGCTTGTACATTGCAACGTAATCGCCGCCCCAGACCGACGAAACGATCAGGTCTGGATTTGACGACATCGCCTTGGTGATGTGAGCGGTGAAGTCGGTGGTGCCGAGCTTCGGCCAGCCTTCTGAGACGACCTGGGTGCCGGGCACAAGCTTGCCGAACGCGATGTTGAAATGGTCGAAGGCATTGCGGCCATAGCTGTAGTCCGGGTGAATGTGCGCAATCCGCTTTGCCTTAGGCCAGGTCTGCGCCGCCGCCACTGCGCAAGTGACACCGTCCGCTGACTGGATGTTGGTAATGCGGAACGCGTATTTCGGATTCGGCACCGCCTTGTCCCACAGGAAGTCGGTGCAGCCGTCGACAAAAATCGTCAGCACTGCAAGCTCCTCGGCGACCGGGCCGAGCGCCGGCGTGTTGCCGCTCGATATGACGCCGGTAAACATGTCGATCTTTTCGGAGAGCTTCATGCGGCGAAGCTCTTTTACGTTGGCGTCTGTGCCGGCTGCTTCGTCGGCAGTGATCGTCTCGATCTTGCGCTTGCCGAGAATGCCGCCCTGGGCGTTGATTTCCTCGGCCGCCAGGATATGGCCTTTGAGTGAAGGCTCGCCGAGCACCGCTCCAGGGCCAGTCAAGAAGGTCATGTGACCGAACTTGAGAGGCGTATCGGGAACTTTTCCTTTCGGCGCCGCCGGAGTCTGCGCCGATGCGGGAGTAATGGCCGGCATCGCGGTTGCTGCCGCGGCAGCGCCGACCGTCACGCCGAGGTTATTGAGAAAGCTTCTGCGATCTACGTTTCTCTGCTCCATGGTTTATCCTCCTTTGTCGAGGACATCGATGATCTTCCCACGTCAAGCTCCGTGATGGGGCTCTTGCGACATTTTAGGCCATTGCACGACGCCAAACCACAGCTCTTTGATGCATCTTTGACGCACAACGCATTGGGCGTCGGTGGCTGCACGCAATGCTCGGGGGCATCGAACCTTGTCAGCGGGGCTGCGCCGGCGGCGCGGCGCCCCGGTGACGGCGCCGTCCGCCGAGGTGAGGTGGCGCGCAAGCTTGGGGATGTTTTGCGCATCCCAGCCTGCCGCACCGCAGCATTCTGCTCTTGCAAGACCGACCGGAGCCGCACAGCTTTCGGGTGATAAATTGACGCATGGCGGCCAAAAGGGTTTCGGCATGACCAAGCACGGCCGATCGGGGCACGCGACCCGATCGCCGCGTTTCCGCTTCCTGCAGAAGCTCCAGGCACAGAACAACGATCGCAAAGACCGCTCCCGGATCGAAGACCCGAAACAGTCCGTGGAAGAGCTATTTCATCCCCGGAAGCCAACCCGAACCTGACGAACTGTCCTTGCACTCGGAAATTCGGGTGCTTGTGCTCAAATGAGCGAGCGGATATGAAGGGCCGATGCCACACGCTCCCGGCGCTCATTCGCCGCAGCGTAGTGGCGGCTGATACCCGCCGATCAGCAGGTCACGTGGAAAAGCCCTATCTTCTTCGCATGCGATCTGTTGAACGCACGGATCGCCTCGGGGGTCGGCTGCAACAGTACCTTGCAGCCCTTCTTCTCGAAATACGCCTCAGCTTCGGGCGACAGATGCACATTGCCTTGCTGGCCCGAGCCCAGAATGAGCTGCTCGCATCCATCCTCAAAGACGAACTTCGCCTCGTCCTTCGAGAGGATATGAGAGGTGCCGTAGTACTTCTTCGATAGATTCTTCTTCCGCTTCACCACCTCGCCGGAGAGGCGAATGATCACGTCGTGTTCATAGGTTCTGCCGTCAATCATGATGGCGCCGAATGTGGTGCGTTCGATCTCCATGGCCAGAGTCCTCTCAGGACGGCCCCTTCCTCGAAACGTATGGCGAAGCCCCTCACCGGGCAAGCGGTAGGCGAGCTGAAGTGTCGCGGATCGTTACGCGTCCGAAATGAGCTTCGAAAGGGTTCCAGAGAGCCCCTTCGGATACACTCCCTAGGCGGCATTGCAGCACGGCCGCTTTGACCCTCGCCCTGCACGACGGTCCAGTCCGCCAGGACCGCAGCTTCGTGAAGAGGCCATGGCGACTGCCCGAAAGAACGTTGGGCGGTTTGCCTCTGCGGGAGTATGAAAGAATCGCCGGAGGCGATGCGCGCGCCTCACGTTCCGACCCTCTGCGGCTGCTGCGCCTCAGCCCTGTCCGGATGCAAGCACTTCTTGTGATGTTGCAGCTTGGCACGCCGGCCGCAGCATCGGTGGCCTCCGCTTGGTGACCGGCGCGGTCGCTGACCACCCGACCACCAGACGGTCCCGACACTTGAGGGCGAGGGCTGGATCCAGAAGTCAACCTATTGATCGAGGGAGGATAAGCTATGCGAGCATCAGCAAACTATTCGCGTCGTCGCTTCCTTCATGCCGGCACGGCCGGGGTAGCGGCAACCGTCGTCGCCGCGACGACGCCGGCTCGCGCGGCCGAGGAGGGCGTGCAAGCGCCGCCCCCGCCGGCGACGGCGCCGCGAATTCTGCGCAGGCCACCGCTGTCTGAATTGGAGCGCGTCGCCAGGTCTTACAACTTGAATCTCAGCCGCGACGATCTGACTTCGTTCCGCAATCTCATGGACGGTGTGCTCACGTCCTACCGTCGCCTGGACCAGTTCGCGGAGCCGACATTGGCGGTGAAGTACCCGCGGGACGCGGGGTTCCGTCCATCCGCCTCGGACAATCGGCTCAACGCCTGGTACTGGAGGTGCTCCATCAAAGGTGCAACGTCGGGGCCTCTCGCGGGCAAGAAAATCGCCATCAAAGACAATGTGTGCGTCGCGGGCATCCCGATGATGAACGGTTCCAACGTGCTGGAGGGCTACGTCCCCGACGTGGACGCGACAATTGTGACCCGCATGCTCGATGCCGGTGGGGAGATCATCGGCAAGGCCGTGTGTGAGCATCTTTGCTTCTCGGGCGGCAGCCATACTTCCGATACCGGGCCCGTACTCAATCCGCACGACCCGAAGCGATCTGCCGGAGGCTCCTCCAGTGGCAGCGCGGCCCTCGTCGTCGCCGGCGAGTGCGACATGGCCATCGGAGGCGACCAGGGAGGGTCGATTCGAATCCCCAGCTCTTTCTGCGGAGCGGTTGGCCACAAGCCCACCCATGGGCTCGTACCATACACAGGCGTCTTCCCGATCGAATTGACACTTGACCATACTGGGCCCATCGCCCGTACCGTCGGCGATGCCGCCCAGCTTCTCGAGGTGCTCGCCGGGTTCGATGGCTTCGACCCGCGCCAACCGCCGGGACTGCGCACGGAAGCGTATACCAAGCAACTCAATGGACACGCCCGCGGCCTGCGGATCGGAATCGTCAAGGAGGGGTTTGGCTGGCCCAATTCCGAGCCCGATGTCGACGCCATGGTACGCGAGGCGGCGCAGCGCCTGAACCGAGCGGGGGGGACCGTGAGCGAGCTATCGATCCCCCTTCACCGCGACGGCATCCATATCTGGAACGCTATCGCCGTCGAGGGCGCCACGATGCTGATGGTCGCCGGCAACAGCATGGGAACCAACTGGAAAGGACACTACACGACTTCGCTCCTGGACTTCTACGGTCGGAGCCGGCGGGTGCGCGCCAACGACCTCTCGGAGACCGTCAAGCTCGTCATCCTGCTCGGCCAGTACATGCAGGACAATTACCAGGGCCGCTACTACGCCAAGGCCCAAAACCTCGCGCGCGTGCTACGCGCCGCCTACGATGAGGCGCTCAACGGCGTCGATCTCTTGCTCATGCCGACGTTACCTTTGAAGGCCACACTCCTCCCAGCCCCGGACGCGAGCCGCGAGGACTACGTTGCGCGGGCACTCGAAATGATTTCCAACACTTGCCCGTTTGACGTCACCGGCCATCCCGCCGCCACGGTTCCGGCAGGCATGTCGGCAGGGCTCCCTGTTGGCATGATGCTGGTTGGACGCCACTGGGAGGACGGCACCGTGTTGCGTGCGGCTGACGCGTTCCAGATCGTCGGGTAGACGGAAGTCGCGAATTTCCGGCGAACAGCAACGCCGGCGTCCAAGGCTCGGAAAAGAGGCCCGCGAGCTATCTGACGCGTGCCTCTGCCGTTTAGGAATGATCTGTCAACGACATTGCCCCACCAACACCAGGGGGCCGATTACTCAGCGTCATCGGCTAAGCGAGCCAGCGCTTGCGACGCTTGTAGTACTTCACATCGCGGAATGATTTCCGCTTCTCACCGGCGATGCCAAGGTAGAATTCCTTGACGTCCTCATTTGCGGCGAGCGCCCGCGCCTCGCCGTCCATCACCACACGGCCATTCTCAAGGATATATCCGTGGCTCGCGTATCTGAGCGCCATGTTGGTGTTCTGCTCGGCGAGAAGAAACGAGACGCCTTCCTTGACGTTGAGATCCTTCACGATCTCGAAGATCTCTTCGACGATCTGCGGCGCGAGGCCCATAGAAGGTTCGTCGAGCAGGATCATCTTGGGGCGCGACATCAGCGCACGGCCGATAACACACATTTGCTGTTCGCCGCCCGACGTATAGCCGGCGGTCGAACCCCGCCGCTCCCTGAGCCGGGGGAAATAGGCATAGACTCGCTCCAAATCCTGCGCGATGGCGGACTTGCCATCCTTGCGCGTGTAGCCGCCGGTCAAAAGATTCTCTTCGACAGTAAGGTGAGCGAAGCACCGCCGCCCCTCCATCACCTGAATGCACCCGCGGCGAACTAGATCGCTTGGCGACAGGGACTGCACTTCGATGCCATCGAACAGGATCGAGCCCTTGGTGACTTCGCCGCGTTCTGCATGCAGCAGATTGGAGACCGCTTTCAGCGTCGTCGTCTTGCCGGCGCCATTGGCGCCGAGAAGCGCGACAATGCCGCCCCGCGGTACACCCAGCGATACACCTTTCAATACGAGGATGACGTGATCGTAGACAACCTCGATATTGTTGACCGACAGAACCGGCGATGCCGCTTCCTTCGCCGTGGCGGTCTTGGGGATTGACACGCAGGTCTCTCCAAACGGTTGCAGCTTCCGGGATCCGGGAGCAGGCAAAACCTGCTCCCGGATCGCTCACCTAGTTCAGCTCTCTTTCGAGCAGTCGCGCGGCTGGATCTTCTTGTCCGCGGCATACTTTGCGGAAACATCGGCAACGAGCGGATCGGTCAGGGTTTCATCAGCCGTGTACCAGTCGGAGATCACTTTCCAACCCTTGCCATCCCACTGTTGCACGCGCCCGTCGCGCGCGCCCTCGTGGTCGGAGCAGGAAATCCTGATCGGCTTCAACATTCCCTCGAAGCCAAGCTGCCTGATGCGTGCATCGGAGAGGTTAAGGTTCTCAAGACCCCAACGGACCTGCTCGCCCGTCAGGGGCTTCTGGCCGAACTTTTCCTGCGCCTTGCGGATCGCCTCCACGCCGAGCATGGCATTCACCATGCCACGGTTGTAGAGAACTTCGCCGACTTTGCCTGGTTCTGTCGAACCTTTGCCCTTGGCGTAGACGTACTTCTCGATGTCGGCATGCACGGGAAATCTCCCTGCGCCGTGCTGGAGCATCAGCGACTTGTAGCCTATCGCCTGATCGCCTGCCGGCGTCACATCCGGCTCTGCGCCCGACCACCAAACACCGATCATCTTGTCGCGGGGATAGGCAACAGCCGCCGCTTCCTTCACTGCCGTGCTGTTCATGACGCCCCAGCCCCAGACCAAGACATAGTCCGGCCGGTTCTGGCGGATCGCCAGCCATTGCGACTTCTGTTCGACACCGGGGTGCGTGACCGGGATCGGCGTAAACTCATAGCCGTACTTCTTTGCCAGCACCTGCAGCATCGGGATCGGCTCCTTGCCGTAGGGGCTGTCGTGATACAGCAGCGAAATCTTCTTGCCTTTCAGCTTGTCGAAGCCGCCGAGCTCCTTGGCGACGTGCTGGATCGCGATATCCGCCGCCGACCAGTACGTGCCAAGCAATGGGAAGTTGTACGAGAATACCGCGCCGTTCTTGGAATCGGCGCGGCCGTACCCCATCGTAATGATGGGGATCTTGTCGGTCTCTGTCTTTTCGGTGAGGGCGAAGGTGATGCCGGTCGACAGCGGATTGATGAAGGCCGCGCCGGTTGGACCCTTGCCCTTGAGACGCTCGTAGCACTCAACGCCCTTGTCGGTGGCATAACCGGTCTCGCATTCCTCGACCAGAAGCTTGACGCCGTTGATGCCGCCGTCGCGCTCATTTATCAGATTGTAATAGTCGGCAACGCCGTTTGCGTATGGCGCGCCATTCACAGCGTATGGGCCGGTCCGGTAGGACAGAATTGGGATGAACTGCTCGTTTTGCGCTGCGGCCGGAGCGGTCAACACCACGCCCGACAGGACGGCCGTTACCAGTACCAGTTGGTTGCGTGCGATATTTGCCATCTTGATGTTCTCCTCCTTGAGCCCCTCTTTTGCGTCCGGGGGATTTGCTTCCTTTCTCCTTCTACCAACGGCCGCTACCCGCGTTGCGATCCACGCCGGATCGCTGCTTCAATAAGGAAACGGCCAAAGTCTGAGCTTCTCCTTGCCAATTGATATCAGCCGGGCGAACCCATGGGGTTCCTTGATGAGAAGATAGCAGATCAACGATCCGAAGATGATGAATTCCAGATGAGTGATCGTTTCCGTCGACAGCGGCACGCCGAGTTCCGTTGGAATCAGGTTCAGCATGATCGGCACAATGAGGATAAAAGCCGCACCGACGAACGAACCCATGATCGATCCAAGCCCGCCAATGATCACCATGAACAAAAGCTCCAGCGAACGGTCGATCGAGAACGCGAGAGGCTCCCATGAGCCCAGGTAGACGAACGCCCAGAGCGCGCCCGCCACGCCGATGATAAATGAAGAGACTGCGAAAGCCGTGAGCTTTGCATAGAGTGGTCGGATGCCGATCAGTTCGGCGGCGATGTCCATGTCGCGGATTGCCATCCATTGTCTGCCAAGATTTCCGCGAACCAGATTCTTCGCCAAGACCGCGATCACCGTGACGAAGGTCAGGCATAGCAGATAGCGCTCTACCGGCGTGCGAACGACCATACCGAAGAAATTCAGTTCCGGTGCATTGACCGAACCTGACGGCGCATAATTGGTAAACCATGGGACCCGCAGGAACACCCAGTCGAAGAAGAACTGCGCCGCGAGCGTTGCAACCGCCAGATAGAGGCCCTTGATCCGCAGACTGGGAATACCGAAGAGAATTCCGACACCCGCCGCCGCGAGCCCGCCGAGCAAAATGGAGGCTAATACGGGCAACGGCGGCATCGAAATCGCGAAGCCAAGCCAGGCGAGCGGAATATGAACACCGGTCCCCAACTTGTATGCGGAATAGGCGCCGATCGCCATGAACGCGCCGCTGCCGAGCGAGATTTGGCCGCAATAGCCGACCAGAAGGTTTGTGCCGATAGCGGCGAGTGCGAGGACCAGAAAAGGCAGTAGAATCGCCCACAGCAGATAGTCGCTGCCGAACGGCCGAATATGGAAAGTGGCAAGCAGCGGCACGCCGATGAATGCGATACCGAGCAAGATACCGAGCGCAATGCGATCCTGGCGGATCGGAAGGATCGCCATATCCTCCGTGTAGGTGGTCTTGAATTGGCCAGTCTCGCGATAAAGCACAACGAACTCCTCGTCTCAGATACGTTCGATGATCCGCTCGCCAAACAAACCCTGCGGCCGCACGAGCAGCACCGCCAGCGCCAGCACATAGGCAAACCAGTACTCGATACCGCCACCGATGGACGGCCCCAGGAACACCTCGGAGATCTTTTCACCTGCACCTACAATGAGCCCGCCGGCGATGGCTCCCGGAATGGAGGTGAGGCCGCCAATAATCAGAACCGGCAGGGCCTTCAGCGCGAGAAACGTGATCGAGAACTGCACGCCCAGCTTGGTGCCCCACACGGTCGCCGCAACCAGCGCAACGAGACCAGCAACAAGCCAGACCACGAACCAGATCCAGCTGATGGGAATCCCGACCGACTGCGCGGCCAGATGGTCGTCGGCAACAGCCCGAAGCGCGCGACCGATCCTGGTCCACTGGAAGAAGATCGCTAGGCCGGCGACCAGCGTGCTCGCGATCAGGGCGCCCCAAACGTCCAGCTTGTTGATCAGAATTCCGCCCGGGAAAAGACCCTCAAACACGAACCAGGCGTCCGTCGGGAACAGCCGCAACGGGTAAACGTCGGACCCGAAGATCATCTCCGCTGCGCCCTCCAGGACGAATGTCACGCCGATTGTGGACATGAACAGCGTGAGGGCGTCCTGGTTGACAAGAGGTCCGATCACGAACCGTTCGATCAGCCAGGCCGCTATCGCCATGATCACGGCGGCAAAGCCGATGCCGAGGACGATCGCAACCCAAAGCGGGAGGCCGTTGGCCACGACGAGATCGAGCGAGCGAACCAGCGCCAGCCCCGCGAGCAACACCATTGCGCCCTGGGCAAAGTTGAAGACGCCGGATGCCTTGAAGATCAGCACGTAGCCGAGCGCGACCAGCGAATACAGCACGCCGGACATTAGTCCGCCGATCAGGACTTCGAGAAATTGACCCAACGCGATCACGAATGCTCCTCAGTGTGCAACGCCGAGATAGGCGTCGATGACGGCCTGGTCTCTCTTCACCTCGTCCGGCGTGCCGTCGGCGATCTTCACACCATGATCGAGCACCGCCACGCGATGCGAGAGATCCATGACCACGGGCATGTCGTGCTCGATCAGCGCGATCGTAGTGCCGTAATGATGGTTCACGTCGATGATGAACCGCGACATATCCTCCTTCTCTTCCAGGTTCATGCCTGCCATCGGCTCGTCGAGGAGAAGAAGATCGGGCTCCATTGCAAGCGCACGGCCAAGTTCGACGCGTTTCTGCAGGCCATACGGCAAACGGGCAACCGGCACCTTGCGGATCGCGTCGATCTCAAGAAAATCGATAATCTCCTCGACCCGGTGCCGATGCTCGACCTCCTCTGCCAGCGCAGGGCCGTAACGCAGCATCTGCCACAATAGGCCCCGGCGCATCTTCAGGGTGCGGCCAGCCATAATGTTGTCGAGCGCGCTCATTCCCTTGAACAGGGCGACGTTCTGAAAGGTGCGCGCGATGCCGCCGCGGGCCGCCTCGAAGGACTGCATTTCGGCCCAGGTGCGCCCCTTGAAGGTGATGGTGCCATGATCAGGATGATAGAAGCCGTTGATGACGTTGAGCATCGAGGTCTTGCCAGCGCCGTTGGGGCCGATGATGGCGCGAATTTCGCCCTTTCTGGTGTCGAACGAAACGTCCCTCAGCGCTTTTACGCCGCCGAAGGCCAGCGATACGCCTTCGACCTGAAGCAGGATTTCGTTCGTATCCGGCGCTCTCATGCGGCCTTCCCCAGAGATTCCGCCGAACCAATTGTTTGCATGTCACGAATCTTGACCCGTGCCGCGATCGTGCCCTTGCGGCCATCCTCAAAAGTGACCTCGGTGGAAATGTCGGCTTCATGCGAGCCGTTGTAGAGCGCCGCGACCAGTGGTGCATAGCGCTCAGCAATGAACCGGCGGCGCACCTTCTGGGTGCGGGTCAATTCGCCATCGTCCGCGTCGAGCTCCTTGTGCAAAATGAGAAAGCGGCGAATCTGAGCCCCCGCCAGCACCTTTTCCTTGGCAAGAGAACGGTTCGCCTCGGCAACATCTTCCGCCACCATATCGTAGACCAGCGGATGCCCGGCGAGCTCCTGATAGGAGCCGTAGGCGATGTTGTTGCGTTCGGCCCAATTCGCTACGGCGACCGGGTCGATATTGAGCATGGCGCAAACGAATTCCCTGGAGTCGCCGAAACTGACCGCTTCCTTGATGTTGGGAAAGAACTTCAATTTGTTCTCAAGATACTTCGGCGCAAACATCGTGCCGTCAGCTAGCCGGCCGACATCCTTCGCACGATCGATGATCTTCAGATGTCCGGTCTTGTCGTCGAAGAAGCCCGCATCGCCGGTCTTCACGTAACCGTCGGACGTCATGACCTCCGCGGTCTTCGCTTGATCCTTGAAATATCCGACGAACATGCCTGGCGAGCGAAACTGCACTTCGCCCGATTCCGCAATGCGGATGTCGACGTTCGGCGCTGCCGGACCAACCGTATCGGAGTAGATCTCGCCATCAGGCTGGCAGGTCACATAAAGGAACGCTTCGGTTTGTCCGTAGAGCTGCTTCAGGTTTAAACCGATCGAGCGATAAAACGCGAACAGATCCGGGCCGATGGCCTCACCTGCAGTATAGGCGACGCGCACGCGAGACAGGCCGAGAACGTTCTTGAGGGGCTCGTAGACTAGCAAGCGCCCGAGCATATAGAGCAGCCGGCCTGACAACGGCACCGGTTTTCCGCTCAAGATCGACTCGCCATACCGGCGCGCAGTGCCGAGGAAGTAGTTGAACATCCGCCGCTTGATGGGCGCAGCGTCCTCCATGCGGACCATCACCCGCGTCAGCATGACCTCGAAACCGCGCGGCGGAGCGAAATAGAAGGTTGGTCCGATCTCACGCCGATCCTGCTCGATCGTTTCCCCGCTTTCGGGACAGGCCATGCAGAATCCAGCGACGAGGCCTTGCACATAGTTGAGGTAATGATCGCCCACCCAGGCCAGCGGCAGATAGGCGAACACCACGTCGTGGTCAGTCAGTCTGTCGAAACTAGTGGTATCCGTCGCGGCATCGATGCAGCCTCGTGTCGACAGCATAACGCCCTTTGAAGCGCCGGTCGTTCCCGAGGTGTAGAGGATGACTGCGATGTCGGTACCATCGCCCTGTCGGACGAATTCATCGATCTGGCCACCAAGCGCCGCGTCGGTCGCAAGCGCTGCGCGGCCGTCTTCGGTAACGTCGTGGATTGCGATCAGTCGGCTATCATCGTAGTCGTCAAGGCCGCGCGGCTCGTCATAGAAAATCTTCTGGAGAGCCGGCACTCGGTCGGATACCGACAAAATCTTATCGACTTGCTCCTGATCTTGTGCTGCCACAAACTTCGCCTCGGCGTGAGCGAGAACAAGAGCAAGTTCGTCAGCCACTGCATCCGAGTAAATCGGAACCGGAACCGCGCGCAGCGCCTGCGCAGCCATGAGGGTCCAGTAGAGCCTCGGCCGATTGGCGCCGACGATAGCGATCTTGTCTCCCGGCTGCAGTCCAAGTCGATGCAGGCCCGCGGCATAAGCACGCACGACCTCGGCAACTTGAGCCCAGGTCCACGTCTGCCAGATGCCAAGATCCTTGTGCCGAAACGCCGGACGCGTGCCGAACCGTGCTGCATTTCGTAGAAGCAATTTGGGGAGCGTATCAAACGATCCACCACTGGCCATGTCGGTCTCGATCCAAAAAACCGGCGCGTTGGTTCACGCCTGCTTATGGTGATACCGCGCCCTTTTTGGGAAGCAGCCATGCGAATACCGCATGCGGCAACATTACAGCGGATCGAAAGTCCTACAAGTCCCCACTTGGGTGGCATCCTTGATGAGTGTGTTGGTGGCAAATCCCGGATGCGGTTCTGATGGCTAAACTCAAGCGTCCAGGAATACGCTGCAGCGCGAAAAATTCCGCTTTCGCAGCGCGCCATTCCGACAAAGGGAACCATAGCCCGATGAAGCGGGGCGAATGCTGCGCGATGACACCTTCAGCGATCGGCCGGCAGCCGTTTTCCGGTACGAGGATTTCGAACGGATGTGCTAAAATCGCGGTCGGTCGGGCGCGCCGCCCATCGGCAAATGCGGGTTGGCGTCGTCCCTTGAAGGAGGGCGCATCCGTCACGACCTGATCTACCGTGATGCGCAGACCGACGAAACAGAGCGAGAAAATGGGCTGGCCGAAGCTGCAGCAGCGCAGCGACACGCCGACGGCACGTGGAAACAAGCGCCTGGTGGAACAGAACCGGAAGCTTCTTGGCAAGCACTACGCGAACAAATATCGGGTGCGGTGAATTGCGGTTGCTGCACGCGGAGTCCGGCCCTGAATTGGAAACTCGCGGGCGGATGCGCCAGCACACGCAGGTACGGATGGGGTCAGTGCGGGCCCGTCCATGAGCGATCCAGCCAGACTGACAGTTTGAGACGATCCGGCCATCCATGGCGCGCTGTCGTGGTACCTGGACGTTGCGGAAAACAGGTGCCCCGCCAAGTTTCGCATTGCAGCGACGGTCGCCACTCAGCTGGATATTGCGACGACTCTGCGATTTTGGACGATTTCGTTCGCCTGGTAGCGCCCCGGACCGTCCACAGGTGACGCTCCGCATCTATCGAGCAGTCTTGACGCTGGTCTTGGTCAGGTCCTCGTGGCGACTGACAGCGGGCCGTGGCGACGCTGCTACGTCGTGCTCAAACAGCCGCCTTGCACCTCCCTAGCCGGCCACAAGCTCCACATGCGAACCGAGCTTCGACGCAGGCAGAATTGACTGCTATTGCCATTGACTTCGGCTGCCTAACCGTGCAGTCCGGATGCCGATCTGGTGCTCTATCTTATCGGGAAGGCGGACCCCATGCCCAAGAGTATCCGGATCGTGCCTCGGACCGCGCCATGCACAGGGCACCCGATTACTTTCGTGCTGGCGATCGGCTCGGTTCGGCAGGTGTGCCGTCTGCAGACGACGTTTCGGACACAGAGCCAGGCCTTCAGCTATTTCCACAAGCATCGTACCGAGTTCGAACGAGTAGCTCGCGCCAGACTTGCGCGGGGCGAGGTCGAGGATGGGGTGATCGAGCTCGCG
>Ga0310811_10002826_pt1 | contig 21776 bp, 16 predicted proteins | sample YCmetagenome_FD_207642 | JGI IMG/M metagenome (GOLD analysis project Ga0310811, IMG submission 207642) | Soil microbial communities from experimental microcosm in Duke University, North Carolina, United States - YC | ecosystem: Engineered > Artificial ecosystem > Soil microcosm > Unclassified ...
GGTGGTGTCCACTCCAGGGGTGCACACCTCGGCGGACGGCATCGCGGTGGCGCAACCGTTCGAGGAGGCGGTGGCGGGCATGCTCGAGTACGTCGACGACATGGTGCTGGTCGGCGAGGACTCCCTACATACCGCCGTCCGCCTGATCGCCGACGAGCTCAGCCTGCTCGTCGAGCCGGCCGGTGGCGCCGGGGTGGCCGCCCTGCTCGATAACCCGGAGGCGTACGCGGGCGCGCAGGTGTTCACCCCGCTCTGCGGCGGCCACCTCCACCCCGGAACCCTCACCTGGTCCTGGCCCGAGGTCTGACCCCGTCCGTGCTCGCGCGGGCTCCACGAGGTTCGTGTGGCCCTGCGCGCGGTGACCCGGCGGGCCTGTGCGGACTGCGCGTGCGGACCCGGCGGGCCCCGTGCGGGCCTCCGGCGGGAACCCGTGTGAGGGCCTCGGCGCAGCGGAGTAACCTGGAAGCCGTGCGGACGGCCCGTTTGCTGCTTAGCCAGCCGCGCTGAGCGCTTTCAGCGCCGGCGCGGCCGACCCCTCACGCCTTCAGCGGCGGAGGGGTTCTTTCATTCCGGGCCCGCACACTTCGACCAGGAGGATCTGTAGATGAGCGCCGAGACGGCGACGAGCGAGACGGCGACCACGCCCGGCACCGCGACATCTGGCGGCGCCGCCGCGCGCGAGTCCGACGAGGCGCCCCCGTTCCGCTACACCGCCGCGCTGGCCGGCCGGATCGAACGCCGCTGGCAGGACCACTGGGACACCCACGGCACGTTCCACGCCCCGAACCCGGCGGGCCCGATGGCTGAGCCGGAGCTGATCGGCGACCGCCCCAAGACCTACCTGCTGGACATGTTCCCCTACCCGTCCGGCTCGGGCCTGCACGTCGGGCACCCGCTGGGGTTCATCGGCACCGACGTGCTGGGCCGGTTCCTGCGCATGGACGGCCGCAACGTGCTGCACGCCATGGGCTTCGACTCGTTCGGGTTGCCGGCCGAGCAGTACGCCGTCCAGACCGGCACCCACCCGCGTAAGACCACCGACGCGAACATCCAGCGCTACCGCCAGCAGCTGCGTCAGCTGGGCCTGGCCCACGACGAGCGCCGCAGCGTGGCCACGACCGACGTCGAGTTCTACCGCTGGACGCAGTGGATCTTCCTGCAGATCTTCAACTCCTGGTACGACCGCGACCTGGCCAAGGCCCGGCCCATCGCCGAGCTGAAGGCCGAGCTGGCCGCCGGAACCCGCGCCGTCCCCGACGGTCGGAACTGGAACGACCTCACCTCCGCCGAGCAGCGCCAGGTGATTGACGACCACCGGCTGGTGTACCTGTCGCAGGCCCCGGTGAACTGGTGCCCGGGCCTGGGCACGGTGCTGGCCAACGAGGAGGTCACCGCCGAGGGCCGCAGCGACCGCGGCAACTTCCCGGTGTTCCGCCGCAACCTCAAGCAGTGGATGATGCGGATCACCGCGTACGCCGACCGCCTGGAGTCCGACCTGGAGCGGCTGGACTGGCCGGACTCGGTGAAGGCGATGCAGCGCAACTGGATCGGCCGCTCCGAGGGCGCCCGCGTCCGGTTCTCTACGGATGGGGACCCGATCGAGGTCTTCACCACCCGGCCCGACACCCTGTTCGGCGCCACGTACATGGTGCTGGCCCCGGAGCACCCGCTGGTCGAGCAGCTGACCACGGCCGAATGGCCCGAGGGCACCGACGAGCGCTGGACCGGTGGCGCGGCCACCCCGGCCGAGGCCATCGCCGACTACCGCACCAAGGCCTCCCGGAAGTCCGAGCTGGACCGGCAGGAGAACAAGGACAAGACCGGCGTGTTCACCGGCGCCCACGCGATCAACCCCGTCAACGGGCAGCCGATCCCGGTGTTCGTCGCCGACTACGTCCTGATGGGCTACGGCACCGGCGCGATCATGGCCGTGCCGGCGCAGGACACCCGGGACTGGGAGTTCGCCACCAAGTTCGGGCTGCCGATCGTGCGCACCGTGCAGGCTCCGGACGGCCACGAGGGCCCGTTCCTGGGCGACGGCCCGGCGATCAACTCCGCCAACGACGGCATCAGCCTGAACGGGCTGAACGTCGCCGACGCCAAGCGCGCCATCATCGACTGGCTGTCCGGGCAGGGTGCCGGCGAGTCGGTCACCCAGTACAAGCTGCGGGACTGGCTGTTCTCCCGCCAGCGCTACTGGGGCGAGCCGTTCCCGATCGCCCACGACGAGCTGGGCCCGCTGGCCCTCCCCGACGACCAGCTGCCGGTCGAGCTGCCCGAGATCGACGACTACTCCCCGCGCAGCTACCCACCCGACCAGGCCGACTCCGCCCCGGAGCCGCCGCTGTCCCGGGCGCACGACTGGGTCAACGTCCAGCTCGACCTGGGCGACGGCCTCAAGGACTACACCCGCGAGACCAACACGATGCCGCAGTGGGCCGGTTCGTGCTGGTACCAGCTGCGCTACCTGGACCCGACCAACTCCGAGACGTTCTGCGACCCGGAGGTCGAGCGCTACTGGGTCGGCAAGGACCCGTCGCGGCCGGGCGACCCGGGCGGTGTGGACCTCTACGTCGGCGGTGTCGAGCACGCCGTGCTGCACCTGCTGTACGCCCGGTTCTGGCACAAAGTGCTCCACGACCTGGGCCACGTCAGCTCCGAGGAGCCCTACCGGCGGCTGTTCAACCAGGGCTACATCCAGGCGTTCGCCTACACCAACTCGGTCGGCACCTACGTGCCCGCCGAGGAGGTCGTCGAATCCCCCGACGGCGAAGGTTTCACGTGGAACGGTGAACCGGTCAAGCGTGAGTACGGGAAGATGGGCAAGTCGCTGAAGAACGTGGTGACGCCCGACGAGATGTGCGACCGCTACGGCGCCGACACGTTCCGCCTGTACGAGATGTCCACCGGTCCGATGGAGGTCTCCCGGCCGTGGTCGACCCGCGACGTGGTCGGCTCGCACCGGTTCCTGCAGCGGTTGTGGCGCAACCTGGTCGACGAGCAGACCGGGCAGGCGCTGCCGCTGGCCGATGGTGAAGCGGACGTCGACACGTTGCGGCTGCTCAACCGGGTCATCGCCGGGGTGCGCGAGGACTACACCGCGCTGCACTACAACACCGCCGCCGCCAAGCTGATCGAGCTCAACAACCACCTGACCAAGCAGTTCCAGGGCAAGTCGCTTCCTCGGTCGGTGGCCGAACCGCTGGTGCTGATGCTGGCGCCGTTGTGCCCGCACATCGCTGAGGAGCTGTGGTCGCTGCTGGGCCACGACGAGATCCTGGCCTACGCGCCGTTCCCGGTCGCCGACGAGCGTTACCTGGTGGCCGAGACGGTCGAGTACCCGATCCAGGTCAACGGCAAGGTCCGCTCCCGGATCACCGTGCCCGTCGATGCGTCGTCGGACGAGGTGCAGGCGCTGGCGCTGGCCGAGGAGAAGGTCGCGGCGCTGGTCGGGGACAAGACCCCGCGCAAGGTGATCGTCGTCCCCGGCCGGCTGGTCAACATCGTTCTCTAGCTCCCGGGGGCGGGCGGGCGCACCTGGCCGCCGACCGGGTTGACAGGTGCGGTGGTCGCCCAGCGTGGCCGGTGCAGCCCGGGACGGCTGGCTTGGGTGGCCGGTGGAGCCCGGGGCGGCTGGCTTGGGGTGGCTGACCACCGGGGTGACCGGCCCGGTGGTCAGCCGTACCGGCAGCCGCCCGCCGGGGCAGCCCGGCGTGGCGCCGACGGGAAACCGCCACGTCCGTTGATCCGCGTTTCGGTGGGGCAACGGACGTCAGGTGTCCGCGACCGCACCGAAACGTGGATCAACCCAATCGTGGGCCAGGCCGGACGCGTATCGAGCGGCCGTCGCGTCCCGTCGAACAGCCGACCGCCGGTCCGATCCGGCCACCGGTCCGATCCCGGACCGATCCGGCCGGTCCGATCCCGCAGCGATCCGATCCCGGACCGATCCGGTCCGATCCCGGCCGGTCCGATCCCGGCCGGACCGATCCGGCCGATCCGATCCTGACGGATCCGATCCGGTGCTCCGTCCTCGGCGTAACCGAGTTCCGGCTGGTGGTTGTTCGATCAGGTCCCCGGCAACCATGAGCCGGAACTCGGTGCTGACGGTGACTCTCGCCGATCGTGCATGCCGCACCGGAGCACCGTCAACGAGCGATCTGAACACCCGGAAACACGCCTGCCCCGGCCTCCGCAGGCCGGGGCAGGCGCTCCTCGGAGAGTGGCTGCGGTCGCTCAGAGGCGACGGGCGCCGGCGAACGGCATGCGGGAGATCGGGCTGATCTTCACCACGTCACCGGTCTGCGGCGCGTGCACGACGTTTCCGTTGCCGACGTAGATGCCGACGTGGCTGACCGGCCGGTAGAAGAACACCAGGTCACCAGGCCGCAGGTCGGCCCGCGAGACCGGCGTGCCGACTCCGCTCTGGGCCCGGCTCGAACGCGGCAGCGTGATACCGGCCTTGCGGTAGGCCCACTGCGCCAGCCCGGAGCAGTCGAAACCGCCGCGACCGGTGCCACCCCAGCGGTACGGGGTGCCCATCGCGCCCATCGCCGCGCTCAGCGCCGCGCCGCCCTTGGAGGGCACCGGCGGCATCACCAGCCCGGCCTTCTGGGCCCCGGCCCCAGCAACGGACGCCCCGGCAACGGACGGTCCCCCAGCAACGGACGCCCCGGCAACGGACGGTCCCCCAGCAACGGACGCCCCGGCAACGGACGGTCCCCCAGCAACGGACGCCCCGGCAACGGACGGTCCCCCAGCAACGGACGGCGCCGCCGCGGGAACCGGTGCACTCAACATCTCGATGATCTTGTGTGGTTGCGCTTCGGCGAACGAGGTGCCGGCGAGCAACCGCTGGATGGACTCCGCGAGGTCGGCCTGCCGGATGACACCGGAGACGACGGTCGGACGCCCCGCCGGGGTGCCCGAGGAGGCGACTCCCGACAGGGTCTCGCCGCTCACCCTGGGCTGGGGGATGGAGGCCAGCGCCACCGGGATGACGTTGTGGACCACGGGGGAGAAGTCGGTGGCGGCCGCCGAGAACGGGACGGCAGCCGAGTGATCCTCGACCGCCGAGAGAACGGCGTGGGCCGCTGGGACGGTCAACACTGCCGCCGCCACGGTCGCCGCTGCTGCGGCGGTGGCCCTCGTCCCGGCGGGGCCGGACCAGGGTCGAGCGGTGGATTGCGACACGGGGGTGTGCTCCTTCGGTGATACCGCCGGCGCGCTCAAGCACTCGCTGCACAGGCGGTGGCCGCCCGTGGCCACCTGATGAGGCGGCGCATCTCCGGACGGCCTCACAGAAGTTACGAAACCATAAAGGACAATGCCTATGGTGCACGTCTCAATTCATTAGTCTATTTCTGTGACTGCTATCACCGTTTGTGTACCGATTGTGTTGTCTCAGACACAGAGATGGTGTGAATTAGTTTCGATTCGGAAATTAAGTCCGCGTTTGTTGTAGGTGAACACGGATTCGGCATTTCTGAGAGACTTTGCAGTACCCCTGAGCTGCGAGGATGGTGCCCGGACATGACGAGAGCCGGGGAATTTCCATTACGGAAATTCCCCGGCTCTGGTGCTGATGCGGGTGAGGCCGGTGTTACTCGCCCTTGATGAACGACTCCACGGCGTCGCGCGCCACCGAGTCGGAGTACTGCTCGGGCGGGGACTTCATGAAGTAGCTGGACGCCGACAGCAGCGGGCCGCCGATGCCCCGGTCCAGGGCGATCTTCGCCGCGCGGATGGCGTCGATGATGATGCCGGCCGAGTTGGGCGAGTCCCAGACCTCGAGCTTGTACTCCAGGTTCAGCGGCACATCGCCGAACGCGCGGCCCTCGAGCCGGACGTAGGCCCACTTGCGGTCGTCCAGCCACGGCACGTAGTCCGACGGCCCGATGTGCACGTTGTCCTTGCCGATGTCGTGCGACAGCTGCGAGGTGACCGACTGGGTCTTGGAGACCTTCTTGGACTCCAGCCGCTCGACCTCCTTCATGTTGTGGAAGTCCATGTTGCCGCCGACGTTGAGCTGCATGGTGCGGTCGAGCTGCACGCCGCGGTCCTCGAACAGCTTCGCCAGCACCCGGTGGGTGATGGTCGCGCCCACCTGGGACTTGATGTCGTCGCCCACGATCGGCACGCCGGCCGCCCGGAACTTCTCGGCCCACACCGGGTCGGAGGCGATGAACACCGGCAGCGCGTTGACGAAGCCGACACCGGCGTCGATGGCGCACTGGGCGTAGAAGCGGTCGGCCGCCTCGCTGCCCACCGGGAGGTAGGAGACCAGGACGTCGACGCGGGCGTCACGCAGCGCCTGCGCCACGTCCACCGGCTCGTCGTCGGACTCGGTGATGGTCTCGCGGTAGTACTTGCCGAGGCCGTCGAGTGTCGGGCCGCGCTGCACGGTGACACCCAGCGGCGGCACGTCGCAGAGCTTGATGGTGTTGTTCTCACTGGCGAAGATGGCGGACGAGAGGTCCTGGCCGACCTTCTTGGCGTCGACGTCGAACGCGGCGACGAACTGCACGTCGCGCACGTGGTAACCGCCGAAGTCCACGTGCATCAGTCCGGGAACCCGCTGTGTCGGATCGGCGTCCGCGTAGTAGTGCACCCCCTGGACCAGCGACGCGGCACAGTTTCCGACGCCGACGACGGCGACTCTTACCTGTCGAGCGGCTGAGTTCACGACCGATTCCTCCTCGTGGTTCATGCGTTCTTCCCGTGCTCGGTTTCCTGGTCGGCGGCGTCCGGGACGCCACCGTGGTCGTGCTCTGTCACCGGCCCGGCGGACGCCTCCGGTGCGGCGGAGTCCGCCGGACCGGCCAGGCGCTGCTCGGCCCGTTCGTGCGCGATCAGCTCGTTGAGCCAGCGGACCTCCCGCTCGCTCGCGTCCAGGCCCTGGCGGTGCAGTTCCCTGGTGTAGCGGTCGATCTGTTCCCCGGTCCGCGCGAGCGCCGACCGCCGGGCCTCCCGCCGCTCCTCGACCCGCCGCCGCCGGCCCTCCAGGATCCGCATCCTGGTCTCCGCCGGTGTGCGGGAGAAGAACGTCAGGTGGAGGCCGAAGCTGTCGTCGTCCTCCCAGGTCTGGGGCCCGTCGTCGGCGAGCATCTCGGCGAACCGTTCCTTGCCCTCAGCGGTCAGGTGGTAAACCCGCCGCCGGCTCCGACGCGTCCACGGCCCCGACTCCGGAGCCGGGGCCTCCTCCTCGACGATCAACCCGTCACGCACCATGCGGCGCAGTGCCGGGTAGAGCGAGCCGTAGGAGAAGGCCCGGAACCCGCCCAACCGCGCGCCGAGCTGCTTGCGCAGCTCATACCCGTGCATGGGGGCCTCGTACAGCAGCCCCAGCACCGCGAAGTCGAGCATGAAGTGCGACCGCCCGTGTGTGCTCGTTGTGACCCGAGCCGGTTCGATACCGATCGGTTTTGACGACACTGTATCGGACCGATACATCAGCACGCGCGACACAGTGGTGCCGATCACCCGTGAGGGGAGGCCAATTCACCAGCCCGAGATGTGACTCGGACGGTTCCGCGTACCCTGGTCGGGTGCGGAACCCGCGACAGATCGTCGACTATGCGTTGCAGCGACGCTCGCTGCTCGCTGCCGTCTACGCCGGTCGGGTCGGGGTCGCCGAGGTGTGCGACGCCAGCCCGTACCTGTTGCGGGCCGCCCGGTTCCACGGTGACCCCTCCGCCGTGACCTGCCCGGTCTGCCGGAAAGAGAAGCTCACCGAGGTCTCGTGGGTCTTCGGCGACGCCCTCAAGCACGTCTCGGGTTCGGCCCGCACGCCGGACGAGCTTGCCCGGATGGAGGTCACCCAGAGTGAGTTCTCCGTCTACGTTGTAGAGGTCTGCCGAACCTGCAACTGGAACCATCTCGTCCAGTCCTACGTACTGGGTGCCCCCGAGGAGCCGAGGGTTCCGGGGCCCGGCGCACGACGGAGGACGGCTAACCAGTGACAATCGATACAGGTCACCCGATCGTGCAACGCCGGCGGTGTGCCGAGCGACAACCAGGCAGGGGACGGACGGGTACGGGGCCAGTGGTCCGCCCTCGCCCGCGATGTCGTCGCCGAACGGAGCCGACGTGACCGACCAGCGCGATCCCGTGCCGAACCGCTACCGGGTACCCCCGGCGGGCGGCCGGTCGCCGTCGGTCCCGCCCCGCCAGCCCGCCGGCCCGCCGCAGTCCCGTCCCCGGCGGGAGCAGCCCCGCTCAGCGCAGGATCCCCGGGTCGGCCCGCTGCGCTTCGAGGCGAACCCGAACGCCGGCCGCGAGCCCGAGCTGCTCACCCACGATGACGGCCTGGGTAGCGCCCCGGTCTCCCGCGTCGGCCCCCCACCGGTCCGCCGCAACGACCCCCGCACCCCGCGCCGCCCGATCGAGGACCGCGCCGGACCGCCTCGGTCATCCGCCTACGGGCCTCCCGGGGCCCGGCCCGGCGCCACCCGTATCGATCCCCGCGTCGGCGCCTCCGCGTATTCACCCGCTGGTGGCGGCCCTGGCGGACCGGCTGGACCACCCCCTCCCGGTTACGGTGGCCGCGGCGGAGGCGGTGACAACGACGGAGTCCCGCCCGGACGAAGCAGAGCGGAGACAGTGCGCCGAATCCTGGGCTGGGTCGTCGGAGTCGCGGTCATCGGTCCACTGGTCGCGTTCGCGATCGGCTGGATGCTGTTCGATGTGCCGACGCCGGACAGCGTCTTCGACATGCAGGTCGCCACGATCAACTACGCGGACGGCAACCCGCTGGCCGTGGTCCGCCCCGACGGTGGCCAGAACCGGCAGAAGATCACTCTGGCCGAGGTGCCCAAGCCGGTGCAGTACGCGGTGATGAGCGCCGAGGACCGGACCTTCCTGTCCAACCCCGGTTTCGACATCAAGGGTGTCCTGCGGGCGGTCGTCGCCCAGCTGACCGGTGGTGTCGGCGGTGGCTCCACGATCACCCAGCAGTACATCAAGATCACCACGGGGCAGGACCAGATCTCGCTGTTCCGTAAGTACAAGGAGATCGTGCTCGCGGTCAAGATCTCCAAGAGCCGCACCAAGAGCGAGATCCTCGAGGACTACCTCAACGCCATCTACTTCGGCCGCAGCGCCTACGGCATCCAGGCCGCCGCGCAGGCCTACTTCGGGGTCGACGCCAAGAACCTCACCCCGTCCCAGGGCGCGATGCTGGCCGGCATGATCCAGAGCCCGTCCCGGTGGGACCCGGCGAAGAACCCGGCCAAGGCCACCGAGCGCTGGAACTTCGTGCTCGACGGCGAGGTGGCGCAGGGCTGGATGGCCGCGCGCGACCGGGACATCCAGCGCTTCCCGGAGTGGCTGCCGCCCAGGCCGGCCGCCGGCGGCATCCCCGGTGACGCCAAGGGCCACATCTACACCCAGGTCAAGAACGAGCTCGAGAGCAAGGGCATCACCGAGCAGGAGCTCAACCAAGAGGGCCTGAAGATCACCACCACGATCGACCCGACGCTGCAGAAGCTGGCCTCGGACACCGCCGCCCGGGTGCTCAAGGGCCAGCCGGCGAACCTGCGGGCCGCCCTGGTCTCGGTCGACCCCCGGACCGGCGCGATCTGGGCCTACTACGGCGGGGAGAACGGCGTCGGCCTGGACTACGCGCAGGTGCTCAAGCAGCCCGGCTCGTCGTTCAAGCCGTTCGTGATGGCCGCCGCCCTCGAGCACAGCCCCCCGATCGGGCTGGGCACCACCTACGACGGCACGTCCCCGAAGGTCATCCTCGGCCAGACGGTGGCGAACTCCGACGGTGAGAGCTGCGAGAACTGCTCGTTGAAGACCGCCATGACGGAGTCGATCAACACCGTCTTCTACCAGCTCGCGGTGGATGTCGGAGCGTCGAACGTGGCCAAGGCCGCGCACGAGGCCGGCATCCCGTCCGACCTGCTGCCCACGCCGACCGCCGGTATCGCGCTGGGTGACAAGGAGGTGCACCCGGCCGACATGGCCTCGGCGTACGCCACCTTCGCCGCCGACGGCGTGTACCACAAGCCGCACATGGTGACCAAGGTCGAGACCGCCGACGGCCGGGTCCTCTACGACGAGGGCACCGATCCCGGTGAGCAGCGCATCGACCCGCAGGTCGCCCGCAACGTCACCGAGTCGATGATCGACGTGGCCAGCTCGTCGCGGATCGGCCTGGCCGACGGCCGGGCGGTAGCGGCCAAGACCGGAACCACCCAGAGCAACATCCAGGGCCAGAACAAGGACGCTTGGACCATCGGCTACACGCCGTCCTACTCCACCGCGGTCTGGGTGGGCACCGACGACAACTCCCCGATCAAGACCTCCGCCGGTCGCCCGGTGTACGGCCGGATGCTGCCCGGTTCGATCTGGCAGGCGTTCATGAGCGGCGCCCTGCGTGGCAAGCCCAAGGAGCCGTTCTCCAAGCTGGTGCCGCTGGGTCAGCCCGCCTACGACGACGTGCCGTCAGCCACTGAGGACCCGAACTCCGACAGCAACTGCGATACGCACAAGAAGCGCAAGAAGCACGACGAGTGCAACAGCGACAACAACAGCGACAGCACCGACTGCGACGTCGTGGAGTGTGACGACAACGGCGACCCGATCCGGGGCCGGCGCAACAACGGCGACACCACCAACAACTTCGACGACAACGGCAACTGAGCCCGTACGGGGCCGCCGATAGGCTCGGGTGGTGAGCGGGCCGAAGCAGACGCGCATGCTGGTGCGGGTGGTGCCGTCCTGGACCGAGCCGCTGGTGGCCAAGGCCAGCCCGCTGATCGGTGGCCCACTCGGGGCCCACGCGGTGATCGGCCGGGCCCGGTACTGGACCCCGCTGCGGGTCATCCTGGCGATGGCGGTTCTGACCTGCGCGCTGGGCTGGCTGTTCAAAGCGCCGTGCCTGCAGCAGTTCCAGGCCGGCGACGGCAAGCTCGCCCTGGACTGGCGCGGCAACCACCAGTACGTCTCGCTGTGCTACACCGACATCGTCACGCTGTGGACCGACCACCACCTCGCCGCCGGCGAGCTGCCCTATACCGCGCACTGGGTGGACGGCGCCGGCACCGCCGACCAGCACGTCCGCTACATGGACTACCCCGTGGTCACCGGCTACGGGCTGTGGGTGCTGGCCAAGCTGACCAACCGTTACCTCGGGCTGGCCAACAGCCTCGGGGTGTCCGGGCCGTCGATCGTGCAGCCCTCGAAGCTGCCGGTCGCGCTGCCCGAGGTGGTGTTCTTCGACATCGTCGCGGTGACCATGGTGCTGGCCTGGCTCGCCGTCGTCTGGTCGGTGCACCGCCAACGCCCGTCCCGGCCGTGGGACGCCGCGCTGGTGGCGATCTCCCCGGTGCTGGCCTTCCACATCTTCACCGGGGTCGACGCCTGGGCGGTCGGGTTGGCCGCGCTGGGCATGTGCGCGCTGGCCCGGGGCCGGCCGGTGGGGGCGGGCGTGCTGATCGGCCTGGGCTGCGCGGCGAAGGTGTACCCGGTGCTGATCCTGCTCCCGATTCTGCTGGTGGCGTGGCGGCGGAGCAGGCGGGAAGGCTCCTCGGCCGTGCGGCTCGGCGAGTGGGACGGCGCGCGGGAGTGGACGGTCGCCGCTCGGGTGGCGGGAGCCGCGGCGCTGGCGTGGACGGCGGTCAACCTGCCGGTCGCGCTGTTCCAGACCCCCGGCTGGCTCGAGTTCGTCCGCTACGGCGTCTCGCGGCGGGTCGAGCCGGACTCGGTCTGGTTCGCGCTGAGCTCGTTCACCGGGTGGCCGGGCTTCGACGGGGTGCTCGCACCCGGCCAGTCCCCGGTCCGGCTGGACCTGGTGGCGATCGGCTGCTTCGCGCTGTGCTGCGGGGGGCTGGTCGTGCTGGCCGCGAAAGCACCCCGGCCACCGCGGCTGGCGTCGCTGAGTTTCCTGGTGGTGGGGGCCGCGCTGCTGGTCAGCAAGGCCCCGAACCCGCAGTTCGCGCTGTGGCTGGTGCCGCTGGCGGTGCTGGCGCTGCCACGCTGGCGGCTGCTGCTGACCTGGATGGGCGTCGAGGCGGCGCTGTGGCCGCTGCGTATGTACTTCTACGTCGGGCAGGACAACAAGGGGCTGCCCGAGCAGGCCTACGAGACGGCGGTCCTGATCCGTGACGCGGTGCTCCTGGTCCTGATCGTGCTCGTGGTGCGCTCGGTGCTGCGCCCGGACACCGACCCCCTGAGACGTCTCGGCGTCGACGATCCCGACTGGCCGGCGCCGCCAGCCGCGGCCGGGGGGACGCCCCCCGCCGAGCCGGAGGGTGCTGCCGAGCCGGAGGGTGCTGCCGAGCCGGAGGGTGCTGCCGAGCCGGAGGGTGCTGCCGAGCCGGCGGCCGGCGCCGCCGAGGTCACCAGAAGCGAATCCGCTGCTCCGGGGCCAGATAGGCCAGGTCACCCGGCTTGACGCCCCACGCGGTGTAGAACGCATCCACGTTGTCCACCACCGCGTCGGTGCGGAACCGGGCCGGGTCGTTCGGATCGACGTACCCGGTCTGGTCGCGCGGTTTGACCCGCCACAACCGCGCATAACCGAGGAACAGCCGCTGCGCCCCGGTGAACCCGTCGATGTCCGGCGAGGATCCGCGGCCCAGCGAGGACCGGTAGGCCCTGGTCGCCATGGCCAGACCGGACAGGTCCGCCACCGCCTCGGACACCGTCTCCCGCTCGTCGGGGACGACCGGCCCCGCGGCGGAGTCGTCGGCGCCGGTCGGAGCCTGCGGGTACGCGGTCAGCTTCGGGGCGTACCCCGGCGGCAGCCCGACCCCGTCGGCACGGCTGGCCAGCGCCCGGACCTTCGCGGCGTACGCGGTCGCGTCGGCCGGGGTCCACCAGTTCCGGACGGCACCGGCGGCGTCGTACCAGCGGCCGCGGTCGTCGAACGCGTGGCTGATCTCGTGGGCGATCACCGCGCCGATCGAGCCGTAGTTGACCGCGTCCTCGGCGTCAGCATCGAAGAACGGCGGCTGCAGGATCCCCGCCGGGACGATCAGTGCGTTACGGAGCCGGTCGTAGCGCACCGTGGTGGCCTGCGCCGTCGTGGCGCCCCAGTCCCGGTCGTCCGCGCGGTTGCCGATCGTGTCCAGCAACCGCCCGACCCGCACGTTCGCCGCCCGCCGGACGTTGCCCAGCGGGTCGTCGCGGTGCACCTCCAGCAGCGACCAGTCCTTGAACTCGTGGGGGGTGCCGATCTCGACCTGCATCCGGGTCAGCTTCGCCCGGGCCTCCGCCTTGGCCGGCGGGGACATCCAGTCAAGCGTGTTGATGTCGCGCCGGTCGGCCTCGACGATCGAGTCGGTGATGCGCTGCACCCGGTCGGTGACCGCCGTCGGGACGTACCGCTCGGCGTACAGCTGCCCCAACCCGTCACCCATCACCGCGTCGACCGCGGCCACTGCGCGCCGCCACCGCGGACCGTCGTTGCGCGCCATCCCCGGCACCGTCGCATCGAACGCGGCACGGGTCTCGACGAAGTCGCTGCTCAGATACGGTGCCGAGGACTCCAGCAGCCGCCAGCGCAGATAGGACTTCCACGTCGGTAGCGGCACCGTGCTCAGCAGTGCGCCCAGGCCGGCGAAGTAGCCCGGGTGGGTGAGGGCCAGGTCCGGGGTGTCGGCGTCGGCCGCGCCGAGGTAGCTCTCCCAGTCCAGCCCGGTGCGGGCGTGCGCCTCGGCGACCGGGATCCGGCTGTAGCCGGGGTCGCCGCTGGGACCGGTGCCGGGGTCGGCGGTGGGACCGGTGCCGGGGTTGGCGGTGGGACCGGTGCCGGGGTTGGCGGTGGGACCGGTGCCCGGGTTGCCGTCGGGAGCCGGGGCGTGGCTGTCGGGAGTCGGGGCGTGGCTGTCGGGAGTCGGGGCATCGGGTTCGCCGCCCGGGGTCTGGGCGGGGGTCGGCCGCAGCGCGGCGAGCCTGGTCTCCAGGTCCAGCACGGCGGCGGCGCCGGCCCGCGGGTCCGGGATCGCGGCCAGCGCGAACATCTTCGCCACGTAGTCGCGCAAGCCGGCGCGGATCCGGACGCTGCCCGGGTCGCTGGACAGGTAGTCCTCGCGGCGGGGCAACGTCAGCCCGTCCGGCCTGGCGACCGCGACCTCGACGGTCGTGTCGCGGCGGTCCGGTTCGACGTCCAGCGCGATCGGTGTGGGTACGTCGATGCTGCGCAGGATGCCGAGATAGTTCGTCACGTCGGCGCCGTTGACGAGCTTGTCGACCGCGGCGAAGTCGATGGCCAGCGGGGTGGCGCGCAGCTGGTCGACCCGGGCGGTGTCCATGAAGCCGGCGTAGAGGTCGCCGACCTTGCGGGCCAGCTCAGACGGCCCGGGCGTCGGCCTGTTGTGGGCGACGTCCTCGAGCAGAGTGTGTTCCTGCTCCTCGACGCGCGCGGCGACGTCGGAGGCCGGGCCCACCTCGGTGCGGTCCTCGGGTACCTCGGTGGCCCGCAACCACTCGCCGTTCGCGTACTCGAACAGCCCGTCCTGGGGGCGGACGTCGTGGTTCATGTCCTGGGCCCGGATCCCCGACCCGGTCGGTGTCGGCGCGCCCGAACACCCGGCCGGCGCGAGCACGGTCACCGCCGCCACCAACGCCGCCCCGAGTCCCGTCAGTCGTCGCCTCACCGTTCCCCCGTGTTGTGCCCGGTCCAGGATCGGGGACGTGGGCCAGGGGACCGCGCACCGGGGTGGGTTGCCGGAGGTGCGCCGGGCACCTGGGGTGACGGGGCCGCCCTGGGGCGTGACGCGGGCGCCCGGGGGTGTGACGCGGACGGCCGGTCGCTGACCGGCCGGTCTGGCACAGTGGGCGGGTGGCCACCGACCAGCTGAGCGAGCAGTCCGTCCGCGAAGCGTTGGACGGCTTCACCCCTCGCTACGAGGACCGCCCCGACCTGTCCCGGGCCGCGGTCGGGCTCGTGCTGGTCACCGGGCCGCAGGGCACCGTCAGCGTGCTGCTCACCCGCCGCGCCCCCAAGATGCGCAAGCACGCCGGGCAGTGGGCGTTGCCGGGCGGTCGTGTCGACCCGGGCGAGTCGGTCCTCGACGCCGCCCGCCGAGAGCTGTCCGAGGAGATCGGGCTGGACGTACCGGAGTCGGCGCTGCTCGGCCGCCTCGACGACTACCCCACCCGCTCCGGGTTCGTGATGAGCCCTGTCGTGCTGTGGGCCGGCCTGGTCAGCACCCGCCCCGGGATCGGGCTGCCGCTGCGCCCCCGGCGGGCGGAGGTCGGCGCGGTGTACGGGCTCACCGCCGAGCAGTTGGACGTGGAGCCGATCTTCCTGAGCATCCCCGAGTCGGACAACCCGGTGATCCGGCTACCGATGCTGGGGCGGTTCGTACACGCGCCCACCGGGGCGGTGCTGCACCAGTTCCGGGAGGTCGTGCTGCACCGCCGCTCCACCCGCGTCGCCCACCTCGAGCAGCCGGTCTTCGCCTGGCGCTGAGGAGCACTAGCCTCCCGCCGTTTCGGTCCGGAGCCGGCGCGGCTGCCGCCGCAGCGACGATCCCGCACCGAGTTCCGGCTCACGGTTGTTCACCCGGGGTCTGCACCACCCTCAGTCGGAACTCGGTGAAACGCGTGACGCAAGTCGGGCCGCCCCGGCGAGATCGGCGCCGCCGCGGCGGCACCGCGCATCCGGCGGAGTGCCGGCTTGCTCAGCCCAGGTGCTCGCGCAGGAACGCGATGTCCTGGGCCATCCCTTCGGCGGGGGTCTCGCACACGATCGGTGCGCCGGCGGCCGCGCACACCGCGATCAGCTGGTCGGGGTCGATGGTGCCGCTGGCGATGTTGGCGTGGCGGTCGCGGGCGGAGTTGAACTCGTCGCGGGAGTTGTTCAGGTGCACCAGGTCGATGCGGTCGGTGATCGCCTTCGCCCGCTCCACCACGTCCACCAGGTCCTCACCACCGGCGAACGCGTGGCAGGTGTCCAGGCAGAACCCGGCGCCGAACTCCCCGATGGCGTCCCACAACCGCTCGAGCGCGTCGAAGCGCCGGGCCATCGCGTTGTCGCCGCCAGCGGTGTTCTCCACCAGGATCGGCACCGCGAACCCGCCCTCGTCGTGCTGGCGCTGGAAGAACTTGCGCCAGTTCTCCACGCCCACGGAGGGGTCCTCACCAGCGGTGACGTGCCCGCCGTGCACCACCAGACCGTCCGCGCCCACGGTCGCCGCGGCCTCGGCGTGCTGCTGAACCAGCTTGCGGCTGGGGATGCGGATGCGGTTGTTCGTCGACGCCAGGTTGATCACGTACGGGGAGTGCACGAAGACCTGGATGTCGCTGGCGGCCAGCGCCTCGGCGGCCGGGTGCACAGGCGGCTTCTTCCAACCCTGCGGGTCGCCGATGAACAGCTGCACGACCTCGGCCTTGCAGCTGTCGGCCGATCCCAGCGGGTCGGCGTCGTCACGAACGTGGGCCCCGATGCGCATGCCGTCCAGCCTACGGTCGCCCCCCGACAACCCGCCGCCGCGGTCGTCCCGGGCGCAGCGCCGGCGGACCCGCTGGTCGAGCCCTTTCAGGGTCGTTGTTACCCTTGTCAAGCCTGTGCATCGACAAAACTGTCGGTGACGGCTGAGACCCTCCTGCCGCGGACCGACCGCGGCCGCCCTAAGCCCATAGGAGGTTTGTGGTTCTCATGCGCAATTACGAACTCATGGTCATCCTCGACCCCAATCTCGACGAGCGCACGGTCACCCCGTCGCTGGAGACCTTCCTCCGCGTGATCACCACCGACGGTGGCACCGTGGAGAAGATGGAGGTCTGGGGCAAGCGCCGCATGGCGTACGAGATCAACAAGCACGCCGAGGGCATCTACGCCGTTCTCGACGTCCGATGCGAGCCCGCCACCGTGGCCGAACTCGACCGTCAGCTCTCGCTGAACGAGTCGGTGCTGCGTACGAAGGTCATGCGCCGGGAGATCAACCCGCGTAAGGCCAACGCCGCCGCCAAGGCCCGCGCCGCCGCCGCGCACGCCTCGAACAACCCGCGCCCGTCCTCCGCCCCGTCCGGCCCCTCGGGTCCGCGTACGGCGTCGGCGTCCGGCCCGCGCCCGGGTGCACCCACGCCCGGCCCGTCGGCTCCGGCGTCCGCACCGGCGTCGACCGAGTCGGCCACTCCCGCCCCCGCTGCGCCCGCGCCGGCTCCGCCGGCCCCGGTGAACTGAGGTAGCCGGAATGGCCGGGGACACGATCATCACCGTGATCGGCAACCTCACCGCCGATCCCGAGCTGCGCTTCACCCCGTCCGGGGCCGCGGTGGCCAACTTCACCGTGGCCTCCACCCCCCGCGCCTTCGACAAGGCCAGCGGGGAGTGGAAGGACCAGGAGGCGCTGTTCATGCGCTGCAACATCTGGCGCCAGGCAGCGGAGAACGTCGCGGAGACCCTGACCCGGGGCGCCCGGGTGATCGTCTCCGGGCGGCTCAAGCAGCGCTCGTACGAGACCCGCGAGGGTGAGAAGCGCACCGTGGTGGAGCTGGAGGTCGACGAGATCGGCCCCTCGCTGAAGTACGCCACCGCGAAGATCAACAAGGTCAGCCGTGGAGGCGGCGGGGGCGGCTTCGGCGGCTCCGGCTCCGGTGGCGGCCCGTCAGACGACCCGTGGGGATCGGCTCCGATGGCCGGTTCCGGTGGCGGGGCCGACGACGAGCCCCCCTTCTGACCTGACCTCACCCTCGAACAGCACCGTTAACTAGGAGCACCAGGCAGATGCCTAAGCCAGTTCTGCGCAAACCTAAGAAAAAGGTTTGCGCGTTTTGCAAGGACAAGGCGCAGATGATCGACTACAAGGACACCGGTCTGCTGCGCAAGTTCATCTCGGACCGGGGCAAGATCCGTGCCCGTCGGGTCAGCGGCAACTGCCGCCAGCACCAGCGTGACGTCGCCGTGGCGGTCAAGAACGCTCGCGAGGTAGCGCTGCTGCCTTACACCTCTCTGGCCCGATAGGAGCACGGCGATGAAGCTCATTCTCACTGCCGATGTCGCGAACCTGGGTGGCCCAGGCGACGTCGTTGAGGTCAAGGACGGCTACGGCCGTAACTACCTGCTGCCCCGCAAACTGGCGATCACGGCCACCAGGGGTGCCGAGAAGCAGGTCGCCACGATCCGCCGCGCTCAGGAGAGCCGGCAGATCCGCGACCTCGGGCACGCCAAGGAGGTGGCCGCCACGCTGTCCGGGCTGCCGTCGGTGACCCTGGAGGCCAAGGCCGCCCCGGGTTCCAAGCGGCTGTTCGGTTCGGTCACCCCGGCCGACGTGGTCGCGGCGATCCGGGCCGCCGGCGGTCCGCTGCTGGACCGCCGGGTGCTCGAGCTGCCCGGTCAGATCAAGACCGTCGGCACGCACAAGGTCGGGGCGCGCTTGCACCCCGAGGTGCGCGCCGAGATCTCTCTCGAGGTGACCGCCGCCGGCTGAGCCGGTAGTTCGGCAACAGCCGGCTGAGCCGGTAGTTCGGTGAGCTCCGGCTGAGCCGGAGCGGACCGCTGGTCGTCAGTGCCCCCGTCGGGCCTCGTTCCGACGGGGGCACCGCCATGTCCGGGGCACTGCCATGTCCGGGGCACTGCCATGTCCGGGGCACTGCCATGTCCGGGGCACTGCCATGTCCGGGGCACCATCACGTTCGGGCGCTCCATCCGCACGGCACGATCTTCTGTGGCGCTCCTGTGCACAGCTTTGCGATGTCCGACAGCTCCCTCGCACGGCATCGTGAGCTCCGGGGCGTTCTCGCGTGCGTTGGCGGGCTTGGTCGAGCGGAATTGTCGGGCCGGTGTGCGAGCCTTCGCCCGTCGGTTCGGAGTGGTGTGTGGGCCACCTCTTCCGGAGCAATCCCACGGCCGGATGTGACGCTCGGTGCGGGTGTCTACATCCGGTCGGGGGCGACCTCCGGTAGAGGTTGAGGTTTGGGGACACGCCCAACGAATCGCGCTTGCCAGACACGCCGACCCCGATCGGGGACAGTTACTTGTCCACACCGTCCACAAGGCAGTGACCAGGGCAGATGCCAGAAATCGAGTTAGATGTCCCCACCTTGTCCACAACGTCCTCACGAGGCTGCCTGGTCGTTTTCGAGTTGTCCCCAGGCGCTCAACAAGGTGTCCCCAGGAAGGACACAGGCGGAATTGAAGGTGTCGCCTCCGTCGGCCTAACGTTCGCAGTCCGGTTCGGCCAAGGGGGGTCGCTCGGGGTCGGTTCGGGTGCACGCGTGGGACGCGGGCGACGGACGCGAGTTCGATGCCGGGTTAGTTCGTGTGCACGAAGTGGAGGGCTGCAAAACGATGGCGGTACCTGACGAACGGCCGGTGAACCGGCCGCGTCACGTCCGGCCCGCGGAGGAGTCCGACGGCTACGGCGGCTCGCAGGGTTTCGGCTCGGAGCCGCAGTTCGACCGGCAGCCGCCGCAGGACCTCATGGCCGAGCAGTCGGTGCTCGGCGGCATGCTGCTGAGCAAGGACGCCATCGCCGACGTCATCGAGGTCCTCGGTCCCGACGACTTCTACCGCCCCGCGCACCAGACCGTCTACGACTGCATCCTCGATCTCTACAGCCGGGGCGAACCGGCCGACCCGGTGACGGTGTCGGCCGAGCTGGAGCGCCGCAACGAGCTGGTCCGCCTCGGTGGGGCCCCGTACCTGCACACCCTCATCGCCACGGTGCCCACCGCGGCCAACGCCGGCTACTACGCCGAGATCGTCGCCGAGAAGGCCATCCTGCGCCGTCTGGTCGAGGCCGGCACCCGGATCGTGCAGCTGGGTTACCTGGGCTCGGAGGGCGCGGGCGCCACCGTCGACGAGGTGGTCGACCGCGCGCAGTCGGCGATCTACGACGTCACCGAGCGGCGGGCCACCGAGGACTACGTGCCGCTGGAGGAGCTGCTCCAGCCGACGATGGACGAGATCGACGCCATCGCCTCGCGCGGCGGGATGTCGCTGGGTGTGCCGACCGGGTTCGTCGACCTGGATGCCTGTACCAACGGGCTGCACCCCGGGCAGATGGTCGTGGTGGCCGCCCGCCCCGGTCTGGGCAAGTCCACGCTCGGGCTGGACTTCGCCCGCTCCTGCTCGGTGCACCACGGCATGACCAGCGCGATCTTCTCGCTGGAGATGAGCCGCACCGAGATCACCATGCGGCTGCTGTCGGCCGAGGCGAAGATCCGGCTGACCGACATGCGGGCCGGCCGGATGACCGACGACGACTGGACCCGGATGGCTCGGCGGATGAGCGAGATCAGCGAGGCACCGCTGTTCATCGACGACTCGCCCAACCTGACCATGATGGAGATCCGGGCCAAGGCGCGCCGGCTCAAGCAGCGCAACGACCTCAAGCTGGTCATCCTCGACTACCTGCAGCTGATGTCTAGCGGTAAACGGGTCGAGTCCCGCCAGCAGGAGGTCTCGGAGTTCTCCCGGCAGATCAAGCTGCTGGCCAAGGAGCTCGAGGTCCCGGTGATCGCGATCAGCCAGCTGAACCGTGGTCCCGAGCAGCGGACCGACAAGCGCCCCATGCTGTCGGACCTGCGTGAATCCGGGTCGATCGAGCAGGACGCCGACATGGTGATCCTGCTGCACCGCCCGGACGCGTTCGAGCGCGACGACCCCCGCGCCGGTGAGGCCGACCTGATCCTGGCCAAGCACCGAAACGGGCCCACCAACACCATCACCGTGGCCCACCAACTGCACTACAGCAGGTTCGCCGACCTGGCCCACTAGGGCACAACCGGTGCACGGACCCCGCGAAGGCGTCCGCTCCCCCAACAGCCGCCGCGCCCCCACCCCCCGGGGGACGCGGCGGTTGTGCGTCCGGGTGGCAGAGTTGGGGTGTTCGCCCACCGCGATGGTGGGGTTAACTCCCTTGACCTGAAGTGCGGTCGAGCTTCTACGGTTGCTCACATGGATTCCACACCGACCCGCGAGCGCTTCGACGAGGCCTACACCAGCGGCAGCGCGCCGTGGGTGATCGACCAGCCCCAGCCCGTCGTCGTCGCGCTGGAGCGGGACGGGTGGATCCGCGGCGCGGTGCTCGACGTGGGCTGCGGTACCGGCGAGCACACGATCGCGCTGGCCGCCCTCGGCTACGACGTGCTCGGGGTGGACGTGTCCCCGGCGGGCATCGACCAGGCCCGGGCGAACGCCGCCGAGCGGGGGGTGGCTGCCCGCTTCGAGGTCGGCGACGCGTTCGACCTCGGGGACATGCCGCGCTACGACACCGTGCTGGACAGCGCCCTGTTCCACATCTTCGACGACGACGACCGGGCCCGGTACGTCCGTAGCCTGCAACGGGTCGTCCGGCGGGGCGGGGTCGTGCACGTGCTCGCGCTGTCCGACACCGGTCCCGGGTTCGGGCCGCAGGTCGCCGAGACCACGATCCTGGGGGCGTTCCTCGACGGCTGGCGGCTGGAGCTGCTGGAGATGCGGACCTACCGGGGTGCGGTCGTGCGCCCGGAGCACGCCGCGCTGCTCAGGCGGAGCATCGGTGAGCACGTCGACCTACCCGCCTGGCTGGCCCGTCTCCGCCGCCTCTGAGTCTCAGAGGCCGACGCCCCGCCCGCGCTACCCACCCTGCCGGGGCGTCGGACCCTGCCGGCTCCCGGCTGGCTCCTGCCGGGGACCCTGCCGGCTCCTTGCTGGCTCCTGCGGCCCGGCTGGCTCCTGCGGCCCGGCGGGCTCCTGCGGCCCGGCGGGCTCCTGCGGCCCAGCCGGACCTGCCGGACCTGCCGGCTCCCGCTGGGTCCCGCCGGCTCCTTGCTGGCTCCTGCTGGCTCCCGCCGGCTCCTGCGGCCCGGCTGGCTTCTGCGGCCCGGCTGGCCCT
>Ga0310811_10002827_pt1 | contig 21771 bp, 18 predicted proteins | sample YCmetagenome_FD_207642 | JGI IMG/M metagenome (GOLD analysis project Ga0310811, IMG submission 207642) | Soil microbial communities from experimental microcosm in Duke University, North Carolina, United States - YC | ecosystem: Engineered > Artificial ecosystem > Soil microcosm > Unclassified ...
TCGACCTTGCTCCGGGTGGGGTTTACCGAGCCGCCCACGTCACCGTGGGCGCTGGTGCGCTCTTACCGCACCGTTTCACCCTTACCGCCGCGGGCTGTCGGGCCCGGGCGGCGGTTTGTTTTCTGTGGCACTGTCCCGCGGGTCACCCCGGGTTGGCGTTACCAACCACCCTGCCCTGTGGAGCCCGGACTTTCCTCGAACGCGCCGGTCACCCGGCGTGCTCGCGGTCGCCCGACCGACTCGCCGCGTCAGACAGCTTAGCGCGTTAAAGGACCTTGACGTGTCAGCCGACGTGGCCGAGCGCGAGCTGGGCGAGCAGCGCGGCGCCGTCGGGCAGGACGCCGTCGTCGAAGGCGGCCTCGGGCGAGTGGTTGGAGGGGGCGGTGTCCACGTCGCGTCCGTCGATCGCGGCGCCGAGGAAGACCATCGCACCGGGAACGCGCTGGAGCACGCGGGAGAAGTCCTCGGCACCGGCGAGCGGGTTGGCCAGGCGCTCGAAGCGCTGCTCGCCGAAGAGCTCTCCCACGGTGCGCTCGACGGTGTCGACGGCGGCCGCGTCGTTGACGGTCACCGGATAGAGGCCCGCGAAGTCCACCTCGACCTCGAGGCCGTGGGCGTGCGCGATGCCCTCGATCAAGCCGACCAGGACCGGGCGCACCTTCTCCTGCGTGGCCTGCGAGAAGGTGCGGACCGTGGCGTCGAAGTGGACCGTCTCCGGGATGATGTTCTCCTTCGTGCCGCCGTGGAAGGAGCCGACTGTCACCACGACCGGGTCGAAGATGTCGAACTTGCGGGTGACGGCGGTCTGTATCGCCACGACCATCTCGCACGCCGCCGGGATCGGGTCGTTGGCGCGGAACGGGGACGAGCCGTGGCCGCCCCTGCCGTGCACGGTCACCCGCAGGTCGGCGCAGGAGGCCATCAGCGGTCCGGACTTCGCGGTGAACACCCCGCGCGGGATCTGGTTGCTGAAGACGTGGATCGCGTACGCGGCGTCCGGGGCGGCTCCGGCCGCGCCGAGGACGCCCTCGGCGAGCATGTGGCCGGCGCCGTCCTCGCCCTCCTCGCCGGGCTGGAACATGAACAGCACGTTCCCGGCCAGGCTCCCGCGCCGCGCCGAGAGCAGCCGCGCGGCACCGACGAGCATGCTGGTGTGCAGGTCGTGGCCGCACGCGTGCATCACGCCGTCGAACTCGGAGACGCGTACGTCGTGCACGGCGGTCTCGCGCAGCGGCAGCGCGTCCATGTCGCCGCGCAGCAGGACCGTCGGGCCGGGCTTGCCGCCGCGCAGCACACCGGTGACGGAGTTCAGGGACTTGCCGAGCGTCAGCTCGAGGCCGAGGCCGTCGAGCGCGCCGAGCACCTTCTCCTGGGTGCGCGGCAGGACGAGCCCGAGCTCCGGCTCGCGGTGGATCGCGCGACGGAGTTCGGCCAGCTCGGAGGCGATTTCCTGTGCGTCTGCGGTGACTGCCGCGGCATCGTTCGACATGCCCCGGAGCATAAGGGGCACCGACCGGCTATGGCCAGTACAAAGCGGCGTGCTTCGCCGCCTCGAGCACCTTGCGCGCGACCAGTCCGGTGACCAGCGCGGTGCCCCCGAAGAAGATCAGCCACAGGCCGAGGATCCAGGCGAGCACGACCAGGCTGGCGCCCGGGAAGATCATGATCAGCAGGCCGACGACCATCGCGAAGACGCCGCCGGTCATCCCCGGCGAGCGGCCCGGCGTGCTGCGCGCCCGCTGCCGGGCGCCGAACACCGTGAGCGCGCCGCTGGCCAGCCAGAACACGCCGATCACGAGGGCGAGGCTGGAGGCCGCGGTGAACGGCTCGGCGAGGCAGACCACGCCGAAGGCGAAGGAGAGCACCGCGAGCACCAGCGCGACCGCCCGGGCCACCGCGTCGACGTCCTTGAGCTGAAGCGCGGCCACGAAGCGGTAGCCGCCGGTCAGCACCAGGTAGACGCCGAACAGGACCGTCAGGGCCTTGACGGTGTGGCCCGGCCAGATCAGCACCAGCAGGCCGAGCAGCACCCCGGCGCCGCCGAAGAGCACCGGCAGCAGCCACATCTTGCGGAAGCTGCCCGCTTCGAGCGGTCCGAGGATGCGCGGACGGCCGCCCGGCCGCCCCTCGCCGCCCGCACCGTCGCCGGAGCCCGGCTCGACGACCTCTCCCTCCAGCGGATCGCTCATGATTCCCGCTCGCCTTCAGCACTATTCCAACGCTCAGTCACACTATGTCACAGTCAGTCATGACGGGAGGGCATCGGCGCTGCTCCGCGCCTTGGGCTCTCGGTACGATGCTCTCATGTCCGCCACTCCCGATCCGTCACAGAAGGAGCGAGAGGACGACTCGCCCGACCCCTGGCAGCAGCATCTGACCGCCATCAACCACGCGATCAGCGCCGACTTCCGGCGCGCGCTCGCCGCCGCCATCGTCGCCTGCCTCGGCCTCGCGCTGACCTGGGCGTCCGGCGGGGTCCTGGGCGAAAACGCGCCGATCGCCTACTTCCAGCACCACGGCAAGGTGGCCACGATCTGCGCGATCGCGGGCGCCGTCGTCTTCTTCGCCGCCGGACTGACCGCGGTCCGCTCCGCCACCAGCGAGATCCTGCACGCCGTGCCGTCCCGGGTGGGCGACGACCGGAAGGTCGGCCTGCGCTGGATCTGCCTCGTCGCCGGCTATCTTCTGGTGATCTTCGGCACACTCGGCGCGCTCAACGTGCCGATCTCCCGGCTGGCCCTCGGCGCCTCGATCACCGGGGTGATCCTCGGCATCGCGGCGCAGCAGTCGCTCAACAACTTCTTCGCCGGGCTGATCCTGCTGGTCGTGCGGCCGGTCTCGGTCGGCCAGAAGATCGCGATCCGCTCCGGCCCGATCGGCGGGCCGTACACCGGCGAAGTCGTCGACATGACGCTCACCTACGTGCGGCTCGATACGGCACGCGGTGAACTGCTGCTGCCGAACTCGACGATCCTGACGGCCGTCATCGGCCCGCCCGGGGTGTTCGACGACCAGCCCGGCATGCCGCCGACCCCGACGTCGCCGCCGTCCGCCGATCCGCTGCTAGCCGCCGAACTGCCGGACCGCCGCGCATAGCGCGTCCGTCACGGCCCGCTCCCGCACGGCGATCCGCAGCCAGTCGCGGCCGAGGCCGGGGAAGGTGTCGGCGCGGCGCACCGCGAATCCCTGCTCGCGGAGCCGAAGGCGCAGCTTGTCGGCGCCTTCGACATGCAGGAGCACGAACGGCGCACGCGTGTTCGCGCGCGCGGGCAGCGCGAAGCCGGGGATCTCCAGCAGCCGCCGCTCCAGATGGCGCCGATCCGCTTCCGCGACCACCGCGAGCTTCTCCGCCTCGGCCTGCGCGAACGGCTCGCTGCACGCGATCGCCGCCGCGAGCGCGGGGCTGGAGACCGACCAGAGCGGCTGGGCCTCGCGCAGTTCGGCGAGCACGGCCGCGTCGCCGACCGCGTAGCCGATGCGCAGCCCGGCCAGGCCCCAGGTCTTCGTCAGGCTCCTGAGAACGACGAGGCCCGGCAGCCCGGCCGCGGCCAGGGATTCCGGCTGGCCGGGAACGGCGTCCATGAACGCCTCGTCGACGACGAGCGTCCGACCCGGCCTCGCGAGAGCGGCGAGCGCGGCCGCCGGATGCAGCACGCCGGTCGGGTTGGTCGGATTGCCGATGACGACGAGATCGGCGTCATCGGAAACGAGCGCGGGGTCGAGGCGGAAGCCGTCCTCCGCGGTGAGCAGCACGCGCGAGACTTCGTGCCCGGCGGCCGCCAGCGCGGCCTCCGGCTCGGTGAACTGCGGATGCACGACGACCGCACGCCGCGGCCGCAGCGCCCGCCCGAGCAGGACGAACGCCTCCGCCGCACCCGAGGTGAGCAGCACCTCGTCCGCCGGGCGACCGTGCAGGCGCGCGACTGCCGATGTGGCATCCGTCGCATCCGGGTACGCGGCGAGCCCCGGCAGCGTGGCCGCGATGCGCTCGAGCAGCCACCGCGGCGGGACCGGAACCCGGACATTGACCGCCAGATCGACCAATCCGGGGCCGACCTCGCGATCGCCGTGATGCCTGAGGTCGGGCGCGTCGGTCATGCGGCCATGATGGCTTGCCGGGCCTGGGGCATCCAAACTGCGGGCGGTGTCGCTACGATCCCCGGGTGAGCACGCAGACCAGGTCCACCACCACCGCGTCCGCCACAGCACTCGCGGCCGGTCTCCTCGCCGGCTACGCCGCAGACTCGATACTCGCCGACCCGCAGAAGGGGCACCCCGTCGCCCTTTTCGGCCGAGCCGCGCGCACGCTCGAGCGCTCCTGCTACGCGGACTCGCGCATGCGCGGCGTGTTCTTCACAGCGGCGTGCGTGGGAGGATCCGCCGCGCTCGGCGCTGCCGTCGACCGGGCGATCGGGCCACGCCGCGGCCTCGCCCTGGCCGCGACCGCGACGGCCGCGTGGACGGTGATCGGCGCGCGCTCGCTGCGGCGGGAGGCGGCCGCCATCGGCGACCTGCTGGAGGCGGGCGACCTTCCGGGCGCCCGCGAGCGGCTGCCGCGGCTGTGCGGCCGTGACGCGCGCGGGCTGGGCGAGACGGCGCTGGCGCGCGCGGTCATCGAGTCGGTGGCTGAGAACACTTCGGACGCGGTCGTCGCGCCGCTGTTCTGGGGTGCGGTCGCAGGCACGCCGGGCCTGCTGGCGTACCGCGCGGCGAACACGCTCGACGCGATGGTCGGCCACCGCAACGAGCGCTACCTGAACTTCGGCTGGGCCTCGGCGCGACTGGACGACGTGCTGAATCTGGCGCCCGCGCGGCTGACCGGCCTGCTGACGGTCGCCGCCGCGCCGACCGTCGGCGGGATGCGGCAGCAGACCTGGAACGTGCTGCGCCACGACGCGCGCAGCCACCCGAGCCCCAACGCAGGGCACTGCGAGGCCTCGGCGGCCGGCGCGCTCGGCGTGCGGCTCGGCGGCACGAACGTGTACGGCTCGCGAGTGGAGGAGCGTCCGCAGCTGGGCAACGGCCGGGCGCCGCGCGGCTTCGACATCGCGCGCGCCAACAGGCTCTCCAAGGCCGTCGGCACGAGCGCCGCGATCCTGCTGGCGGCGGGCGCCGTCCTCGGACGTCGAGGACTGCGACGTGGCTGAGCCGTCGGCGCTGCGGGGCAGCCTGCTGGTGGCCGGCACGACCTCGGACGCCGGGAAGTCCGTGCTGACGGCCGGGATCTGCCGCTGGCTCGCCCGGCAGGGCGTGTCCGTTGCGCCGTTCAAGTCACAGAACATGTCCAACAACTCGGCCGTCTGTGTGAACCTGGCGACCGGAGAGGGCGCCGAGATCGGCCGCGCGCAGGCGATGCAGGCGGCCGCCGCGGGGATCGCGCCGGACCCGCGGATGAACCCCGTGCTCCTGAAGCCGGGCTCGGATCGCAGCAGCCAGGTCGTGCTGCTCGGCCGTCCCTTCGCGAACGCCGACGCGCTCTCCTACCAGGACCTCAAGCTTCAACTGCGCGGGCACGTCCTCGACGCGTACGACTCGCTGCGGGCCGAATACGACGTCGTGATCTGCGAAGGCGCTGGCTCACCGACCGAGATCAACCTACGCGAGGGGGACCTCGCCAACCTCGGCCTGGCCCGGGCCCGCGGCCTGGCGACCGTGGTCGTCGGCGACATCGACCGCGGCGGCGTGTTCGCGGCCTTCCACGGCACGGTCGCGCTGCTCGAACCCGGGGACCAGGCGCTGATCTCAGCGTTCATCATCAACCGCTTCCGCGGCGACGCGGCGCTGCTCGATCCGGCGCTGAGGATGATCCACGAGTTCAGCGGTCGGCCCACGCTCGGCGTGCTGCCGTACCTGCGCGATCTCTGGATCGACGCCGAGGACTCGCTCACCCTCGAAGCCGCGGGACCGATCGCCGCGAAGCCGGCGCTGCCCGGGGTCGCGCCGCTGACCGTGACCGTCGTGCGCCTGCCGCGCGTGTCGAACTTCACCGACGTGGACGCCCTGCGCCTCGAACCCGGGGTCGAGGTCTCGTTCACGACGTCCCCGCGCGGTATCGCAGAGTCCGACCTCGTGCTGATCCCGGGCACCAAGGCCACGGTCGGCGACCTGGATTGGATGCGCAGCCGCGGCATCGCGGACGCGATCCTCGCCCGGCACGCCGCGGGCGGCGCGATCCTCGGCGTCTGCGGCGGCTACCAGATGCTCGGCCACACGATCGAGGACGAGGTGGAGAGCCGCGTCGGCCGGGTCGAGGGCCTCGGGCTGCTCCCGGTCCGCACGGCGTTCGCCGAAAGCAAGACCCTGGCACGTCCGGCCGGCCACGCTCTCGGCGCGCCGATCACCACCGCGTACGAGATCCACCACGGCGTCGTCGAGGTGTTCGGCGGCGATCCGCTGATGACCGCCGCCGCGGACCCCGCCTCGACCGCGCTGGACGGCTGCGCGTCCGGCCGCGTCCTCGGCACGCTCTGGCACGGCGCCCTGGAATCCGACGCATTCCGCGCCGCGCTGCTTGAGTGGGTCGCCGGCCCGCGGCCGCGTTCCGGCGCCGAGTTCGCCGCCGCCCGAGTGGCCCAATACGACCGGCTCGCCGACGCCGTCGAGGAGCACCTCGACACGGACGCGTTGCTGCGGCTCATCGCGTCCGGACCGACCCCCTCGCTCGCCCTGCTGCCCCCCGGATCGGCGCGTCGATCCACCCCGTGACCCGGGTGAATCTGATATCGAATCTCATGAGGTGCATGAAGATTCGCCGGGGCCGCAACCCGGATCGCGGTTTCGGCGTTGTACTGACCGAGTGACGAGAACGCGGGGCGCGTGGCGAAGAGAGTCGAGGGGTACGTGGGTGAGCTCGGCAGCCGGCGGAGTCTGATCGCAGGGCTCGCACTGGCCATACTCGGCATGCTCGGCGCGGCCTGCTGGTCGCTGGCCGTGGGCGGCCCCGGGTACGAGCCGGGCCTGACGGTGACTGCCGCCGATCCGCACGACACGGGCGCGGTGCAGACGCGGCTCGTGCAGACGACCGCGAACCGGTACGTCTATCCGGGCTCGATCAGCCTCACGTGGCCCTCCTCAGGCAGCGCCGCGATCGAGGTCGAGGGGATGGGGCTGCTCGGCCACGACGGCAGCATGACCTCGCGGCACGCGATCGCGAGCATCACGAAGACGCTGACCGCGTACGTCATCCTGCGCGACCACCCGCTGACCGCGACCTCCTCCGGTCCGACGATCACCCTGACCAGTGCGATGGCCGCCACCTACGCCAAGGCGATCGACAAGGACGAGTCCGCCGTGGAGACCGACACCGGTGAGCGGATCACCGAACGGCAGGCGCTGGAGGCGCTGATGCTGGCGTCGGCCGGGAACATGGCCGACATCCTCGCGATGTGGGACAAGGGCTCGGTCGACCCGTTCCTGGCCGAGATGAACCGGCAGGCGAGCGCGCTCGGCCTGACGCGCTCGCACTTCACCGACCCGGCCGGGCTCGCCGCCAGCACCGTCTCCACGATGGGCGACCTGCTCAAGCTCGCCGAGGCGGTGCAGAGGATGCCCGCTCTGACCTCGATCGTCTCCGAGAACAGCGCGAGCGTGCCGGAGGCCGGCACCGTCTACAACGTCAACCGGGACCTCGGCTCGTACGGCATCGACGGCATCAAGACCGGCACCACGGCCGCGGCCGGATCCTGCCTGCTGTTCTCAGCGCACATCACCGTCGGCGGCCGGCGGCTGACCATCATCGGCGTCGTACTCGGCATGCCCGGCTCGAGCGGCATCCCCTACACCGCGCTGAACGCCGCCAAGGCCCTGGTGGCCAGCGCGGAGAGACAGATAGGTCAAGCCACGGTCGCATCGACAGGGCGGCCGGTCGCCGCACTCAGGCAGGGCGGGCGGACGGTCGCGAACCTGGGCGTGGCGGACGGGCTCGACGTGGTCGGCTGGCCGGGCCTCGAGTACCGGGTCGAAGTCGGCGGAGACATCTCCGCTTCCTCGCTCGCCGTCACCCAGACGGGCGGATCGGCGGCGAGCGTGACCATACCGCTCATCCGACTCGCCGAAAGCCCCGCGACTTCGGAGAAAACCGCGGCCAAGCGCTGATGGGAGCCTGAGCGGGGGGTTGGCGCAGAGGGCCGCGGCGAAGTCGTGGCGGGGTCGGGCGCCCGTGTGGTGCCGGTAAGGAGCGCAACACCGGCTTCGGCTACCATCAACGGTGTTTCACGATCAGAACACGCCCTGTGCCGGGGCGGACCGAAGGGGGTGGAAGCGGGTGACCTTCGTGGCTGCCCAGCGCCGACCGACCCACCGTCAGATCGTGCTCGCCGCGCTGGTCGCGATCGTATTTCTGGTGAGTCTGCTCACGTACCAGAACGGCAGGCTGAATCTCGGGGTCTACCGGCTCGACCTGGACGTATACCGCGTCGGTGCGCAGGCTTGGATGCACGGGAAGGCGCTCTACGGCCCGTTGCCGCCGATCGCGAACGGGATGCTCGAGCCGTTCACGTATCCGCCGATCTCGGCCGTGCTGATGGCGCCGCTCGCGCTGATGTCGAACACGGCGGCCGGCGTCGTGATGACGGCCGTGAGCCTGAGCCTGTTCCTCAGCGTGCTGGCGCTGTTCCTGCGCGCCGCGCGGCTGGCCGTCGGCGCCCGCTCCTGGAAGCTCGCCGCGGCGATGCTCCCGCTGGCCGTGCTCATCGAGCCGGTCCGCACGACGCTCGCCTACGGCCAGATCAACATCGTGCTGATGGCGCTCGTCTCATTCGACTGCCTGCTGCCGAGCACCTGGTTCACCGTGCGCGGCCGCAAGGTCGGCTGGCCGCGCGGCGCGCTCACCGGCGTCGCGGCTGCGCTCAAGCTCACGCCGATGGTCTTCCTGCTTTACTACATCGCGCGCCGCGACTGGCGCGGCTGCCGCAACATGCTGGGCGGCTTCGCCGCGACGACGGCGCTCGGCTTCGCCTTCTGCGGGCGGGACTCCTGGCAGTACTGGACCTCCACGGTCTTCAATACCAGCCGTATAGGCCTGCACGACTTCTCCAGCAACCAGTCGATCTCGGGCATCCTGTTCCGCGCCCACCTGAACGGCGGCACCGAGAACGTCGTGTGGCTCGCCTGCTGCGCGATCGTCGGCGTCGCGGCCATAGTGGGCCTGTTCAAGCTCGCGAAGCAGAACAAGCCCGTCACCATGCTCGCGCTGACGGCGTGCACGGAACTGCTGGTCTCGCCGGTCTCCTGGTCGCACCACTGGGTGTGGGCCTCGCCCGTGCTCGTCTGCGCGCTCGTCAAGGGCTGGCGGCTGCGCCCGACCCGGGGCTGGCGCTACTTCGCCGGCGCGGCGGCCGTCACCGCGGTCTTCCTGGCCGAGCCGCAGGTGTGGTTCCCGCACCAGAACAATCTGGAGCTCGGCTGGGGCTGGTGGGAGCAGATCATCGGCAGCGCCTACGTCTGGGTGGCCGTGGTGACGCTGTTCGTCTTCGCGCTGCGCCCAGCCCAGCCGGTCCCGCCGGGCGGCCAGCCCGGCGGCAACGCCGTGGAGCCGCGCCCCCGGGCCGACCAGCCCGCGGCCGACGCGGGCGACCAGGCGGCCATGGAGCGCCTCACCAAGGAGGCCGCGGCGGGCGCGGGGATCCTGCGACGGTGCTGAGGCCGGGGGCTCAGGGGCGCGGGGGATGACGGTAGCGGGGCTGAGACGGGCGGCTGGGGGCGCCGGAAGCGTACGCGCCCCCCGCGAGTGCCGGAGTGACGCTGCCGACGCGTGAGCGCCGCCGAGAACAGCGCTGAGGGCGCCAGGGTCGATGACCCTGGCGCCCTCAGCGCTGTTCAGTCCGTCTGGTCGTGGTCCGGCCGGTTGCTCCGCCCGTCCGGCTCGGTCCGGCCGGCCGCTCCGCCCGTCCGGCTTGGTCCGGCCGGCCGCCCCGCCCGTCCGGCTAGTTCTTCGCGGTCCGGGCGGGCTCGGCCTCAACCTCTTCGACGGCGGCCTCGACCTCGACTTCGACCTCGTTCGCCTGGACCTCGTCCGCCTCGGACCCGGCGGCCGCCGGCTGCGCCCGCGGGATCTCGGCCGGCGACGGGGCCTCGGTGACGGCCGTCTTGTCGGCCGCGGAGCCGCCGCGGGAGATCAGCGCGCGCAGGCGGGGCGGCAGGAACGGGCCGTCAACGGTCGAGACCCACAGGTCGCGGAAGCCGACGTACGTCGCGAGCACCAGCAGCAGGTCGCGCAGGCACACGTCGAGCGTGACGGCGATGTGCGCGTGCAGCAGGTCCGTGAAGGCGAACGGGAACTCGTACTGCGTGAGCGGCAGGCAGATCAGCACCAGGAGCGAGCTGCGGCGCTGCGTCGTGTCCTTGTAGAGCAGGCAGAAGCCGGCGACGGCCAGCAGCCAGATCAGGTACTGCGGGCTGATCACCCGGCTGAGGACGATGAACAGCAGCGTGGTGACGAACGTGGCGTCGGCCATCACGGCCGGCCGCCAGGTCTTGCGCCACCACCAGTAGGCCATCAGCCCGAAGCCGCAGAGCAGCGCCAGGAGCGCCACGTAGTACGTCAGGTTGACGACGTAGTAGATCAGGCCGTGGCCGTCCGGCGTCACCTGGTACGAGCCGTACACGACCTTCGTCGTGATCACGTGCTCGAGGTGCAGCCGCTTGCCGAGCACGAAGGGGATGCCCCAGATCGACTCGATCTCGATGCCGCGGCTGCCCTGGTTGCCGATGAAGCTGAGCGTGCCGTTGAAGAAGATCGACATGATGGCGATCGAGCCGACGGTCGAGGCGGCGATCGTCGCGATCGCCTGCCAGCCGCGCTTCGAGCGCGGCATGCCGAACACGGCGAAGCCGGGCCAGATCTTGATCGCGGTGCCGAAGCCGATCAGGATTCCGGCGACCCAGCGGCGGTTGTTGAGCTGCCGCCCCTTGGTGCCGTCCGCCATGAGGGCCGGGACGCCCCGGCCGAGCAGCGCCAGCGCGACGACCACGCAGAGCGCCGGGAAGACGTCGTAGCGGCCGTAGACTATCGGGCCCAGCAGCGGGACGCCGACGATCCAGTACCAGGGGCCGGACCAGGTGTCGCGGCGTACGGCGGTCCACACGAGCATCGCGGTGATCACGCAGTCGGCGAGGAAGGTCATCGCCGTGAAGCCGGTCAGGTAGTGGATCCCCATGGTGTGCGAAAGCCACTCCGGGAAGACCAGGATCGGCGCGAGCAGCGGAGGGTACTGCCATTCCGTGTCGTGCGGGATCTGGCCGTAGTACAGCGAGTTCGCCGCCCACTTGAGGTAGATGCTGACGTCGCCGACGCTTTCCTTGCCGTACTTGTGCAGGAGGTGCTCCGTCGCCACCAGATAGAGCACGGCCCGGGTCACGAACCAAACGGCCAGCGCCGTGATCACGCGCCGCTTGGTCAACGACAATTTCATCTGGGCCTTCTTCTCCCCGGGGGTTCGGCGGCCGGAGCGCTGACGGACCGTCACCGGCTCGCGAGGTTCTGCGGACCAGCGGCATCATACGGTTTGCGGCTAAGGTGGGGCCGCCAGCCCAGCGATCTATGACGGAACCGTTCCACGATGTTTATCTTCATTCCACCATCGGAGACCAAGGCTTATCCGAGTGACGCCGCCCCGGTCGATCTCGGTTCCCTCGCACTTCCGGAGCTTGCTCCGACCCGCGAGGCGCTGTGCGACGCCCTGGGCCGGCTCTGCCGCGGACCCGCCGCGAAGGCCCGCGAGACGCTCGGCTTGAGCGAGGGCCAGTCGGGTGAGTCCGAGCACAACCGCGCGATCGCGAGCGCCCCCGCGGCGCCCGCCGCGGACGTGTACACGGGCGTGCTCTACGACGCACTCGATCTGCCTACCCTGCGCCAGCGTGGTGTGATCTTGGACCATGTGTTGATCTTCTCGGGCCTGTGGGGCGTCGTCCGCCCCGGCGACCGCATTCCGCACTACCGCTGCTCCGCCGGCGTCAAACTGCCCGGCGCGGGCTCGGTCTCCACGATGTGGCGCAAGGCCCTGCGCGACCCGCTGGCGGGACACGTGGGCGAGGAACTCGTCGTCGACCTCCGCTCCGGCGCCTACGCGGGCCTCTGGGCCCCCGGCGCCAACGCCGTGACAATCCGCGTCCTGCACGAGCGCGAAGTCGGCGGCGTCGTGAAGCGCACCGTCGTCTCCCACTTCAACAAGGCGACCAAGGGCCGCCTCGCCCGCGCCCTCCTCGAATCCGGCCAGCGCCCGCGCAAGCCCGAGGAGTTCGCGGAGATCGTGCGCGGCTTCGGGTACGCCATCGAGCAGGGCCCGGCAGGCACGCGGCCGGACGCGCCGAGCGCACTGGATATCGTGGTGAGTGAGCTTTAGGGGCGAATCGGGGCTGACTACCGGAACTTCAAGTGCGACACGTCGTTCACGCACCTCACACTCGCCAGGTCGTCCTCGTAGTAGTCGATGACCGTCAGCGACGCCGGCCCCAGCTCCATGCGGTTCACCGCGGACAGCGGCGCCCCGAGGGCCTGGCAGACGAGGGCCTTGACGGGGGTGACGTGGGTGGCGACGAGGATGGTCTGGCGCGGGTAGCCGGCGAGGGCGCGGTCGCGGGCGGCGGCTACGCGGCGGGCGACCGCGGTGAGGGTCTCGCCGCCGGGCGGCGGGACGTCGGGGGACGCCAGGAAGGCCGCCAGCTCGGCGGGGTACTGGGCGTTGGCCTCGCTGAAGGAGAGGCCTTCGAACCTGCCGAAATCGAGTTCGCGGAAGCCGTGCTCGTGCAGGACGTCGAGGCCGGTCACCTTGGCGACGGCCTCGGCTGTCGCCGTCGCGCGGCGGAGCGGGGAGGCGAGGATGACGTCGACGGGGCCGAACCTGGGGTCGTCCTTGAGCCTGGCCGCGGCGCGGTTGGCCTGCTCGATGCCGTGCGCGGTGAGTTCGGGGTCGCCGATGCCGGCGAAGCGCTTCTCGACGGTGAGCGGGGTGACGCCGTGGCGGAGCAGGAGCAGCCTCGTGGGGCGGCCGACGTCGGGCGACCAGGCGACCTTCGCTGTGGCGGGGGCGCCGGTGTCGGGCTTGGTCGGCGTCTCGGACTGCCAGACCTCGCCCCTGGCCTCGGCGTCCAGGGCCTCGTTCGCGAGCTTGTCGGCGTGCTGGTTCCGGCTACGCGGAATCCAGGCGTACGTGACCTGATCGCGCGGCAGGATCGTTCGGGCGCGGGCGACGAGGGGCTTGAGGTCCGGGTGCTTGATCTGCCAGTGCCCGGACATCTGCTCGACGACCAGTCTCGAGTCCATCCGCACCTCGACGCGCGCGGTCGGGTCGATGCCGGCCGCGGCGGCGAGGCCCGCGATCAGACCGCGGTACTCGGCGACGTTGTTGGTCGCGGTGCCGAGTGCCTCGGCCACCTCGGCGAGCACCTTCCCGTCCTCGGCGTCGCGGACCACGGCGCCGTACGAGGCGGCGCCGGGATTGCCGCGGGAGGCGCCGTCCGCCTCGACGATCAGGGTTCGCATGAGCAGTCCACACGCAAGCTGATTCGAACGCCCCGGCCCGCCCCGTCTCCGCCCTACAGCCCGGAGTCCGCGGTGCGCACGAGGATCCGACGGCACGAGTCGTGGCGCAGGATCGTGTCGGGGGCCGCGGACTTGGCCGCGTTGACCTCGGCGATGTCCAGCTCGATCTGGCAGGCCTGGCAGCGCCGGTGCACTATGGCCGCCACGGCGACGCCGTCGTACTGGTCGCGCAGCTTGTCGTAGAAGGCGATCAGCGGGGCCGGGACCTGCTTGGCGACGACCTCGCGCTGGCTGCGCGCGAACTCGGCGTCCTTGTCCACGGCCGACTGCTCCTGGGCCAGCGCGTGCGCGGCGCGCTCGCGGTCGGCCTCGACCGCGGTGCGGTCGGCGGCGAGCTTGGCGGTGCGGGCGGCGGAGGCCTCGACCTTCTCCATCACCTCGAGCACGACGTCCTCGAGGTCGGCCTGGCGCCTGGCCAGCGACTCCAGCTCGTGCTGCACGTTCTCCAGATCCTTGGCGCTGCCGCTGCCCGACTCCAGGATCTTCCGGTCCCGCTCGGCGCGCGCCCGCACCTGGTCGACGTCGGCCTCGGCCTTCGACTGCTCGCGGGCGAGGTCGGAATCCGCCGCGGCGGACACGGCGTGCACGTCGCGGAGCTGGCCGAGCCTGGTCTCCAGCGCCTGCAGCGCGCCGATCTCCGGCAGCGTGCGGCGGCGGTGCGCGAGCTGGTCCAGCTTGGAGTCCAGCGCCTGAAGATCGAGCAGGCGCAGTTGGTCGGCGGGCTCGGCGTTCACGTGGCGGTACTCCTCGGCTTTTCGTCTCTATGTATATGTGGTCCCGCCGGCCCGGGCCCCGGGAGGGCGCGGCTCAGCAGGTGTGCGCGGTCCACGGGTCGGTGACGAGCGTGGACACCCGCGTCTCTACCGTACCGCCTGCCAGCAGCCCGGCGGCCACGGAGAGCCAGGGCCATTCGCTCGCGAAGTGCGCGACGTCCACGAGCGCGGGGCCGCCGCCGAAGCGCGCGTCCTCCATGGCCTCGGACGCCGGGTGGTGGCGCAGGTCCGCGGTGACGTACGCGTCGACCCCGGCCGCGCGCACGGCGGCGAGCAGTTCGCGGTCGTCGCCCGCTCCCCCGCACACCGCGACGCGGCGGATCGGCCGGTCCGGGTCGCCCGCGGCGCGCACGCCGGAGGCGGTGGCCGGCAGGGCGCGGGCGACGCGCGCGGTGAACGCCGCCAGCGGTTCGGCCTCGGGCAGTTCACCGTAGCGGCCGAGCCCGAGCCGCCCGGCCGGATCGCCGGGCAGCGGCAGGATCGGGCCGCCGACGGCCAGCCCGAGCGCCTCGGCGAGCGCGTCGGACACTCCCGGACGGGCGACGTCGGCGTTGGTGTGAGCGGTCAGCAACGCGCACCCGCCGCGGATCAGCCGGTGGACGTTGCGGCCCTTGAAGTTCGTGGCGGGCACCCCGTTGACCGCCTTGAGGAGCAGCGGATGGTGGGTGACGAGCAGCTGGGCGCCCCAGTCGAGCGCCTCGTCGAGCACCGCGTCGACCGGATCGACGGCGAACACAACCCGCTCGACCTGCGCACGCGGGTCCCCGCAGACGAGGCCGACGGCATCCCAGGGCTGTGCGTGGGCGGGCGGATAGGCGGCGTCCAGGACGGCGAGGACCTCGGCGAGTTCGGGCATGGCGAAGGAGTCTAACGCGCCGGAGAATCTTCGGTTCACGCCAAGCCATCATGAGGAAAATCTTATTTTTCAGTGCGCAGGCGGCTATTTCCGCACCCGCCGCACCGCGCTAACGTGCAAGCGAACCACCGTTCACCGGGCTCTGACTCCCACTCGGAGCCCAGCCCACCGGTGTCGCTCCCTTCTGTTCCGCCTACCCACAGGAATGGATCGTGAAAGTAAACCTTCGCATACTCGGCATGCTGGCCGCGCCGCTCCCGATCTTCGCGCTCGCCGTCCCCGCGGCCAACGCGTCGGTCACCTCCGGCCGCGTGGTCATCGCGGACTCGGCGGCGGCGGACATCGCCGGCACCAACGCCACCCGCACCGGCGCCGTCTCCTCGTCCCAGAAGGTCGGCCTGGAGATCAGCCTCAACCTGCGCGACCAGTCCGGCCTGGACGCCTTCATCAAGGCCGTCTCCGACCCGAAGTCGGCGTCGTACAAGCACTACCTGACGGTCAAGCAGTTCGTCGCCAGATACGCGCCGACGCAGGCCCAGATCGACCAGGTCACCTCGTACCTCGAGTCCGAGGGCCTCTCGGTCGGCGCTCTGACCGGCAACCACCTGACGCTCGCGGCCTCCGGTACGGCGGCGCAGGTCGAGAAGGCGTTCAGCGTCTCGATCGGCGCCTACAAGACCTCCACCCAGTCCTTCTACGCGAACTCCGCTGCGCCCTCGCTGCCGGCCAGCATCGCGTCGGTGGTCAGCGGTGTGGCGGGTCTGAACACCGAGGCGCTGCACGTCTCGCTGGCGCACAAGGAGTCCACCTCCGCCGCGGTGACCTCGCACGCGGGCACCACGATGACGCCGACGACAGCGCGTGAGGCCTACAACCTCACCACCGACATCACGACGGACAGCTACAACGGCTCCGGCAAGACGATCGCGCTCGCCGAGTTCTCCGCGTACGCCGCGTCGGACGTCGCCAAATACAACACCACCTACAGCCTGGGCGCCACCGCGGCCAGCGTGGTGAAGGTGGACGGCGGCACGACCGACACCTCCGGCGAGGACGAGGACGAGCTCGACATCGAGGTCGACTACGCGCTCGCGCCGAAGTCCACCATCAAGGTGTACGAGGCGCCGAACTCCGATGCCGGCGAGGTCGCCCTCTACTCGGCGCTGGCCAGCGCGGACACCACGGCGGTCTCCAGCAGCTGGGGCGAGCCGGAGACGGAGGAGAACAACCTGTCCTCCGACGACGCCGACTTCAAGGAGATGGCGGCCCAGGGCCAGTCGATGTTCGCGGCCTCCGGCGACTCCGGCGCCGATGACAACGGCTCGAGCCTGTCGGTCGACTACCCGGCCTCCGACCCGTACGTCTCCGGAGTGGGCGGCACCGACGTGACCGTCTCCTCCGGCGCCTGGTCCAGCGAGACCGCATGGTCCGGCAGCGGCGGGGGCATCTCGGTCGAGTGGTCCACGCCGTCCTACCAGACGGCGGTGAACTCGGGCTCCTACCGCGACGTGCCGGACGTCTCGGCGGCCGGCGCCGAGGCCAGCCCCTGGTACATCTACACCGAGGGCGGCTGGTACGACGTGTGGGGCACCAGTGCCGCAGCGCCGAACTGGGCCGCGTTCATCGCCGACTACGACACCGCGGCCACCAGCCTCGGCGGCTCCAAGTTCGGGTACGTGAACTCCTTCCTCTACCCGATCGGCGAGGGCTCGCTCTACAGCACGGTCATGCACGACGTGACGAGCGGCAGCAACGGCGGCTACAGCTCGGGCACCGGCTACGACAAGGTGTCCGGCTGGGGCTCGTACAACGGCGGCAAGTTCATCTCGAACGAGCTCTGAGCCGTCACGGCGGCAGGAACGCCTGATCGGTGAGCACTGGGGCGGGTGCGGCTCGAGGGAGCCGCACCCGCCCCAGTCGTATCGGGACCGCGGTACTGCTTAGAAGGCCCGGCCCCCGAGGCGCGCGACGCCCTCTTCGGAGATCTTCTTGAGGCGGAACGCGAAGAAGATCAGCACGATGCCGACGATGGCGCGCAGGCCGTAATAGAGCATCAGCTCGTGATCGTGGTTGATCGCGTCCTGGATCGAGCTCAGGTTGTTGTTGTTCGTGGTCGCCTGCAGGAAGATCGAGAGCAGGATCGAGACCAGCCAGGTGACGCGGAAGTACACGTAGCCGGCCCGGTTGAAGACCGCCTTGCGGGCGCCGACCGAACCGAGGGTCCGGTTGAGCGAGCGCTGCCAGACGCCGATCGCGATCAGTGTGCCGAGGAAGACGATGAGCGCGAGCACCGAGACCGTGCTGATCGCGTTGTCGTCGCTCTGCGCCTGGTTGACCTGGTCCTGGGTGATGTTGTTGATGTCCAGCGAGTTCGCGAAGGAGACCTCGTTGTTGATGACGAAGACCTCGATCAGGCTCACCAGGACGTAGAGCACGCCGAGCGCCATCACCACGATCGGCAGCGTCTTGTTCAGCGGCGCGACCGGCTGGAGCACCGGCTGCGGCGCGGCGCCGGGGATGCCGGCCCCGGCGGTGCTCACCCCGCCCTGGGGCAGCGCCCAGGGATCTATCTCTGACATCTGTTCCCTCCCGTTCATGAAAACCAAAGGCCTCAATGTTGGGGCAGGGCGGGGCGAACGTCAATGGGTTACGCGGCGGCCCTCTTCGTCCGGACCAGGAACGGAATCACGGCCGCGGCGAGGCCCAGCACACCGCACACGAGGAAGGCGATTCTGTACGCGTCGGCGGTCGGCACGGAGGTCCCGGCGAGCTCGGTGTGGGCGAGCAGCGCGGCGCTGATCGTCTTCGAGCTCAGAATCACTCCGGCCACGGCCGTGCCCACCGCGCCGCCGACCGTACGGAGCACGGCGTTGACGCTGTTGGCGATTCCGGCCTGCTCCGGCGGGACTGCGCCGTTGATGTAGGCGGGCATCGCGGCGTACGCGAGGCCGATGCCGAGGCCCATCACCCCGGAGGCCGCGTACACGTCGGCCTGGCTGCCGTGCTGGAAGCCGAGGAAGAGCAGCGCCGCCCCGGCGAGCAGGCCGCCGAGCGCCATGGGCAGGCGCGGGCCGGTGGCCCGGATCATCCGGGCGCCGATCGGGGCGCCGAGGAAGGAGCCGATCGCGGAGGGCAGCAGCAGTATGCCGGAGTGCAGGATGCTCGCGCCGAAGCCGTAGCCGAGCAGGCTCGGGGTCTGGGTGAAGTCGGCGAGCATGGTGAACGAGGCGTACATGACGAAGCCGACGCAGAAGCCGGAGACGTTCGGCACGGCGACCGCGGGCTTGGCCAGCACCCTGACGTCGACCAGCGGGTGCTCGGTGCGCAGCTCGACGGAGATCCACAGCAGCAGGCCGACGACGGCGCCGGCGAACAGGCCGATGACGGCGGCCGAGCCCCAGCCCCAGGTCTCGCCCTCGGAGAGCGCGAGCAGCAGGGCGCTGAGCCAGCCGCCGAGCAGTGTGGTGCCGAGCGGGTCCATCGTGCCGTCGCGGTCCTCGACCGGGTCGTGCTTGATCACGGCGAGCACGGCGACCAGCGCGACGACGCCGAGGATCAGGCCCATCAGGAAGACCTTCTGGTAGCTCCAGTGCTGCATCAGCCAGCCGGTCGCGACCATGGCCAGTCCGGAGCCGACGCCGAGCGAGGCGGAGACCAGGGAGACGGCGCCGGTGACCTTCTCGCGCGGCAGCTCGTCCCGGATGACGGCGATGGCCAGCGGAAGGATGCCGCCGCCGAAGCCCTGCAGCACCCGCGCCACCAGCAGGACCGTCCAGCTGTGCACGGAGAAGGCGAGCGCCGAGCCGACCACCAGGCCGGCGACCGAGAGCACGAGCACCCACTTGCGCCCGTACAGGTCGCCCAGCCGGCCGAGCAGCGGGGTGAGCACGGCGGCGGCCAGCAGGTTCGCCGTCATCACCCAGGAGACGGTCGCGGTCGTGAGGTGGTACGCCGTGGCGAGCGTCGGCAGGATCGGCACCACCGAGGTCTGCACGACGGTGAAGGCCAGCATCGCCAGCACCAGCGCGGTGAGGATGAGGCCGGGCCTCGCTCTCCGCACGGGCCCGGCCGGGGCGGCCGGCGCTTCGCGGCGCTCGGGCACGGTCGCGGTCATCTTCGTTCCTTCGGTCCGGGCCTGTTGCTTCAGCAACAGGAAAGTTCAGTAGCTGAAGTAACCTTAGGTCCGGATGCGTGGGCCGTCAAATATTTCAGTTGCTTAACCTTTGGGCTATCCTGGAGCCATGACCCGCCGCGACCCGCTCGACCTCGAGGTGATCACCGCCCTCGGGGAGCTGACCACGCGCTTCTTCGGGGACTACGACGCCGCCGCCGGAGCGCACGGCCTGTCCGGCGCCCAGGCCCGGCTGCTCGCCCTGGTGGTGACCGAGCCGCGGCCGATGAGCCGGCTGGCCACCGGGCTGCGCTGCGAGCCCTCGAACGTGACCGGGCTCGTCGACCGGCTCGAGTCGCGCGGCCTGGTGGAGCGGCGCACCGACCCGCAGGACCGCCGGGTCAAGCTGATCGCGCCGACCGAGGCGGGCAGCGAGCTCTCGGCGCGGGTCTGGGCCGACCTGAACTTCGCCGCGGAGCCGCTGCGCGGCCTCGAGCAGCCGGAGCGGATCCAGCTGCGCGATCTGCTCAGGAAGATGCGCGGCGGCAGGGCCGAGTGAGCGACGGGCGGCGCCTGAACGGGTCAACCGGGCCTGCCGAACGGACCAGTCGCGGTTTTCCGGTCCGGCTGCTCTGGAAGGTGACGGTCGTTCAGAGTCCCGGGACGGCTTCTCCGGCGGCCGCCGAGACGTCCAGGCCGCACACCTGGGCCAGCACGCGTCCCCCGCTCCCCCGCGCGATCCGCCCGGGAGCGGGGGTTCGCGCGTTCCGGGGCCGCCACGTCACACCGATGGGTGATCTGCGGCGCCCGCGCAGGCTCCCGACCCGGCTAGTTACCGGCTGGTAGTATCTGCGAACGATAGGATCGGCGGGCATGAGGGCCGCCGCGTGGCGCGCCGGAGGGCGACAGATCACAAGGAGCCGGGCGTGACACGAGGTGCCGCGTTCGACGGGGGCCCGCTGCGGATCGCGCTGCTCTGCTACCGCGGGAATCCGTACTCGGGCGGCCAGGGCGTCTACACCAGGAACCTCTCCCGCGAGCTCGTCGCGCTCGGCCACACCGTCGAGGTCTTCGCCGGGCAGCCCTACCCCGTGCTGGACGAGGGCGTGCGCTTCACCCCGGTCCCCAGCCTCGACCTCTACCGCGAGCCCGACCCGTTCCGCACCCCGAAGCTGGGCGAGTACCGCGACCTGATCGACCTGATCGAGGTCGGCACGATGTGGACCGCCGGCTTCCCCGAACCGAACACCTTCTCGCTGCGCGCCGCCCGGCTGCTGGCGCGCCGCCGCGCCGAGTTCGACCTCGTGCACGACAACCAGTGCCTGGGCTACGGCCTGCTGCGGCTGCCCCGGCTCGGCCTGCCGACCATCGCCACCATCCACCACCCGATCCAGGTCGACCGCGCGCTCGACCTCGCGGCGGCCACCGGCCTCAAGCGGATCAGCACCCGCCGCTGGTACGGCTTCACCCGGATGCAGGGCCGGGTCGCGCGGCGGCTGCCCGAGGTCATCACCGTCTCCTCCAGCTCGGCCGCGCAGATCAGCGAGCACTACGGGGTGCTCCCGTCGCGGATCAGCACGATCCCGATAGGCACGGACGTGCAGCGGTTCAGCCCGGATCCCGCGGTGGCCAAGGTGCCGGGCCGGATCGTGACCACCGCCAGCGCCGACTCCCCGCTCAAGGGCCTCGGCGTGCTGATCGACGCGTTCGCGAAGGTGCGCGCCGACCACGAGCACGCCGAGCTGACCGTGATCGGCAAGCCCAAGCCGGGCGGCGCGGTCGAGCGGGCGATCGAGCGCTACGGCCTGGCCGGCCGGGTCCGCTTCGTGTCCGGGCTGAGCGAGCAGGAGCTCGTCGACACGCTGCGTTCGGCCGAGGTCGCCTGCGTGCCCTCGCTCTACGAGGGCTTCTCGCTGCCGTCGGTCGAGGCGATGGCGGTCGGGCTGCCGCTGGTCTCGACGACCGGCGGCGCGATCCCGGAGGTCGCCGGCGCCCACGGGGAGACGACGCTCGCGGTCCCGCCCGGCGACGCGGAGGCGCTGGCGGTGGCCCTGGCGAAGCTGCTCGGCGACCCGGACCTGCGCGCGGTGCTGGGCGCGGCGGCCCGGGACCGCGCCGTCGCCCGGTTCACCTGGCGGGCCGCGGCCGTCGCCACCGCCGAGCGCTACCGCGCCACGTTGAAGATGGCACGCTGAAGATGGAGAAGGCATGCTGACCGTCGACTTCGACCGCTTCCCGATCGTGCCCGGCGAGCGGGTGCTCGATCTCGGGGCGGGCGCGGGCCGGCACTCGTTCGCGCTGCTGCGCCGGGGGGCGCACGTCGTCGCGCTCGACTACTCGATGTCGGAGATGGAGTCCGTGAACGGCATGTTCGCGGCGATGCGCGAGGCCGGCGAGGTGCCCGAGGACGCGGTCGCGCTCGCGGTGCGCGGCGACGCGTACCGGCTGCCCTTCCCGGACGCCAGCTTCGACAAGGTGGTGGCGGCCGAGG
>Ga0310811_10002828_pt1 | contig 21770 bp, 19 predicted proteins | sample YCmetagenome_FD_207642 | JGI IMG/M metagenome (GOLD analysis project Ga0310811, IMG submission 207642) | Soil microbial communities from experimental microcosm in Duke University, North Carolina, United States - YC | ecosystem: Engineered > Artificial ecosystem > Soil microcosm > Unclassified ...
CCCAGAGATGGACAAGGAGCTGTGGCGCCGCGTCGCCCCGGCCGGGGAGGGGGTGCTCCCGTCGGTCTCGGAACTCGATTTTGCCGCCTGGCTTGACGGCAGGTTGTCGGAGGCACAGGCCGCCGCCGTCGAGGCTGCCTTGGCCGCCGATCCGGCCTTGCGCCGCGCCGCTCTGGATCTGTCGGAGCTGCTCGGCCAGCCCTTGCCGGCACCGCCGCCGCGGCTGGCGGTACGGGCGCAGGCGCTGCTCGGTTTCGACGTCGAACGCCGGCAGCCCCGGCTCGGCCTGTTGGACTGGCTGCTCGGCGGCGGGCGCGGTTTCATCGTCCAACGGGTCGCGACGCTTGCCGCCGCAGTGATCGTGGCGATCTCGGGATTTCTCCTGGGTGGCGGGCTCGGGGAGTCGCTGGCTGAAGAGCGCCACGTGATCTCCGCTGACGCGCCCACCTTGTCCTCGAGCTCCAACGACCCGACGGAATTCCTGGGCAGCGACGGCATCTGACATGTCTTCGCGCGTGATGCAGATCCTGCTGGCGCTGTCGCTGCTGCTCAACACGTTCGTCCTCGCCGGATTCGTCTATCGCAGCTGGATTGCGCCGCCCGCCCTCGAGCAGCGGCCGCCGCCGCCACCGCCCGGGCCGCGGCCGACCGCGCTCGAGATGGTGGCGCGCGAGCTCGAGCTCGACGAAGCGCAACGTGCCAAGCTGCGCGGCGTCATCGACCAGTACGCCACGGTGCGCCGCGACCGGCAGCGCGAGATCCAGAAACTGCGCGAGCAGGTGGCGGCCGAGTATCGCCGGCCGACCATCGACATGGCGCGGGTCGATCCGATCATCGAGCAGCTTGCCCATCTGCGCGTCGAGCAGCAGAAGGACACTCTGCGTTCCTTCGCCGAGTTCGAGCCGCAATTGACGCCGCAGCAGCGCGAACGCATGCATCATATTCTCGCCGAACGTCTCGCCGGGCCGCCGTGGCAGCCGCGTCCGCCGGGCCAGGGACCTGGACCCGGACTGGGGCCGGGTCCTGGACCAGGGGGACCGGGCGGCCCGGGTCGTCCGCCACAGCAATAGGAGTTCCGCCATGGCTCCACAGATCGGTCGACGCAGGTTGCTGGGAGGTGCGGCGGCGCTGTCCGCCGGGCTGTGGCTGCCGGCAGCGGCGCGGGCCGCCACCGCGATGGATTTCGACGAGGCCCGCCATCTCCTGTCGCGCACCACGTTCGGCGCCACGCCGGCCGAAATCCGCGCTCTCGAAGGCCAGGACTATGGCGTTGCCGTCGATCGGCTGCTCTCCTCGATGCGGCGGAGTGCGATCACCGCGGCGCCGGACTGGCTGAGCGAGGGGCCGGCCCATTTGCGCCGCCGCCAGCAGGAGGCCCAGGCCGAGAGCAAGACCGGGGTGGATGGCAAGAAGCTCGAGGTCGTCCGCCCGGTCGAGCAGCAGGGCCGCGAGCTGCGCAACTGGTGGGTCGAGGAGATGCTGGCGACCGACCAGCCCTTCACCGAGCGCATGGTGCTGTTCTGGCACAACCACTTCACGTCGGCGTTCCTCAAGGTGCGCTATGCACCGTCGCTGTTCCGCCAGAACGCCCTGTTCCGGCGCGAGGCAGTTGGTAATTTCGCGACGCTGCTGCGCGAGGTCGCGCGCGATCCGGCGATGCTGATCTACCTCGACGGCATGCGCAATGTCGCCCGCCAGCCCAACGAGAATTTCGCGCGCGAGCTGCTCGAGCTTTTCACGCTGGGCGAGGGCCATTACAGCGAGGCCGACATCAAGGCGGCGGCGCGCGCCTTCACCGGCTGGTCGATCGACCGCGAGACCGGTCACTTCGTCAATCGCGAGCAGGCGCACGATGGCGGCGAGAAGACCTTCCTCGGTCAGACCGGCCGGTTCGGCGGCGAGGAGATCATCACCATCCTGCTGAAGCATCCGCGCACTGCCGAGACCATCGTCGAGAAGCTGTGGCGCGAGTTCGTGTCGCTTGCCCCGGACCGGGCGGAGATCGGCAGGCTCGCCGCATCGTTCCGCAAGGACTACGAGATCAGGCCGCTGGTGCGGGCGATCCTGCTGTCGGCGCAGTTTCGCGACCCGTCCAGCCGCGGCGCGCTGATCAAGTCCCCGGTCGACCTGATCGTCGGCTCGGTCCGCCTGCTCGGCCTGCCGGTGCCGGAGAAAACCCAGCTCGTGCGCATGCTGCAGGGGTTGGGCCAGATGCCGTTCGACCCACCCAACGTCAAGGGTTGGGCGGGCGGCGAGAGCTGGATCAGCACCTACACGCTGCTGCTGCGCCAGCAGTTCCTGCGCCGCATGCTCGAGGCGACCACCGTGGCGTCGATGGAAGGCGGCATGGCGATGGCCGACCGGCCCAACCGGCGCGCCGACCGCAAGCAGCAGATCGCGGCCGGCGAGGGCATGCAGATGGCCGAGCAGCGACCTGTCGAGGGACGCAGCCTGCGCAATGCCGGCAACGAGGCGCGGCTCGGCCCGACGCTCGCCGGCCAGGACGCGGCGGTGCTGTTGCGCACGCTCTTGCCGAGGGCACCGATCAACGCGATCGATCCGTCGGCCAGCCCGGGCAGCGTCGTCGCCCTCGCGATGCTCGACACCGCCTACCAGCTGAAGTGAGGAGGCGCGCACATGGGCCGGATCCTTCTCCTGGTCGAGCTCAAGGGCGGCAATGACGGGCTGAACACCGTCGTGCCCTATGCCGACGCGAAGTACCGCGAATTGCGGCCGGGCCTGGCGGTCGCCCGCGACCATGTCCTGCAGCTCGACGAACGGGTCGGGCTCAATCACAAGCTCGAGCCGCTGATGGAATCGTGGAAGGCGGGCGACCTGGCGATCGTGCAGGGCGTCGGCTATCCCTATCCCAACCGCTCGCATTTCCGGTCGATCGAGATCTGGGACACCGCCTCGGCGTCGAACCAGACGCTGAGTGAGGGCTGGATCGCCCAGGCGTTTCGCGGCACGACTCTCGCCAAGGGCGCCGGCGTCGACAGCATCGTGATCGACACCAACGCGCTGCCTACCACCGGGCCCGAGCTGCGCACCATCGTGATGCAGGACGCCGAGAACTTCCTGCGCCAGGCGCAGAGCATCAAGACTCCGGCGGACATGACGGACAACGGCAATCCGGCGCTGCGCCATCTGCTGCTGGTGCGCCAGGAGATCAATGCGGCGGCGCAGGGGCTCAGCGACAAGCTGCGCGCCGCGCCGGCACCGGCGGAAGGCTACGGGCAGGAATTTTTCTTCGGCCGCCAGCTCGACCTCGCGACCCGCGTGCTCACGGCAAGAGTGCCGGTGGTGGCGATCAAGGCGGCGCTGGGCGGCTTCGACACCCACGCCAACCAGACGCCGGTGCACGAGCGCCTGCTGGGCTTCCTGGCGAGCAACCTCGCGACCTTGCGGCGGAACCTGATCGCCGCGAGCCTGTGGAACGACGTGGTCGTCATGACCTATTCGGAGTTCGGCCGGCGGGCCAAGCAGAATGCCAGCGGCGGCACCGATCATGGCGCGGCGGCACCGCTGTTCGTCATGGGCGGCGGCGTCAAGGGCGGCCTGCATGGCACCTACCCGTCGCTGTCGGACCTGCAGGACGGCGATCTCCGCCATGCCGTCGATTTCCGCAGCGTGTTCGCCACCGTGGCCCACGGCTGCTGGAGCCTGTCGCGCGACTTCGGCCTGCGCCAGCCGCAGAAGCTGGGGTTCTTGGGCTAATCTTTCTCGCTGAGGGTCAGCCTCTCATCAACTCATCCCGCACCGAGCCGCGTTCGGCTTCGATGCGAATGAACCAGATCAGCACGCCGGCGCCGACTTTGATCAGCACCGGCAGGATGATGTAGACGATGATCAGTGCCGTCGTGCCGTAGTGGCCGGTCGCCGGGTTGAAGCCCAGCATGGCGGCCACCGGCAGCGAGCCGGCGGCGCCGATTGCCGTGGCAAGCTTGGTGGCGAGCGCCCACAGGCCGAAGTAGGTGCCGGTCTTGCCCTTGGTGTCGCCGCCTTCGCTGGAGTTGATGACGTCGGCCAGGATCGAGGGCGGCAGGCCGTAATCGGCACCGATGCCGAGCCCGGTCACGACCGAGATGGCGAGGAACCAGTAAAAATCGCCCGGCCCGATCAGCAGCGCGAGCGACATGGCGATCGCCGTCAGGACGATGCCGGTGAACCACGCGGCGGCCTTGCTGAGCCGCTTCGACAGCAGCAGCCAGAGCGGCACGCTGGCGGCGCCGGCGACGAAATAGGTGAGCAGGATGATGCCGGCCTGCAACTTGCCGCCCTTCAGCACGTGCTCGACGTAGAACAGCATGACCGTCACGGCGACGCCGAGCGCCGCGCCATTGACGACGAAGATCAGCAGCAGGCGGCGGAACAGCCGGTTCTTGAGCGGTGCGAAGAATGCGATGAAGGCGGTGCCCTTGGGGTGCACGACCGGCGGATGGACCGACGGGCCGGCCCAGCCGAATGTCGGCACGGCGAACAGCAGGATGATGGGCAGGAAGATCAGGCCGAGCGTACTGTAACCCGCTGAGTCGCCGAACTTGGCGGTGAGCCAGGTCGGCAGCACCACCGCGACGGTCATGCCGAGCAGGCCGAACACCTCGCGGCCGACCGTCACCTTCGTGCGCTCGTTGTAATCGTCGGTGAGCTCGGCGCCATGGGCGTGATAGCTGATCGAGACGCCGGAATAGCCGAGATGGACCAGCAGCAGCGCCAGGGTCAGCCAGACCGCCATCAGCGTCTGGTTGCCGAACCACGCGTCGGGCGGATCGAACAGCATGTAGAAGCCGCCGCCCAGCAACGGCGTCATCAGCGCCACGAAGGCGAGCCGGCCGCGCTTGCCGTAGCGTGTGAAGCGGTCGCTGATCAGGCCGATGACCGGATCTTGGACGGCGTCGACTACCCGGCAGAAGATGAAGATCGGCCCCATGATCTGGAGCGACAGCTTCAGGATCTCGCCGTAGAAATGGCTGACGTTCAGCACCACCGGCAGCGCCGCCATGGCGAGCGGCAGCTGCAAGGTGGAATAGGCGACCAGGCGGTCGAACTTGATTTTGGCAGGCGCGACCTTGTCGAGCCCGCTCGATCCTGCATTCACCCGTCGGCCTTCCTGTTCGCCACCGTTTTCAGTGTCGGTGATTGAGGTCACTTATATATGGCGGAAGTGTGCCTGCAACACGTCCGTGCGGCCGGTCGAGAAGCCTGCAGCGCAGTAAGCAAGATAATATCGCCACATGCGGCGGAAGCGGTCGTCGAAGCCCAGCCGGGTCACCTGGTCGGCCACCCGGTCGAAGCGGCCCAGCCAGATATCGAGGGTACGGGCATAATCCAGTCCGAAACTGTAGAGTTCGCCGATCTTCAGCCCCGCCAGCTTGCACTGTTCGCGCAGGGTCTTCGGCGACAGCAGCATGCCGCCGGGAAAGACATAGGTCTGGATGAAATCGGGCCGCCGCCGATAGCTGTCGAACAGGTCGTCGGCGATGACGATGGCCTGCACCAGCGCCGATCCGCCGGGCGCCACGTGGCGCTTCAGTGCGGCGAAATAGTCCGGCCAGTAACGCTCGCCCACCGCCTCGACCATCTCGATCGAGACAATATGGTCGTAGCGCCCGGTCATGTCGCGATAGTCACGAAACTGCAAATCGACGCGATCGGCGAGGCCGGCCCGCTGCAGGCGCTCGCGCGCGTAGTGCAGCTGCTCCTTGGAAATCGTGACGCCGGTGACGCGCATGCCGCGCCGCGCTGCGGTCTCTGCGAAGCCGCCCCAGCCGCAGCCGATCTCGAGGATGCTGTCGCCCTGCTTGGCCTCGATCTGGTCGAGGATGCGCTCGTACTTGGCGCTCTGCGCCGCCTCGAGCGGCTTGCCGCGCTCGCCGCCATAAAGCGCCGACGAATAGGTCATCGAAGGATCGAGCCACAGGCGATAGAACTCGTTGCCGAGATCGTAATGGGCGTGGATGTTGCGCCGCGCGCCTGAACGGGTGTTGTCACGCCGTCGATGCAGCAGCTTGAGCAGCAGGCCATGGACCAGGTTGGGTCGCGCCATGCGGCCGAGCACCTTCTCGTTCTCCGCCAGCAGGGTGATGAGACCGGCAAGATCGGCCGAATCGCAGAGCCCCTCCATGTAGGCTTCGGCAAATCCGATGTCGCCGTTGAGCAGGACTCGCCGGAAGAAGCGCCAGTCGGTGACCTGCAGATCGCCGGCCGGCGCAGCGGCCGGATCGCCATAGAGACGGGTCGAGCCGTCGGGCAGCCGCACGGTCAAATGGCCCACGGCGAACCGTTCGAGGGCCTTGAGGACGAAGCGGGCGGCGAGATGCATGTCGTCGGCAGTGGCTCAGCGGGTTACCATTTCCGCGGGTGGCGGAGGCTTGCCATAAAATCTCGCCCGCTTGCGCCATAGATGCAAGGCCTGCCAATGGATCCTGACGATGACAGCGAGCGTCATCGTCGGGTTGCCGAGGAAGCGGCGCAGCACCGCCCGGTCGTCGAGCGCGAGCCGTCGGCCGCCGACCGACGTCGCCAGCATCAGGCCGCCGGCATCGTGAAAATTGACATCGACATGGGCGCGCTCGGCGTCCAGCCGGAAGCGGAAGCGATAGCCGCCTTCGACCGGCAGGAAGGGCGACACGTGAAACGCCTTGCGGCCCTCCAGCCAGCAATCCGCCTCGATCGGCCGGTGGTCGTCGTGATGGACCAGATAGCAATGGCTCTCGCCGAACGTGTTGTTGACCTCGCACAGCACGGCCCGCAGGGCGCCGGAGCGGTCGCGGCAGAACCAGAAACTCACCGGGTTGAAGACGTAGCCCAGCAGGCGCGGCATGGTCATCAGGACGACCGCGCCGTCGCAGACCGCGCCGAGGCCCTGAGCATCGAGGATTCGCGTCAGCCAGGCAGCGAGGTCGGAGCCGTCGCGGGCGCCATGGTCGGTGCGATGGAAGGCGACCAGGCCGGCGCGATCGACCTTGAGCCAGCGTCCGTCCAGGCGATCGAGGGTCCCGAGATCGAGGCAAAGATAAGTGGTGCGGTAGCGGAAGGAATTGACCTTGGGCCGCAGCCGGCGATGCACGATCGTGGCGTCGATGACGCCGTGCGCGGTGGCGCGGACGGAAGGGACGGAGCTCATGGCGCACCCGGGACGATCCGCGCCGTCACTGGCAGCGGCATCGGGTTGATCGCCGGCCGTCCGGTGACGACGCGTGGCGGATCGCCGACGCGACGATGCTCGCCAGGCAGCGGCCAGGGACGGCGCACGCCGAGCTGCTCGGCGACGTCGAGGCCGGCCGACAGGGCGTCCTCGTGAAAGCCGTAGCCGCAGTAGCTGCCGCAGAAATAGACGTCGCGCACACCCTGGATCGCGTGCAGCTCGCGCTGCGCGCGGATCGCCGGCGCGTCGTACATCGGATGCTCGAAGCTGAAGCGGGCGTAGGTCGCGGCCGGAAGCGGCAGGCGGCCCGGATTGACCGAGACGAACAGCGGCGCGGCGGCGGGCAGGTTCTGCAGGCGATTCATCCAGTAGGTGACGCTGACCGGGCTCTCGCGGTCGATCCGCCGGGCGACGTAGTTCCAGCTCGACCACACCGATTGGCGGCGCGGCATGAGCGAGGCGTCGCCGTGCAGCCAGACCGCGTTGGTCGAATAGGCAAAGCGGCCGAGCAGGTCGCGCTCGCGCGCGTCGGCATCGCCGAGCAGGCCCAGCGCCTGGTCGGCATGGCAGCCGATCACGACCTTGTCGAAGCGGTCCCAGTGACCCGCCGCATCGCGCACGTGCACGCCGTCGGCGGCGCGCCGCAGCGTGCCGACCGCCTTGCCGAGGCGCGCTGCGCGCCGCAGAGGGGTGATCAGTCGCTCGACGTAGGAGCGGCTGCCGCCGCGCACGGTGCGCCATTGCAGCTGCGGCCCGATCGTCAGCAGGCCGTGGTTGGCGAAGAAGCGGACGAAGGTCTGGGCCGGATAGTCGAGCATGCGTCCGAGCGGCGTCGACCAGATGCACGACGCCATCGGTATTAGATAACGATCGCGGAAAGCCTCGCCGAGGCCGGCATCGGCAACGAAGTCGCCGATCGTGAAGCCCAGGTCTTCACACTTCTCCAGCAGGCGAGGCGCCAGGCGATTGAAGCGCAATATGTCGTGTGTCATGCGCAGGAACGTCGGCCGCACCAGGTTGCGACGCTGACCGAGATAGCCGCCGAACGAGCTGCCATACTCGAAGCGGCCGTCGTCAAGGCTGACCGCGAACGACATGTCGGACGGCTCGGTGGCGACACCGAGATGCTCGAACAGCGCGACCAGATTGGGATAGTTGCGCTGATTGAACACGATGAAGCCGGCATCGACCGGCAGGCGCCCGGCCATCGTGTCGACATCCACCGTGCAGGAATGCCCGCCGAAGCGATTGTCGCGTTCGTAGACGACGACGTCGTGGCGACGGCTGAGCAGCCAGGCGGCACCCAGGCCGCCGATGCCCGCGCCGATGACGGCGATCTTCATTGCAAGAGCCCCCGCAGGCGATTGTCCTGGATCCCATACGTCGGGCCGCCGACGACGGATGATTCCGGGCCTCAGGGTGTGCGGCGTCGGATCCCGGCGAAAACGTCGAGTGCACGCCGCCTCGCGCTGCCGTGATCGACAAGGGGGGAGGGATAACGCTGCGCCGATGGCCTGCGATCGGCCGTCCAGGGACGATGGATCGAGTCTGCCGGCAGGTCGGCGAGCTCGGGCAGCCAGCGCTTTACGTAGTCGCCGTCGGGATCGAATTTCTCACCCTGCAGCACCGGGTTGAAGATGCGAAAGAACGGCGCCGCATCGGCGCCGCTGCCGGCGACCCATTGCCAGCCGACCGGATTGTTGGCCGGGTCGGCATCGACCAGTCGGTCCCAGAACCAGCGCTCGCCGACGCGCCAGTCGACCAGCAGGTGCTTGATCAGGAACGAGGCCGCGATCATGCGCACGCGATTGTGCATCCAGCCGGTCGCGAGCAACTGCCGCATGCCGGCGTCGACGATGGGATAGCCGGTCAAACCTTGCTGCCACGCTTCGATCACTTCGTGGTGATCGAGCCAGGGAAAGTCGTCGAACTCGGATCGCATATTGCGGCGGTCCAGGTCGTCGACGTGAAACAGAAGATTGTACGCGAATTCGCGCCAGCCGACTTCGGCCAGGAACTTGTCGGCGGCTGCCGAGGGCCCGCGTGCCGTCACCGCGCGCCAAACTTGGCGCGGCGACAGTTCGCCGAAGGCGAAGTGTGGCGAAAGACAGGACGTGCCGTCGAGATCAGGACGGTCGCGCCGCGTATGGTAGCGGTCGAGACCGTGCTCGAGAAAGCGCTCGAGGCAGGCCAGGGCGCCGGTCTCTCCCGGTGTCCAGCGCCCGGCAAAGCCGGATGTATCTCTATGAAGTGCAATCGTCTCGGCGCGTGCATGATGGCTTGGCAGCGAGGCGGGAAGGGTTGGCAGTCGCGTTGGCGCATCATGCGTCGAGCCGGGGTTGGCCTGGGTCCGGCAGGTGCGCCAGAACGGTGTAAAGACTTTGAACGGCAAGCCCGCCTTTGTCTGCACTTCCCACGGCTCGAACAGGAGATGCGCCTTGAAGCTCTGCGCCGTCACGCCGCGCGCCGTGAGGGCCTGCTTCAGCCGGGCGTCGCGGCCACGCGAGCAGCGATCGTAGAGCCTGTTCCAATAGACTGCTTCGGCCTGGCACGAAGCGACCAGATCGTCGATGACGCGTTCGGCGGGACCGCGCGCCAGGAACAGCCGCGACCCGCGCGACCGCAACGACGCATCAAGCGCCTGCAGGCTCTGCTGCAGCCACCAGCGCGAGGCCGTGCCACGGGGACGCTGGCCGGCTGTGTCGTTGTCCAGCACATAGAGGGGAATGACGGCATGGCCTGCGGCGAGGGCGGCGGAAAGAGCAGGATTATCGGCGAGGCGGAGATCGGAACGAAACCAGACGATGGCGATGGACATGACGAAGATACGCCGGCGGCCGGCTTTGCGGATTACCTCTTCTTGGACCGCGGGCGTCCCGCCCGCTCATGTCATCTGCAGCCGGCATCTATCGAAGACTTCCGGAACTGGCGGTGTACGACACTGACAGGACCATGAGTGGGCGGGACGCCCGCGGTCCTCTGACCATGATCATGAGCGGGCGGGACCCTTCGGCAAGCTCAGGGCCGGCGCCCGCGGTCCGGATGAATCATGACCTCGGGCATACCGGGGGCTGGCGCATTTGGAGGGACTCGATGTCGGCGGTGATGCTGACCAGGCCGGTCTCGACGGTGAGGCGGTCGAGGACGCCGTTGTCGTAGACCAGGGCCTGGACGGTGAAGAGCGGTCGCGTGTCCTGCTGGCGGCCGCGCGTGAACGTCATGAACACCGGCCAGGATTGTCCGGCTGGCACGGCAGTCATCCGGTCGCCCATCCGGGCGCCGCGCAGGCTCGCGCGATCCTGTTCGGTCACGTCGACCAGGAAGGCATCGCTGATCACCTCGCCGTCGAACATCAGCGCGGGAAACGAGGCCGCCTTGGCACGCAAGCGCTCGATCAGGTGATCGATTGCCGCGATCGGCAGCAGGGTCGGCGGCGGCAGGATGAATTGCTGCGGCGGTCCCTCGCCAAACACGACCTCTGCCCGCATCTCCCCGGATCGTCGCTGGACTCGCCCCTTGATCTCGCGCTGGCCGCCGTTCTGTACCTGCACCGTGTTGTAGCGCAGGGTGGTGCGCGACTCCTCGGCCTCGAACGTCGAAGACAGGTTGATGCGCCATGACGTGGTGAGGGCGATGTCAACGCGGATGTCGCGCTTCAACCGCCAGCCGGCGCAATCCTGGCTGAGATCGTTGATCGCCGTGCCGATGCGCGCCGCGTTGGCGGCGGCGCCCAGTCGCAGCGCGTATTCGGCACGATGCGGCTGAACCTGTGCATCGGCTGCCAGCGGGCAGATGATCGCCATCAGGAGCGCGAGGCCGGCAGCAACGCGGGAGTTCACAAGGCGAGGCATCGCGGCACCTTGCGCAGCGCGCGGCATCGGGTCAATCGTGCGCGCATGTCTCTTCGCCACATGCTTGCCGCAGTTCGATGGCCACGACGGTCACCGCCGGGTATGGCGTCGCCGGATGAGCAGGCCGATCTGGTCGAAGTGTTCAAAAGCGAACGTCGCCTGAATCTGAAGCGCGGGGGCACGGTGATCCGGAGCTATCGCGTGGCGCTGGGCTTTACGCCGCGCGGACACAAGGAGCGCGAGGGCGACGGGCGCACGCCGGAGGGCGGCTACACGATCGATGCGCGCAATCCCCGCAGTGCCTTTCATCTGTCGCTGCGCGTTTCCTATCCCGACGACAAGGACAGGGCGCATGCCGCCGGTCTCGGCGTGTCGCCGGGCGGCGACATCTTCATCCACGGCCAGCCCAATGGCTTGCGCAAGCTGTGGACCGGCCATCCGGCCAGGGATTGGACCTCCGGCTGCGTCGCGCTCACCGATACCGAGATGCGCGAGGTCTGGGCGCGCGTGCCGGTCGGCGCGCGCGTGCTGATCCATCCATGATTCCGTTCGACTTCGAGTGCGCCGGTGAACGCCTGCAGGCTCTGCCGGCCGGCGCACTGTACTGGCCCGCCCGACGCCTGCTCGCGGTCGCCGATCTGCATCTCGAGAAGGGCTCGTCGTACGCTGTCGCGGCGCGCAAGCTTCTACCCCGCCACGATACGCGACAGACGCTGGCGCTGCTCGCCGGCCTGATCGAAAGCTGGCGGCCGGCGACGGTGATCTGCCTCGGCGATTCGCTGCACGACCGCCATGCCGCATCGCGCCTGCCGGAGCATGAACATCGCGAGATCGTGCGGCTCGCGGCATTGGCGCGTTTCGTCTGGATTGCCGGCAACCATGATCCGGCGCCGCCGCCGGCGGGCTGGGGCGAGACTGCAGAGGAGATCGCCGAGGGCCCGCTGATCTTCCGCCACGAAGCACGCTTCGGTCCGGCCGACGGCGAGGTCTCGGGTCACTACCATCCGGTGGCGGCGCTGACGGTGCGCGGACGCGGCCTGCGCCGGCGCTGTTTCCTGACCGATGGGCGGCGGCTCATCCTGCCGGCGTTCGGCGCCTATGCCGGCGGGCTGAACGCGCTCGACCCCGCCATCGCCCAACTCTTCCCCGACGATTATGACGCGCTGGTGGTCGGCCGCGACGCCGTGCGCCGCCTGTCGTGGCGCCGCCTGCGGCCGGATGCAGTGATGGCGTGAAACTCCATCCTTCTTCTCTCCCTGCGCGAAGCGCGGGGAGGTGCCCCCGGGAGCGTCCTTCAGGGTCACCTCGCCCAGGCCCTCGACGCGGCCGACGGCGGTGCTGCCGGGCGGAACGAACTGGCAGGCGACCATGCTGCCGGTCGACACGATCATGCCCTTCTTGAGCCGCTTGCCGTGCTCGCCGAGCTTGTTGGCGAGCCAGGCCAGCGAGTTGTAGCAGTGGCCCAGCACGTCGCCCGAATGGCCGGTGCGCACGACGGTGCCGTCGAAGGCGATCGAGCCCTCGAGGTTGGCGAGATCGAGCTTGCTCCAGTTCTTGTTGGGCTTGGCGAGCAGCGAGCCGCCGTTCCAGCCGACATCCATGACCAGCCAGTTGACGGTGAGGCGGCTGTAGTCGGCGCCGCGGTCCTCGATCAGCTCGAAGCCGGCGCGCGCATCGCCGACATAGGGCGCGATCGAATCCTTGTCGTAGTCCTTGCCCTTGGGGGCAGGGACGTCGGCGTTGACCGTCAGGATGATCTCGAGCTCGACGCCTAGCCGCGCCCAGCGGTCGGCCCGCACCGAAGCCTTGTGCTCGAACACGCGCTTGCGGCGGATCGGGCCGTAGGCGGGGCCACGCAGCCCGGTCTGTTCCCAGATCTGCGGCGAGGTAAGGGCGATCTTGTAGCCGACCAGCGGCCCCTGCTGCGGCACGAGCTTCTTCAACACCGCGTCCTGGACCTTGTAAGCGGTCCGCTCGTCGTCGATCGCGAACTGCGCCGGCCACCAGCCGACGACCGCGCGCGACTTGTGCACCGAATGAATCCAGCTGGCTGCCTTGGCAACACTGAACGCCATGTTGTTCTCCCCTTGTCTGGGCGCTTGCGGGCCGCATAGTGCAGCGCATGGCGACGAAGGCGAAGCAGGTTTTTGGTCCGGTCCGCTCAGGCGCGGTGGTTGGCGTGGTGCTGGCCGGCGGCGAGGGCAGGCGTATGGGGCCGGGCCTGCTGAAACCGCTGCGCCGACTCGGCGGGCGGCCGATGGTCGCCCATGTCGTCGAGCGGCTGCGGCCGCAGGTCATGGATCTGGTGATCGTGGCCAACGATCCGTTGCCGGGAACACGCGCGCTCAAGGTCCCGATCATTCCCGACCCGCCCGACATGCAGCGTGCCGCGCGGCGCGACGGCCGGCGGCTGGGGCCGCTGGCCGGCATCCTGGCCGGCATGGAATGGGCGCGCCGCCATCACCCCCATGCCGGCTGGATTCTGACGGCGCCGGCCGACGTGCCGTTCCTGCCGCTCGACCTGACGGTGCGGCTGTGTGGCCTGATGCACGTTCCCGAGCCCGACGTGTTGATGGTCCGCCATGGTCGGCGGCGCGAGCACACGCTCGCGATCTGGTCGGTGAAGCTCGCCGCCGACTTGCGGCGTGCGGTCCTGGAAGAGGGGGTCCGCCGGGTCGAGGCGTTTGCCGGCCGGCACCGCCTGGCCGAGCTCGTGTGGACGGGCGACGCCGCGGCCTTCCTGAACGTCAACACGCCGGAGACGCTGAGTGCCGCCGAACGGCAGCTGGCGCGCACTGCTGGCGGCAGACGCAGGCCGGCCAACAATTTTTCGTGACCTTCGGCTATCGATACGATAGCCGCCGTGTGACGGCCGGTGAGCCGCAACCGGCGTATAAGACCTGCCGCGTCAGCCTAGGAGGACATTCGATGACCCCGACTCGTATCGCCATCGCTTCGGCGCTCGCCGCCGCCCTGGTTCTGCCTGCCGCCACCCAGGCACAGGGCAACATGGAGAAGTGCTACGGCGTCGCGAAGGCCGGCAAGAACGACTGCCAGACTGCCTCGTCGTCGTGTGCCGGCACGTCCAAGAAGGACGCCCAAGCCGACGCCTGGATCTCGGTCCCGAAGGGGACGTGCGACAAGCTGATCGGCGGCAAGCTCAGCGCCGGGTGAGCGACGTTCCGTTCATTTTCCTCCCAACCTTCGGTGTCAGCGGAGCTGGGGAGGAGGATGAGCGCCCGATTTGCGATTGCCCTGACCCGATGACGGGAGAGAAGGGGCTGCAAGGGAGCGGACTGAATCGATGTTTCCCACCGTCGGCATTGGATTGCGCTCGTCGCATCTCGCCGAGGTCGCACGCGAGCGGCCGGCCAGCGGGTTCCTCGAGATCCACGCCGAGAACTATCTCGCCGGGTCGCCGGCGCTGCAGCACGTCGAGCAGCTGCGTGGCGACTACGCTTTCTCGATTCATGCGGTGGGGCTATCCCTGGGGTCGGCGGAAGGTCTCGATACGGGCCATCTCGCCAGGGTCGCGGCGCTGGTCGATCGCCTGCAGCCGGCCCTGGTCTCCGACCATCTGTCGTGGAGCGTGCACGGCGGACGCTATTTCAACGACCTCCTGCCGCTGCCCTATACGGAGGAGGCGCTCGACGTCATCGTGCGCAATGTCGGGCGCCTGCAGGACGCTTTGCGACGCCCGGTCTCGATCGAGAATCCGTCCTGCTATCTCGGCTTCGCCCATTCGACCCTGTCGGAGCCGGAGTTCCTCAGCGAGCTGGTTCGACGTGCTGGCTGCGGCCTGTTGCTCGATGTCAACAACATCGTCGTGACGGCGCACAACCTGCGCCTTGATCCGCACGACTGGCTGGCCGGGCTGCCCGGCGAGGCGATCAGCGAGTACCATCTGGCTGGCCATGCGGCGAACGACGCCGACGGCGAGACGATCCTGATCGACGATCACGGGTCGCGCGTCAGCGATGGCGTGTGGCGCCTGTTTGCCGCGACCCTCGAGCGCTTCGACGCCCGTCCCACCCTGATCGAATGGGATACCGACATCCCGCCGCTCGCCGTGCTGCTCGACGAGGCGGCACGGGCCGCGGCAGCGATCGGCCACGCGATCAACCGGGGAGGTCGGCATGCCGCCCGGGTTGGCTGAGCTGCAGCGGGCATTTGCCGACCATCTCGTCGGTGCTGATCGCGCCGACCTGGTGGCGCTCGTCACGGGCGATGCGATCCCGGCAGCGGCGCGTCTCAGTGTCTACCGCCACCATGTCCGTCACAGCCTCGCCGCCGCCCTGGCGACGTCGTTTCCGACCGTGCAAACGCTGGTCGGCGAGGACTTCTTCCGGCAGCTGGCGCGGGCCTTCGTCGCCCAATCCCTGCCGGCGCAGCCGGTCCTGGCCGAATACGGCGCCGGCCTGGCGGATTTCATTGCCGGCTACGAACCGGCGCGCGACCTGCCTTACCTGGCCGATATCGCACGGCTCGACTGGGCCCTGAACGCCTCCTATCACGCACCCTTCGTCGACGGCCTCGACGTCGCGGCCCTTTCGGCAATCAAGGCCGATCGCCTGCCCGGGATGTCGCTGTCGCTGGCCCCGGGCACGGCCGTGGTCACCTCGCCCTATCCGCTGGGCCTCATCTGGCGGGCCAGCCAGCCTGGGGCAGAGACCACTACAGTCGATCTGAATTCTGGGGATGCGCGACTGCTCGTCATGCGCCGTCCCGACGATGCGGTCTTTGTCGAGCTCGCCCTTGGCGAGGCCGCTTTCGTCGCGGCCCTCATGGATGGAAAGCCGATCGAGGCGTCGGCCGAAGCGGCATATGGGGCCGACGCCGCGTTCGATCTATCCACCGTCTTCGCTCGCCTGCTTGGTCTGCGCGTCTTTGCTGCGGTGCAATAAGGTCGGTCACCGGAGCGTCACAATTAAGCACAAGGCGGGCCAAATACCTGCCCGACATTTTGCTGCAGTGCACGACAAGTAACGGTTGGCAACGGTGAACGATGTTGCAGGGCGAGCGGCCATCCCTATACTCCGCGCGCCTTGACGGACCCGTCTTTCCCCCTAGGCGGGAAGTAGTCGCTGCGAGTGGAGTTGCCGACGATGTCGATTACGTTGCCGCAGAATTATCGGCCGACGGACCGCGAGTCCTTCATGAACCCGATGCAGCAGGAGTACTTCCGACAAAAGCTGCTCAAGTGGAAAGCCGAGTTAGTCGAGGAATCAAATCAGACATTGCAGAATATGCAGGAGGAGAGTTTGGCGCAGCCCGATCTCGCCGATCGAGCCACCGCCGAAACCGACCGATCCCTCGAACTTCGCACGCGCGACCGTTTCCGCAAGCTGATTTCCAAGATCGACCAGGCATTGAAGTCCATCGAAGAAGGCACTTACGGTTATTGCGAAGAGACCGGCGAGCCGATCTCGCTGAAGCGTCTGGAAGCCCGCCCGATCGCTACCTTGTCGGTCGAAGCACAGGAGCGCCACGAGCGCATGGAGCGCACGCGCCGCGACGAGGGTGCGGACTGAGAAGCACAAGTACGAACGCTCATGCTTTTCTGGAGCGGCGGCGTCAGCGGCGCGGTAAACGGCGCCGAGCCCACTCACGATCATGCTCAGAGGACCGCGGGCATCCCGCCCCCTCATGATCATGATCAGAGGACGGCGGGCGTCCCGCCCGCTCATCATTTCTGGATGACCTGCAAAGGCTTCTGGAAGTCTTCGATAGACGTCTGCTGCTGATGATCATGAGCGGGCGAGACGCCCGCGGTCCTCTGAGCATGAGGATGAGCGGGCGGGACGCGCGCGGTCCAGATGAAACTGATCTTTATAGCGCCGCCTTCGCTTCTGCCTGCATATCTTGCCGGCGCAGCGCGCGGCCGGCGCGGCCGCCGCCGGGTTTGCCGTCGCGCCAGGCGATGGCGCCGTTGCACAGCACGGTGTCTATTCCTTTTGCCGGCGAAATCGGATTATCGAAGGTCGCCGTGTCGATCACGGTCGCCGGATCGAACACGCATATATCGGCGTAGAAACCCGGCCTGATCTCACCGCGCTTCGTCAGCCTGAAGCGTTGCGCCGAGTAAGACGTCATGCGGCGCACGGCATCCTCGAGCGGGAACAGCTTGAGCTCGCGTGAATAATGGCCGAGCACGCGCGGGAACGTCCCCCACAGACGCGGATGCGGATGGGTGTCGAACGGAATGCCGTCCGAGCCGATCATGGCGCCGGGATGGGCCATCGCGCTCTGCACGTCCTTCTCGTCCATCATGAAGTAGATGGCGCCTGCCGGCTGCAGCCGGTCGGCCGCCTCGTAGATCGAGCAACCCATCTCGCGCGCGATATCGGCGAGGTCTCGGCCGCTCACGTCCTTCACCGTATCGGACCAGGTGATCAGCACCTTGTCGGCGCGGTCGAGCATCTCGCTGCGCAGGATCGTCGAGCCGGCGATGTAAGGGTACACGTCGAAGGCGATCTCCTGCTGCTTCATCGCCTCGCTGAACTTGGGCAGTGTCTCGACCATGCGGCCGAAATTGGCGCGGCCCGAGCATTTGTGATGCGACACGATGATCGGCGCGCCGGCACGGCGTCCGATCTCGAAGGTCTCGTCCATCGACTTCAGGATGTGGTCGCCCTCGTCGCGCATGTGGGCGGTGTACACGCCGCCCCATTTGCCGAGCGGCTTGGCGACCTCGGCGACTTCGTCGGTCGAGGCGGCCATTGCCGGCGGATAGAACAGGCCGCTCGACATGCCGATGGCGCCCTGCTCGAGGCTCTGGTCGAGCAGCTCGCGCATGGTCGCGATCTCGGCGGTCGTGGCCTGGCGCGCCAGGTCGTGCCCCAGGGCGTTGAAGCGCAGGGTCGAATGGCCGATCAGGAAGGTGCCGTTGATCGCCGGCTTCGCGGCGTCGACCTTGGCCACGAACTCGGCGAAGGTCTTCGTCATGTTATCCTTGTTCTTGACGATCAGCGACATGAGACCGCCCATGTCGTCCCGAATGAACGGCGCGGCCGAGCCGCCGCAATTGCCGCACACCACGGTGGTGACGCCCTGGCTCGCCTTCATCGCCATGGTCGGGTTGTCGATCAGGGCGGTGTCGTCGTGGGTGTGGACGTCGATGAAACCCGGCGCCACGACCTTGCCGGTGGCGTCGATCTCGCTGTCGCCGCGCAGCGTGCCCGGCGTTTCGACCGCCACGATGCGATCGCCTTTCAGGGCCACGTCGGCGGCAAACAGCGCCTTGCCGGTGCCGTCGGCCACCCGGCCGTTACGAATGACTGTGTCATAAGCCGCCATCTTGCCGCTCCTAGGCTTCGTTGCGGCCGAGCCGCATGTCGAGGTCGAACGGATACAGTGGCCGCTTGACCTTGGTGTACTTGAACAGGGCGAGGTCGGAAGCGGTGCAGCCGTCGCCGTCGCACATGACGATGTGCTTGGCGATCGGCTCGAAGCCGGCACGGAAATGCTGCCGCGACTTGATCAGCACGTACTTCTTGCGCCTGGGATCGATGCCGCAATGGGTGAACACGCCGGTATCGAACGGTTCGGCGCGCTTCTCCGAGACGACGATCAGAATCTTCCCGGTGTCGAGCACGGCAGTGCGGCCCATGCGCACCGTGGTGCCGGTGGCCATCGGCCCGGTGACGACGAACTGGCCGTCGGTGATCGCCTTGACCTTGCCCGTTACTTCGAGCGGCTTGCCCTTCAGGCCCATGGCCGGCATGTCGACCTTGCCGCCGAGCTGCAGCGTCACCTCGGCGCCGACGCCTGCCTTGATCATCTGGTCGACGCAGCCAGGGTCGCAGATCGGCCCGGCGCAGGCATCCTCGAGGCCCTGCTTGATGGCCTCCTCGACCACGCTCATGACGTCCTGCGTGCCGCCCGAGGCGGTGTTGTCGCCATGGTCGGCCATGACGATCGGCCCGCCGTCGAGTGCCTTGGCGCGCGCCACCTGGACCGAGAGCTTCTCGGGATGGAACAGGAAGCCCTCGCGCTTCTCCCACGCGGTGTCGAGGATCTTGTTGAGCAGCACCTCGCCTTCGGCCGTGCGCTTGTCGCAGACGATCACCGACGACAGGGCGAGGTGAGGGATGTCGGCCTGGGGAAAGCCGCCGAACACCGATGCGTTGAGGACCTGCCCGGTGTCCTCGGCCTGGTTGGCCATGCCCATCAGGGTCCTCATCGGCTCGCGGGACGGTGTGTGGACCAGTGAGCTGCTCATGATCGGCCGGTTGCCCCACACCATGCGCGGCTCGACCTCGCCATCCAGCATGCGCATCAGGGTGCGTCCCGAGCGGCGGGCGGTGTCGGCCATGTCGATGTGAGGATAGGTGCGGTAGCCGGTGATGATGCTGGCGCCCTTGATCATCGCGTCCGTCATCTGGGTGTGGAAATCGAGCGCCACCGCGATCGGCACGTCGGGTGCGACCTTGCGAATCCGGTTGAGCAGCTCGCCCTCGCCGTCGTCGTGGTGCTCGGCGACCATGGCGCCGTGCAAGGCGAGCAGGACGGCATCGCAGCCCTTCTTGACTGCGTCGACGATCGCCGTGGTCATCTGCTCGTAGGCCGCCTGGGTGACCAGGCCGGACGGATGGGCGGAAGCCGCCATCGGCACGGTGAACTCGGCGCCGGCCTTGCGGGCCACCTCGATGAAGCCGCCCAGGGAGGTGTTGGTGCCTTCGGCTTCCTTGATCGCCGGTGCACCGGACAGGGCGCCGGACCGGGCAAACGATTCTATTGGGGTTGGTAAGGGCGAGAATGTGTTGGTTTCATGCATCATCATCGCCACGACAAACTTCCGCGCCACGTCTTTCTCCCCTTGGATGGTCAAACCCTTGAGCAATCTAGCGAATTGCCTCCGATTGCGCGGGGGCAGCAGGTTTGCGCTATCTGCAGATCAGCTACCCCCATTGTGCGTTGCAAAAAAGACACACCCAAATCACAGGATGAAACGGCGGTAAATCAGTGAATTCATGAGCTTTTTTTTCACTTGAAATCTCTTCGCAGATGCACCATTTTCGGGGGGCAGCAAACGCCGCCTCGGCGGCCTCTGTGTTTGCTGTATGCCCGTCTTGGGCGTTTCCTCCCTAAACTCGGGCCGTGCTTGTCACGGCCCTTTTTTTGCCCGCTCATCATCATGGGACCGCGGGCATCTTGCCCGCTCATGGGCTTGAGCGAGCAGGATTGCTCTAAGAGAGCATGAGCGGGCGGGACGCCCGCGGTCCTCTGACCATGATCATGAGCGGGCGGGACGCCCGTGGTCCAGTAAGAGCTTACTCCGCTGCCAAAGGGCGGGGTGACAGCTGCGACAGGGCCCGGCTTGCGAGCTCTTCCAGCAAGCGGCTCATCAGCCGTTCGATGTTTCCCGCCGTGGGCAGTTTCTCGTGGCGCAACTCGTCCATGTAGAGCGCCCGGTTGATCTCGATCTGCAAGGCGTGGCGTCCCGTATCCGGCCGGCCGTAGCGCTGGGTGGTGAATCCGCCGGCGTACGGCTGATTGCGCTGCACCTTGAGCCCGCGAGCGACCAGCCAGTGCTCGACCCAATCGACCAGATCGGGCGCACAGGCCTCGCCGTGATTGTCCCCGAGCACGATGTCGATGCGATGCTCGCGCTCGCGCGGCCCCAGGCCGGAGGCCGAAGACGGCATCGAATGGGCATCGATCAGCAAGGCGCTTCCGAAGGTGCGATAGGTCTGCTCGATCAGCGACGACAGGGTGGCGTGATAGGGCCGCCAGCAGGACGCCAGGCGCAGCTCGATCTCGTTCGAGGAGACGCGGGTGCGGTAGATCGGCTCGCCGCTCGCCGCAACGCGCGGAATCATGCCGAGGCCTGCGGCAACCCGGCTGCTGCGATGATTGAGCGGCCGCGGCAGGGGACCCTCGAACATCGCCGGGTCGAGCTCGTAGGGCTCGCGGTTCGCGTCGACATAGGAGCGCGGGAAGCGCGCGGCCAGCAGGGGAATGCCGAGCGCCGGCGCGATGGCGAACAGCTCGTCGACGAAGGCATCCTCGGCCCGCCGCAGGGCCGCCAGCGGCACCGCCGCCTGGGTCAGGAACGATGCAGGATAGAGGGCCCCGCTATGGGGCGAGGCGACGACCACGGGGGTGGTCTGGCGAAGCGGCAGTCGGCAATCCAACGCCAAGGACTCGGGCTCGACGGGCGAAAACTCCATCGAATTGTCATAGCGCGCAGGACCGGTCGCGTCACCCATCGTGCACCTGCGCGCGCCGCATACTTGCCAACCGGAGGGCAGCGATGTAGAGGACCGCACTTCCGGCGACGGGCGCGTAGCTCAGCGGTAGAGCACTGTCTTGACATGGCAGGGGTCACAGGTTCAAACCCTGTCGCGCCCACCATCGCCGAAACTCAACAAAATCAGCGATATGCCGCATCGGTGACAAGTGCTGCGGAGCGTCAGCGCGGCTGGCTGCCGGCACGATATCGGCGCGATAGAAGATGGCGTGGTGCGTGCTACCTTGCCGCATGTCCGTAGCGATAGACTTGTCGGAGCGCACCGCACCCGCGATTCGGGCGCGGGTCGCAGGAGCTTCCTGCTTCCTGATCCCCATGGCCGTCGTGACGGCCTACACCCTCAATCATTTCTATCTGGCTGGCGGTTACTTTTGGGACAGTGGGTTGTTCGCCCACTTCTCGGCGTTCACCGACGAATGGCCGATGCTGTGGCCCGACCTGCTGCCCTACGACACGTCAAAGCCACGCCCGACGTTCTTCAGCATCCATTTCATGCCGATCTTCTACGGCACATCGGCAC
>Ga0310811_10002829_pt1 | contig 21758 bp, 13 predicted proteins | sample YCmetagenome_FD_207642 | JGI IMG/M metagenome (GOLD analysis project Ga0310811, IMG submission 207642) | Soil microbial communities from experimental microcosm in Duke University, North Carolina, United States - YC | ecosystem: Engineered > Artificial ecosystem > Soil microcosm > Unclassified ...
GGGACGGACGCTGCGCGGGTAAGCGACGGGAGCCTCACGGAGCAAACCGCATACCGTGTCCGAGTCAATTCGTTAGCGAAGCTGCTATCACGATTTACGCGTCCAGTCCGGCGCAGCGACGGTGCGCGAGTCGCAGTCTCCCGCTCGAAGTTTTGCAGAATACGGGGTGTGAGCCGCATCACGACGCCGACGGTCGGACGTCGGTGAGCCGCTGATGCGCCTGTCGAAGTCGCGCTTCGTCGCCGGAACCCAGTGCCACAAGCTGTTGTGGTGGAAGGTGCACGACCCCGGGGCCATCGAGCTGCAACCGGACAAAGTGCTGCAGGACCGGTTCGATCAGGGCCGACACGTCGAAGGCATCGCGCGGGGCCGTTTTCCAGGCGGCGTGTTGATCGACCTGCCGCACGACGCCGTCCAACGCCGCCTGGACGAAACCCGGAACGCGCTCCAGGCGCGCGCGCCCGTGATCTTCGAGGCCGGGTTCATCGCGGATGACACCTTCATCGCCGCCGACGTCCTCGAGCGGGACGCCGAAGGCTTTCGTCTGATCGAGGTGAAGTCGTCCTCATCGCTGAAGCAGGACCATCTCGCGGACGCGGCTGTCCAGATTCACGTCCTGCGTCAGAGCGGCATCGACGTCCGGCGCGCGGAGGTGATGCACCTCAACAAGGAATTCCACTTCCCCGACCAGGGGGATCTCTTCGTCCGCGAGGACGTGACCGTTCCCGTGGAGGCACAGTTACCCGGGATACCCGGAGAGATCGCGGCGCAGATCGAGATGCTGGGCGGGCCGCTCCCCGACGTTTCGATCGGCGCGCACTGCTTCGAGCCGCGCGAGTGCCCCTTTCGCAAACGCTGCTGGCCCAATGGTCCCGATCACATCATGAAGCTTTACAACGTCGGGCCGGTGCGGGGCTGCGAGTACATGACGACCGGGATCCACTCCATTCTGGCCATCCCCGCCAAACAACGGCTTCCCGACGCGGCGAAGCGCCAGATCCGCGCCATGCGCGAAGGCCGGCTCATCGTGGAACCGGGGTTGGGCCGCGCGCTCGAGCCGTTCACGGGCAAGCTCGGATTTCTCGATTTCGAAACGATCTGCCGGGCGGTGCCGGTGTGGCCGGGCATGGCGCCGTGGGAGCAGGCGGCGGCGCAGTTCAGTTATCACGAGACGCGGGACGACGGGACGTATTCCCACGTGGGGTATCTCGCCGAGGGACCGGACGACGCCCGGCCGGGACTGGCGCGCGCCATGCTCGCGGCGACGGCCGGCGCCGAGCGCATCGCGATGTACACCCCGTTCGAGCGGACGCGCATCCGGTCGCTCCAGCACTCGGTCCCCGAGTTGGCGGCGGATCTCAAGGTGCTGGAAGCGAAGCTGCTCGACCTGCACCCCGTGATCCGCGACCACGTGTACCATCCCGATTTCCACGGGAGTTTCAGCCTCAAGTCCGTGCTGCATCCACTCGTCCCCGAACTGACCTACAGCGACCTGGTCATCGTCGACGGACTCGTCGCCAGCGTGGAGATCGCCCGGCTGCTGTTCGTGGCCCACAAGATTCCCGCCGCCGAGCGCGACCGCGTGCGCCAGGACCTGCTCGACTACTGTCAGCGCGACACGTGGGCGATGGTGCGCCTCGTGGAGCGGCTGCGGGAGCTGGCAGCTGACGCGTCGATCCGAGGCTGATAGCCGCGGCTGGCTCCCTCGTCACTATCGGTGACAGACAGCCGAGTCGCGCCTCTCAGGCGCGAACAAACGTCAGGAGCGGCGCCGGTCTATTTAGAAGGTGATGATGAACGTTACGCTGTTGACCACCAGCGCGGGTGCCGATGTGGTGGCGCGCAGGACATACCCGGTGCCCGTCCGATTGATGCTCAAATCCGAGAACGTCGCGACGCCGGCGACCGCGTTCACCCGGGTCGTCCCCGACAGTTTCCCCGTGCCCTTCTTCCCCTGCAGCGTCATCGTGACGAGACCCGTGAACCCGGTGACGATCTGCCCGCTCGAGTCGAGCGCCGCTACCTGGATCGGTGGTGCGATCGCCACGTTGACAGGAGTCTGACTTGGCTGCACGGCGAACACGAGCTGCTTTGGCACGATGATGGGATACGCGAAATCGGCCGCGGTCTCCGGGTTGCCCCCAAAGGCCACCCAGGCGCTCGTGCTGCCCGTGTTATCCCGGGCACGCGCCTGCCAGTGATACCCGCCGTTGCGCACCAGCGGCCCGACCGTCACCTGCACCGTCGTGCCGCTCGCGACCAGCGCGCCCGAGTAGTTCGGCCGATCGAGGAACGTCTGAGCGACCGGCTGGACTTCCACGTCGAGCAGCACGGTCTGCCCCGGATCTGGATCGGTGACGGTCCCCTGGATCACTACACTGTCCGATTGAGGAACGCCGCCTACCGGAATGGGCGTCAGGTCAGCGCTCTGAAGCTGCGCCAGCGCACTCGGCGCAGCGGGATCATGCGGCGTCGCAACGGTGAAATCGGCCGCGAGCTCCGCGTTGCCACCGTAGGCCACCCAGTTGCCGGTGCCGCCGGTTTGATCGACCGCGCGCGCGCGCCAATGATAGCCGGATCTCCCGAGCGGCCCGACGGTTACCTGCAGCGGGCCTCCGTTCGGTACGGCGGCGCTCGAATCAGTCGGCCCCGAGAAATCGATGCCGACCGGGCGGACCTCCACCTGCAACCGCAACAAGTCACCGGGATCCGAGTCCGACACCACGGCGCCGAGGATGACCACGTTGGTGTCAGTCGTGCCGCCAGTGAGGATGCCGGTGCCATCGGGGCGCGCCTGCCCGAGCGTCGTGGGAGGGTTGGGCATGTGGAGGACGTTCACGGCGAAGTCCGGATTCCTCCCGAACGCCGTCCAGGGACCTGTGCGCCCGGTATTGTCCCCGGCGCGCACGCGCCAGTGATACGACGTCTTGTCGACGAGCCCCCCCACTGCGACCCATGCGGGATCGCCGTTGGCGACGGGCTGGCCGTCGGGCTCGTTGGGGCCACTGAACGCGACCCCCACCGGCCGCACCTCCGCCTCGAGGTGTAACGCGTCGGCCAGGTCGGGATCGGACACCAGCGCCCGCAACAAGATGCTCGACTGATGGACGGTCGCGCCGGGGCTCACGCTGGTCACCGAATCGGTCAACCGCTGATCGAGGCCGTTGGGGGCTCTGGGGAGGCGCGGATGCACGAGTCGCAGCGTGAACGCGCCGGAATCACCGGCCGCAGCGCTCGTCACCTCGACATGGTACAGGGTATTGGTCGGCAGCCGCTGGTAGTAGAGGCAGGGATTCCCGATCCCGCCCAGGCAATCGTTCGTCTCTGCGAGGGACGACCCGGCGTACACCGTACTGTCGAGGATCACGTATGCATCATAGTTGGCGGAGAGCTCGATCGAGGCCGAATCATCGGCCGTACCCGGAAAGCTGTAGATCCGCGCGAAGCTGCCGCCGCGGTGCGGGGCGCCGCAGTCTCCCGAGGAGAGAGTCCCCGAGGACGAGTCGTCGAGACGGATCGGCGTGATCGAGCAGGGCTGGATGATGAAGGAGACCGGGACGTCCGCCACGCCGTTCCCGGTGGTGGAGTTGATGACGATCGTTTCGGTGTAGGTGCCGGTGCCCAGCGACGCGGGGTTGAGGACGACCCGTGGGGCGCTGCCGTTTCCAACGACGCCGGATTCCGGCAGAATCGAGAGCCAGGGGCTCCCCAGCGGGACCGATGCCCTCCACCGCAGCTCGCCACCACCGCAATTGCGAATGCTGATGGTATCGCCGCGGGGCGACATGCTGCCGCTCGCCGCAGAGTCCCTGAGGGTATCGGGGAGCGACGGGGTGACGCAGAGCAACCCGCCCCGCGGAGGCTGGACGAGCCGGTCCAGCCGGCAGGTCGCGAGGACCAGGACGAGCCCGACGAGCGCTACCCGGACAGTTCGACCGGGAACGAATCGACGTTGCGTGACGACCAGGCGCGAGGCTCCGAGTGTAGAAAAGGTCTTTGTGTTTGCGCGCAAGGCCCGTGCCAGTATCATAAGGGCCGATGCCGCGCATCACCACCCGTATCACCGGTCTCTGGACGCTGTTCGCTGGTCCCGCCGCCCTGAGGGCGCAGACGCCCGTGGATTCCGGGCTCGCCCACTACATCGCGAGCGTTTGGGCGATCGACAATCACGCGCATCCGATGCGGCCGGTGCCGCGGGGCGCCCCGCCCGACAGCGAGTTCGACGCACTGCCGCTCGACGGGGTCCCGTCGTTCCCCATCCCCTGGCGCCTCACCCCGGACGCCCCCGTCTGGCGGCGGGCCGCGGCGGCTTTGTACGGAGCTCGGTCAGGCGATTCGGCAGCCGCCGGTCGGTCGGCCCGCGCCACCGCGCGTGCGCGGGCCATGGCCCAGCGCGGCGAACGGTTTCCAGCATGGGCCCTCGATCGGGCGGGAATCGAGGTGATGCTCGCCAACCGGATCGCTACCGGCCCGGGCCTCGAGCCGCCCCGCTTCCGCTGGGTGCCGTTCGACGACCCCCTGCTCTTCCCGCTGGATACGAAGGTGGAGGCCGCGCGCACTCCGGACACGCGCTCGCTCTATCCGCGCGAAGCGGCACTGCTCGCACGCTATCTCAGGGGTCTCGGGGTTGCGGCGGTGCCGCCAACGCTCGCGGCCTACATCGACAGCGTCGTCGTCCCGACGTTGCAACGCCAGCGGCAGAGCGGCGCCGTCGCCATCAAGTTCGAGATCGCGTACCTGCGCCCGCTCGATTTCGGCGATCCCGATTCGTCCGCCGCCCGCGCGATCTATGCTCGGTACGCGGCGGCGGGAACACCCACGCCCGGCGAATACAAGACCTTCACCGACTATCTCTTCAGAGTCGTCTCCCGCGAAGCCGGCCACCTCGGGCTCGCGGTCCATCTGCACGTGCTGGAGACGTTCGGAGGTTTCTACACGGCGCAGGGCGCGACGCCGGGACTACTCGAGCCGGTGTTCAACGACTCGACGCTGCGGGGCACGAACTTCGTGATCATCCACGGCGGGTGGCCGGCGGTGGGCGAGACGGAAGCGATGTTGAGCAAGCCGAACGTGTATACCGACATCTCCATGATCGACCAGATGCTGGGAGCGGCCGAGCTGGCGACGGTGTTGCGCGCCTGGCTGACGCGCTGGCCGGACAAGGTGCTCTTCGGCAGCGACGCCTTCGAAGGCGGTCCCGATCAGGGTTGGGAGGAAGGAGCGTATGTTGCCGCGGCGACGGCGCGGCGCGCCCTCGGGATCGCGCTCACGGGGATGTTGCGCGACGGCGAGATCGATGCGGCGCGCGCCCGCGCGCTCGCGCGCATGGTGCTGCGCGACAATGCGATGGCCTTGTATCACCTCGACCGGTGAGACGGCGCGGCAAGTACACGGCCAGACGTTCACGCTGCGCTTCCAGCAGTAGGTAGCTCCCCGTTCGTGCGGCGGGGATTCATATTCCTGCTGCCATGACCGCGCCATTTACCCGCCTTGCCGCCGCCCTCGACGACCGCTACGCGATTGAGCGCGAGCTGGGGCGCGGCGGGATGGCGACCGTCTTTCTCGCGCGCGACAAGAAGCACGACCGCCAGGTCGCGATCAAAGTGCTGGAACCCGAGCTCGCGATCGCCTTCGGCACCGAGCGGTTCCTGCGGGAGATCGGGATCGCGGCGCAGCTGTCGCACCCCTACATCGTGCCCCTGATCGATTCGGGTGAAGCCGCCGGACTCCTGTACTACGTCTCACCGTTCATTCCCGGCGGCTCGCTGCGCGAACGCCTGGAGCAGGACGGCCGTCTGCCGCTCAAGGACGCCCTGCGCATCACGGAAGAGGTCGGCGCGGGGCTCGACTACGCGCACCGCCAGGGGTTCGTCCACCGCGACGTGAAGCCGGAGAACATTCTGTTCGCTGACGGCCACGCGCTGCTGGCCGACTTCGGCATTGCGCGCGTCGGGTCAGCGCCAGGCAGGCCCTTCGTCACCGAGGTCGGTCTGGCGCTCGGAACGCCGGAATACATGAGCCCCGAGCAGGCAAGCGGCGACCAGAATCTGGGCAGCGAGAGCGACGTCTACTCCCTCGCCTGTGTCCTGTACGAGATGCTCACCGGCGCGCCGCCGTTCGACGCCGGCAGCCCGCGCGCCACGATGGCCAAGCAGATCACGGAGACGCCGCGCCCGGTGCGGGTGCTCCGCCCCGAAGCCCCTTCCGGCGTCGGCCGGGCGATCGAGCGGGGGCTGGCCAAGGACCCCGACGCGCGCTTCTGCAGCGTCGCCGAGTTCGTCGCAGCGCTGAACGCCCCCGCTGCCGACGACGACGCCGCGCCGGCTGCGGCCCCGCGCAGCATCGCGGTGTTGCCGTTCGTCAACGCGAGCCCGGATCCCGACAACGAGTACCTCTCCGACGGCATCACCGATGAGCTGATCGACGCGCTGGCAAAAGTGGAGGGATTGCGCGTCGCTTCCCGCACCTCGGTATTCGCCCTCAAGGGCAAGCCGCAGGACGTCCGGTCCATCGGCGCGCTGCTCGGCTCCGCCGTCGTGCTCGAAGGCACGGTGCGCAAGGCGGGGGACCGGCTGCGGATCAACGCCCAGCTGACCTCGGCGGACGACGGACGCCTCCTCTGGTCGCAGCGTTATGACCGGCAGCTCGACGACGTCTTCGCCATCCAGGAAGAGATCGGCCGCACCATCGTCAATACGCTGCGCGCCACCTGGTTCGCCGACCTGTCGGCGCCCGCAGTGCGGCGGCCGACCGCCAACGTCAAGGCGTACAGCCTGTACCTCAAGGGTCGCTATGCCTGGAACAAGCGAACCCAGGAAGGCGTGACCGAGGCGATCGAGTACTTCGAGCAGGCCATCGCGGAGGACCCGGGTTACGCGGCGGCGTACACCGGACTCGCCGACTCCTACGCGTTGCACGTCGACTATCGCAGCGTCCCGGTGACCGAAGGGTTCGCGCGGGCGAAGGCCTACGCCCGCAAGGCGCTCGAGCTGGACGAGACGCTGGCGGAGGCACACGCCTCGCTCGCCTGGAGCGTGTTCATCTACGACTGGGACTGGGAGAGCGCAGGCCGCGAATTCCGCCGCGCCATCGCCCTGGACCCGCACTACGCTTCGGCGCGGCAGTGGTACGCCTTTCTGCTCGCCTCGCAGGGACGCCTCGACGAGGCGGTCACCGAGGTTCTCATGGCCCAGCAGCTCGATCCGACGTCGATCTCGGTGCGGCGCAGCGTCGGATGGTTGCACTACTACGCGCGGCGCTACGACCAGTCGCGCTATCACTTGCTCCGGGCAATCGCCATGAACCCGACCGCCGCCGAGACCTACCGCATCCTGGCGCTGACGTATGTCGAGCAAGGCGATCTCCCGGAGGCGGAGCGGGTGGCGCGGGAGGCGACCGAGCTCCCCGGCGCCGGCAGCTATGTGCTCGCGACCCTCGGCTTGGTGCTCGGCCGGGCGGGAAAACCCGACGCGGCGCGCGCGGTGCTCGCCGACCTCGAGCGACGGGCGACGGAGGGTTACGTGTCGCCCATCGCCTTCGCCACGATACATCTGGGACTGGGCGAGTGGGGACGCACGCTGCCGTGGCTCGAGCGTGCGTACGACGACCGCCGTGGGTGGATGGCGTATCTACGCGTCAATCCGATTCTCGATGGTTTCCGGAACGAGCCCGAATTCCAGGGGCTCGTGCGTCGGATGCGGCTCTAATTGACGAAGGTCGGCTTCTAGGGGACGATAGGCAGTACGATGTGCGACGGCCGCACGGCAGTGGAGTAGACGCGCTGCGTGGCCTTCGAGAAGTCCGCCGCGCTCGCCTGGTAGATGCTGGGCACGAACCGCTGCGGGTTGCGGTCGATGATCGGAAACCACGTGGACTGCACCTGGACCATGATGCGGTGCCCTTTCAGAAACACGTGGTCGTGGTCGCGCAGCGGGATGGTCCAGAGGCGCGGCGTGTTCGGCACGAGCGCCTGCGGGTGCTCGAACGACACCAGATAGCGGCCGCGGCGCACGTCCATCGCGATCGGCAGCTCGTATCCGTTCATCGAGCGGGCGTAAGCGCCGGGGGCCGGACCCGCATCGGGATCCCAGGCGTTCGGTTGCGCGTCCTCCGGCAAGACATCGATCAGCTTGACCACCAGATCGGCGTCGGTCCCCGTGGTCGAAAAGAACACGTCGGCTCGGACCTCGCCGGTGATCGTCACGTCGTGTTCTAGCGGGGCGCTGACCCAGGTGAGGACGTCAGGACGCCCGTCGACGAAGCGCTGATCCGCCACCTCCCAGGTGCGCCAGTCGCCTCCCGGATAGGTCGGGGAGATGGGTCGCTGCCGGTACGGCACCGGGTTGGCGGGATCGGAGACGTACTCGCGGTACCCGGTACCGCGCGGCGCGGCGAACGACAGCGTCCCATCCGCGTGGAGGTAGAAATTGGTCGGCTTCGCTTCCCGGGGCGGCCAGGCGTCATAGGTCCGCCAGCGGTTGGCGCCGGTCTGGAAGGTGCTCGCCACCCAGGCGGGCTTGGCCCCTTGCCCGTGCAGGTAGTAGCGGAAGAACGGCGCCTCGATCGTCTCGCGGTATTCGCGCGCCGTTTCGTGGCCGCCGAAGGTGACGATGCCGATGCTGTCCCCCTTGGGGGCGCGCCATTCACCGTGGTACCACGGCCCCGCCACCATGAAGTTGGTGTGATCGGGATCGTGCTCGGCAGCGTGGCGGAAAATCTGCCACGGCCCCCACGGGTCCTCCTGATCCCAGAATCCGGCGACGTTGAGATTGGGAACCGTAGAGGAGTGCAGCTGTCGCACCCACGCTTCCTTCTTCCAGTAGTCGTCGTAGTCGGGATGCGCCACCATCGCGTTCCAATAGGGGATCGAGCCGTGCAGGAAGCGGGCGTTGATGTTCGAGAGGGCGCCGAGCGACAGATACCAGGAGTACGTGTCGTACTGATCGAAGTCGAAGTGCGTGTTCTTGTTCTTGTCTGATTCCTCGAGCACGGCGTACTCGAACGCGTAGCTGAGGCGCAGGGCTCCGTAGCGGTGGTCGTCGTCGTTCATCCACTCGTCGGCGGGGGAGGCCTGCTCGCTCATCGCCACCAGCGCCGGGTGCGGGTGCAGCAGCGCCATCGCCGTCGTCATCCCGTCGTACGACACCCCGAACATGCCGACCTTGCCGTTGTTGTTCGGCACGTGCTTGACCAGCCACTCGATGCTGTCGTAGGCGTCGGTGGTCTCGTTGGTGGCAGTCGAATCGGACAGGTCGACCTGCGACGTGAGCTTGAAGTTCCCTTCGGACTTGAACCGGCCGCGCAGATTCTGGATCACGATGATGTAGCCGTCCTGCATCAGCTCCTTCAGGCTCGCCGGAATCGCGGGCGGTGCCGCGTCCGGTACGCCGTAGGGCGTGCGGCGGAACAGGATCGGCAGCGGCCCCGTCTGGTTGGCCGGCGCAAGGATGACCGTCTGGAGGTGGACCCCATCGCGGACGGGAACCATGACTTCCTGAAACGTGAACACCGGGTTCGCGGGCGGCTGCTGTGCGCGCACGGCGGGAACCAGCAGGGCCCCGAGAATCCACGAATGGTAGCGCATGCGACCAAGTTGACCCACGATTCCACCGCCCGCAATCGCACGGCCGGCGCGGCGTTCACGGCTCGAGCAGCTGTTGCACCTCCTGTGACGCCGCGATCTGTCGGTCGACGTGGGCGCCGATTTCGCGCGCGCGCTCGATCACGAGGGTCAGCTCGGGCAGCGACGCGGTCCCCGACTGGGCCTTGATGAGCGCGAGGCGCAGGCGCTCGAGCGCCGCAACGGTCTCGGCCAGATGCTCACCGGTGTCCCCGCGGGCGCGCAACGCCTCGGCCGCGGCCTCCAGCTCCGTCACGACGCGGGGCACATCAGCGAGCTGATGGCGCGTGTCCTCCGGCAGGGCGCCATAGGCAGAGAGCGCCGAGCGGCCCAGCACGAGCTCGGTGGCCTCTACTCCGGCCAAGGCGGGCCGCGCCGCGGGCTTCAGGCCGATCCCTGACGCCCGGAAGAACAACCGCCCCACCCTCCCCGCCCACAGTCTGTACCACAACGAATGAAGTCGCCGGAAGATCTTGCGCCCCCCGATGACCTCCGCCTCCTCGTTTTGCACCTGTGACTCGGCGAGCAGCGCCGCGCGGATGTCCTCGAACGTGTAGCCGTCCCGGAGCAAGCGACGCGCGACCGCCACCAGCTGGCAAAACAAGATGATGCCGATAATGCCCGAGCCGCCGAACGAGACCGACACGCCAGAGCGGCTCGCCGTCACCGTTTGATTCGCCAGCGCCAGCGCCAAGAAGACCATGGTGGACACCTGGGCGTTGCGAACGAACGCGCGCACGATCGGCGGGGCGCGGAATTCCCGCCCCCGCGCCTCTCCCACAACCCGGGCGAGGTCGTCTCCCGATTGGAAGCGATCGCCGGGCGCTTTCTGGAGACAGCGATCGATCAGCGCCGCGAGCTTGGCGGGCACCTCCGGGCGTATCGACTGCACAGCCGGCGCTGGCTCGGACACTTGCCGCAAAAGAATGGCCGGCAGGTTCGCTGCCTCGAATGGCGCTCGGCCCGTCAAGGCATAGAACGCCGTCGCTCCCAGCGAGTACAGATCGCTGCGCCCGTCGACCGGCTCGCCACACGCCTGCTCGGGACTCATGTATCGTGCGGTGCCGATGACCAGTCCCGCGGACTGGCCGGCGTCGCGGACACCGAGCGCGATGCCGAAGTCCGCCACCATGGCCCGATCGGTCGCCCGCTCGATCATGATGTTGTCGGGCTTCACATCGCGGTGGATTACGCCACGCTGATGGGCGTAGGCGAGTGCCCAGGCGACCTCCTGCACGATCTTCATCGTCAACCGCGGGGTGAGCGGTCCCGATCGCTCGACGCGCTCGCGCAGCGTCTCCCCATCCACGTAGCCCATGACGAAGAACACCAGATCGCCGTGCGCCTCGACGAGATGGATCGGGACGATGTTGGGATGCGACAACCCGGCCGCGGTGCGCGCCTCCCGCAGGAACTGCTCGCGCGCATCGGCTCGAGCCGCCAACGCCGGGGGAAGCAGCTTGATCGCCACCGGACGGTCGAGCGCTACGTCCCGCGCCAGCAGCACCAGTCCCATACCGCCACGACCCAGCTCGCGCTCGATCGAGTAGCGACCGGCGAGCACGTCCTGCAACGCGAGCAGCTCGGGAGCGATTGGTGTGGTCATGTGTGCGAACCTTACGCGCCCGCAGGCGCTTCGTTTCGGCCCTCCAACAATGCCGTAGCAGCGGCGATCGCCTCGTGGGTCCCGGCGAGTGCCAGCACGTCCCCGGCCTGCAACCGCTCTTTCGCGGTCGGGACGATCACGCCGCCTCCGGCCCGCGTGAGCGCGAGCACCGTCGCGCCGGTACGTCCCCGGAGCTTCAGCTGAGCCAGGGTCTTCCCTACCGACGCGCTCTCCGGCGCGAGCGGTACGGCGGCGAGCGCTCCCAGTCCCGGCAGGAGCTGGTGGACATCGGCGAACGTCCGTCCGGGAACCGGCGCCGGCGCGTGGCGTGTCTGAGCCGTGAGCGCATCGAGCACGACCTGGGCGCCGGCACGGACGTGGCCCTGGAGATTCGTGGCGCTGCGCCAGAACCCAAGCCACAGCATCGCCAGCACGAGAACGAAGAGGATGACACCCGGAAGCACCGGGATGAACGGCTGCGACAGCGCGAGCAGCGGCGTCCCGACGAGCAGTACGCCGGCCAGCTGGAACGTGACGACGAGCGTGCGCCGCGGTGCGGCGGCGAAATCAACCCGTCGTCGCTCTTTGGGCAGCGCGGCCCGGGCCAGTGTGAGGCCGAGCTTGCGGCTCAAGCGCACGACGCCGAGGCAGAACGGCACGGCCACGACGATCGCACCCCCGATTGTCACCGCCCGAGCTGCTCGCTCACCTACGCCGAGTTGCCTCCCGGCAAACGCGGCGATCTCCGGCAACGCCGCCGCCGTCCCGACGATCAGGCCGGCGAGGACGGCCGCGTCGAGCACGAGGAGCCGCAGAAGCCGGCGGATCTCTCCGGCGGTCGTGGGGCGGCGCGGCGCCGACCGCAGCTCCTCGAGCCAACTGCCGTACAGCGCGGCGAACGTCTGCAGCGGCCTCGGCAGCTTCCGATCGAGCCAGCTCGCGACAGGCTCCGAAGCGCGGATGAGCCATGGGGTGCCGAGCGTCGTGACCGCCGAAACGGTGACGGCGACGGGATAGAGGAACGACCCGGTCGCGTGCAGCGACTGCCCGAGCGCCGCGATGATGAACGAGAACTCGCCGATCTGCGCGAGGCTCATGCCGGTCTGGACGGAGGACCGCAGGCCGTTCCCGGTCAGGAACGCGCCGACGGAGACACTCGCCACCTTGCCGACCACGACCGCCGCCGTCAGCACGAGCACCGCCACCCAGTGGCGGCCGACGAGCACCGGGTCGATCAGCATCCCGACCGACACGAAGAACACCGCGGCGAACATGTCCCGCACGGGCTCGACCAGGTGCTCCACCTCCTGTTGCTCGCCTGATTCGGCGACCAGCGATCCCGCGAGAAAGGCCCCCAGCGCCACCGAGTATCCGAGCGACTGGGCGAGCAGGGCCGTCCCGAAGCAGATCCCGATGCTCGCGACGAGGGTCGTCTCGCGGCGCCGCAGGCGGGCGATGAGACGCATCGCGCGCGGCACGACGAGGAGTCCCACGGTCACCAGTCCGACGAGAAAGGCAACGAGCCGCCCTACCGTCGCCACGAGCTGACCGGCGGCGAGGCCGCTCCCCGTGGCGACCGCCGTGAGCACCGCCATGAGCAGCACGGCGATCAAGTCTTCGACGATCAGGACGCCAAAGACGAGCTCGCGCGCCCTGCCGGCGATCCTCTGCTCGGCGAACACCTTGGCGATGATCGTGGTAGACGAGATCGCGATGACCGCGCCCGTGAACAGGCTCTCGAGGCTGGTCCATCCGAAGAGGCGCGCCACCGTGAAGCCGAGCCACACCATCAGGCTGGTTTCCAGCAGGGCGGTCAGCCCCGCGGTCGGGCCGACGGCGGCGAGCTTCCGGAAGCTGAACTCGAGTCCGATGGAGAACATCAGAAGAATGACGCCCAGCTCCGACAGCGTCTGCACGACGACGGGATCGGCGACGAGCGGGATCGGCAGATGGGGGCCGACGATAAGGCCGGCGATGATGTAGCCCAACACCACCGGCTGGCGCAGCCACTGGAACACGACCGTCGTGACCGCGGCCACGGCGAGGACGATCGTCAGCGACAGGAGAAACTGGTGCGCGTCGTTCATGACGATCGGGACGCTACACCGGGATCACCCAACTACCAAGAGCTCTGCGGACCTCACGGCCTGCCGGTCAATGCGTCACGAGCCCGCTGAGCGTCACTCCGAGATAGTACGGCCACACGAGGATTCCGAACACCGCCTTCCAGAACGACAGGTGCAAGAATCCAATCGTGAACAGCCATCCGACAAACCACAGTCCACCTGCGAAAGTGTGCTGCTCGATGCGGATCTTCTCCATTGCCGCCTCCCAACAAGAACGCGCTGACGACTCTGGATCGGAAAGTGCGCGTGGGGGACGAAAAGACGGTGAAGCGGGTGTGAGCGGTTCTTCGAGGGGCCTAGTGGCCCGGATGGTATTCTCGCTCTGTGTGGCCCTTCAGCTGCGAGCGATAGAAGTAGACGTCACGCAGGTTCCCGGTTGCGTATCGCTCCGCCTCGTCGTCGAAGTGGGCGGAGCCGGGCTGCCCGCTCTCGCCGCCGGCCGTGACGGCGCGGGCTCGCACGCTGTCGCCGAACTCGACCACCGCCAGGAAACTGTTCCCGGACGTTCCGTACCACTTCTTGGTGTTGGGATAGCGGCGCGCACCGAACGCCGCCAGCGACCCCCAGATCGACGAGGTGAACGGGATCGGGATGCTGGGCCGCGCATCGTCGAAGTGCGACGCAATGGAGTCGTCGATCCGCTGGAACCGATTGACGTCGCCCCAGGGCGTGTTCCAATTGCCGAAATCGGCGGTCAGCGTGTCGGTCGCCGCGGCGAGCGCGCCGAGCAGCAGCCCCGGCGCAGCGCGCGTGGCAGCGTAGCTGATCGGTGACAGTCCGGCGGCGCGCGCCTCCCGCGCCACTCGCGGAATCAGGTCCGTTCCCCAGAACACCGCGAGCGTGGTGGGAACGGACGCCGGACCCCAGCGGTAGTCCCAGCCGCGCAGCGCGGCGATCGGGTCGGCGAGCCGCGCCTTCAGGGTGTCCGCCGCGGGCAACGCGTCATATGCCTGGACGAGCGGCGGGATCAGGCGCTCGAACGCCGGGAGGTAGCCGTCGAACGCCGCCGCGGTGAGCGCGGCGGGCGTCCAGTTCTTCGAGCCCGTGAGCACCCGCAGGGCGTGAAATCCGCGCGGCGTTTCCTCCGTCCCCGTCTCGACGTACCGCGGAAAGGCGCTCCGCTTCGGGCTGTCCGGACCCGCCGCCGACCAGGGCCAGTTGTTCGAGTTGTATAACCAGCCGCTCGCCGGATTCAGGAGATTCGGCGTCTCGGCGAACGAAAGCACGCCGCGGTAGGCGGTGGCGGGGTTCGAACCGTCAACCGGCTCGGTCCAATTGAATGAAGTATCGCGCCGCGGGATGTAGTTCGAGTGGAAGTACGCGATGTTCCCGGCCGCGTCGGCGAACACCGTGTTGTTCGACGCATTGGTATGGAGATCCATGATGTGGCGGAACGCCGCGTAGTCCTTCGCCTTGGTGCGGCTATAGGATTGGATCAGAGCCTCGACCGGATGCTGCATGAGGCTGATGCTCACCCAGCGAAGCCCGAGCTTCTTGACGACAGGGCCGTGGCGGGTGAAGTAGGCGGTGAACGTCTTGCGGACGATGCCGGCTCCGGTCCGGTAGGGGACCGTCACGGTGCGCGTTGTCAGCGGCAGCTCAGCGCCACCGTAGCGATAGAAGTATTTCCCGCCGCGTGAGGTGACGGTTTCAAGAAACTCGTCGATATTGTCCACGCCGCTCGACGTATGCATCCATCCGGCGGTGCGATTGAACCCCTGATAGATGAAGAACTGACCCCACGTCGCCGCCCCGTAGGCGTCGAGTCCCGCGTCGCTCACCATCTGCAGCTCGGACCGGAAATAGAACGAGGTGTGGGGATTGATCCAGAGGAGTGCGTGATGGTCGCGCGTGAGAGCCGGGGCGATGGCGATCCCGTTCGATCCCGAGGGCTCAGGCACGGCATCATCGCCGTCCCCGCCGGCGCGCGCCGCCCCCGCTGTATCGCCGTAAAACCCGGCCAGATCTCTCACGTCCACGCGCTCGATGTCGCCCCCGATGCTCCCTTCGGTGAAGCTGAGCGCCATCCAGGGCTCGAACCGGGTGATCACGCGGGGTTTCACGTTGGGATGCGTGTAGAGATAGAAATTCAACCCGTCCGCGAAGGCGACCATCAACCGCTTGAGCCACGCCGGGCTCGTGCGGTACAGCGCCCTGAGCGAGTCGGGGTCGATGAACAGCTTCATACGCAGGTCCTGATAAACGGCCTGCTCCCCTTCCGCCTCCGCCAGCCGGCCCAGCGCATTGAGGTAGTTCGTCTCTACGCGGTTGAAGTCGTCCTCCGCCTGCGCGTATTCCATGCCGAAGACCGCGTCGGCGTCGGTCTTGCCGTACACGTGGGCGATGCCCCAGTCGTCACGGCTGATGGTGACGCGCTTCGCCTGCTGCTCCCAACGAGCGACGTCTCCGGCGGGCGGCGACGTGGGATGCTGCACCGTGAGTCCGGCCGCAACCACCCAGACAAGTGCGTTCATGCTGCGAACGTTACGATCATTCGAACGGCTGCGCGAACGTGAGGCGATTCCCCTCGAGATCCAGGACATGAAAATCGCGCAGCCCCCACGGGTGACTCACCGGCTCACCCTGAACGTTGGCGCCGCGGCCGACGAGCTCCGCATACAGCGTGTCGGCATCGCGCACGTACGCTTCGCAAAACGCTACACCACCATGCTCCTCCTTTCGCTGGATCAGGAGAATCGTGCCATCGTCGCGGTACATGACGCCGAGGTCCGATTGCACGTAGTTCACCTGAAAGCCCAGAACCCGCTGGTAGTAGTCCACTCCTGCAGCGACGTCTGACAACGGGATCCCCGGCAGCATCTGCATGAGCTGTCGTGACGGATCCTTCGGACGATCGGGTTCCTGGAACGATTGGGCGAACCAGAGCGTGTGCCCATCGGGGTCGAGGATCTGGAGCATTCGCATCTTGATCCAGTTGACCTTCTCGAGCTCGGTCGCCGCACCGCCGCGCGCGACGACGTCCCGCCGCATGCCCGCGACGTCGTCGGTTTCGAGAAACACGATCGCCGCACCACGCGGTCGCCGTTCCCCGGTGCTGTCGAACGCCGTTTGCTCGACGGAGAGCAGCATGCGGGCCGGACCTGAGACCACCTCGGCCACCGCGGGGAGGTCCCCGTGAGGCGCCGCGCGGGCAAACCCCAGGACGTCGCGATAGAAGGCGACGCTGCGGTCGACGTCGGCGACGCTGAGATGCCGGCTCACGGGACACACGATGCGTGGAGTCATGGGCTCACCAGTAATTGATGCGCACGCCCGGTGGAAACGCGGCGAAGGCGTTGCGCGTGACGTGGAGGGTCGCGCCGACCTCGATGCGGCGCAGCAGGGGCAACCGGGCGAGCGCCGCGATCCCGGCGTTCGTGATTCCGGCAGTCTCCCAGAACTCGAGCTCCTCGAGTGACTGCATCTCGGCGAGCAGCTCGAGACTCTTGTCCGTGATGCGCGTGCGACCGGCGTAGTAGCTTTTGAGGCCGGTCAAACGCGATATGTGTTCCGTCGCCCGATCCCCGGTGGTGCGGCAGTACATGCACCAGAGCCGCTGCAGCCGGGCGCACCCACCGACGTGGCGGAAGCCGTCGTCCGTCACATCCATCGGCATCAGCTGCTCGAGCGCCGGAAAGCTCGGCAGCGCGGCCAGTGCCGCATCGTCCACGGACTTGCAGCTCACGCCCAGGCCCTTGAGCGCCGGCATCCGGGCGAGCGCCGCGAAACCGCGGCCCGTGAGATTGGGACACTCCCGCCCCCAGATGAATTCGATCGTCCGCGAACGGGCTAACGCCTCGAAGCCATCGTCGCTCGCCACGGTGCCCTGGCCCATCAGCATCCGCAGGCGGGGAAGCCCACCGATGTGCCGCATCGCCGCGTCGTTGCACAGCGCGCCTTCACAGCCAAGCATTTCCAGCTGCGGCAGGTCGGCCAGTATCCCCAGGGCTTCGGCAGAGATGGCCCGCGTGTGCCAGAAGAAGTGCACCCCATAGAGACCATCGAGCCCGCGCAGGCTCTCGAGTCCGCGGTCGGTGAACGGGCCATCCAGGAGGAGGTGATTGGGCTCGGAATCGAACGACATGAGGCCGATGTTGCCCTCCCCACCCTGCCACGCCTTGAGCACCGGAAAGTCGTGCAGCAGCGGCAGTCCGGCATCGGTCACGAACCGCCCCGTCTTGAAGTGACGCAGCAGTCGTTTGCCGCGCAGCGCGTTGATCGCCCCGTCGCCCGTGGGTGTCCCCATCAGATCGACGTGCTCCAGGTGGTCACAAAACGACAGGTTGGCGACGCCCGCATCCGAAATCCGCGGCGTCCAGCAGGACTTGAAGATCCTCAAGCTCTCGAGCTGGCGCAGCACGCCGAGCCCTTCATCGGTGAAGGCGGCCTTCGGCCCGCCGACATCAAGCTCCTCGAGGTGTGAGAGACGCGCTACATGGCGCAGGCCGTCGTCGGTCACCAACCCGCCCTCGATCAGGAGTCGGGTGACCTGCTCGAGCTCCGCCACGCGCGCGAGCGCCTGATCGGTGATCGCGCCGGCGCGGAGCCCCGTGATTCCCTGCTCTCGCATGACGTCGACCACCGTGTCCCACTGCTCGGTCGGGATGGGCCAACGGATGTCGATCGTGTTGCTCGACCGATCGATTCGAAAGAATGGAGCGTCCGTTGGCGGGGCGTGCGGCCGCCCGGGAACGGGGATCAAACTTTGGATCAGCGCATCCCAGGATTCGAATCCGAGCCGCTGAGCGACGAGACTGCGGGCATCGTCCACCGCGAGCTCGAGCGTTCGCTCGGGCGCGGCGAACCAGTTGGGGAGCCGCTGCTGCATCTGCGCCGGGTCCCGGTCCCACACGAAGGACGTGCCGAGCTCCCAGTTGATCTCGCGGATCGCGGTGAAATCGCCCGCCATGTATGCCGCCGCGAGGCGACGGGCGAGCGTCTCGTACAGCCGACGCCCTTCACCCGATGGTTCGGTGGCAACGACGTGGTGCACCAGCTTGGGCCAGCTCGCGAAGCCGTAGCGGCGCGCGAGGTCGAGCTGGGCCTGGTGCAGCGGCATGCCCGCCGACCGGCTCAATTCCTTGGCTTGTTTGCGGAGCTGCTCGAGCGACGGGCGCGCCGGGAGGCGCTGGATGGGATCGGACACACGATCTCCTTTCACACACCGCCCGTGTCCGCTCGGCGGGCCGAAAGAAGATCGGGAATTCCTGCCACAGATCGACTGCTCAGGTGGGCTCGGCCCTTCCCGCGGACGGGATGCGCCCTGGTACGCGAGGCTAACGGTAGTGGGGGCGTAGCAGAGCGTCAACGTCGGCGTAGCCGGACGGAAACGCGACGCCGCCGGTGGTCGCCCCGGCGCCGAGCAGCAGCCGCACCGGCTCGGGCGTGCGCCGCTCCGTCCAGTAGGAGTCGACGCAGGCTCTCACGGCGAGCATGAGCGGCGTGCGTCCTTTTGCGTCGCGCGCGTCGACCGGTGCGCCGCGCTGCAACAACAGCTGTACCAGATCGGCGCGCAGCTTCCACGCCGCCACGTGCAGCGCCATGCTGTCCGGTGCGATGTCGAAATAACCGTCGCCCTTGTACAGCGCCGTCACCGGCACGCCGAGGTCGAGCAGGTGCCGTACACCACCGGTGTTCCACGTCCCGGTGAATTCCGCGAGCAGCGTGGACCCCTGGGCGAGCAGCTCCTGCACGAGCGACGGCTCCCGTTGGGCGAGGGCGCGCACCTGCGCGGTGTCGTCCATGGCGCAGGCCGCGATCAGGCGGTCGACGCCCCGCAGGTCGAGCGGGATGCCACGCCGGATGAACGCCTCGAGCACGTCGCCACGCCCTTTGCGCGCCGCCAGCTCCACGGCCGTCGTTCCCTTGTTCCGGATCGTCGGATCGGCGCGATAGTCGAGCAGCAGCTCGATGATCTGGAGCGAGTTGTCCCGCGCGAGCGCGTGATGCAGCGGATGCCAGCCGCGACTGCGCTGCAGATTGGGGTCGGCCCCGTGCTCGAGCAGGTACTTCACTCCCTCGAAGTCGTGCCAGTCGTGCTTGCGGACCAACATGAGCGAGAGGTTCTCCGGCGTGACGCTGCCCGTCTCCACGAGGACCTTCATGGCGCCGAGGTCGTCGCCCTCGGGGCAGTGGTAGACGGCATCTTCGTCGTTCGGATTTGCGCCCCGCTCGATGAGCAGGCGTGTCAGTCCCTCATGGTGGGCGACACCGGCAGCTCCGTACAACGCCGACTCGTACTCCGGGTGCTCGCCGGTGGTCCAGAACCCGGTGTTCGGGTCCGCGCCGGCGTCGAGCAAAGCACGCGCCGCTCGCAGGAAGGCATCGCTCCGCTTGGGATCGAGACGGAGATACTTGGAGAGACCCAGGTAGTTGAGCGCGTCGCCGCCGTACGGCGGGCTCTTCGCCGTGACGCTCTGCGGATCGCGCGCGATGAATTGCCGGACCAGCGCGTCGTCACCGAGCACCGCGGCGGTGTGAATGTCGCTGCCGCGCAGCTCGGGATGCTCGACGAGAATGGCTTCGGCGGCTTCGAGCGAGCCGTGCCACGTCGCCGCCTCGAGAAAGGCGGTCCGCACGTCACGCGGCTCGGTCACTTCGCGATACGCGTTGCCTGCATCGTCCAGTGGTCGAGCAGCCACGTCTTGCCGCCGTCGCTGCTGCGGTCGGCGCGCCACAGGAACTGGGTTGGGGTGATGGCGAAGTAGCGGATTCGCTCGATCGCCGGACCGTAATGCTGGACGAGGTAACGGTTGGTCGCATCGCCCCAGGCGAGCCCCGGCTCCCAATCGGCCTGGTAGGTGTTGATCCCCTGGATCGTCCAGAGGTGGCGCTGCGACGAAAACGCCCGATAGGTGTAGGTCCCCGCCGACGCCGCCGCATCAGCGTCGTCAGGTCGCCACTGATCTTCGACGAATACCGTCTCGATCTGCTTCTGATCTGCCGTATAGCGCTCGCTGTCCCGCTTCGTGACGAACCAATGACCCGCGAACGACGGATAGAACGTCCCGTCCGGCTTTCGCCCCTGAAACGTAAAGCGCCACGTTCCGACGAGAAAATCGAAATTCGTGGCCGAGCCCAGTTCGCGGGCGGAGTCGGCGATCGCGAAGTTCGCTCCCAACGTGTCCGGGAATGTGATCGCGCGCGTCTGGGCGGAGAGCGACGGGCCCACCAGCACCACAGCCAACGACCCCAACCGGGCGCTCAGAGATAGCGCAGCCACCATTCTCCTCCTTTCGCCTTCCGCTCGGCGAACCGGCGGCACAGGGGATAGAGCATGGCAATCGTCACCGCCCACACCAGATAGAGCAGCGGCAGGCTCCAGGCATAGCCATCGGGAGGCGGCGGATTCCCCATCGGGTGGTTCGTGAAGAGCCAGGGGTTCACCGCGCCCTCGCGCAGCTTTGAGACGATCAGGGCCAGCGTGTGGATCAGCGGAATGTGCAGCACGTAGTAGAAGAAGGGGACGCGACCGAACACCGTGATGAATCGCGCCACGACTCCGCGGGCACGCTCGAGCAACGGCATCAGGGCAATCGTCGGTCCCAGCGTCATCAGCAGGAACGAGAGCGACGCCGGATACTTATTCGTGTTCAGGAACGCGAGCAGGGCCGGCGGCGCGGGCTGCCCGTTCGGCTGTGCCGCCGTGCTCCAGGGCCGCGGGTCCCCGTAGATATTGAATCCCCGCAGCAGGAGGAACAGTGCGGTCGCACCGAGCCCGACGCCCAAGCACCAGCGGGTGCGGCGCTCGGGCTCGAGCGTGAGCACTTTCCCGAATGCGTAGCCCGCCGCCATCACACCGATCCACGGGACGATCGAGTACAGCACGATCAGGTTGGGACCGTTGGCGCCGAACGCGATTGGCCCCGCATAGAACCCGACGTAGAAAATCTTCCAGAGCGCGGAGACGGGGTCGTCGCCGAGGTTGGGGATCAGCGTCGGATAAACGTAGGAATCGAGCAGGTTGTGCGCCGCGATGACCACGATCCCGAGCGTGCCCACGACGCTCAGCGGCAGCCGCACGAGCCCTGCCATCAGAATCATGCACCACCCGATGACCCAGATTACTCCCGCCATCTCGTAGTGGGCGAAATCGAAGTTGAACGTCCAGGCAACTCGCAGGACCGTCAGCTCGAGCAGCACGAGCCAGGCGCCGCGGGTCAAGAGGAACCGCGACAGGTCGGGATGCCTGCGACCGTACAAGAAGGCGCTGGTGCCGGCGAGGAAGATGAAGGCGGGAGCGCAGAAATGGGTGATCCAGCGGGTGAAGAAAATCCCGGGGGTCGGGCCGCCGGCTGGGAGGCCGGAATAGACCCGCACATGGTCGATCGCCATCAACAGCATCACCGCGCCGCGCACGATGTCGATCGACGCGACGCGCGTCGTGCGGGCGGATGCGGCGGCGGTG
>Ga0310811_10002830_pt1 | contig 21756 bp, 24 predicted proteins | sample YCmetagenome_FD_207642 | JGI IMG/M metagenome (GOLD analysis project Ga0310811, IMG submission 207642) | Soil microbial communities from experimental microcosm in Duke University, North Carolina, United States - YC | ecosystem: Engineered > Artificial ecosystem > Soil microcosm > Unclassified ...
CGCTTTTGGCATCGGATTTTATCTTGCTTGTCCTTTCTTAGTTCCGGTAAGGCGATATCAACGGAACGATTTTTGCTGTTAACAATAGAGCAGATTGACCCGCGATGCCGACTGGTTGGGCAGAAAATAAACTCTTCACAAACATACACTCCTAGTGTGATTTTTATTCGATCGGAAAAAATCAAATGAGAAATATGTTAAATTGTTACAGGGAGCGGTCGGCATCGCTGGTCCCGTGGCATCCATTTATCCTGTCGTCTCACCTGGAGGATACCAGCTGTTTGGGCGCGCTTCCGGCATGGCAAACCTGGGGAAAGGGGCCTGATTTTGCCTCTGATAGACCGTGGCTGCTTCAGCCATTTGACCAGGTGCTTGGTTAATGCAAGTCTACTGTTTGCTTCTTTACTAAACGCAACTTCTCAGATCCTCTTCGAACCTGTCAGCAAGGAACGTTATCTCGAGGTGTGTCCTTCATTGGAGGGATATTTCTGAGCTGACACGTTACGAAGATTGAACAGGAATTCCATGCCAGACAGTATAAATCCAAGGCAAGTGATATTGCTGATACCTCTTGTGGAGTGAATGATTTGGTAGCAATGAAATGCGGTGATAGATTAATTGCGGAGTTAAAGCGAAAACAGGCGGAAGGAACAAGGAGAGAGGAAGAACGGTAAGTGAAACTGAACTGTTACGTGCATGGCAGGCGCAGAAAGAGGCAAAAGCTCCGCCTATGGTATTGGTGGATGACACGGGTATGACCGGTGGATTTCGGATGTCGAAATCATTTTAACTGACTCGTCCGCAGACATTGAACCTGGTAGCACAAGCGTCACTTCCTCCTTATCAGCGTCTATTTGGAGGATCAAATGCCAGCCTGGGGACGCCATACAATCTGCCGATGATATTCTGGTCATCCTCGAAGTGATGAAGACCGAGATCAATGTTCTTGCGGGAGATGAAAATGCTGGAAAGGTAGTGAAAAGTTTGGGTAAAGGGATTGCGGAAGAAGCAAATGTTCAAGTGGGGGGCATCCTCGCATGGTTTGAATAGTTATGCGTAGGCTTTGTAAAGTTGTAACATTGGACTGCAATATTTGATATGTAACTTTACGGGGAAGGTAAATGCATTACCCTACCCCATACATGCCTGAAGTTACCAAATTAATGTTGTCCTACTCAAACTTTATTCAAGTAGTGTACTTTCCAATTGCCTTCTTCCAAGCATATGCAACCGGTATCAGTATTAATGTACCTCACATTGGGAAAAGCTGGGATTGTTGTCTCAGTCAAGCAGTCAGAGTCTCAGAGATGATATCGAGGGTTGTTTTTCATCCATCAACTGTGACAAAGTGAAAATTAATTTCCTCCAAGCTAGGAAGGGTACCAGGTCCAACACAGAGAGCAGATTCCAGCTGTCGCGAAAATGAGTTGGGGAGGTAGCAGCACACACGAGATAAGGCGTACCATTTCCGTGTGATAACATGGCAATATGTAACCGATTCCTTGTTTCAAATAGTCTTGACACATAGGTGCTATAGCATCAACCAAAGATGCTACTCTTCGTATCGGATCTTCTCCATTTTCTTTCATCACTATCTGACCTTGTGCTCAAATTCCACGATTCCCTTGCTTTGACCATTCACCATATGCTCCTTATTCTCATTTCATTCTGGTGTAGTAAACTACTTTAAAACATATATATACAGTCCATGTACACTCATCTACAGAGAAATACACAGAAATCCAGAGCGAATTCAGTAGTGCCCAGTGCGCTAATTCCCCGCTCCAAGTACAGCCAACCGTCCCATAAAAAGTCCTTGCCTTGAACCTCTCTCATATTCGTCCTTGTGTTAATACTAACACGTCTCCTAACTATGTCGATCTGTTCGTAATTCCCTGTCGAACTCATAACCAGCCTTACACTGGCCTGCCTCCAGCTTTACCCCCACCACTTCCATACCCACTTTTTCCCCTGCCCCTACTACTTCCATGGAAGCCAGCAGCTTTGCCTTTGCCATTGTGGTGGCGGCTGTGTGTCCCTTTCGCTTGTTTATAGCGAGTGTGCACCGAACAAGCGCACAGTGCAGCAGCCTGGATCCAGCTCCGCACAGCAGGTGTAACGACATCCCTATACTGGATCACTGAGCCTCTTATCTCCCGAAGAAAATCACGGCGAATGCATAAAGCCAGTGCAGCTTCCTGGATGCATTGCGCTGTCCGCTCCTCCTCTTTTACATTGCTGACAGTGGGATAGCGGAGGTAGCCATCCTGGTCAACATACTGGGAAATTTGTGAATAGAGCTGGGCGATATCGAAAGGTACAGCTGGAGCAATGATTTGAGGGTCCTGGTTGACTATACTTTCCTCAAGAGGATGCCTACTGTCTCTCAGACGCTCATCAAAGTCTGATCTGATCTTCCTGATGGCTAGGAGCAGTGTGATGATAGAACTCAGGCCTGTTGAAAGCACTCACCCTGATGTAGCTCCTTCAGTGCCTGCGGAACTGTTGGCGAGGACACACCCCCAGACTTGTGATTATGAGGTAGGGTCCTGGTAGTAGCTGACGGTGAAGAGGGTGGGGTACCATCTACCTGGTAGCTATTATCCAACCTCATGTCGGCAGACAGCCAATCTGGGTCTGCATCATAACCCTGGTATCCCTCAGTGCCCATAGGAGACACCATCCCACTGCCAACTACAGTGATTCTGCCAGTGGGCTGCATGGCTGTTTGTATATAAGCAGGAGGGCTAGATGGAGACTGGGACCAAGAGCCTCTTACCTTCAACTGAGAACACCTCCTGATTGCTTGCGTCATTTCTCCCTATTTCAGCACTTTCCACGTCGCTATTGTGTGAAGTAACATCTATCATTCATTAGAAGGCACAGGGCGGGCAGATGACAAGATGCTCACTCTCAGTAGTCAGAGGTGCATGTACATGGAGTTCACTGCTGTCTGCACCATGTTGCATAGTAGCAGGTCCCTTTGGAGAAAAACTACTAGGCCTGGACCTAGGGGTACATTTAACTGCTTTGGACACTTCCCTCTGGTTTCACATACCGCAGCCTTGGAGGAGGTGAAAACGCAGGAAGTTTGGGATTGGGAGGTGATGGGAAGTGGATACTAGCGCGAGACCGAGATACATGTGTCATCCTTGCTGTCTGTGGAGTCAGCCTTCTCAGACAATAAGTCAGCACAAAGGCGTCACTGCACTGCCTCAGATGGCATGCTACTGGTTTCACGCACCACGACCTCGGAGGAGGTGAAAATGCAGGTGGTTTTGGATTGGGAGGTGATGTGAAGAAGCAGATGCTGGCATGAGACTGGGCAGCATCTCCTGATGTGCTGTATCTGCTGCCACTATTTAGGAGGTTTGATTTGGCTGGTGGCGGTGAAAAGATGGGAATAATGGGTTGGGGTGGTTCTTGAAGGTGATACAACATGGTTAGGGCATTTAAAGAAGGAGAGATCAGCAAAAGCTTACCTTCCATGGTGTCTGGATGTGGTTCAGGGTAAGAGTGTGTGGGAAATTCGTGCGATCTCTGAGATGTTGAGAATCTGGTAGTGCGCTCTTTCTAGTCATCAATCTCTGAAGTCACAGCAGCTTGCCACTGACAATAACACATGAGTAAATTCTTGCATGTGTACATGTACTAATCTATTCATACTCTATCATAGAAGCGCTTTCCAGTTCTGTACTTCCTTGTAGTAGCACCAAACCATAGGCGTTGTCCAAGGAAGTCGCTTCTGTGTGGTGGGAGGACTTTCTGAGACTTGTTGATTTTTTGTCATGTGGCATGATTGAGCTAGATGTAATATAAGTGAGTGTGTCTGACTCCGCAGAAGGTCATAGCTGGAAGGGCCTCCCTTGAGGCTGTAGGAAGGAAGCCTAGACGCGAGTCTCAGTCACTAGAAGAGAGACTCTATTAATGTAGTACTACGAACCTAGACGCGAGTCTACATATGTATTGTGAGTATCGTTATATAATAGAGAGGGAACGAACACCACGCACCTCAGTCACTAGAAGAGAGACTGAGGTGCGCTAGTGTGTGCTGGACGTCTTAAGTAGGGTGAAGCAAGGGGTAAAATGAGTAAGGTACTGCAAATGTTTCTAATATATATATGTCACTTGTTGTTACCTTCGGGTGGTCTGACGGACGCTATTAGCTACTCTTGACAGAGGCCATGGTAAGTAGTATAGTATCATTGTAACTTATTGACGTAGCCGACTCTGTATATATTAGTTTGATAACTATTATCAGCCTCTGGCGTCACAAGGCCAATGTCTCACTCCACATTCAGTTGTTGCTTCACAAACTCGAGAGATTCACTATGGAAATGCATGGATGTGCGAGGCAACTGTGGCTCGTCAGAACACCGATGCTAGTCGTGTACGCGACCCTCGTGATGAGCTCACTTCATATCTGTCATCACCATTGGAAGAAGTTCTAGACATTTTTGATCATAAATATCAGGGTATCGCGTTGCACAAGTCCTCATCGTCTTTATGCTGACAAGCCAGACTACAGCTGCCTTATTTTGCACTCCTGAAAATTTACCTACCCACTTTGCTTATGCGGAATGGTTCACGCCATTTGGGCAACCCGAAGCAAACCATGGTTTGTATAGAATTTCCCGCCTCGTTTGCAATGGAGAGCGTCTGGCAAGCATCATTGAAATTTCTGATATTCGCAGGAGTGTACATCTTATTCCAAAATTCGGCCCTGTAGCACCTCGTGAATGGACCAGTGGTACCGTTCTGGAGCTTTGTTCTACCCTCTTCGTAAACTCGTTCAGTGACAGGCATGCTTATTTAACTATAATCTGACTAGTAGAATTGACTAGATTCTTCTGAAATACAATGATTTCTGTGAAAGCAGTCACGGTAAGTTATGGTAAAAAGTGGTAGGAAAAGAAGGCAAACAATATAGAGGAAAGCATGCTGAATTTTTAGGGGGGGTGAGAATGTTGGGACAGACAAAATGGTCAAAATGATCTTTTGTGAAAGCAGCGCCAAGTTGACTGGAGAGCCCTTGAAGCATATGTAAATACAACGCTACCAAGACAGTATAGTAAGAGTTGCCCTGAGGCTATGTCATTTTTTTTATTATTGCTTCAGCATATGCTGGTGGCAGAGCTTTAGTCAGCACGGGGGTACAAAACGTGATAGGCACCTGAAATGTGCTGCTGAATGCTATAGCGCAATAAGCAGGTGATAGACAAGGAATAATTAGACCTACATTGAAGAGCAGATGTTATGGTTCTCCTGCCTCAAAAACCTCAATTCCTGAATTGACAAATCCCTTGGGGGTTTGTTGAGGATGAGGTTGAAGTGTGCTATGGTATCTCGACAGGTCCTCCTGCCAGGGGATTCTCATCAATCAAAGATGCAAAAATAAAATAGGAATTAAACCTCTGTGCAATTTTCTCATTCACTGTTTGGAGTTTGGCCTGAAGGCCTTCGTTTTCCAGACGGAACTCCTCCGTCCATTGCCTGGCATGAAACGTTTTACCCTCCTGTAACGTGGGTTCCCAGTTAATGAAGGTCAGGAAAAATGTTAGTGTTTATTACAGCCTTCCACTTGAGATGAAGAGCATCCTCCAACTGAAGTAATGTCATGATGTTAGCTTTCAGCGTACAACCTAGTGAAGAACGTGATGATAAGCACCGGTTTATACATGCCGCCACTGCCAGTGATTGCATTGTCTTGAGAAGCAAGGGTTGACATGACTCAATGGGTTAAGAAGGGACCTGTTGAGAACCGAGGCGTATCTATTGCCCAACAATCTGCGGTGCGTCAGTATTACAGCTTGATTATAGCAGTGCACTGAAATGCAAGTATCTTTGGATCACGTGTTGAATTCATTCTAAACATGTAGTGTCTAACATCGCCTTAAGTTATTAACCCTAGGCCTCACCTCGAAGACATTTGCCAACCACATCATTCACCACGGAACCACTATCGAAGGTAAAAAAAATATACAGAAGAAAACTACTCCCAAGCCTACCAGGTGCCTCAAGTGCCATACCTTCGACAGAGGACACATAGCAACAAAATGCCAGCAAGAACACGATACCTGCAGAGCGAAGCATCACACAGCAGAGGGACCCACTCACGTGGGAAACAAGCAATACCGCCCAAGACGAAATCGACGCCAACAACCTCCAGCAACCCCAACAAAAAGAATGGCGATGCCCTCCAGCACAAAATAACAACGAATGGACCCACCACCGACGTCAACACTACAACAAAGTAAGTCAATGAATGCTAACCGCATCCCTTTAGGTACCCGATTACGCCTCACTGACGCCTGAAAAGCAAACGATCAACAACCACACCAAACACGCAATGCAAGATCCTCACAGCAAAACGACGACTACGACCAGCAAATGCCAACAAACCAGTCCTCCTCCCCGCCAAACTACCCAAGTATCCTGGACAGTGACAACGACACCAGCGGCTGGGATTAATGTCTAACACAACTAACAACTCCAACAGAAAAGACTTCAAAATATGGCAACAAAACTTACGCAAATCCCAAAATGCATGGGAACATTTGCTCTAAAAATCCATACTCATGTACGCACTGATTAGTACAAATGCAGCCAAAAGTGCATATATGCATCGTATCTAATCGTATCTAATTCCTTGTCATAAAACACGATCGGCGTGCGTAGTAGTGAGGGCAGTCGTACAAAGTAAGTGGCAAGTTGTACAAAGAAAGGGGGGAAGAGGCTTTTGTACTGAAGAGGAGGGGGTTGTTGTGAAAAAAAAGAAAGATCAATCAAGTGATGGAGGCAGGAATGGAGGCAGTAGGAACAAAAGCGATGAGGAAGGGGCGGTGACGGGTATGTGCTTGAATGTGAAGTTAATGAATGTATGATGACTCCACCAGTATGGTTATTAATAAGTAAGCAATGGCAGGATGGGATGGATGTACTGGTAAATAGATATATCAAGGTCGTTCACGAGCTTGAGGAGCGAATAGCCGGTTGGGAGAGGGAGAACCGCAGAGAAATCTTTTGTGAAGGGATAATTTACTTGAGCAAGAGCGACAGTGGCCACATAAAGAGGAGAACGAAGGAGCGCGTAAGCGAAAGGATGGGTGGGGACGAGATATGCGGAAGAAATAGAAGGGGGGTTGGAATATGAAGTGAAGGCGAACGGGACACGCGTACGGCTTTATGTGACAATGTGTCTGAACCCGCTTGCGTGCTGTAACGGGACAGACTGCAAGAGAACCAAGGCCAAACCTCTATAGCAGGAGGATGCGGCTCTATCTATCGAGGACCGACTACGACACGCCGCAGGACTACCTACTACGAGCCAGGACTCCTGCTACTGCGCCATGACCTCTGGCACTCCCGACCCGACCTGCCAGAGCGCCCCACTACAGTGCTCATTACTGGTTAGTACTCCGCGTCGATCTCTTGTGGGTGACAATCAATTATGTCTAGATGGTCAGTCCTTCCAAACAGTTATATCGCATTCCAACCCTACCTAGGTTAGACATTACAAAATGTTACCTAACAGCCAGATCTACTGGTATTCGCTACCGTTAAGAAGTTGAACTTGACCAGCCCTCTTAAAAGTTGGACAAAGTGACCGGGGAATGTTCTATGATTGATGCGTGGAAGCGGGTTGAAACAGCATAGGCCTCTGACCGGTTGATTCCAAAGGTATATTACATAAGGAGTGCGGCAAACAACCAAAAGATCTCTTTGCTCCCGCGTGCCATACATCAAAGCATGAATATTGGGATGACCCAAGGCTGTCTGGTCCTAGTCAATAAGAGCTTCTGCTCTCACCAATTGCAGACTTGTGCGGTAAAGGCCTTTTGGTCTCGAGCTAAAGATCTCTTTGCTCCTGCGTACTGTACTATGCCAAAGTATTGGAATGACCAATCACACATTCAGGTTGCCTCGTTCTTAAGGGCTCTGTTCTGAGAACCGACGCCGCATTCTCTTTTGTCCCCTGCGCTCATCCTCATTTACATGTCTTTTGACGATTTTTTGTCCAGATTTTTGTCCAGCGCTCATCCTCATTTGCGTGTCTTTTGATGATCTTTGTCCAGTCTTCTTCATCAGTACTATAGATTTCATTCTCAAGCCATCCTCGCCTCCTTGTCATGTGTACTACAACAACTTGCAATGCCTCCCATCACCGTACAGCACAGATCCCGAATACTCTTACATTAGCACGCCATATTCTGCTGATGACTTTGACGTCCTTCTTGAACAAATGAACCTCATGCATCAATTTCCCGAGCTCACTTTCAAACTTTGCAATGGCTTCCCTATTAGTCTCAAGCTCACCCCTCTCATGCAATCATACACCCCCAACAATCTCCCAGGTGCTGATATATCTTCAAGAACGTCTGCGACGAACTAGCAAAAGGTCGCTTTTCAGGCCCGTACACGCACCAAGAACTATTTGCAAAGATAGGTCACTTTAGGTCTTCACCATTGCAGGTCATAGTCGTATCAACGGTGCTCCAGACAAATATCAGGTATGCCGGCATCTCTCTTACTGTGATTCAATGGGATATTCTGTCAATGACGATATCGATGCTTCGGACTTCCCCACAGAGTGTGGCACAGCAGCCGAGTTTGCTGAAATAGTAAGTCCATATCACTTGTATCCTCATCTTTGCGCATCTCTTGCTCAGATGCTCTTTGTGCTAAGTCACATGTTGCTTCTCTCGCCCATGTGATCGAGCGTTTGAAGGCACGAACCTCACGCGCACATCTCCTCTCAAAACTATCTTTTAAGACCATCATCTCACTCACATCACATCAGGTTCACCGCGCACCTCCAGGCACTCAATTTGCGACGTTGGACATAGAGGCAACATACCATGTAGGCCGCCCAACGGCGCCCTAGGGCACTTCTTAAAACCCTCAAAGCCAACACCAATCTACCGAAAAACCCAAGCAAAACTTTACTATCACCAAAATGTCAACCAACGACCCCCCAGCGCAAGTATCAATACGAACACAGCGCTTTGCTTGCTGTAGCCTGTAGTCTGTAGCTCACTTGCAGACACCTTTTTGTTGTCTTATCGCCGTTGTTCTTCCCCTTCGTCCTGTGTCCGCAACCTTGCGTTGTTGCCTTACACCTACTATGGCCTTAGGCACCCGCCGTACGCGATGTCGTCACATCCGTCCCATTGTTGCGGTTCTGCTCGAGGGCAACTTGATGTCCATTGCCGTGGATGGCCTTCATCTGAGCTTTGGATGGTCTTATTTCGAATCTGCGGCCTATACTCACTGCTCAATTTTCCGTCGCTTTGCTTCTCATTTGTTGCCAGCAGTTTCATCATCATCGTCTTTCAGACAATATGACTATCCTCCCTGGTTTTATTACGATGATTCATGCTATCACAACAACTTACAGAGCCTGCCTGCTGCTATCTTGGTGTCCGCCGCAAAAAAGATGCTATTACAATCCTATTGGCTGATTTTTTCAAACAGCGCGCCGAGCTTTTGGTGATGGGCACTGATGCGTTGTCCACTCACTTGTCCAATGCCTCATTGCCTATGGGAAGCATCCCATCACGAGCCACTCTCATTGCTGCCCATTTTTGTGATACATATGGGGAAGGGCACTGGAGACATAAGCTGAAACCTCCTATGCGTTCGGCAGGGATAATCTGAGACCTAAGGCGTATCATGGTTTCGCAGATAGCATAGACGAGTGTGGCCGAGTGCATTGAGCATAGCAAGAATTAGCTGTGAGAAATAGAACTGAACGTGATACGGGGGATACAGCGCTGTTGAAGGAGCAAGCAAGGCATAAAGGGTTTACTTAAATGCACAGGCCAATTGGCGCAAATTTGATTTTAGCGAGGGACTGGCGCGCGCCGCTACCGATTAGTCATAACATCGATTTATTTACTTTATCGTTTTGATTTTATTTTGTCCAATACAGTGCCTGAGTACTTGAGTCATACATCACAGGGCCTTTCCTCTGTGTCATGTGACTTTCGCCGAATCCAATCAAGCCCTCTGAGACAAGCCCGCGCGTTCTTAGCATTGCAGGGCTTTTCCCGATATCGATCTCTCCCCTGTTCATACAATGGAGCCTCATAAAGGCGGAATGTTCTCATTGTCTAAACCACGTAACAACCAACCTGAAAATATTACTAGTCAAAAGCTTAGATTTATGGCTCCAGAAAAAAGCTGGTATTCCCTACGTCTAGCAGCTCGCAAAAACCATATTCACCCACGAGAAGTTTCGATACTACAAACAATGCAGCCTCTAGGTGTGCGGATTACTCTAGCCTCTCCAGTTTTAAGTTTAACATGTCGGCTTGAACCTCCCGCCTGGTATCCCACTTCTTAGGATTTACCAGCATAATGCCATGTGCTTGCCACATATATATGGGGGCAACAAAGAGTTGTCATGTGATAGCAAGTTGCTAACTTTCCAACAAGCACACCTGGCTTTAGATAGGCAGGTTGCGATGGCGGAGTCCACAACCGCTGACAGTGCGCCAGGGGGCAGCAAAAGGTTGTCAAGCTATGTCAAGCTGGTGATATCTTGGTCACCCTCACCCATACATAGCCATACCCCCTGTCACAGTAGGGGGATCCATCTTAACTATCAGTGCAGCATTGAACATCATGGATCATTCATCAATTGAATTACTACAGCAAGGTACAGTACAGTACAGTACAGTTACGATATGCAGTGAATCAATTAACAATATTAGTGGTTCGTCCTTGAAGGGCAGCGCGTTTTTCCCGAATTTTTGCCAGCGCACTGTTTTTACTGATACTGCGTTGTGAAGAGGCGACGGACAATGTATTGTAAATTTGTCAAGCCTCTACCAAGGAAGAGGTAAGTCTCTGGCGTACACAAATCTTGCAAAACTAATTCAGCGCATAGGTCGAAGTTCCGAAGTACTATGTGGATCGTCGCTCCTTGAAGCACACACTCCACACATAGCTGCCAACGCAGCAATTTTTTGAGCCTCCCCCCGACATCGATACTATTCAAATCGGGGATTACATAAAAGTACTTGTGGGAGAGCACATCGGGAAATGCGGCGTCGTGGAGTGGTTTCCTTCAGGAGGGACTATGCTGTGGTTTAAGTATACCAACGCTATGTTGACCAATACAATCATAGTCCGACCCCGGAGTATTCCACTTCCAGCGGTAATGGTCCAGCGGACGCATCTCCCTCCGACAATCAAGTTTACGCAAGAGAGGGGTTACGACGTCAAGCCTGGAGATACAGTGAGAGTCACTCGTGGGCCAGAGTACCAGACAACAGGGGTTGTACAAAGTGTCAACTTTCCGGATACTCGCTTGACAATACTATCTGACAGTGATCACACACTCGTAAGCCTAATGCTCCTCAATTCAAGCATATCTGACTTTTCACAGATCGATGTACCAATTGGATTTGTGTTGAAGCTACGCAACGCAAGCATGGAATTATTCAAACATGCCATGTATAAAGAAGTATTCATTATTAAAGGTAACATGAAGGGCTATCGGGCTATGCTGTATGATATCGGGCATGAAACTTGTACCGTTGCTATACACGGGCAGAAGCATATTGTACTCAAACGCTCTGAAGTTGTCACCAGGTGAGCGGAATGCCTATGTACTCGCTGATTCAATTGCTTATTGCGGTTTAGTTACGGGATGAGGCTAGACGGTTCAATCCTTCAAGGACGCGATCTAATTTCATTCTGTGACATGCGGACAAAATCGTATGTGAAGGCGCAACCTCGAAGCGTCACACCCCCACCCGACAAAATATTTCCACTCAGCTCGAACATCGATGCCATCCCGTCGTCTTCTAATGACTCGTCCCACTGGACCGCTGCACCCAAGGATATCGATATAGCGCTCAACCAGTCAACAACCACCAATCCCAGCTCATCAACATCTGACCCTTGGACTGTTAACGAGGACGACGTTCAAGACAGCATTGGGGCCCTAGCGCAGAAGCCTCAAGACAACGGTGAGTCCTCAAACAAAGGTGTCACACCGTTTATCTTACTATATTCTGATAGGTCCAGTGCCCTGGTTGATGAAGGAGTTTTGTTCGGTGTTACTCACCCATCACGCGTTATTAAAAGTCTCGCCGAGCTTTGATAATGGCAGGTTATCGAAACGATTCGTATCAACTGCATGTCCTGACCCCTTCTGCGTTCCTAATGGACTCGCGCCCGAGGGTTGTATTTCAGCATTCTGCACATCGAATGGTGCAGGCGCTTGGATTATACACTATCACATTCCCGCCAGTGACCTCAGTCCAGCTCATCCACGCAAAAAGAACCAATTCTGCCTTATTTTGGACGGGGAGTATCGTGGACTCGTTCTACCAGTAGCGAAGTGTAACAAGAATTCCAAGACTGTCGAGATGTTGATGATGGTTCAAAGTTAGATTACATTAACTCTGCGTTTCGACCAGATATGTCTCGTGGAACCTACTATGCAATACCAGTAGACTTCACCACACCAAGATATCTGTTGTATATACCTCCGAACCAGAGTCTATTTGCTTTACAAGGACTCCCCTTCGGTTGTCTCTACAAAATATTGTGTTTACAGTAACAACTCAGGTACTATATCAGTATCGTCTCTGCAAATAAACAGTCTCCGCGTTCTCACTCTCGACAATACTGTGCATAATCGACCGTGAGCGAAGGAATTCGGGTTACTTTCTTTGCCAATCTCACGAGCATTCATATGCATCGACCAATACCTTTTGGATCAGGCACTGCTTAGTGTTTGGCTCTGTTAAGTATGCGTCCATTTCTCTCGATCAAGTTCCCTCGTCGCCCGCTCAGCGCCCTGTTCAAGCCCTGTTGTTGAGTTTTGCAATACACGCCTGCAGGCGCTACAGAATCATTTCTCCTTCAGCACTAATTTTTCTTTTCTAGCTGACGGCATGCTTGTTGATTCCGTTCACCACGGGATCATCACGGATCACAACTTCGTATGTACCTTGATCTATACTTGTGTGCCACTCGTGAAGTTCACACAAAAACAGTTAGTTGACTCTGACGCGTTCCACATTATACCGAGCAGATGTTCACTTTTAGGGGGTGTTAGTGTGAGCACTTAGGACTACTACATACTTGACATGTGGCAATATTAGGACGATAAGTGCCGAGCTCAGAAAACCAGCACACATTGTCCACGTCATCAAGTATGCTCGACGCACAATATGTACCCCGCCCGAAGTTGAACAGTCATTAAAAGGCCTTTAGGTGCAGAGTTCGGATCCATGAGGATGACATTGGAGCAGGGCCAGCGGCCTAAGCCCAGAGCAAGGCAGAATGCAAGCAGTGATGATGATTGTCTGTAGCTACGAACAAGGCGTTTCAAACCTAGTCTACAGGCTGACTTAGCTGTGGAAAGGGCCGACAGGGCCCTTGGTGCATAGCTCCTGCCCTTGGAACCCCTAGTCCAACATTGAGCTAGATAGCACAGGAATAACAACGGTAGTAGAATTAAAGGGTCTCACGCAGGAATGAGTGTGAAATGTAACTCCAGTGTTTGAATTATAAAATTAAGAGTTGTCAAGTTGTGGGTCATGATGTGGAGAATTGTGAATTGATAATATCAGATAAGTAGCATGCAAAAAAAACTGAGAAGACGGGGAATGTTCATGCAGGTCTCCACTCGATGCCTTCTAATATAACACGCACTGTTATGAACGACTGAGCCGCGGTACTGATGTCTGGTCGGCTATTAATGCTTTGCCCCCCCATACTTTTTTATATCATGGTCATGATATCCACCATTACATATGTCTATGTGTAGTTTTGCGCTGCAACAATCATCTTAAGTTAAACTTCAGTGGCAACCTTACTACAACCGGGATTTATCTTTATTGTGAAGCCTGTGTGTGACTATCAACTTAAATTTGCAGCTTTACTTATGCTGCACTCTCAGGCTTTCGTCTCCGTAGGGTGGATCAGAAGCTAGCAGAGGGAAAAATCGGAATATGAGTGTCACGGTGGTCCGTGCGACCTCAGGCTTATCCAACGCGACGCCACATACTATATTTTAGACAGGCTCGCTGGTAGACCTCAGCGGCAACACCGTGACTTAGCGGTCGCGTTCTGGGGCACGATTGAAGTAACAGATCGGAATAAGTAGACTCCGAATCACACATCACCGTCCAGTCATGTTCTAATCATTCTAGAACCCGGTTCTCTGACTTACGATAATTTCGATTGGAAGCAAGCGGGGTGGTGGGGCACAAAGGTTAAATTGTGAGTTCAAAATATAGGAGTAACGAATATATCATAGTGCTGTTCACCCGCAGTTCGCTTACACATGTGATTGTGCACCGAATTCTTTTCATTAGCGAAGTCACGTGGTAAGGTACGATGTCCTCAACCTAAGTTACATACATTTAAGTGGGGCCCACCCTCAGATCTTATCAACAGATTCAGCCATCCGGCCCTCTTCTCAGGCCGCATCGGGGCAAACAGAAGACTATTACTTGAATAGAACGACATTCCGACTTTTTCGACTTTTTAATTGTTCTTGAACCTTTCACAGATTTCTTCCAAGAAATGTCATGGTTTTCTGCGCTGTCCAATTTTGGACATCTTCGTCCTGACTAACTTCATACACTGGGCCATGATGTTGCCGTCATAATCACGATGGAGGCCTCGCATACCAACTCCAGCTTTACTAGTAACGATGTCACAATCATGAAGCTGCGGTTCATCAGCTAGTAGTAGTCATGGTTCTCCGAGTCCATTGAGTCTGTGAGTCAAATGTACTACATGTGCACCGTGACGTCCAAATCTTCATTGGGATAAAGTTCTATCAGATGGCCGCACCGTGACTTGGACACCTTAGCACATGCGTTGGAAGGTCACCAGCGTGACGGTGTTGTACTCAGTAATTTCGTTTATTTCCCCTTGCTCGACCATTTAAATGCAACTCACCTGCCATATGACTACTCCATTGGCTAGCTTTCAACCCATATCATATGGCCCCGTAAATCCTAAGCGGCGGCTGACGTCCTCAGAACGTTCATCGCACCGCTTGCAGCCGTACACTCGCACTAGCAGCACAAGTGGCACGATGCATTACGAATCGTCTTCAATGGCATCCGGAAGTCTTGTCTCAGACAACTGCGGCGGCCTGAAAAGGGTGAAAAAGCTGGCCCTGTGCGATCTGCAGCCGGATGAGCGCGCGGCGGTCAGATGGACACGAAAGTGCCTGGTGATGGATCTGTTAACGACGGTTGTATGGCCGCAAAACGAAACAGAGGAAGACAAAGACGCCTACCTTAATGAAATTCTGAATCAAGCTAACTCGATGTTTGGAACTAGTATGTGTCGTACCGCCCTCGCATTGTTATCAGCTACTAATTGCCATAACACACCAGAAATTGTATTGACAAAGGAGCTCGCCGCCTTGATGAATCAAGCTCTTACGCAGTTTCGCTCTAGTCTTGCGGAGATTTCAGAGCAATCGGGACGAGAGTTCAAATTCGAACCTAAGGGCGTTTCGTTGACCGATGAGGCCCGCAAGGCCTACATGCAGGATCGTAGAACCGTGCTCCTCGATTCGTCTGAAGGCAATCGATGGCAGTATTTCTTACACGGTGAGAAGGTCGATGGAGAGAATATCATTCTGCTCGTATTTTCGAACCCAATCGTGGAGAAGATCCATTTACTTCACCTATATGGTAGTCCTTACACGCCGCTGCGCGAGCAGGAATTTCTAAAGGAGATCACTACGACGACACTGAATATGTACTCACACGTTGCAGCTGGAGTGAGCTAAAACCTTGAATACTCTCGTGTACATGATGTTCACTCATTTTTAGGTGGAGTGTGGCTTCGACAGGATAGTAGATGATGCTCCGTCGGGCTCTGGGAGGATTGTGCGGTTTCTTGGTGAAAAATACGCCTCGCGCCAGGTGTACTACATGGAAGCCATAACGCGGGCAATGATGCTCCCAATCCATAAGGATACGTTACCGGCGCGATTTTTGAATCTTCATCATAGAGGACTGTGAGTTATTTTTATTTTGTTGACTTGAACCCGGGATGCGATAAAACCATGCTCACAATTTTGTAGTCGGGTCTTGAGAGATAAAATGGGTTTCACGGCTCCGGAACATCCAATCTACGTTCCTCAGACGATGGAGGAGTTAACTAGACCGCTCTACCCAGATACTGCCACTGCTAGCGAGCCGCTCTTGCAAACATCGTCTGCAGTGCTGCAGATGCCAGTTCAGGAGGAGCCGCCGTGTTCGTACGCAGGTTACCTCACGGAAGGTATGTCTTCCATGAATGTACACACTCTTGCAGGTCCCGACTACTACTATGGCTCCACCTTGGACTCCCAGTCCGGCCCCTACTTCTGTGAGCCACCCAATGGAGATGAAGATCTGGTCAAGGATACCCAAAATCTGTTGAACCAACTCCACGGATATTCACTTTACTGAGCGTCGTGTATGTAGATTGAAAGAAGTGAGCAGAACTTGAACGTTCAGTTTCAACTCGAGCTAATTTCCAATACAGGCTGCATCAGCAATTCCTTTACGGTACTACTAGTGTCATTGTGTCACGGTTAGATAGACTCTTGCTTTGCCCTGTCGGTTTACCTAGTAATCATCAGGCCCATGCCAGTCATAGTGGTGGCTGCCAGTGCAAATTTCTACGTACATCTTACGCTCACCACTCACTGCAGAAACGAGAAAATAGTACATCTCCTACCCCATTCCGAGATGGATAATTTGTATAAACGTACCAAAACCCGTGTTAACTAGTAGTCAACCCCACCCAAAATCGATGTGCTGCAGAATCGGCGCACGTTCTTTCCGCACGTGATCTAATTGGAACTCAATGCTCTCAATCCAACACCGTGACCTCACCTTTGAAAGTGCTCTTGAAACAACTTCTAACACGGGAAGCTTTGGTAAACTGTTTATGGGGATCTTTAACTTGAAAAATGGCCGCTAGTACTATGGCTCACGTCACAGATCCAGCACCTTATCTATCCATTCCCGGGCTAAGTCAAACATTTCGATCGCCTGCCAGTGCATCACGATTCCCTTTGGTGGTCTCCTGTCTAATCTTCCACCATGCCATGGCTTGAGTCCCGGAGATGATGATTTTCACTACCCTCACCGGCATCCACTCTTTGTATCAGTACGTCCGAGTCCTCCACTGCAATTGCAACTTGGAACTGCCCAATGATAAAAGTTTCGCGTGTTGAGTAGCGTGCCGCTGCATCGACCGGAGCCGTTCATTATGTATTTTTAGAATGCTCACCGTGACTGTGAGTCAGTGCTTTTCTGTCTATCCGATGAGAGGCGGACTCAAGTTACGGAGGTTCTTGTGGTAGGATAGAACGTGGTCGGCGACTCAGATTTGCCATTAGTAAGTCACCATCCTTTACTATGTCTTGACTCGGTACTGTGCAACTTGTTTTCCATTGCATACACTGATATATGGTATCAGTCTTTTAGTGTTATGACTTGTCCTTATCCTGAAACTCGATCAAGGCGAAAGGTCTTTATACGATTACACGAAATGTTTTCCCTTTCATCACAGACCTATGTGCGTTCATTCCCAACATGCATCCCTAGACTCAATGAACTGACATGGTCACGGTGTACTCCAGTGACCTTCAAGTTGGTACCCAGGTCTTTTCGCAATTCTGCACTATTCGAGTTGTCGCAGATGGAGCCGAGGTGTGAGTTTCCTGGTTCCGATTTGACTTTGGACATCATGGACCAAGCGACTTCAGCAGTTGGCGATCAGTTCCGCGCTTTCAAAGCTAATGTTTGTTCAGCGTACGATACCCGTGAGCTTCGTCATGAGGTTGAGGTTCGTTGCCGACGCTACATAAAGCAAGCGGCAAAGCCAAAAGGTACCAAGAAGGGCAAGTAAAAGCAAAAGGAGGTGGTTGAGTTGGATGGTGCTGCGAATAATATGCAGCGTACAAAGGTATTTAACTTTCAGACCTATAAGTTCCATGCCTTGGGAGACTACGTGTCGACAATCCGCCAGTACGGCACGGCCAATTCCTACAGCAGCGAACCTGTACGTCCTCTGGCGTTCATACATAAACTTCACTAATCAACTTACCAGGGCGAACTTGAACATCGTTCACCCAAGGCCAGATGTCGTACGGATCGGAAGTCTTTCGTAAAACAGCTGACTCAGATCAAACGCCAGCAAGCTCGCATTCGCCATCTAGGCGACACAATCGTTCATCGCCCCCATTTTGAAATTACCAAAGTAGCGACCAACCCTCACGTCCACCACCACATTGGTCTGACACAGAAATACCCTGTACATATAGGCTCGTACTTGCGTAGCCATCACGGTGATCCAGCAATCAAGGTGAGTCAGATTGTACTGCTGAGAATGAATTCTTACGGATCCCGACAGAACTTTGTGCCGAAACTCAAGGCACATCTTTTGCGTCGCATCAATCTGTCGAAGAACCTGCCAGAGTCAGAACATTATCACACTGATGCACTTATTCTCAAGGACGATTGAATCTACTGCCACAACATTGCCAGGATCAACTACACTACATATGATGTTCGTCGAGCGCAAGATGTCATCAATCCACGCACTTCCCATTGTAATATTATGGTGTTGCGCCCTGACAACAATATAGGGCACCAATTTGCCTACGGTAAGGTACTGGGTATCTACCATGTCAATGTAATGGTCATTGGAGTTGGCATGGTCGACTATACTCCGCTTCGGCTGGAGTTCCTATGGATTTAATGGTACGAGCCCGTAGATCAGGTCTCCACCTGGGACACCTCGAGCCTAGATCGACTTAAGTTTTCACCTATGGCGGATGAGTATACGTTTGACTTCCTAGATCCGGCGGACGTCCTCAGGGGCTGCCACATTATGCCTGCTTTCGCCAGCCTCCGGAGATACCACAATGGATTGGGTGTGTCAGCGTGTGCGGGAGATAAAGATGACTGGCGGGAATACTATGTCAATCGGTGAGTGAAGATTTGTTTCATATATAACATATATGGAGTTGATCATTCCAGGTTTGTCGACCGTGATATGTTGATGCACTTTCACTTCGGACTTGGAGTTGGGCACGTGTACTCTCACAAACGCACTTTGCAGACTGAGTCTCCGCATAGAGGCGTTGTAGGACAAGATGACAGTGAAGTTAACGAGAATTACGAGGAAGATGAAGAAGAAGATTCTGCATCCGAAGAGGAAGATGGATATCTACGGGCGCAAGATGTTGTGCTGCCGTTTGGCTTCAGTAATGAGTCATTCATATCTCAATTTGATGAGATGTATGGTAGTGAAGTAGAATTAGATTACGAGAACTGAAGTTCTAGAATACTGTCGCGATGGCGCACGCAATGAGATTTAGGCCGTTAAAGAGAAATCGGTATTTACATACCACCACTATGGGGCACGTAATACTAAGGTCTCGCACTTTGATGTCGCCGCGATTCTAATTCTTGTTAACAATACGGTTCAAACAAGTACGTAAATGAAACATTCCGCTATCGCTGTAATATAATGCCTAATGTTCAGCATATAGTTCAAACGAGGTATGTACATGTAATACTCCGATGGCGCTGCGATGGCTCTAAAATTTAAAGTAGGTATGTACATGTAATACGCCGACGCTGCTGACACCCTGGACCCCAGGAATTCTTCCGAGTCTATGGCGCTGCGATAGCGAACTGGCTACAGTGTACTACTTACTGCGGCCCAGGCAGGAATGGAATAACCCCAAAATCAATTCTTATACGCGAGATGCTTTAAATAAGCTTCGTATCGCCTTTGCTTCCCTCAGCCACAATGTCCAACTCAGTCAATTTTGATGGGATTGAGGGTAATGCGTGTATTTTCCAACTTGAGCCCCCTGCACTGGTCTCTTTCTTTGTAGGTTGTTTGCCTGTCCGAAAAGCCTTGCTCATAGTGTCTTAAGGATACACCCGCTACCAATGTAGAATTTGTTGGGTACTTGCTGTTCGGCACTCAGCCCACGCTTTACCCTCTTTATGTGAGTATTTGGATATTTTGACGATAGATTCAGCATATCTGATGATCAGCAGTGTCCACCTGCTGGTCTGGCCGAGGTAGGAGGTTTGATTTTATCGGTGCCATGCTCTGCTGACCTCTCCCAGCTTCAGCCAGAGCTCGCCTTGGTCGCTTATCTCTCAACCCCGATGATACATGGTCCAGCGTATGAATCACCGTAAACCGAGGTTCCTGTGTATGTCCTAATAGTAAGGTCAATCTCGACTGTTCGACTTCTTACTGATGAGTCGTGCAGCTGCGTACAACCCTTGCGCCGTTCCTTAACCTGCGTTGGATACGGGGCAAAACTGGCTATGATAATGTGATGCACGGAGTTTATGATCATGTACGTCCAACTTTACACTTGTCTCTTTGCTCGTGCTAAAATATTGTAGGCAAGCATGGCTAGCGCAGATGAGCCTGAGACTGTCATCCATCTTGCGCACCATCCTTCTGGATACTACGTTCCTGTTCCTGAACTTCCTGCTCCAGAACTTGTTCCTGAAGTTGAGAACTCGGTTAGCGGCTCATCGATTCTTCCGACGACGTCCTGGGTTGAATCGTCAGTCATGGCGTCGACCACCGGAACCGGAACTGCAATGCTTGCCCGTCCTAAGAAACTTCAAGCAGAGCACAGCCTCCACAAAGTCATGCAGACGTGTCCCAACTGGCGAAAGGCACTCGCATACCTACGTGTCCTGCTGAGGATTGCTCTTTGTTGTGGGCACTCTGATAACCCCCATGTCCTCGTCAACGTTGACTATGCCGAGCGTAGGCTCGAGCTAATTCGTAGCTGTTAGCCTGATTGCCTTGTTCGTGCAAACGTCGCACCCGAGGCTTTGGAAACGGGTCAAGAGTTCATCTTACTGGTACCCACAACATACTGAATCCTTTTTAGTCCTTAAGAAAGATTCAAAGGCTCCGATGACGCACGCTGAGGTTTTGACACTCGTACGTGTTTTAAATGTTTCGTTTACTTGTCTTATTCCAGAATATGCTTCTCCCTGGATAACCCAATTTTTATATGACAACCGTCGGATAGTCGCCCACTCCATGGACGATCCTCGCATCTTCGTACTAGGCAAATTTTTTGGATTGGCCCAAAGGTACAGCATTATGATTCTACTTCAAATGTTCACGCGACCCAACGTCTACTTACTTCCAATCGAGGTGAGTCGTCTGAACTCACTCTCACAAGTATTAAACCCCTGTTTTTCTCTGCAGGCCAACGGGTTTGCCACCTTCTTAACCCACCAAATGACAAAAGAGATGGTTTATCACATAGTGTTTAGAACCACAACCACGAGTCGCATTCATCTCACCATCGCTGATTTGGAGCCAGCGACCTCCAGGAATGCTCCACATCTGCCAGTGGATACCTTAGCCTTAGTGGGGTCCTGCGTAAGTGCATTCTGCTCTCTAGGTATTTTATTTCACGTCTATCATCTAGTGTTATCAAGCATTACTGGCAAAACTTGTCAGTATGTGGGGCACAGCGGACGTCATGCCCAACTACCCAACTCCGGTCCAGATACATGTTGAGCTTCGCGAGGCAGCTACGATGTTGATCCAGGCGGAGGACGACCCGGGCATCGTACCATTCAAGGCTGAACTTAGAGGGTTGTGAACAATCACGTGAGTTACCTCTACTAGAGATTACATCTATGCTACCGCTAATGGGAATACCATTTGTAGTGAGACGGATGTATACCGAGTTAGTCGACCGAA
>Ga0310811_10002831_pt1 | contig 21753 bp, 15 predicted proteins | sample YCmetagenome_FD_207642 | JGI IMG/M metagenome (GOLD analysis project Ga0310811, IMG submission 207642) | Soil microbial communities from experimental microcosm in Duke University, North Carolina, United States - YC | ecosystem: Engineered > Artificial ecosystem > Soil microcosm > Unclassified ...
GCCATATCAACCATCAGCACGGCTCCAACTTCGTCCGCCAACTCACGCATTTTCGCGAAATTAAGTTTGCGTGGATAGGCACTGTAGCCAGCGAGCAGGATCAATGGTTTAACCTCGTGCAACTGCTGGCGTAGTGCATCGAGATCAATCAGGCTGGTTGCTGGATCGACGGAATAGGTATACACATCGAAGAGCTGGCTGGAAATATTGTGGCGATAGCCATGCGTCAGGTGTCCACCAGAATAGTAGTCGAGGGAGAGCAATCTCTGGTTATGGACCGCTGCTCGTACTTTGCCCCAGTCTTCACGCGACAATTTGGCAGGATCTTCATAGCCTAGCTCGGTCAATACTGGTTTCTGAGCTTTCGCGGAAAGAATGGCTAAGAAGGCGACAAGATTGGCATCAGCACCGGAGTGGGGTTGTATATAGGCGTAATCCGCGCCGAAAAGTTCTTGCGCAAGTTCGGCTGCCTCTGACTCGATGGCATCGACGTTATCACAACCCGCGTAGAAACGGTGGTGTGGATAGCCTTCCGCATATTTGTCGGTGAGTAGATTTCCCATTGCTAATTGTGTTGCCAATGAACTGAAATTTTCACTGGCGATCATTTTCAAGTTCCTGCGTTGGTCCTGTAATTCGCGCACAATATTGGTCGCGATAGAAGGGGAAACGGTACTGACCTGATCAAGTGAGGCATAGAAAGCTGCTGCCGCAGAGCTGGGCACTGACCCATTTAAGTTGTTCAGGTAGCGAATTAAGAGGGATGGTTGAGATGCTATTGTGCTCATTGCCGTTCTCTCCTTTGCTATAGATATTACATGAACGTCAACACGTTCATTGCATATTTACAGCCCAGGCGAGCGACTGTCTCGTTCACATTCTCCAGGCTTCCTCGTGGTTGCTCCACTGTATCGCCAGTTGCCTGCAGATTTTCAAGTATTCTGGTTGGTCACATTCAGATGACTGGTTTGGTATGTGATAATGATGATACAGGATTGTCATCGAATGTGTGAATGTTCTCTGCTTATTAGTATATGCGGACAGCTTTGTGGCGTCAAGTCATGAAAAAATATTGAGGATGAGTGAAACGGGAAGCATTTTGAATTTAGTGTGGCGAGGGGAGCTTGCCAAAAGCATCCTTCAAGATGAAACCGGAAACAAAAAGAATCCAGATTTCACCTTGAAGATGTGCATAGTATCTTCAAGGAAGATAAGACGTTATACGGTATACCATGTGATGATGCAGCCAATTAGTAGCGCACATCCGGCAGTAATCGCTGAGAGATGCCAGCCACTGATGAACGAATTGTTGGCCTGAATGAGTGATCCAAAAAGAGCCACCCCAATTACTCCTCCTACCTGTCGACTTGCGTTGAGCACACCGGAAGCAACTCCTGATCGTTCATGGGAAACAGTCCCCAGCAGTGCAGAGGTCAGGGGTGGAACCGCGAGACCCAATCCAAAGCCGGTAAACAGTAGAATGAAGAAAAAAAAGAGATAAGAAGCATGTGCCGGAATGAAGCCCTGAACCAGCAAACTAAGGCCACATGCTGCGATACCAAGGCTCAAAGGCCAGCGTGGACCATACTGGCCTGTCATTCGCCCGGCGAGTATATTACCTGCGAACGTGCTGGCTGTCATCGGAAAAAGAGCCAGACCGGCGATGAGTGGTGTATAACCTCGTATCTGTTCAAAGAATAGGCTAATCAAGAAAATAAAGCCGTAATACCCAAAATTGAGAATTAAGCCTACTCCCGTTGTTGCTGAAAAGGCAGGAATGCGGAAAAGATTCAGAGGTAACATGGGTGCCTGGCTGTGCAGTTCGATCAGGATGAAAATTCCTCCAGCAATCACAAACAGGACGATAGCACAGAGAATAAAAGGTGAGAGCCATCCCTGCTTGCTTCCCTCGATGAGTGCAAATGTCAGAGCACTCAGCGCGATGATAATTGTCATCTGCGCTGCCAGATCCAACTGACGTTTACCAAGAAGCGAGGACGTGGGGACGGAGCGTAATGTCAGGAAGAAAGCGATAATGCCGATGGGCAAATTGATAAAAAAGATACTTCTCCAACCCAGGGTGTCAATAAGAAAGCCTCCGATCATAGGGCCGACAGTTAGAGCTACGGCCCCAATCATCGCCCAGATTGCGATGGCTTTGACTCGTACCACCGAGTTGGCAAAGTTTCTGCTGATCAATGCCAGAGTATTTGGCGTCATCAGAGCCGCTCCCAGACCCTGCGCAGCACGAGCCGCAATCAGTATCCATAATGTTGGAGCACAGCCACAGAGCGTTGAGGCGGCTGAGAAGATTAACAATCCAGTCAGGTACATTTGCTTGTTGCCCAGACGATCTCCAAGCGCACCAGCAGTCAGCAGGATGCTCGCAAAGACGAGTGCATAGCTATCAACAACCCATTGCAGTCCTGTCACATCGGTCTGAAGATTTGTGCCAATACTTTTGAGCGCGACATTCACAATCGTATTATCAAGAGATGCCATAAACCAGCCGAGGCAAATGCTGATCAGGAGTATCCATTGTGTACCTTTGATGGATGTTTCTATTAAAGATGATTCCTCTTGTGGATGAATAGTATTCTGAACAGGTGAAGACGGGATTGTAACGCGATCTGACATAAATTCCCTTTCTATACTATTTATCCTACTCTGGATAAGTCCGCCTCAGGGTGGTATCTGGCAATCTGAGCCATCTCTTCAGTGGGTTTCATCGACTGATATCGATGATAAAATCATTTTTACTATATCATCTTGCAAGGATGAATGTGCCATATTGAGCATACAAAGAGAAACCCCCTTCGCTTCTCACCGAGGAGGTTTCTCTTTGTATGTTATCCCGAACTCAAATTTCGGAATGTTTCCTGTGTTATTTATCTGCTTATATGTCGAAAGTGAAGTATTATTTATGCTTGAGCGGCAGGAAGTTCTGCTACAGCCGCCAGGGTGCGATCTAGCAGTTCAGCGGCTTCATCAATGTCTGCCTTCGTCAAAACCAATGGTGGAACCATGCGCAGCGTATCAGCACTGGTGTTGTTGATAAGCAGGCCATTTTCAAGTGCTTTCTGTACAATCACGGGAGCCAGATTACCCGAGACATGAATTGCTCTCATCAGTCCGATGCCACGCGGGCTGTCAATAAAACTATAGCGTGCGCAGAATTCTGTCAGCTTGCTATTCCAATACTCACCCATCTGGGCAGCATTCTCCACCAGATTCTGCTCTTGAATGGTTTTGATTGTGGCGATAGCCGCAGCGCAGGCGAGTGGATTGCCACCAAAGGTTGTGCCATGTTCACCGGGAACAAAAATGTCAGTGCGAGGATCAGTAAGCATTGCTCCGATTGGCACACCGCCAGCTAACCCTTTGGCTAACGTTACAATATCAGGGCGAATACCATAATGTTCCCAGCCAAAGAATTTTCCGGTGCGTCCTATACCTGCCTGAATCTCATCGCAGATCAGTACCAGATTATTTTCATCACACCAGGCACGTAATCCTTGCATGAACTCTTTGGTGGCGGGCCAGATGCCCCCCTCACCCTGAATCGATTCGACCAGAATCGCAGCGGTTTTTTCGCTGGTCGCTTCTTTGACAGCCTGGAGGTCATTAAAAGGTACCTGTTTAAAGCCATCAGGAACGGGGGCCCATGAAGCCTGATACGCAGGCTGTCCGGTGGCGGCGGTTGTTGCTAATGTGCGCCCATGGAAGCTATTGTTCATACTGATAATTTCATAAGCGCCATTGCGCTGGGTGCGACCATATTTTCGTGCGAGTTTGAGTGCGCCTTCATTGGCTTCTGCGCCACTATTGGAGAAGAAGGAGCGCATACCATTGCTTTGAATGCCAAGTAATTCAGCTAATTCGATCTGGCGCACATTATAATAGAGGTTTGATACATGCACAAGCTGAGAAACCTGTTGCTGTACTGCCTCAACAATGGCTGGATGGCAATGGCCCAGAACATTCACTGCAATACCTGCAACAAAGTCAATGTACTCTTTGCCATCGGCATCCCATACGTGTGTTCCTTCGCCACGAACGAGTGTAATTGGATTACGTTTGAACGTTCCCTGATAATATTTTTGTTCAAGCGCAGGCCAATCACGTTTATTTGTTTCAGTTGTCGTCATGGTTCTCGCTCCTCTGTTAGTCTGATGTACCTTGGGTGTACAGAGAGGAATGTATGCTTGTCAGTTGTTACTTCCGGGCAAAATGAAATAGCAAAACGGACGCAGGCAAGCAGATCTCCCTCAAAAGAGAAAAGCTCCAGTTTGTTGCGCTGGGTTCCTCAACACTTACCTCTTAAGAATGGTAAGTGTAAGCGCAAGCTGGAACTATTGTCTTTTTTCATTGTACTATGTGCTGTATCTGGTGCACAACCTTTTTCTTAAATGGTTGCGGCTAAGTGACGTTACATGTTTACAATCTGTGCAGTTATCTTAGCCAGAAGATGGTCTGCTGACAAGGGCCACTTTGAGATGGATTGAGCATACCATTTAACAGGAGAAGGGTGGGTGTCCAGATCCTATTTGACGCCTTATCTTGTGTATAATAAATGTAATCAATCAAGTCAGCAAAAGATGGCCGTTGCAGGAACTCATTCAACCAGATGCAAAAGTTATGCGCCAGGAAAAACGTGGATAAAACAAGGCAGGAGGCCCGTTTACTTATGGACTTCCTGACTTGTAATAAGCTGGAACAGAGGTGTTAGACTTCTCCATTCCGTTGCTTGCTCTGACTACATTAATGCATCGTACCACGTTTATGTTGATACGGAGGTTGAAGTTGGGGGGGAACTGGATAGGATGCTTTGGGGAGTGGCAATCCTCTGGGTTCATGATCCATGTTCGACTCTTGTGCTGGCATACCAGCCAGAATAGATGGTGCGTCGTATTGTTCTTCATTGAGTGGTTGATTAAAAAGTGACTCAAATATCGGGCCTTCAAGTGTTTCTTCTTTAATCAAGCGTTCACTGATCATAATCAGTCGGGTTTTGTTCTGCAACAAAATATTGTGGGCCTTATCAAAGGCTTCCTGTACAATACGATGAACCTCTTCATCGATTTCACGTGCTGTTTGTTCACTATAGTTTCGTTGTTCACCAAAATCACGTCCAAGGAAGACCAATTCATCTTTGTGCCCGAGCGCAATGGGACCAACGCGGTCACTCATACCGTATTCAGTGACCATCGAACGCGCAATTTTAGTTACACGCTCGATATCATTCGATGCGCCAGTAGTCACTTCGCCAAAGATAATAAGTTCCGCCACATGACCACCAAGGGCATAGGCGAGGATATCCTCAAACTGGGGTTTGCTCCAGAGATAGCGGTCTTCAGTTGGCAGGAGCATGGTGAATCCACCTGCCTGACCACGGGCGACGATAGATACCTTATGAACGGGATCTGTGTTTCGTAACAGACGTGCGACCAGCGCATGACCCACTTCGTGATAAGCGGTAATGGATTTTTCTCGTTCGCTGATAATACGGCTCTTGCGTGCTGGACCGGCTACCACACGATCAATTGCTTCCTCAAGCTCTTCCATACTGATGGTCTGCTTGTTTCGACGTGCGGCTAGAATTGCCGCTTCGTTCAGGAGATTTGCGATATCCGCTCCAGAAAAACCGGGAGTTTGTTTGGCTAATAATTCCAGTGAAACATTGGCATCGATGGGTTTTCCTTGAGCGTGTACTTTCAGAATAGCGATGCGGCCCCGGATATCAGGACGATCAAGGGTAACTTGTCGGTCAAAGCGGCCCGGACGTAAAAGTGCAGGGTCCAGCACATCTGGACGATTCGTGGCAGCAATGACAATAACATTGGTGTTCGTATCAAAACCATCCATCTCGACGAGTATCTGATTGAGGGTCTGTTCACGCTCGTCGTGTGAGCCGCCTAAGCCAGCGCCGCGCTGTCTGCCCACGGCATCAATTTCATCAACAAAGACAATGCAGGGACTGTTGCGTTTGGCCTGTTCGAAGAGATCGCGTACGCGACTGGCTCCGACACCAACAAACATTTCGACAAATTCAGAGCCACTGATACTGAAAAATGGGACACCTGCTTCGCCAGCGACTGCGCGGGAGATCAGCGTCTTTCCGGTTCCGGGGGGGCCAACCAGCAGCAACCCTTTGGGGATACGCGCACCAAGTGCCGCGAATTTTTCGGGATACTTGAGAAATTCAACAATCTCTTGCAGTTCTTGTTTAGCTTCTTCGACACCTGCCACGTCTGCGAACGTAACTGAAGGCTTGTTGCCCATAAATATACGGGCACGGCTCTTGCCAAATGTGAGCGCCTGATTATTATTGCCCTGACCTTGTCGTAACAAAACAATGATGACACCTACCAGGAGAATGGTTGGAATGAGTACTCCCAATGGTGCTAACCAACCCAGAAGCGGACTTGGCGATTCATACTGTAATTTGATAACATTGGGATTTGTATAATCAATGTTGTTGTCTTTGAGTACCGTTGTGACATCAAATGAGTTGTCAATAGTGGCTACTTCTTGTGACGCATTGACTGCCTGGCCTCTGGTTAGTGTCAGTTTCCCATTTGCTACTATGAGCGTGTCGATCTGGTGTTGCGCGACATCTCCTTTGAGATTGTTCATCAATATAGAGAGCGCAACAGGCTTCGCATATGTCTGAGGTCGGAAAATAAATGCGACGATCAGAATAGCGACTAACAAGGTCAGGAGCCAGAGAAAGCTTCTTCTGAGCCATTTGCCATTATTCGACATGGGGGCTCCTCTCTATTGATATGGTCAGCATAAGTAGCGCGAGGGAATATGTTTTTCTTCTTTGATACATTAGACTACCTGGCATTTATTGCTTGATTCTTGTGTGCTTTATTATAGCACACGTGTTGTTAAATCTCTTGTGCAATATCTGTGCAGATACGCTTCTGTCTTCTCCTCTCCTCTTCTACCTCTTCAGCACTCTTAGAGTGTGCGTACATACCTGTGTTTTGGGTATGTACAGACATGATGATACGCTATCGAACTCATCAATATGTATAGCGAAAACAAGAATTAAAACTCTTGCTTCTAGAAATTTTTGAGAAGAGAAGTAAGTAAAAAGTACTAATACGAGGATCGTATCCCTCTCTTGCTCGGTAAAGTTGCCCTATTGATGTATGCGTTAAACAATTTACGTATAGTCGGGTCTATATGTTACAGCAAAGTTACATGGGTCGTGCTAACACTAACCCCCACACCTCTCGTGCTCCTGCCATGAGAAGCGCGAGACTGCATGCTTCCAGGGTGGCTCCGGTTGTACAAACATCATCAATAATAAGAACGCTACGGTCTCTAATTGTGGACATCGACTGATGTGGGTGACATTGAAAGGCGTGAGCAACATTATGTTTTCTTTCGTACAGGTTTAAATGTGCCTGTGCTGCTGTTTCACGGGTACGGATGAGTAGTGATGAATTCAGTGGTATTTGAAGCTGTTCCGCGCAGAAGGTTGCTAGCAGATGCGCCTGATTATAGCCACGTTTCTGTTCACGTTGATGATGGAGAGGGACCGGAATAATCACGTCAGCCTGCAAACGAGCCATTTGGTAGGTTCGGGTCAATAAGTGGCTGAGTGGTTGTGCCAGCCGTGTATAACCTTCGTATTTGAGTTTATAAATACAGGTTCGTAATGGGTCTTGATAGTAGCCAGCAGCACAAATGCCACTCATATTCATGGGTTGTTGATGGTAGCAGCGTTGTGTTTGATGTGCGTGCCAGGGAGTGTGACATCGAGGACAAAGGGGGGCTGATGGAACGCGGACGCGAGAAAGACAGGTCGGGCATAACAGATATCCTCCTTTATGGCAGTAAGCGCAAGAAGGGGGGAAAAGGATATCCAGGAACTGTTGTATGATGCGTTTTCCTCTATACATGCTCTTTTCTACCTTCGTTTTTATTGAGAGGTGCTATAGTTATTATATTTTTATGTGCAAGTTGTGATATATGAACATGTGTTGTAACTGTACAGTTGCTAACGACTGTAGAATGAACGCGGAGCGCAGTGATTTGCTTTCAGGCTGCGCTCTTTGTGGCTGTTATGCTTCGCCGGGGGCTTTGCGCATCGTGGGAAAAAGAATTACGTCGCGTATCGTTTCCTGATCTGCCATGAGCATTACCAGACGATCAACACCCATACCTACGCCGCTGGTTGGCGGCATACCCACCTCTAGTGCCTCCAGAAAGTCCTCATCGAAGGGTTGAGCTTCATCATCACCTGCCGCTCGTTGTCTGGCTTGATCTTCGAAGCGTGCGCGTTGAATGAATGGATCATTGAGTTCTGTAAAAGCATTTCCACACTCCAGACCCCCGATAAATGGTTGAAAGCGTTCCGCTAATTCTGGTGTGGTGCGATGTTGTTTTGTCAGAGGCGAAACATCTAGTGGGTAATCAATCAGGAATAACGCCTGCTGCAATGCAGGTATTTTCTGACGGAACATCATGTTTTTGAGATCGTCAATCAGGCGACCGTAGCCCAGTTTCGGATCAACCTCATAGTGTTTGGACTGCATCGCCGCCGCCAGACTATCACGATCGGGGCAGGCGTGAATATTGATGCCTGTAAACTCATGAATAGCGTCCAGAAGTGTATAGCGTTTCCAGGGTGGTGTCAGATCAATCTCAGTGCCCTGATAGCGAATGTGGGTAGTGCCATGCGTTTCCAGTGCGATAGCCGCAACCATCTCTTCCACCAGTCTCATCGTATCGTGATAATCGGCGAATGCCATATAGAATTCGAGCACCGTAAACTCAGGATTATGGGTGCGGTCGATGCCCTCATTGCGGAAATCGCGACCAATTTCATAGACTCGTTCAAAGCCACCCACGATCAGGCGTTTATGATACAGCTCAACGGCAATGCGTAAATAGAGATCGCGATCAAGCGTATTGTGATGTGTGATAAATGGGCGAGCGGTAGCCCCACCATATAAAGGTTGCAGGATGGGGGTTTCCACCTCAATAAAATCATGGTTGTCCAGAAAACGGCGCATCGCAGTGATCGTACGACTGCGGATAATGAATGTGCGTTTGATTTCATCGCCATTCGCGATCAGATCAAGGTAGCGTTTGCGCTGTCGTAGATCTTTATCTTCCAGACCATGATATTTTTCTGGCAGTGGATGAATGCTTTTCGTCAGCAGAGTATAGTGTTGGACATGAAGTGTCCGTTCGCCTGTGCGGGTAAGAAAGAGAAACCCGGTAACCTGGATAAAGTCGCCAAGGTCGAGTAGTTTCAGGGCGCGATACGCTTCGGCTCCGATATCATTGATACGGAAGTAGACCTGTATGCTTCCGGTGCCATCTTCAATTTTCGCGAATGCGGCCTTGCCCATTTCGCGCATTAAACGGATGCGTCCGACCAGCGTATATGATCCATCTGGCCCCACAAAAGCCTCGAAGTGTTGCAGTACATCAGCGATAGTATGTGAACGTTGGGCTGAGTGAGGATAGGGATCAACGCCCTGTTCCCGCAAAGTCTGCAAACGTTGGATACGTATGTCCCGTTCGTCAGCCATACTTTTATAGTTCCTCCAGAGAAAACCATGCAGAGCTTTTGTAGCTTTCATGCAAGTATATATTTAAACAATTGTAGCATTGTCTGAGTTTGATTGGTAGTGAGAAAAAGTATGAATAAGAAATAAGCATACTAAAAAGGAGTAGAGGAGTAAACAAAGAAAAGCCTGTGGATTTGCAACAATAACAAGCCCACAGGCCAAAGTATCAGTAATGGATCCGAGAATGTTTATTCGACGGAGAGAATAGTGTACTCTTTGACACCACCGGGTGTTGACACAATAATCAAATCCCCTGCTTTATGGCCGAGCAGTGATTTTCCAACAGGAGACTCATTGGAGATACAACCACGGCTGGGTTCTGCTTCAAAAGCACCAACGATCTTATAGCGGTATTCGCGACCATTATTCTCAGTGCGGAGGTGGACAACGGAGCCGAGAGAGATAACATCCGACTGCACATTGTCGATGAGTTTGGCTTTTGATACCATTTGTTCGAGTTCCGTAATGCGACCTTCAAGATGAGCATGCTGAGTTTTCGCCTCTTCATAGGCAGCATTATCGATTAAATCGCCGGACTCTTTTGCATCATGGAGATATTGAGCAATCTCAGCGCGTTTTACTGTGCGCAGGAATTCTAACTGGTTCATAGCGCGCTTAAGACCATCACTGGTGAGGAATATTTCTTGTGACTCCATGTTCTTTTCCTCTCGTTTGTTTTGGAGGGGGGAGCCTCCAAATCATTTATCATCTCTCCAAATTGCCTGTGATGGATGAAGGCTCCTGTTAGCCTACATCACCCCAGGTAATCCATGTATATTCACCTGAATGACTACGGAGTAACAGCTCTCCCTGATCATTCACATCTTCAGCAACGCCGCTGAGGAGTTTTTCGCCTTGTCTGACCTGGACAGTGCGACCAAGTGTGGAAAGTTGATTGCGCCAATCGTCACGTATGCGCCGTGCGATTGGTCCGTAGCCGGGTCGCGCGAGATCTTGTTGTGCCTCCTGTTGCAGTGCAAGGTAATATGTCTCAATATGTTGAAGTAGATGAGCGATGAAAACTTCGCGCCTTACAGCCTGACCATATTCTTCCTCAAGCGTTGTGGCTTTGGTAGCAAGCCCTAGAGTGGTCTGGTCCGCAGTGGATGAGTTTTCCTCTGTAAATTGTGAGATCCGCCCATTGACATTTACCCCGATGCCCAGAATAGCGACGAAGCGGCCTTCATGATCATGGCTTGTCTCTATCAATATACCCGCAACTTTTTGTAAACCGATGAGGACATCGTTCGGCCATTTAATCGTGGCAGCGATACCGCAGGTATCTGTGATCGCGGAAACCACCGCGAGAGACGCAATCATAATCAAGAAATGAGGTGGAAATGCCGGTCGAAGAATTGTGGATGAGAGAGCATTCCATCCAGCAACATCGAGCCAGCGCCGTCCTTGTCTCCCCTTACCGGCTGTCTGCTTATCGGTAAGTACAACAACCCCTTCCTCTGACCCTTCACGAGCCAGTTTCATTGCAAATGAATTCGTTGAGTCGATAACTGGTACGTACATCAGACGCTTCGTGTTACCAAGAATCTCTGTGTTTAGACAATCTTGCAAAAAATGTATATCAAGTTGTCTGGAATTGATATTTTCGGAATAATCAAATGTAAGTTTCTCGTTCAATCTCAACCGTGTCTTCCAGCATGAAAAAAGGAACAATAATCTGAGTTGTTGTATGGCTTTGAAAAGAGTGGTCTGGCGTAGGATGTATCGCACGCTATCGCATTGATCAGATTAGCAGAAGCTTTTTATCAGGATCATATTGGCTGCTTCTTTTGTAGAAATAATATTTTGAGGATGTTTTTGCAAGCGTGCATGGTTTTTATGAGATTATAAAGAGCCAGGGGAAGGGCAATTATGTATGCATCACCCTTGCCCTGGCGTGCTGCACAAGCAGATAGAATGCACTACCTACCAGTGAGTTTTCATACCTTAGTGAGCCAGGGAAAACCAATTTTCCTGGACACTGAGAAGAAAAGCACAGGCGAACTAACGCCCAAGCCCTCTCTTCTGGAAGGTGTGGGATTCTACACAGATGCCTGTGCAGCGACTATGTTCGTCCATCTACACACCACCTCCTTTCGTTGACGGTATTGTATCATTGATATTTAACTGTTGTCAAGCTTTTTCTGAAAACTCACTCAGGATCTAGAGGCGCATTACACGCACAAACAGCCTGTGATGAGGCTTGATGCTCTACAGTTCAATGTGAATATTGTGTGAAATTCTTTACGTGGAATTGTGAAGAATAGTTTATTTTTGGGCGAATGTGAAGGGAATAGCAAATGAGGTGATAGTAAAATGGAAGGGCAGTTAATCTGGCCGAGAAAATGTGGCCTGGCCTATCGCAGGAAGTCTGGTTTATGGGTATGCAGGGATTATGGCGGATGAAAGATTTATCGTGCTATACTATGGTTGGAAAATGTTGATATAGCGAGAATGACGTACATTTGATCAGAAATGTGTTATCCAGGTTTTTTGATGGTGAGGGGAAGATGTGGTGTGTGTTGTACTACAGGCTTGAGTGGATATCATTTGTTTAGGGTATAGCAAGGACATTGTAAGGATAATTTGCAACTCGCTGGTTGTTGTGGTCGTGAACATATATGTAGAGTGGAACTTATCCATTCATCCATTCCTTTTTTCTATTCATGGTAAGGAGGACTTGTTATGCAGCATCAATATGTTGACCTGCTTGTCGATGCCCTCCTGGATGAGGGATTTACTTTAGCCGAAGCTCTGCGTCTAATTCAACTACAAGAAGCGTATGAAGAACAAAAAGCTCTTGAAGAGACAAATTATCATCGTTTTGTACGCTGGCTGGTAGAACATGGACGTTTAAGCGAGTGGTAATTGTACCTATGCAAGATGCACAAGTGAACTTGCGGTATTCTTCATGGATGTTGTACAATAAAGAGAGTGGAGCAAATGGGACGGCGTGGCATTGCTACGTCGTCCTTCTGGTTTCCGCATCCAGCGCGGGTGACTAAGCAAATTGTCCTTAACACAGGGGAGGCCTCTATGAAAGCGGTTGTTATGGCCGGCGGGGAAGGATCGAGGCTGCGACCATTGACGATTCGACGGCCCAAACCGATGGTTCCGATCGCGGGAAAGCCGGTTATGGAGCATATTCTTAATTTGTTGAAACGTCATGGCATCACCGAGGTCGTCGTCACGGTTCAGTATCTGGCGAGCAACATTGAAGATTACTTCGGTAATGGTTCACAATTGGGGATGCATATTACGTATTCCAGGGAAGATGTACCTCTTGGAACTGCTGGTAGTGTGAAAAATGCTGAAGAGCAGCTTACCGAACCTTTTCTTGTGATTAGTGGTGATGCTCTGACTGATTATGATCTGTCTGCTTTGATTGATTATCATAATGAGAAGAAGTCCCTGGCGACTCTTCTGCTGGCTCATGTTCATAATCCTTTAGAGTATGGAGTGATCATTACCAACGAGGATGGTCATATCTCGCAATTCCTGGAGAAACCGAGTTGGGGCGAGGTCTTTAGCGATACTATTAATACCGGCATTTACATGCTGGATCCCACCATATTCTCTTACTTTGAGAAGGATAAGCAGTTCGATTTCAGTCAGGAACTGTTCCCGATGATGCTCAAAAAGGGTGATCCCATTTATGGCTATGTCGCCTCAAAGGGCTATTGGTGTGATGTGGGCAACCTGAGTGAGTATATGCGGGCCAATGCGGATATCTTGCAGGGGAATGTGGATATGGAGGTTCCTGCTCAGAATATGGGGGGGAGCATCTGGTGTGAAGAAGGGGCTGAGATCAGTCCGGATGCCCAGATTTATGGCCCTGTCTATCTGGGTCGGGACTGTAAGGTGCGTTCAGGGGCGATTATTCATGGTCCTAGCATGATTGGTAGCTATTCTATCGTTGATGAGCGAGCACAGGTCGATCGCAGTATTGTATGGAATAACTCGTATATTGGTGATCGTGCGGAGTTGCGTGGCGCAATTGTCGGTTCCGGTTCAAACATTAAGAGTAAAGCGGTGATGTTTGAAGGATCGGTTATTGGTGATAATTCGATTATTCAGGATGGCGCAATCGTTCAGCCAAATGTGAAAATATGGCCGGATAAGGAGATTGAGGCCGGAGCTGTGATTAATACCAGTATTATCTGGGGGTCACAGGGGCGGCGCAGTCTTTTTAGCCGCAATGGTGTGACCGGGCTGGTGAATGTTGATCTTACTCCTGAGTTCGCGACGAAACTTGGCGCGGCCTATGGTGGCATTCTGAAGAAAGGCGCAATTGTCTGCCTTAACCGCGATTCTAATCGGACTTCGCGTATGATTAAGCGTGGCATTAATGCTGGTATGCCTTCGGCAGGTATAAATGTGCATGATATTAATCAGGTGCCGTTACCGATTGCACGCTACTATATTCGTACCACTGGTGCTGCTGGTGGCGTTCATGTGAGTGTTTCGCCAGAAGATCAGCGTGTGGTTGATATTAAGATCTTTGATCAGAATGGTCTGGATATTAATAAAACGACTGAGCGCAAAATAGAGAATCTTTTCTTTCGTGAGGATTTTCGCCGGGTGTATCTGGATGAAATCGGCGCGATTGATGTGTTGAGCAATAATTCTGTCATCGGGCATTATCTGGAAGGCTTTAACAAGGTTGTCGATTATGACGTTGTGCGCAAGCGCAAATTCCAGCTAGTGGTTGATTATGCACATGGCAGTACGACGCCCATTCTATCAGGGATTCTGGCTGATCTCGGATGTGAGGTGATTGTGCTGAATGCTGGTAGTGATGATGCTCAAACTGCTCGGACTGCCGATGAATTGAATAAGGATATGCAGCGCCTGGCAACGATCAGTTCAGCTTTGAATACTGATATGGGCATACGGATTGATCCCAGTGGCGAGAGTATTCTGGTCGTTGATGACCGTGGGCGTATCCTGGATGGGATGAAGATGCTGACAGTGATGTCCAGCCTGTTTTTACGCCGTCACCGTAATGGTACTGTGGCTGCTCCTGTCACTGCTCCAAGTGCTCTACAACATATCGCGCAGCGTTATGATGGGTATATTCAACATACCAAGGTGTTGGCTCATGCGTTGATGACTGCGGCTGGCCGTGAGGGGGTTGTGCTGGTGGGGGATGGTAATGGACAGTTTGCGTTCCCTGAGATGCATCCCGCGTTTGATGGTATGCTGGCAATTGCCAAATTGCTGGAGTCGCTGGCGATGTTTGATATGCGGCTCTCAGAGGTTGTTGATGACCTCCCTGCTTATTATATGAGTAGTGCAAGTGTGAACTGTGCATGGGAGAATAAGGGGAAGGTGATGCGTATTCTGAGTGAGCAGTATCGTGAACGCCGCTCGAAACCTATCGATGGGATCAAGATTGATCTGGGAAAAGAATGGGTGTTGGTCTTACCTGACGCTGATAGTCCCCTGTTCCATGTGTTTGCTGAGTCGGTGTCAACCGAGCAGGCTCAGGCTCTGGCTGAGAAATATGCTCGCGTTGTCAGCGGTTTGCAGCAGTAAGGATATAGAGCAGTAACCTGCTGTTAAACAGTGCAACGGGCTAACGCTGTGTTCTTATCGGTTTTTCTGAGCAGAGTGCAGCGTTGGTCCGTTGTTTTTTATGTATGTTCTATTCATGCCGGGTTATTGTGGCACGTTATGCATGTGTCAGCGTTGGTTTGACCGGAATGATGAGTTTGGGTACTGGCAGCTCGATGTCACGAGAGGCCATCTGTGGTCCTGGTGTTTTTAGCTGTGCAATCGCTTGTTCGATCCCTTTTTCGATTGAGATGGCAGGTTGCCATTTGAGTAGCTGACATGCTCGTGTGTTATCAAGCACTATAGAGGATTGTTCCGCGAGTGTTGAAGAGAGATGTATGGGAGTCTCGTAGCTGTCGAGCGCCTCTGCGACCAGTTGATAGAGCTGGTTGAGTGAATAGCCGTGGGCCGAGCTGATATGGATGGTTGCGTTATTGCCAGCCAGAAGTGCCTGGATATTCGCGGCAACGACATCATCAATAAATATGTGATCCTGTAGTGTCTCACCAGTACCACGTATTACTGGGCGTTGTTTTTGCGTGAGCATGGTTATGAAATAGCTGATGGGATGGCGCAGACGCTGGTAGCGATGTTCACCATAGACGTCCGCGTAGCGTAGTATTGTGTGTTGTAAGCCGAACTGTTTTGTATAGTAACGGACATACCATTCACCAGCCAGTCTGCTGATATCGTGGGCGCTATGGGGATGAAGTGGTGCATTCTCATCAATAGGGAGCTGTTCCTGAGTTGATCGTTCATAGAAACCATTGCCACCAGAGGCGAAGATGAATTTCTTGACATTGGCCTGTACACAGCCATCCAGCAGGTGGAGTAAGCCTCGGACATGAATATCCGCGTCAGCAAGTGTGTGCTCGCCTGGATTTTGCGCAACGTTCTGCGTTGCGTGATGACTCACGATATCTGGTCGCTCATGCTGTAAGATGGTATGTAATTTGGTGTCGCGGATATCTATCTGATACAGGCGCACCCTTGAGTCGAGATGTTGAGGATTTCCATTTGATAGATTATCGATCACAAAAACATCATGTCTGGCATCTAAATACGCTCTGGCTAACTGGGTTCCGATAAATCCTGCACCACCAATAATTGCGATTTTCATATCTGGACTCTCCATACATCTACTATATTTTTTGCTTACCATGCTCAATGTAGGGCGAAAGGTGTCAATATGCTGCTTATCTTCAGAATAAAGGGCTGGATACTGCGTTTCTTGTATCATTATCTGTGCGTGCAGTTCCCCGCTCTGGATGGAGAAGGCTCAACATGTTGTTTATATCCCCTCTTATTTAGTGTATCTCTTTCGCCTATTGATGAGGAGGCATATGTGTATTAGCATGCATACACAGGCAAACATCGTCTATGATGTTCAGCCATTCGTTGCAAACAGGTAAAATTGGATAATAGAATGACCCGTATTGTATGTGTGCGTGGTATGTGTACGGGTCATTAATATGGCTGTGTGTTATGGGTGTCTTGCTGGTAAAATCTATGCCTGCGTTTCGCTTAAAAGCCTGTCAAGCGTGCCTCTTTTGACACGATATGCCTGTCGCTTTCCTCTATGGGGAAGCGTGATTGCATCAAGTGCGCCGCTTTTGATCCAGCGACGTACGGTGGTGTCATCTACACGCAAACGGCGAGCTACTTCGCGTACGGTCAGTAACTCGTCGTGTTGTTCTTCGGCCATCCTGATATTCCTCCTGCATTTATGGGGGCGTTATGATAACAACCCGGAAAAGAGATATAGGCACTTGCTGCTAATTGAGCAGGTAATAAGGACGTCCTGACATGGTGATGTATAGTTAAATCAAGTGCCAACTTACATCACTGCCTGTCAGCTAACTATACTATACATCTCGGCACAAACATATTAAAATACAGCAGAAGAATATGTCAGCCGCAAAAATAGACATGGTTTGAAAGTCGTTAAGATAGCGGGGAGGGGCTTCTATTTTTCTGATCCACTGATTGGTTTATACGATTCAAGACAGCTTCATATGTCGTGTGCTATCTTATTTTTTGAGAGGTGATGGTGGTGGCTGTGCGTGGAAGAGATCGCTGTTAGCGATCAGCGAATCATTACCGCTTTCTGGCACGCGGATTGGAAATAATAATAAGAAAAGATTGGGTTAAATGACAGATGACAAAAGAGATGAGCAGAAAGAAGATAGTTCTAATTGATGGGCATGCTATTATTCACCGTGCCTTCCATGCTGTGCCAGAAGATTTTTCAACCAGTTCTGGTGAACCGGTGAATGCGACTTTTGGTTTTACTTCGATGTTGATGAAGGCGCTGCTCGAAGAGAAGCCGGATTATGTTGCGGTGACGTTTGATCGTCCGGTACCAACGTTCCGCCATACCGCGTATGTGCAATATAAAGCGCATCGTCCGACATTACCAGATAATATGAAGCCACAGTTCGCACGTATTCGTGAAGTGGTGCAGGCGTTTGGTCTGCAAATTTATGAAAAAGATGGCTATGAGGCTGATGATGTGCTGGGTACGCTTTCTGTGCAGGGACGACAGCAGGGTGTGGATACCATCATTTACACGGGTGATATGGATACGCTGCAACTTGTGAATGAGCATGTGCTGGTCAAGGTTGCGAAGCGTGGGATTTCTGAAGTGACAGAGTATGATGAGGCTGAAGTACAGGAGCGTTATGGTTTTGTTCCCCAACTTTTGCCGGACTTTAAAGGGCTGGTTGGCGATAAGTCAGATAACATTCCTGGTGTTCCTGGTATTGGTGCGAAGACAGCAACACGCTTGTTGGCTGAGTATGGCGATTTAGAGGGTATTCTGGCGCATGTTGATGAACTGAAACCCAAAGAGCAGAAGTTGTTACGTGAAGGCGCAGAGCAGGCACGGCAGAGTAAATATCTGGCGACAATTGTGCTGGATGTTCCGGTGCAGTTGGATCTGGAAGCCTGCCGACTGACTCACATGAATAGTGATCAGATTATGGCGCTTTTCAGACAGTTGGAGTTCCGTACACTGGTGGAGCGCGTGCGGGTCTTTTTCCGCGAATTAGGTGTGACGACTAGTATGCCTGCCAGTGAGATCGAACAGGGTATAGAGCAGCAGGAGCTGGTAGCAGCACCAGAAAATGAGCGTGATAACCTGTTATACGCGCCGCCGATCGGGGTTGTTTCTATCATGGCTCCTCCACCACCTCCCGGTACAGAGTTAGCCATGTTGCAGAACGCTGATGATCAGCAGATTGAAAACATGATCCAGGTGCGGCAGCAAGAGCCAGAGCAAGAGATCGAGACGGTGGTTTCGACGCTGGAAGAGTCACCATTACAACTCAGTCTGTTTGAGGTGGAAACGCCTCATGAAGAGGTGGTCCATAAACTCCATCTCCCACGTGCTGCTCAACCGTCTTCTTCCCTTTTTATTGATGCTGAGTTGACTGATTCGCATACCAACACGATGATTATTGATACGGAAGAGGCTTTGCGTGTCTTGATCAAAAGTCTGTATGATGCGGGCCATTTCGCGCTGGATACGGAAACGACCTCCGAGGAGCCACGTAAGGCGCAACTGGTGGGTATCTCGCTCTCGATGGCTCCTGGTGAGGCCTATTATATTCCCGTAGGACATATCCAGACGGTCGATGGGCAGGAACCGGGTCCACAACTCTCCTGTTTGTATGTGATGGGGCAGTTGAAAGCGATATTGGAAGATGAGTCGGTCCACAAATACATGCATAACGCCAAGTTTGATCTGGCAATTCTGTTACGCAATGGCGTTGAGGTGCGTGGGCTAACCTTTGATACCATGCTCGGAGCATATCTGGCTGAACCGGGACGTCGTGGTCTGGGGCTCAAAGATCAGGCATTTCAACGTCTGGGTATTGTGATGACCGCCATTTCTGAGCTTATTGGTACCGGCAGTAAAGCGATCAGTATGGCACAGGTACCAATCAAGAAGGTGGCCGATTATGCCGGAGCGGATGCTGATATGACGCTGCGTCTGGTTGAGCCAATTCAGACATTGTTACAGCAAAATGGTTTGCTGGATATGTATCAGCGCATTGAGCTACCATTGATCTATGTCTTGATGCAGATGGAACTCTATGGAGTCGCGCTGGATGCTGATTTCTTGCGTGAGTTTGGCGATGTTACCGAAGAACAGTTGCGTGCATTAGAACGTACTATTTATGATGTTGTCGGACATCAATTCAATATCAACTCAACGAAGCAACTGGCTGATGTACTCTTTGTCGAACTGAAGCTCCCAACGGGACGTAAGACCAAGACCGGCTATTCTGTGAACGCGGATGTTATTGAAGGTTTACGAGGGAAGCACGACGTCGTTGATTTCCTGCTGGAGTATCGTCAGCTCAACAAGCTCAAGTCGACGTATATCGACGGTCTGTTGTCTTTGATGGACCCGCATACAGGACGCGTTTATACCTCATTCAATCAGACAATTGCTTCCAGTGGTCGTCTCTCGTCCAGTAATCCAAATCTGCAAAATATTCCAGTACGTACAGAGCTTGGTCGCCAGATACGACGAGCATTTATTGCTGATCCCAGTTATACCCTGCTGACTGCTGACTATTCGCAGTTTGAGTTGCGTATTCTGGCGCATATCACCCATGAGCCACGGTTGGTGGAAGCCTTTACCAACAATGAGGATATTCATGCGATTACTGCCTCATCCTTGTTTGGTGTGCCTGTCGAGCAAGTCGTTCCAGATCAGAGGCGTCTGGCAAAAACAGTAGTCTACGCTGTGTTGTATGGTCAATCCGCGTTCGGCCTATCGCAGGTGACTGGTATGAGCAATTCAGAATCTGCCGACTTTATCCGTCGTTATCATGAGACGTTCCCGAACATTAAAATGTATGTCGATAGCACTCTGGAGCAGGCACGTACACAGGGATATGTGAATACCCTGTACGGACGTAAGCGCTTCTTTCCCGATATGCGTGCGCTGTCATATACCGAGCGTCAGGCGTTAGAGCGTGAGGCAATTAACATGCCAATTCAGGGTTCGAACGCGGACCTGATTAAAATCGCTATGTTGCATATGCAACATGAGATCAAAAAGCAACGTCTGAAGACCCGCATGATTTTGCAGGTGCATGATGAACTGGTCTTTGAGGTACCCGTTGAAGAAATCGAACGTGCCAGCAAAGTAATCAAAGCGCAGATGGAAGGTGTCGCGCAACTGGATGTGCCGATTAAGGTAGAGATGAAAATGGGGAAAAATTGGTATGAGGCCGAACCCATGGTATAACTATAGAGACAGATGCTTGCTTTGGCGTCGATGGTTTCAAGAAAAATCTCTATAGAGGAGCGAATAGACGTGCAACTATCAAATCTGATTAATAACCTACCCCCATTTCACTTTGCCAATGCCAAGAAATTGATTGCCGATAAACAGGCCGCTGGTGTCGATGTGATTACCTTATCCGTGGGTGATCCAGACTTACCTGCGCCAAAGGCTGTTGTCGAGCGACTCTGTAGTGCGATGGAGGATGGCGAAAATCACCGTTATCCAGAGTATCGTGGTATGCGAGCGCTGCATGAGGCTATCGCCAACTGGTTTGAGCAGCGTTTTGGTGTGCGCCTGACGCCAGAGCGAGATATTTTACCACTATTGGGTTCAAAAGAGGGTCTGGTTTATGCTGCATCGGCTGTACTGAATGCTGGTGATATTGCCCTCACGCCAGACCCATATTATCCGGTCTACCTGACAGCCGCGACCACACTTGGCGCGGAGCCATACATGCTGCCTCTCACAAAAGAGAATGGGTATTTGCCAGATTTTGAGAGCATTCCTGCTGATATTCTCAAGAAGTCTCGTCTGCTCTGGTTGAACTATCCGAATAATCCCACCGCAGCCGATGCGACGTGGGAGTTCTTTGAACAGGTTGTAGCGTTTGCTCATCGCCATAATATTGCCATTGTTCATGATATGGCCTATGCGGAAGTATATTTCGATGATTTTCGCCCATTGAGTATATTACAAATACCGGGTGCAAGTGAGGTCGCTGTTGAATTGCACTCATTAAGTAAAACATACAATATGGCAGGTTTTCGCATTGGGATGCTGGTGGGGAACCCTGAATTGGTTGACGCGGTTGGACGTTTGAAGAGTAACATCGATAGCGGTATTTTTCGTCCGGTTCAGTATGCGGCAATTGAAGCATTACAACTGCCCTCTTCCTGGTTGGAGCAGCGGAACGCTATTTATCGTCGTCGGCGCGATATTCTGGTTGAAGGCTGTAATGAATTAGGCTTGCGAGCGGAGAAAACACGGGCTGGATTGTATGTCTGGGCACATGTGCCAGAGGGTTTTACATCCAGTGAATTCGCGAATTGGCTCTTCGATGAAACTGGTGTGTTTGTGACACCAGGGACCAATTTTGGTGCGGCAGGTGAGGGATACGTCCGTATTTCCATGACGGCTCCTGAAGAACGGCTCAGCATTGCGCTTGAGCGTATGCGTGGCGCATTACAGCAGCGATAGGTCATAAAGAAGAGCATCTCGTTTTTACTGGAGATGCTCTTCTTTATGAAAGAAATGTCATAATTCAGGAAAAAAACTTTAAGAGAGTGTTTGCATGCCAGTCAA
>Ga0310811_10002832_pt1 | contig 21749 bp, 19 predicted proteins | sample YCmetagenome_FD_207642 | JGI IMG/M metagenome (GOLD analysis project Ga0310811, IMG submission 207642) | Soil microbial communities from experimental microcosm in Duke University, North Carolina, United States - YC | ecosystem: Engineered > Artificial ecosystem > Soil microcosm > Unclassified ...
CCACGTCTTCGGGGTGATGTCGCTGACCGGTCTATTGCGGCCGAACTCCCCGGCCAACTGCGGCTACGTCTGGGACGAGACACTCGGGCTGCGGTCATTGCGCAAGGTCGACGTCACCGGTGTCGGGAAGGGCCCCGAGGGCGTCCCGGCCGCCGTCGAACTGCGCCTGACCGACATCCACGACAACCCGTTCACCATCGTCGCCGACCTCACCCGGCGCTACGCACACGTCCCGCTGCACACCGAGGCCGCCGGTGCGGCGCCGTTCATCTACGACATCGTGGAGAACTTCGCCCCGCTCGAGCTCAAGGAGACCGGCGACACCGGTATCGGCATCGTCGAGGTCGGGTGGAGCACCCCGATCAAGCGATAGGCATCGCCGAGGCGCGGCCGAGCGGGATGTCAGCGGCGACGGCGGCGCTGAGATCGACCTGACACCGCCGCTGGGCGAGGGGGCGGCGATGGCTCCGAGCTCGACCGCGTGGCGGATGGTGGCGGGGCGGAAGAAGGCGCGTTCGGCCAGGACCTGCGCAAGGCCGGGCGCAAGGGCCGCGGCACGGAGTCGGCGTGGGGTGACCACCCGTGCCGAGCGTCGTTTCAGGCCGCGGACGATGTCGGCGACGACGGTGTCCAGCGGGACGGTCTGGAAGACGCCGGTGAAGCCGTCGACCAGCTCGACGGCCGCGGGGGTGTCGAGCGCGTCGCCGATCATCGGGGTGCGGAAGATGATCGGGTGCACGCTGCCCACGGTGACGCCGGTGGTGCGTAGTTCCAGGCGGAGGGAGTCGCAGAGTGCCCAGACGCCGGCCTTGCTGGCGGCGTAGGCGCCGAGCAGCGGCGGGTGGATGTACCCGACCATCGACGACATCGCCAGCAGGTGCCCGCGTTGCGCGGTGACGTGCGGGGCGGCGGCCTTGAAGGTGCGCCACACGCCGCCGAGGTTCACCTCGATCACCCGGTCCCAATCGGTGGCGGTGGCCGCATTCAGGGCGGTGACCGGACCGAGGACGCCGGCGGCGGCGATGGCCACGTCGAGGGACCCGAAGTGCTCCCGGACCTCGGCCATGACCGTGGTCAGGTTGTCCAGGTCGCGGACGTCGGCCGCCCAGCCGCGGGCGTTCCGGGTGTCGCCCAGGCGCGCGGCCAGGGCTCCGACGCGGTCGGCGTCGAGGTCGAGCAACGCGACGCGGGCACCCTCCGCCCGCAGCGCTTCGGCCAGCGCGGTCCCGAGGCCGCCACCGGCGCCGGTGACCGCGACGGTGCGGCCTTTCAGGTCGTACCTCATGAGGCGAGGAACGCCAGCAGCGCGGGCACGAACCGCTCGTGGTACTGGAAGATGCCGCCGTGCCCGGAGTCGGGGTAGATGATCAGCTGCGCGTTCGGGATCCGCTCGGCCAGGGTGCGGGACTGGCTGCTGGCGACCATCACGTCGTTGTCGCCGTTGGCCACCAGCGTCGGCTGGGTGATCTTGCTGAGGTCGTGCGGCTCCCCCAGCCCGGCCTCCCGGATGGCCTTGAGCTGGGCGATGCGGGCCTGGTGGGAGATGGGCTTGTCGCGGTCGCCTGCGCGCTCGCGCAGGCGGGTCAGGTAGTCGTTCGCGGCTTTCCTGCCGGTGGCATTGCCGTTGAAGAACAGGTAGTAGCGCGGGTCGCGCCGGGTCAGCGCGGCCTGCAGGTAGGCCTTGCCGACGATCAGCGGCATCCTGTTCAGCCCGCCGCCGCCGCGATGTCCGGTGCCGGTGAGCACCAGCCGACGCACCAGGTCCGGGTTGTTCAGGGTGACCTCCTGGGCGACCCCGCCGCCCAGGGAGAAGCCGAGCAGGTCGACGTGATCGTGGCCGAGCGCGCGGATGAACGAGGTGGCGTCGGCGGCCATCTCCGCGATGGTGTGCGGGACCTTGCCGCCGGTGGCCCCGATACCGCGGTTGTCGAAGGCGATCACGTGCCGGTGCGCGGCCACGCCGTCGATCAGACGGGGGTCCCAGTCGTCGAGCACCGCGGTGAAGTGGTGCAGCAACACCAGCGGTGTGCCGCCCCGGGGTCCGAGCTCGCGGTAGTGGAACGTGAGGCCGCCGACGTCGAGCGTCTTGGTCGGGGTGTGCTTCCAGCTGGTTTCCTGGGCGTTGGTCATGAGGTCGCTCCTGAGGTGGTTTCGGTGCTGAGCCGGCCGCGGTCGGCCGGGGGCAGGTGGGGGAAGGCCGGAGCGTCGATGCCGAGGCTTCCGGTGCTGGCCAGCGGGCGGACCCGCAGGAACACGCCGGCGCGGTGGGTGTCGGTGGTGAGCGCGTGTTTCATCGCGTGGGCGTGGCCGCCGGGGGCGTAGGCGTAGTCCTGGGCCGAGGCGACGGTCTTCCAGAGGCTGATCGAGGTGTGCTCGAAGGGCAGTTTGGAGGAGATGTCGGCGCTGCCGCGGTGGCCGGGGTGGTGGGCGGCGCGGCTGGCGGCGTGCATGTTGTTGCGCAGGAACCCGGCCAGGTGGTGGGGCCGCAGCACGCCGTGCACGACCACGGCGAGCGGTTCGTCGGTCGCCAGCGGTTCCGCGCCGTCGGCCGAGGGTGACCAGCCGTGCCAGGTGTCACCGTCGTGCTGGCGGCGCACCCGGGCCACCTCCCCGTCCATGCTGAACCGGCCCCGGCCGTCGAGGGCCGCGCGAAGCGGTCCGCGCCAGGCCGCCGCCGCTGCCTCGGGTGAGTCCCAGGCCGCGACCAGGGCACACCCGCCAGGGATCACCTTCGGCACGATCGAGTACGTGCCGTTGTTGGCGTGGTTCACCGTGGCCGCCCGAAGGCCGTCGAGCCCCCCGGCCAGGGCGGCCCGCACACCCCGTCGCCAGGCCGGGATGCCCCTGGCAGGGGGCCACACGACGTCGATGGTCAGGAAATCGCCGGTCCGCGCCTGGATCACCGGGCTCACCTGCCGCGCTTGGGGCGGAAGGTGGCCCGGCCGTTGCGGCGCAGCAGCGCCACCGTGGTGGCCAGCCGTCCGCGCTTCAGGTCGGGCTCCAGTCCGGCGCCGATGCGGTGCAGCTGGTCGGCGTGCCAGCCGAGGTCGAGCAGCCCGTCCAGGGCCTTGAGGTCGGTGACCTTGCCCAGCACGCCCCGCATGCCGGCGCGCACCTGGTGGGCGGTGAGGGTGTCGGCCCGCCCGGACAGGATCGCGGCCGCGGCGTCCGTGGTGGTGGCGGTGGGCCGGGCGATCCCGACCACGTCACACTCCCCCGACTCGACCGCGGCCGCCATCCCGGCCCGGGTGCGGAACCCGCCGGTGACCGCCAGCGGGACGTCGCCGGCCAGGTCGCGCACGGTGCGGGCGTACTCCAGGAAGTAGGCCTCGCGGGCCCGGGTACTGGCGGCAGCCGAGCCGGTCATCGCGGGGGACTCGTAGCTGCCGCCGCTGATCTCGATCAGGTCCAGGCCCTCCCCGGCCAGCGCGGACACCACGGCGCGGGACTCCTCCTCGGTGAACCCGCCGCGCTGGAAGTCGGCCGAGTTGAGCTTGATCCCGACCGCGAACCCGGGCGAGACCCGGGAGCGGATGCGGCGCACGACCTCGAGCACGAAGCGCATCCGCCGCTGCGGGTCGCCACCCCAGTCGTCGGTCCGCTGGTTGGCCAGCGGGGACAGGAACTGCGCGACCAGGTAGCCGTGCGCGCCGTGCACCTGCACTCCGTCGAACCCGGCGGTCTCGCAGACCGCGGCGGCGGTGGCGAACCGGTCGATGATGTCCTCGATCTCGGCCGGAGTGAGCTCGCGCGGGGTGGTCGCGCCGGGCAGGTTCAACGGGATCGGGCTCGGCGCGACCGGGGTGTGCCCGAGTGCGAGCGGGTTGGACTGGCGGCCCGGGTGGTTGAGCTGCACCCAGATCGGGGCGCCGCCGTCGTGCGCGGACTTGGCCCAGCGGGTCAGCGCGTCGAGGTCACGCTCGTCCTCGACCACCACGTTGCCCGGTTCGCCGAGCTGGGTGCGGTCGACCATGACGTTGCCGGTCACCAGTAGCCCGTAACCGCCCTGGCCCCAGGTGGCGTAGAGGCGGTCCAGTCGCCCGTCCGGGGCGTTGGCCTTGGTCGCCAGGGCCTCGCTCATCGCGGACTTCATGATCCGGTTGGGCAGCACCTGGCCGCAGGGCAGGGTCAGCGGGTCGTGCAGGCCGGACGGCCCGGGTGTGGTGTTCACGTGCGCTCCTGGTTCTGATTCGGTGCCGGCACTCGGCCGGCGAGCTTGTTGACCTTGCGGATCTGCCGGTCGAACAGCCGCGACGGCGCGAGCCGCCGCAGCACGCTGACCTGCGCCGCCAATGAGCCGGCGGGGTAGCGCGTCCTCGGCTTCGGATCGGTGGCGGCCTTGACGATCACCCGGGCGACGACGGCCGGGTCGTCGCCGCCTCTGATGCCGGCGGTCAGGACCTCGTCGGCGACGCGGCGCTGGTCGGCGTAGGCCGGCAGCGGGTTGTCGGGCTCGGTGATGCCCGCATCGAAGCCTGTCCTGGTGTAGCCGGGCTCGACCAGAACCACCCGGACACCGTGTGCGCGCACCTCGTGGTCCAGCGACTCGGAGTACCCCTCCATCGCATGCTTCGAGGCGGAGTACACCGCCCCGTACGGCGCGGGGACCAGGCCGAGCACCGAGGAGACGTTGATGATCCGCCCGCCGCCCCGGGCGCGCATGTGCGGCAGGACGGCCGTGGTCATGCGCAGCACGCCGAAGACGTTGACGTCGAACACGTCCCGGTCCTGAGCCGGCGACCGTTCCTCCGCGGCGCCGGCGGAGCCGATGCCGGCGTTGTTGACCAGCACGTCGATCCGGCCGAACCGCTCGATCACCCAGTCCACCGCACGTGCCACCGACTCGTCGTCGGCCACGTCCAGGTCCACGAACACCACCCCGTCCAGAGGGGCGACTCCGGCGGCGCGACGGCTGGTGCCGACCACGTCGTATCCCGCGTCCGTCAGCGCACGAGCGGCCGCCCGGCCGATCCCGGTGGACGCCCCCGTCACCAGCGCCACCGGCTTATCGATCGCCATGTCCATCCACCCCTCGTTGCAATTACGATCGTAATATTATTACCATAAGACCAACAGCGCCGGGATGGCAAGCGGCAGGCGCAGAAGTGAGCGGAGGCACGGGTGGTGCGGTACGGCGCGGAGCACAAGCAGGCCACCAGGCGGCGGATCCTCGAGGTGGCGGGCCGCCGGTTCAAGCGCGACGGTATCGACGGCTCGGGCATCGCCGCGGTGATGAAGGACGCCGGGCTGACCAACGGCGCCTTCTATGCCCACTTCGCGTCCAAGGACGACCTGGTCGCCGGGGTGGTCGCCGAGCAGCTACGCGAGCAGGCCGCCCAGTTCCGGGACCGGCCGCCCGGCCACGCCGGAGTCGAGCAGATCGTGCGCGAGTACCTCTCCCCCGAACACCGCGACCACCCCGGCGAGGGATGCCCGTCGGCCGCGCTGCTCGACGAGATCGGACGCTCGGGCGACCCGGTCAAACAGGCCTACACCGACGGCCTGATGACCATCGTCGACGACATCGCCGCCCGGCTCGCCCCGCACGACCCGCCTTCCGCCCGGGCGCGGACCCTCACCGCGATCGCCCTGCTCATCGGGACATTGCAGCTCTCCCGCGCGGTGGCCGACCGTCAGCTCGCCGACGACATGCTCGAACAGGGAATTCACGACGTCCTGGCCACGCTGGGCATCGACCGGCCGGCCTCGTTCGAGAAGCCGGGCGGCAGCTCCTGACGGCACTCCGGCCACGAGCAGAGTGCCTCCATCCTGAACCTCGCCGTGGCGACCGGCAACGCCGAGGTCACGGGGTCGGGGGCTCACCTTTGATGGTCTCGGACTCGTTGAGCAGGACCAGCAGCTCGCGGAGCTGGTTGTAGGACGACGGGCCGAGTTCCGCTTCGAGCTCCCGCTCGATGGTCCCCACCGTGCGACGGACGACGACACGAAGCGCTTCGCCGCGTGTCGTGAGGTGCACCCTCTTCGACCGCTGGTCGTCCGGATCGTCCCGGCGCTCCACGTAGCCGAGCCGCTCGAGCTGCCCGAGCAGGTAGTTCATCGCCTGCTTCGTCATGCCCACCTCGGCGGCGAGCTCCGACGGCCGCCGGCCGTTGGGGCCGGGGTAGCGCAGAACCGCCAGGTGGGCAGGCACCAGATCCGTGAACCCGGCCTCGGCGGCTTCACGCAGGATGCGCAGGTGCACGACCTCCATCGGCCGGCGCACGAGCGCACCGATCAGCGGCGGCGGGTCGTCGGCAGGCATCGAGACGATGATAAAGCGACTTTACTGGAAGCGAGTCAAGTAGTACAGTCGCTTTACTATCCCGGAAAGGGGCCGCACCATGGCGACCAAGGAACTGATCACGACCCCAGGCCTCGACGTGCAGTTCCTCGTCGACGAGAAGGACTCCGGCGGCAGCACGACCGCCTTCCTCGCGCGAGTCGGCCCCGGTGCACCGACCCCACCCCCACACCACCACGCCGACTGGGACGAGACCGTCTACTGCACCCAGGGGACCATTACCTACACCGTCGACGGCGACAAGCACGAGCTCGAGCAAGGCCAGGCGCTGTGTGTGCGCCGCGGTCAGACCCACAAGTTCGACAACCACACCACCGCCGATGCGTGGATGCTGGTGGTGTCCACCCCCGGGCTCTTCCGCGAGGAGTACTTCCTGAGCATCGCCGAGATCCTCAGCGCGGCCTCCGGCGGTCCGCCCGACATGGCGGCCCTGCTCGCGGTACAGGCCGACCACGGCGTCACCATCGCCCCGGGCTGAGTACCGCCCGCAGGATCCCTGCATGCGGTCCACGCCGTGCGCTTCGGGTAAGGGCACCTGTCTTCCGTGTCGCGCGGCCGACCGACGACCGGCCGCCGGTTGATCGAAGCCGAGCTCACCGACGCGATCGGCGCCGCCCCGCGCGGGATCGAGGGAGCGTAGTGACTACGCATGACCAGGCCGGTGCGGCTTTGGATACTGCGCAGGTGATCAGCGAAGTCGAGCGACCGAAGGTGATCGACGACCTCGGCACCTATGTCGGAACCGGGCGGTCGGGCGACCCGAGGGTCGTGCTGAGCGATAGCAGGGACGCGGAGAGCCTCGGTATGCGCCGGATCTGGTGTTCCGAGCGCTATGACCTGAAGGAATCCGGGGCGCTCATGAGCGCGATCCTGGCGTGCACGTCTTCGATCGAGGTCGGGACGGGGATCCTGGCCGCAGGATCCCGGCACCCGCTCATGACGGCCGCGATGGGGGCGACGCTGCAGGCGCTGTACTCCAGCAGGTTCAACCTGGGGCTGGGCCGAAGCCAGGAGGAGTTCCTGATCGGCCAGAGCATCCACGAGATCGGCTACACCGGCTTCGGGGACTACCTGACGATCCTCAGACGCCTATGGGCCGGTGAGACGGTCACCTATGACGGTCCGGCCGGCAAGTACGACTCCCTCAAGATCGTCGATCTGTATCCCGGGGACCCGCCGATCGAGTGGGACCCGCCGAAGCTCTGGGTGGCCTCCCTCGGTGGTCCGCAAGGATGCCGGGCCGCGGCCCGGTACGGCGACGGCGTGCTTCTGCAGCCCTGCATGACGCCGGAGGCCACGGCGAAGGCGGTCAGCTACGTGAAGGCGGAACGCGCGCGCCTCGGCCTGCCGGACATCCCGATCGTCCAGCCCTTCCTGAGTGCTCCGGAACTCGACGCCGACCGGACGATGGAGATCATCAAGGCCCGGATGGTCGGGTACATCCAGCTGGAGGTCTTCCGCAACAGCTACGCCCGGGGCAACGGCTGGGACCTGGGCACGATGCTGGAGATCGCCGGGCATCCGATGTTCCAGCACATGGAGCGGGCCAACGTCGACCAGAGTTTCCGGAACTCGCAGCTGCTCGAGCCCGCGCAGATGGTGCCGGACCGGTGGGTCGAGGAGTCCTGCACCGTGGGCTCCCTGTCGGAGTGCGTCGAGCTGATGCAGAACTTCAAGGACGCCGGTGCCGACGAACTCGCCTTCTACGCGAGCACACCCGCGGAGAACGCGAAGCTGATCGAGGCGTGGCGGGAACACCGGTCGTCATGAGCAGCCGTGAGCCGGCGCCGCGGCTGGCCGACTGGGATTCCAGCGACATCGTGGCCACCCCTTGGGTACCCGGCCGCGGAGATCGGCTACTCGACAACCGGGCGCGGCCGGCGTCCATGTGGACGACGACGAACATCGCCGAGCTCATGCCCGGAGTGCCGACCCCGCTGGGCTGGAGCGTGTTCGCGCCCGCCGCGGAGCTCGCCATGCGCCGTGCGTTCCACGCCCTGGGTGCGCTCAACTCGGACGAGGTGTCGTATCCGGCGGACGAAGAAGACCTGGTCATCAGCATCTTCCACGGCCATCCGTCGATGAGCATCGACTTTCTCTGCGAGGTGGGCGATCGGATGCCCGGCGGGAGCGGGCTGGCCATCGCCCAGCAGTTCTTCTCCTCGACGCCGGAAGGCTTCGAGAGCAAGCCGACGCGGCGGTACTACCCGAGAGTCGCGGTGCGCCTTCCGCTGGCCGCGATCGGTGGGGTGACGAAGGCGAAAACCTCCCGGGCCTCGGCGGAGAGTTGGTGGCGGAAGCAGCTCGTCGCACTACCGCAGGCCGACCTGCCGCTCGCCTCGCAAATCTTCCGCGAAGCGTGCGCGCACTATGAACACGTCGTCTCCCGGCATGTTCTCACTCTGTTCGCCCTGGTTCAGCCGGTATACGAACAGCTCTCGAATCTGATCGTCGATGCGCCCCATGTCTCCTCGGCTCTTCAAGCCGGTTACGGCGGACACGAGGAATCGGCGATGCTGAACGACCTCTGGGCCTGCGCCAAGGGCCGGGTGACGATCAACCAACTCCTCGAGAGACACGGCTACCACGGTCCCCGCGGCGGTGAACTGTCTGCTGTCGTGTGGCGTGAGGACCCGGCGCCCCTACAAGCGATCCTCGACCACTACCGGCCACTGGACGACGACAAGGATCCGTTGCGCACAGAACGAACGCGTGTCCAGGACCGCCAGGCCGCCGAGATCGAGCTTCTGCAGACCTTGCCATTCCACAAGCGGGCCCGCGCGCGAGTCGTGCTCCGGCTCGCAGGCCGGTACATGCCGTTGCGCTCGATCGGCAAAGTCGCCTATCTGCAATGCTTCGACGTCGCTCGGGCGTCAGCCCGCAGGATCGGACAGCATCTCCAGTCCGCAGGTCTGATCGGCCAGGCGGAGGACGTCTTCTACCTGACGGCCGAGGAGCTGCTACGTCGGCCGCTCGGGGATGTCGGCGCTCTGATCGACGAACGCCGGAAGGATGAGTCGGACTACCGCGCGATCGTGTTGCCCACGCAGTGGTTGGGTCACCCGGAAGCTCTTCGGATCCAGGAAACCTCGGGCCTGACCCAGATCAGCGGACAGGGAGTCAGCGCTGGGACAGTCACCGGGCGAGTTCGCGTTGTCACCGAGCCGGGTGAGACCGAGATGGAACCAGGAGAGATCCTCGTCGGCCACGTGACCGACCCGAGCTGGTCCAGCATCATGTTCCTGTCCTCCGCCCTGGTCGCCGACATCGGCGGCCAACTCAGTCACACCGCCGTCGTAGCTCGTGAGCTCGGAATCCCATGTGTCGTCGACACCAAGATCGCAACGAAGGCGCTGAACACCGGTGATCTCTGTCGGGTCGACGGATCAACCGGAACGATCGAGATCCTGGAGCGCGCAGGTGAAGCCCCGCCTGCCGCAACGATCTGAACCGAACGGAACCAGACCCGAACTGAGCCCCGGAGGGGTGTGCATCGGATCAATCGCCGGCCAGTGCCGCAAGGGGATCAGGCTGATGCTTGTCAGGGCGCAAGCGGTGTCCAGTTCACGGTGTGCTGCCCGGCGAGCAGGCGGCCGGTGTCGAAGTGGGTGGTGACGGTTCCGTCCTGGGCTGCTTGAGCGGTGCCCAGGTCGACGTGGTCGGGTTCGAGGGTGACTTTCACCCGGGTTCCGGGTGCGAAGTTGTGCCCGACGGCGGTCTGTTGCTGGCCGAGGTCGATCACCTGGTCGGTGACCGTTCCGTAGGTCGCCGCGCTGGTGGCCGCGTTGGGGCAGGGCGCGGCCGCGGGTTCGTCTCCGCCGCCGTGGGCCGCTGCGCCGCTCACCGTCGGCTGTGGTGGCGGCGAGGCACCCGCATTCCCCGTCTGGGCGTGTCCCGCCGAAGCGGCGTCGCCGTTGGTCGGACATGGGCCGGCCGGGCCCACGGCCGGTGTCGGCGTCGTCACGTGCAAGCTCACCGGGGCAGATGTGGCGGGGGCGGGGGCGGCCTCGTGCTCGCCCGTCACCTCAGCGCGGAACCGGCTTCCGTCGATGTCCATCTCGGCGGTCACGTGCAACTCGGGGCCGGTGGCGCCACCCACGTCGGACCAGGAGCCACCGTGGCCGCGCGCGGTCTGCCAGCGAATGATGACAGGCATGCCCGCCTGAGGGGAGGGGCTCACCTTCGCGGTGAACACCGCCTTGTCGCCCGCCTGCACGGTCTGGTCTCCCGGCTCGACGGTGACCTGCCGGCGGATCGCGGCGGGTGCGGTCTGATTCGGGGCAGCGACCGGTGGCACCGCCGCGCCGGTCGGAGCGGGCGGAACGGACGGCGGCGCTGAGGCGGCGGACTGGGTCCCGGTTGCCGGGTGAGTCGTGTCCGCCCCGGCGGGAGTCGGGGGCGGGGCTGTCGAGCTCGGTTTCTTGGCCGTCGCTCTGCCATCGGCGTTCTTGCCCGGCCCGCCGTTGGCCGACGATTTCGCGCCGCTGTTGTCGGGGGCGGACTTCCCGCCCGCGCTGCCGTCCGAGCCCGTTCCGCCCCCACCCGAGGAGGAGTCTGATCCCGAGACGGAGGCCGCCGATTCGGACACGTACGGCATCGACGATCCGACCGAGCGCACGGCTGCATGCGCGGCCGCAGGCGCCACCGCTGGGAGGATCCCGGCAGCGGCCACCGCGACCACCAGCAGCGCGGCGGAACCGATGACGGACCCGCGCGCTGACGAGCGACGTGCCGCGCGGCTGATCGGTGTGGTCATGAGTCGCTGGGCCGGCGAGCCCGGCGGCGGGCGATGAGCACACCCGCCCCAATCGCGGCGGCCACGAGCAGGACCAACAGGCCGATCATCAGCGGCGAGCTGAGGCTGTCCCGCAGGCTGACCGGATCACTGGCGCCGGGCCCGGACGGGAACAGGATACGGCCCTGGGCGGTCTTCTCCGTCAGACCGCTGCGCAACGTGAGCGACACCTGCCACGGCCCATCGGGCAACCGGCGGTCCAGCGGGATCATCACCGACACTGTCTGGCCTGGCGCCAGGGTGCTACCGACCTGAGCCGGGAACGGACCCGCGCTCAGCGCTCCCGGCCCATCGGACAGGGACACCGCGCCGGAGATGTCGAGAGCGCGGCCTCCGTCGTTGTGCACCTGTGCGCTGACCCCCGGAGACCCGTCCGGGCCGCGCACGGCCGTGAGGGAGTCGAGGAGGAAGCTCGTGGGTGCCGGGTTGTCCCCGCCCACGTCGACGTACATTCTCAGCCCTACACGGTTGACCAGGGAGACACCGGGGCCGCCGCCGCCGATCTCCGCCCAGATCGCCGCGTACTGCTCGCCGGGTGCGGCGTCCGCCGGCACGGTGACCGTCACCATGTCCGGCACCCGCGCTCCGGGAGCGAGCTCGAGGGTGGCCTGGTCGAGCTTGGTCCAGGACGAGAGACCGTTCTGGGTTCGGCCGTCCGCCCCCGTGAACGATCCGGCGTTGATGCCGGCCGCCGCCGCGTACAGGGCGACGTGCATCGGGGTCTGGCTGGTGTTGGAGACCTCCACCCGCCGCTGGATCACCGCTCCAGGTTTGAGGTGATCGACGATGTAGACCCTGGCGCGGGGATCCGAGGCGGCCTCGGCGGGCGCGTCCATCAGCCGGAGGCCGACGCTACCGCCACCAGGGGCCGGCGCCGCATCCGATGCAGCCACGTTCGACACAGCGTTCGACACAGACTGAATCTGAGTGGCGGGGACGGAGGTGGAGGCGGCCGCTGTGCCGGTGGTCGCGGTGAGAGCCGCAACCACCAGCAGCGGTGCCAGCAGAAAGCTACGCACGATGATCTCTCGCTGTTCTGTGATGTGATCTAGAAATCGAGACCTGTCAGAGGACCGAGTGGGTGATCGTGGCGGTGTACGTGCCCACGACGGTTCCGGCCGGGAGCGCAACCGTGATCGTCGGGTTCCACTTCCCGGAGTTCACGCCGATCGCGCTCACCCCTGCTGCAACCGGCTTCGCGCTGGTCAGGTCGGTAGCCGTCAGCGGGGCGACCACCACGATGCCGGTCGTGGTCGCCGTGCCGCCCACGTAGGTGATCTCCGAGGCCGGCACCGCGGTGGTGGTGCCGGCGAACGCGGTGGACAGGGCGGTGGTCGACCAGCCGGCGATGGTGCCCCTGGCGTCGCTCACCGTGACGTCGCCGAGCGACCCGGTGGCGGTGAGCGCGGTGATACCCGCAGCCTGGGTACCGAGGTTGGCCGCACCCGGCACGGTGATCGAGAGCGCTCCACCGGTGATCGTGAAGGTGGTGCCGGTACCACCGCTGGTGGCCGCGTACGCGGGCTGCACTGATAGCAGCGCGAGCGCGGCAGCGGCGATGATCGGTGTTACCACTCGCATGAGTTGGTGCATGGGAAAGCTCCTCTGAAGCTAGGAATCGCCGAGAAATTCAAGAAAGTGCACAGCGCGCGTCCGACGGACGGTCAGTGAGGCGGCGGATCACGGCGGATCACCGAGCGGGCTACGCTTCACGGTATTACGTATTCGACGGTATCAGAATTCGCCGACGATAAATGCTGGCATTAGGGTGGCGATCACGTCGCGGCTGAACTAAGTTGCGGGTCCATAAACGGTTAGTTCATTTGCTCACACATGGTTAACTCCGGGACCTCGGTCTCGGACAGGGCTGTCGGAGTCGAGGTAAAGCACCCAGGTCAGGGTCGTGGCGTCCAGCCCGGCCACTGAGTCGATCAGAGGTAACCAGGACACGGGCGGTCGGAGGCACGCTCAGATCGGCGTAGGACCAGCCGCGCTTGTACATGTGGCGCGAATGAGCTCATGCAGCGGCAACACGGGGTCATCGTGTGTCACTACATTATTTTCGGACACGGGCACTCATTAGTTCGACTGGGAGCCGTCCACTGCTACTAAAACTCTCAACGGGGAACAGCTGGTGGCCGTTACACTCGGGGCACCATAGCGCGGCACCCGGCGGCCGCAGCGTGAGCAATGAGCCGCTCCACTCATCACAGTGTCGCCTCCGTATTCGGTCCCTTCGGCCGAGTTCGTTTCTGGATCGTGCCAATCACCGTATCCGCCATAGGAATCGGTGGACCCGCCAAAACATCGGCCGAACCGTCAAAGGGCCCGAGCACTGCCCCCTGGTCGGTCGCTCGTCGTCCGGCCCCCCCGGGTGAGCTTCTCTGCCTAGTGCCCCAGCCGTAGTTAGTGCCTCGGGTGGTGCGCCATCGGCCCCGCCGGCGGGTCCACGTGGGTGCGCCAAGCCGACGAGCAGCCAGCGCGCCCCTGATCTGCCCGACACTAGCTGCCACCAAGGCTAACCACCATCATTTGACGCCATGAATTTTGTCGCTTGACCCTACACTCGCATTCAGCATCTTCAGATCCCGTGCCGGCACCTCCTGACGCGCCCCCAAGACCCCGTGCACCCGAACCCTCGAACAGACTGGCCGCAGGTGATGCTCGCCGGCGTCGGCGTGTGGCTCGCAATGTCCATCGTCTGGTCTCACGGGCGGGGAGGTTCGACTGGGCTGCTCCGCCGCTGGTCATCCCGGTCCGCGCGCAATCAGGGAGTTGCGTCCGCCTGGTCGATTCTGCGGATCGCGTCCGACTGGGGATGCGCTCCGCGCCGGCACGTACCGTCCATCGATCCGTGCGCTGCCCTGGTGGCGACAGATGTTCGTCCCGGCTCGCGCGGTGGCTACCCCGCTGGTGCGGGTGGGCTGGTTCTTCGAGGTCTGGTCGCCGTGCGAAGGACGTGACGCTGCGGGTCGGCGGTCCGCGTACCGGCAAGTCCGGCGAACTGGCGTCGCGCAGCCTTGACGCACCGGGCGCGGTGCTGGCGACGTCTACCCGCACCGATCTCGGCGATCTGACCGCAGATGTCCGTGCGAAGCGCGGTCCCCTGTGCGGCGGAGAGCGTCAGCAGGTGGGGCTTGGTAGCTAGGGGCGGGGTCGAACCGCCGGCCTGCCGCTTTTCAGGTCGTCGGTCGACCGTTCACATAGGCGCTGTATCGCTCCTGTGCTGGTCAGCGAGGCGGACGCGACCGCCGCGACAATCTGAACGGATTGGTGCTGAGACCCCGATCGAGACCCTTGGCACGGGCGAGCTCAGTTCCGTTTCCCGAGTTCGGCTGGGTTCCTGGTCTGTCCGGGCATCGTCGCCGACAGGCCTACATTGTGCTGCGGCAACCTCGTCAGCGCTCCACTCGATTGTGCTGAGTCCGAACGATCGGCCGCCGCGGCTCCCACGACGCCGGCCCTGCGCTTGCGGGCTCGGGCAAGCGTGACGGTGCGGACGCCGGCCGCGCCGGCAGACACCGCGTCAGTCTGAGGACGGCAGCGGCTTGGCCGCCTTGATCACCATGGGCGTTCCGTTCACGCCGAGTGCACCTCCCCCAGCCTTGGTGACGAGAACTTCAAGTCCGTCCACATCGGGTGCGAAGTACCGCTTCCCCATCTGCACCGACTCACCGTCCTCAACCGCGCTCAGACCGGTGGTCGATCCGGCGCTGCGGGCGACCATCGGGTGACCGCCGCACGTGATCGTGGCCTCCCCCTCCGGCGCGCGCACGACGATGACCTCGGTGCCGTCCACCTGGCTCTTCAAACGGGCCCCGGGCTTGATGTCCACCGCTTCTCCTCCGAGTTGGCTGACGCTCTACCGGCTCGCGTGTGCTGAGCCTTCTGCGCTGAGGTCGAAAACGGCCTTGGTCTCGAGGTACTCCTCGATCCCGGTGATACCGCCCTCCCGACCGAGGCCGGAACGCTTGAAGCCCCCGTACGGAATCATCGGATCGAGGCCGAAGCCGTTCAGCGTCACGGTTCCCACCCGCAGCCGCCGCAGGACGTCGAAGCCACGATCGTGATCGGTCGTGAACACCGATCCGGCCAGGCCGAGGGTCGTGTCGTTGGCGATCCGGACGGCCTCCGCGTCGTCGCTGTACGGGATGACGCTGATCACCGGGCCGAAGATCTCTTCCTGGGCGACTCGCATGGCGTTGTCCACACCGACGAGCACGGTCGGTTCGACGAACCAACCGCGCTCCGACGGCGGTCGGCCGCCCCCACACGCGAGAGTCGCCCCCGCCTCCAAGCCTTTGCCGATGTACCCCTCGACCCGCTCCCTGTGCTGCGCAGTGATCATCGGACCCAAGAAGGTCTTGTCGTCGAACGGGTCACCCACCTGCAGCGCGCGCACACCGGCGCAGAGCGCGTCGACGATCTCGTCGTGCCGCCCACGGGGCACCAGCACTCGGGTGAGAGCGGCGCAGGCCTCGCCGTTGTTGATCAGGGCGGCGGGGATCAGCGCGGCGATGGTCGCCTCGAGATCAGCGTCGTCCAGGACGATCCCGGCGGACTTCCCGCCGAGCTCCAGGACAAGACGCGACATCCGACTCGCGGCAGTCGCCATGATGTCGCTGCCGCTCGCGGTGCTTCCGGTGAAGGACACCAGGTCGATCCGGTCGTCCGCGACGAGCTGACGTCCGCCGACACGGCCTGCGGCGACGACGTTGACCACACCGGCGGGAAGGTCCGATTCAGCGAGACATTCCGCGAGGATGTGACCGTTGAGCGGCGCCTCCTCCGGGAGCTTCAGGACGACCGAGCAGCCCGCCAGGAGGGCCGGCGCGGTCTTCAGCAGGGCCAGGTAGAGCGGGGCGTTCCACGGGGAGATGGCCGCGACGACTCCCACCGGCTCCTTCGTGACCGTGCTTGGCAACGCCATCCCGGTCACCTGGCGAGATGCGACGGCCGCCGGCGCGAGTTCGGCGAAAGCCTCGACCATGGCGATCGCTCCCGGCACCTGCGCGCCGCCGGCGAACGACCGGGTGATGCCGACCTCCGAGGTGACGGTGTCGGCCAGCTCGTCCAGACGACCCCAGAGCCTCGCGGCCACCGCGCGTACCGCCTCCGCCCGCTCCTCCACCGGCATCCAGCGCCAAGGTCCCCGGTGGAAGGCCTCATGCGCCGCCGTGACCGCCTGATCGATGTCAGCCGGAGCAGCGTGCGGCACTCGCCCGACCGGCTCCTCGGTCGCCGGCGAGGTGACCACGATCTCCTCGCCCGACTCGGGGGCGATCCACTCTCCGCCGATGAAGACGCGATCCCACTCGAGCATGGTCAACCTCATTCCTATGCATGGATCGAAGGGATCCTAGCATTCGATGGAACTAAGAAGTAATGTGCTCGCCATGAGCGAAGCGCACAGCCTCCACCGCCGTTCAGCGGCTGTCGACGGCCTGGAACTGGCCTACCTCGAGTGCGGAACCGGCCCGCTGGCGATCTGCGTCCACGGCTTCCCGGACACCGCCATGACCTGGCGGTACACGTTGCCCGCACTCGCCGCGGCCGGATTCCGCGCGGTAGCTCCGTGGCTGCGGGGGTACGCGCCGAGCCAGGTCTCACCGGACGGCTGCCACCAGATCGGCGCCTCGGTGGCCGACGTGGTCCGCCTGCACGAGGTGCTCGGCGGGGACTCCGACGCCGTGGTGATCGGGCACGACTGGGGCGCCCGGATAGCGGGAGCAGCGGCTGTGGCCGAGCCGGACCGCTGGTCCCGCGTGGTCACCATGGCCTGCCCACCGTTCGCGGTGATCTCCGCCGCGATGATGGAGTACGAGGGGCTCAAGCGGATCTGGTACCCGTTCTTCATCGCGCACCCGATGGCGGACGCCGTCCTCTCGATGAACGACATGGCGTTCCTCGACGGGCTGTGGGCGGACTGGTCGCCGGACTACGACGCAACCGAGGACCTGAAGAGCGTCAAGGAATCCCTGCGAGCACCGGAGAACCTGGCCGCCGCGCTCGAGTACTACCGGGCCACCTTCGTGCCGGAGGGGCGTACCCGGCCGGAGTACGACCGCTACGAAGCCGCGGTGATGGAAGTGGCGCGGCATCCACACCTGTATCTGCACGGGCGCACGGACGGCTGCGTCGACGCCCGGATGGTCGACCAGATCGGACCGCTGCTGCCGGCCGGGTCCCGCACCGACGTGCTCGAGGACGTCGGACACTTCCTGCACCTGGAGGCGCCGGACGCGGTCAACCGGCGGATCACCGAGTTCCTGGCGGTGGGCTGAGCATGGGACGGGTGGAAGGCAAAGTCGCGCTGATCACCGGCGCGGCACGGGGTCAGGGCCGATCCCACGCGGTGCGGCTGGCCGAGGAGGGCGCCGACATCGTGGCCATTGACGCCTGCCGGCCGGTTCCCTACGTCACCTATCCGATGCCCGGCCCGGACGACCTGCGGGAGACCGCCAGGCTGGTCGAGCAGCTGGACCGGCGCTGCCTGGTCCACCAGGTCGACGTGCGGGACACCGCAGGCCTGAACGCCGCGGTGGAGGACACCCTCTCCACCTTCGGGCGGCTGGACATCGCCTGCGTCAATGCCGGGGCCTCGGCCTTCAACACGCTGGTCGAGATGTCGGACGAGTGGGACGAGATCATCTCGATCAACCTGACCGGGGCCTGGAAGACGCTGCGGGCGGCGGCCAACGGCATGATCCGGGCAGGCAACGGCGGATCGATCATCCTGACCAGCTCCACCGGCGGAACCAAGGGAGTCCCGAACACCGGACACTACAACGCCGCGAAACACGGCCTCGTAGGCCTGATGCGCACCGCCGCCAACGAACTCGCGCTGCAGAACATCCGGGTGAACACCATCCACCCGACCAGCGTGGGCACGCCGCTGCTGCTCAACGACACCATCTTCAAGCTGTTCCGTCCGGACCTCGAATCACCCGGCCCGGAGGACTTCGCCCCGATCATCTCCGGGATGAACCTGCTCCCGGTGCCCTGGCTGGAGCCGCGTGACGTCAGCAACACCGTCCTCTGGCTGGCCTCCGACGAGGCCAAGTATGTGACGGCGGAGACGATCCACGTGGACGCCGGCTTCACCCAGAAGGTGTGATGAAGCGGATCCGGGTCGCGGACTTCTCCACGCACTACTCCGGCCCGCTGGCTGCCCGACTGCTCATGGAGCTCGGCGCGGACGTGATCAAGGTGGAGCAGCCCGGACACGGCGACGGCAACCGCGCGGTACCGCCGTTCGTGCACGGCGAGTCCCTGTCGGCGGCGTACCTGGCGGCCGGGGTGCGCAGTGTCGCCGTGGACCGCCGGTCGGCGTTGTTCAGCGAGGTGGTGCGGGCGGCGGCTCAGTGGGCGGACGTCTTCGTGGTCGGCGAGCGGGCGACCGTCCTGCGGGATCGCGGCGTCGACTTCGCCACCGTGGCCGGGGCGAACGACCGGATCGTCTACTGCATGCTCCCCCCGTACGGCAACCACGGCCCGTGGGCGCAGTGGCCGGCCCACGGGCAGAGTGTGGAGGCCGCCGCCGGCAACCTCTGGGTCGACCCGACCGGCGCCGACGAGGGTGCCGGCCGGACGTCCTCTCGCTGGCGGACCGTGGGCACGACGGCCGCCGGCACGCTCGCCGCGCTCGGCATCATGTACGCGCTCTACCAACGGGACTCGGTGGACCAGCCGCTGTGCGTGGAGGTCTCGTTGTGGGGCTCGGCGCTGTGGTGGTCCTGGCGGGACGTGTTGCACGAGGCGAACCTGGGCAGCCCCTGGCCGGGTTTCGGGAAGGCCGGGCCGCGCTACGGCATCTACCCGACCGCCGACGGTAGGCGGCTGATGATCGCACCCATCGAGCGGAAGTTCTGGGAACTCTTCTGCGACCTCATCGGGATGCCCCCCGAGGCCCGCGGCCGGGGTAGCTGGGCGGAGACCAACACCGACCAGGGCCACGATCACCCACAGGAGTGGGTCGAGATCGGCGACCGCCTCGCCTCACGGCCGCTGGCCGACTGGCTGACGGTGCTCGCCGGCAGTGGAGTGCCCGTGGCGCCGGTGTACGAGCGGGCCGAGGTGCTGCGCGGCGAACACGCGAACGCCCAGGGCGTGCTGCGCCGGGTACGGGCCCGTGACTCTGCCGAGAGCTCGATCGAGGTGCCCCGATCACCGCTGCGGATCGGCGTCGGACGCCCCCCTGAACCGCCGGGAGATGTCCCGGTGGCGGACGGCGCCCCGGCGGTGGGGGCACACACCGACGAGGTGTTGGCCGAGCTGGGGATCAGCTGATGGGCCGGATCGAGACCTCGCTGCAGAGCGGAGTGGCTCTGATCCAGCTGGACAATCCACCGGTCAACGCGATCACCGCGGAGATGGTCGGCCGGCTGGACCGAACCTTCGCCGAGCTGGCCGACGACCGGGCGGTGCGCGCGGTGGTGCTCACCGGGCAGGGCACGAGGGCCTTCTGTGCAGGCATCGATCTCAACCAATCGGGAGCCGGCTCCGAACCGACGCCGACCGAGCAGCTCGACGAGGGCGGTGCCTGGCGGAGCGCTCAGCACGCGGTGCTGCACTGCCCGGTGCCGGTGATCGCCGCCGTGGAAGGCGCGGCGGTGGGCGCGGGCTTCGGCCTGGTCGGCGTCTGCGACGTGATCGTCGCCGCTGAGAACGCCAGGTTCGGGCTGACCGAGATCAACGTCGGCCTGCTCGGCGGGGCCAGCAAAGCGCTGCGGATGGTCGGGCCGTACAAGGCCCGGATGATGCTGTTCTCCGGAGAGCTGGTGGGCGCCGAGGAGATGTACCGGCGCGGCGTGCTGGAGGACCTGGTACCGGCCGGTCGCGCACTCGAGAGGGCCATGGAGATCGCCGGGGTCTTCGCGGCGAAGAGCCCGATCGGGCTTCGGCTGGCCAAGGAGTCGATGCTGCGCATCGAAGACCTGGGGCTGGAGGACGGCTACCGGCTCGAGCAGGACTACACGCGTCGGTTGCGGACGTACGCCGACTCCCGGGAGGCCTTCCGCGCGTACCGGGAGAAGCGCGAACCGAGATGGACGTGGTCGTGAGAGGCAGGGTCATGAGCGACTCCGTGGTTGCCCAGTTCCTCGACGCTCGGGATGTGGTGCTCGTCGGGGCGTCCGACGGCCAACGCGATCAGCACTCGTTCAACGCCCGGATGACCCGGAGTCTCCTGGCAACCGTGCCGGGCAGTCTGCACCTGGTCAACCCGTCCGGCGGTGAGCTGGACGGGCGGGTCGTGCATCCGTCGGTCACCGACCTGCCGACGGGCGCGGCGCAGCTGGCCGTGGTGGTGGTGCCCGGGTCGGCGCTGGCCGGGACGCTACGAGCCTGTCGGGAGCGGGAAATCCGCTCCGCACTGGTGATCACCGGGAACCTGAGCGCGGACGAACGCCTCGGCCTGGAGGCAGAGGTCGCCGCCGGAATCCGGGTCTGGGGACCGAACTGCGTGGGCTTCTCCAACGCCGCCACCGGCTTGCGGGCGATCGCCGGAGACCCGGCGGCGCGTCGACCCGGGGACAGTGAGCGGACCAAGCGGCCGTCGTTCGCGGTGGTCGGGCAGAGCGGAGGAGCGCTGGCGAACATCTCGCTGCTGCTGGCGCGTGAACGGATCCGGATGCGGTACTTCCTCAGCACCGGCGAGGAGGTGGACGTAGGCACGGAGGACTGCCTGGACTACCTGCTCGAGGACCCCGACCTGGACGGTTGCTTCGCCTTCATCGAGACCCCGCGACACCCGCACCGGTTCCGCGCTGCGGCGCGCCGCCTGGCTGCGTCCGGTAGACCGCTGGTCGTGGTCAAGGTGGGCCGCACCCGGCGCTCGCGCGCCGTGGCGATGAACCACACCGGGGCGATCGTCGGAGCCTGGGAGGAGTTCGCCGCAGCCTGCACGGCGGACGGCGCGATCGTGTGTTCCTCATGGGAGGAGGCGGCGGACGTCTGCTCCCTGGTGGCCCGGTGGCGGGGTCGGCGGGTGGGCCCCCGCGTCGCGGTGTTCACCTCCTCCGGCGCCACCGGGGCCCTGGCCTGCGATCTGGCCGAGGACCACCGCCTGGATATGGCCGAACTGGGCGCCTCCGCTCGGGACGAGCTGCTCGCCCGGGCGCGCACCGACTCCCCCTCGGTGAACCCGTACGACTCCACCGACGCCGGCGGAACCGGGCGAGCTCTCGGGCCGTACCTGGACGCTGTCCGCGCCGACCCGAACACGGACCTCATCACCCTGCTGCACGTCGGCGGCGTCTACGCCGAGCACATCACCGAGACGCTGATCAACGCGACCGCAGACCTACCTCCGACGGCGGTGGCCTGGGGCGGGGTAGCCACATTGCCCGGCCAGACCCGCAAACGGCTGCTCGACGCCGGGATCCCGGTCTACGAGGACCCCGCGAGGCTCTACCGCGCGCTCGGACACTTGTTGCGCGCGGCGAAGCCCGATCCGTTCTCACTGGTGCCGACCGCCCCTCCGGCACCGCAGGGCACCGACCAGACGCTGAGCTACGCCGAGTCGCTCGACGTACTGGCCCGCCTCGAGATCCGGCGCCCGGCGAGCGCGCGAGTGAGCACGCCGACCGAGGCGCGAGAGGTCCTGGCCCGTGGAGAGCTGACGCTGCCGGTGGTGGCGAAATCCGCCGACGT
>Ga0310811_10002833_pt1 | contig 21746 bp, 25 predicted proteins | sample YCmetagenome_FD_207642 | JGI IMG/M metagenome (GOLD analysis project Ga0310811, IMG submission 207642) | Soil microbial communities from experimental microcosm in Duke University, North Carolina, United States - YC | ecosystem: Engineered > Artificial ecosystem > Soil microcosm > Unclassified ...
TGCCCACGTATCTCGATGTTCCCGTGGAGGTGGGCTGGGCGGCGGTCGAAAAGCCCGATCCGCAGAATCCGATCGGGGTCAAGGGTGTCGGCGAACCCGTGCTGGGCTCCGGCGCCTCGGCCATCACATCGGCCATCGCCGATGCGCTGGGCGGGCACCTGTTCAATCGCACGCCGGTCACACCGGACATGATCATCAATCACCTGGCAGGGCGGCCACCGGCGCACAAGCCCCTGCAGGTCAATACGGTCTGAGGGGAAGAACCATGATCGTCAAGGATATGATGCCCCAGTTCGATCTGTTCCAGCCCACCCAGCTCAAGGATGCGCTGAGCCTGCTGGACAGCTATGGCAAGGACGCCTGGAAGATGGCCGGCGGTTATGACAGCCTGGTCTGGTTCAAGGAACGCATCAAGCGCCCCAAGGCCGTTGTCGACCTGAGCGGCATTGCCGAGATGAAGGGCGTAAAGGAAACGCCCGACGGTGTCGAAATCGGTGCGCTGACCAACCTCACCGACATCGAGCGCGATCCGGTGATCAAGGCCAAGTACCGCCTGCTCGCCGATGCCGTCAGCCATGTCGCCAGCCCGCAGATCCGCAACGCCGGCACCATTGGCGGCAATGCCTCCCAGGATGCGCGCTGTCTTTATTACCGTTACGGCCTGCCTTGCTACCGGGCCGGCGGCAATACCTGCTTTGCCGATACCCCGGAAGGCATCAATCGCGAGCATGCCTTGTTTGAATCCGATCGCTGCGTGGCGGTGTCGCCGTCCGATGGCGCGCCCGCCTTGGTGGCGCTGGACGCCAAGTTCGTTCTGAAAAGCTCCAGCGGCGAGCGTGTGATCGGCACCGATGAGTTTTTCATCGGCCCGAAGGTGGACATCACGCACCTGACCTCGACCAAGCCGGAAGAGATTCTCACCGCCATCCGGCTCCCGAAAGGCTGGGCCAATGCCAGCTTCTATTTTGAGAAGGTGGCAGACCGGAACACCTGGGACTTCCCGCTGGTCAATGTCGCCGCCGCCATGAAGGTGCAGGACGGCAAAATCCAGGACGCGCGGATCGCCTGCGGCGGTGTCAGCGCGGTGCCGCGCCGGCTCACCTCGGTCGAACAGATCATCAAGGGCCAGGCTGTGAGCGAGAGCCTGGCCAAGCTCGCGGGCCAGTCCGCCTCGCGCGGGGCGCGGCCCTTGAATTATAACGGCTTCAAGATTCCGCTGATGGAGAATCTGGTGATGCGGGCGGTCAGGGACGCAAAGGCATAAGCCATGTCCCTGTTTCGCTATGCCAGTTCCATCTATGGCGGCGGTGACACGCTGATCGGGGCGAATTATGGGCTGTTGCCCTGGTTCGCCTTCGCCGGCGTCGCCTTTGTCATCGCCCACGCCATCTTCAAGGCCGTTGCGGCGCCAGGCAAGCCACGGTGAGCGGCCGATAACACAACAGCATGATCACGGGGTAACAGATGACGGGGGCAACGCCGGCGGACCGCATCGGGCGGCATAAATTCATCGATCGGGCCTATCATTGGGTGATGGCCGCCACGGTGCTGATCCTGCTGGTGACGGCTTTCCTGCCGATCCTGGGCGTGAAATTCGAATGGGTCGGCATCCATTGGGTGACCGGCCTGGTCCTGACGATCATCGTGCTGATCCACATCGTCCGCGCCGTCTTCTGGCAGAATTTCTGGTCCATGGTGCCGGACGGCAAGGACGTGACGGATCCCTTCGCCAAGCCGGGCAAATATTCGGTGGCGCAGAAACTCTATCATCTGGCCATTTCCCTCCTGATCCTGGCCGCCATCGTCACCGGCCTTCTGATGTGGCGGAAGGTGGACACGCCCTTCTGGCAGCGCGACCCCTATTGGCTGTCCACCGACACCTGGGGCGTGGTCTATGCCCTTCACGGCCTGGCCGCGATGGCGCTGGTCACCATGGTGATCATCCACCTGTATTTCGCCTTGCGGCCCGATGAGTGGCACTTGACGCGCTCGATGCTGCGCGGCTGGATCACGCCCAAGGAATATACGGACCATTATGACTCGCGCCGGTGGTCCGGCGGGGATGAGGCTTAGGCCGTTTTCACGAAAATACGATTTCCAGAAGGGTGGGCCATGGAACTGGGTGAAGCCATCGACGCCGTCGAAGAGACCTATGAATTCATGCTGGCCTATGCCGCCCAGGGCCGCCGGCAGGAGGATGACGATGCCACCGGCGGCATCCGCGCCTCGCTGAAAAAGGCCGATGCGGCCCTGGCCCGGATCGCGGGCGCCACCGTTAACGGCGCCGAAGCGGGTGTCTTCCTGGACATCGTCCGCCAGGATGCCGTCAAGGCTTCGGCCGCGGTGCGGCTGGTGCTGGCGCAGCCCTCGATCGGCTCGCAACTGGTCGACAATCTCAATGCCTCGATCCATCTGAGAGCGCTGCTGACCGATCTGTTCCTGCTGGACGAGGCGCTCAAGATCAATCCGGCCTGATCCGAGACGATCGGTATGGCTCAACCATCCGTTGGCATAATTGGCATCGGGGCCTTCGGCTCCAAGATCGCCCTGCGCCTGCTCTGGACCGATTTTCAGTCCTTGCAGATCTACGATGCCGACGAGCTGACGCCCCGCTTCTTCTCCAGCAACTATGGCGGCCTCAATGTCGGTTCGCCCAAGATGATGGCGCAGAATTGCGAGGTGATCCTGACGGCGCTGCCCTCGGCGACGGAGCTGCGCCAGGTCTGTTTCGGTTGGGAAGGGCTTGCCACCGGTTTCAAGAAGGGCGGCATCGTGATGGACTTGGGCGTCACCGATCCGGTGGAGACGGTGGCGCTGGCCAAAGAACTGGAGGCCCATGGCGTCAAGCTGGTGGACGCGCCGGCCTTCGGCACGCCCGACGCCGCCAAGGATGGCCAGCTTACCTTGCTGGTCGGCGGCGAGGATGCGGTGGTCGAACGCTGCCGCCCGATCATGGACAAGCTTGCCGCCAAAGTCATCCGCACCGGCGCCACCGGCTCGGCCCAGGCTGCCGGCGCCATCGCCGATTATCTGCGCGCGGTGCGGCTTCTCGCCGCCAGTGAGGCGATCCGGCTGGGTAGCCATTTCGGGTTCGACGCTGCCAACCTTCTGCAGGTCAGCGACATGCTGGGCGGCGCCGAAGTGCCCAAGGTCCTGGCATCGGATGTGGTGACACGCCGGTTCAAAAGCGGCCTGCAGCTTGGCGTGCTCAAGGCCAATGTCGCGCTGGCAGCCCAGCTCGCCGAGCGCGCCAACCTGGTGCTGCCCCTTCTGAATGCGACCGACAGCGCCTGGTCGGAGGCGGAAGCGCGCCTGGGCTATGGCGCCGATCACAGCGCGATCATCAAATGGCTGGAGAGTCTGGTCCCGGAGGCGCCCGAAGCCGCCGAGCCGGATCAGTCAGCGAAATAATTGCAATAGCCCCAGGGGCTGACCGGGCCCTGCACGATCATGCAGTCGAAGGGATCAAGGTAGAAATGACACTGGGCGCAGTTCTGCGCGCTCATATCCGGCTTGTCGATATAGCCGGCGACTTTCTTGCTGGCCTTCACAATCGCCGGCTTCTTTTGCTGCGCCTGGGCGCTGCCGGCGGCCAGCGCCGAAAGAGCGATGAGACGGCGGCGCGTGATGCACCCAAGGGCCCTTGGCGCCGCCTCTCCATCGTTGCGCGAACCAACTCGGCTTATGGGCACTTTCCTTTTGCCATCTTCATGGCTTCGCCGTCATTGGCGGCGGTCACCGTCGACATGATCTCGTCGCCGCTGGTGTCGTGGATGCAGCTCATCTTGTATTCGGACTTGCCGCCCTTGACCGGCTTCTTGGACTGAATGGTGCAGGTCGAACAGGCGGCCGAAGCCACGTCAGGAACAAAGGCCGCAGCGGCAAGAAGCAGGACAGCGGCAGTACGCATCTTCATGTCAAAACTCCCAAAGTCTGAGCCAGATGTGAACGTTAAACCCGCCGATGCAGTCCTAACCAGGGCTGACCGGATTCTCTAATGATGCCGGATACTTAATCCCATCCGCGACGGGAAGAAAAGCCGCCGCAAGAGCCATTGTTGCTCAAAGAGCGTGAGCCTTCACCAGGGCCCATGCCTTTTTTTGCGGTGCAAGGTTCAGCTCCTTCACCGCTTCCTGGGTCAGGCGCGAAACAATGACACCAGCTTCGGTCGCCAGTTCGACCAGCACGCCATCATCCGGCTCCGGCATCAGCCGTTGCACGGTGCCGGCCAGTATGTTGCGGGCCGAGATGGCTTTGGGTGGTTCGGCTGCGATCAGAACCTGATCGGCCCGCAGCCAGTGACCGCCATGTTGACTGTGCGCAAGGCGCACGGCCGTGCCGGTATCGCGGCTATCGAGCAGCGCCTGGAATTCCGGGCCGCGGCTGGCCTCGGTGAATTCGCCCGCCGCCACAACCTGCCCTTCCTTCAGCGCCACCAGATGCGAGCCCAGCCCCGCGGCATCGTCAATATTATGAGTCACAACCAGCATGGGCAGGTGCCAGGACCGGTGCATGTGAACAAGGACCTGGATGAAGGCGCGACGGCGGGGGCCGTCGAGGGCCGCGAAAGGTTCATCCAGCAGAAGAAAATCCGGCCGCGCCGCCAGCGCGCGCGCCAATGCGACCCGGCTTTTTTCTCCCCCCGAAAGATTGCCTACCCTGCGATCCAGCAATGGAACGATGTCGAAGAAGCGCGCTATCTCTTCCATCGCCGGTCCTGTCCGCGGCGCCCGGCGAACGGCGTATTCGATATTCCGGCGCACGCTGAGATGGGGAAAGAGCCGCGCATCCTGAAATACCAGGCCGACGCCGCGCCGGTGGGATGGCAGAGCGGCAAGATCGCGGCCGTTCAGCACGATGGTCTGACGGTCCGCCGTCCGAAGTCCCGCCAGCACGGCGAGAAGTGTTGACTTGCCGCTGCCCGAGGGACCGAACAGCACGGTGATGCCATCGCCCGGTGCCTCAAGACGAGCCTCCAGCGTGAACGCGCCCTGCCGCAATCTGATGTTGGCTTCCAGCAGGCTCATTCGCGTGCCGTCCAGCGCTGCAACAATGCCGCTGCCGCCAAACCCAACGATGCCAGCAGGAAAGATAGCGTAGCCAGCCGGGCCGCTTCGGCCTCGCCGCCGGGCTGCTGCAATGCCGCATAAATAGCCAAGGGCAGAGTTTGGGTCTTACCCGGAATGTTGGCCGCAAACGTGATGACCGCGCCGAACTCGCCCAACGCCGTGGCAAAGGCCATGACCATGCCGGCGAGGATGCCGGGACCGGCCAGCGGCAAGGCGACCGACAGGAAGCGGTCCCATGGGCCGGCGCGCAGCACCGCCGCCGCCTCGAACAGGCCGCGGTCGGTGGCTTCGAAAGCCAGGCGAATGCTGCGCACAAAGACGGGAAAGATCATCACGGCCGTCGCCAGGGCGGCGCCCTTGGCGGTGAAGGCGAACTGGATTCCGGTCTCGGCCAGCAGCGCGCCAAGCGGCCCTCGGCGTCCCAGCAATATCAGCAGGACAAAGCCCACCAGCACCGGCGGCAGGATGATGGGAAGATGAGCGATGGCGTCCAGCACCAGCTTGCCGGGAAAGCGCGGCCGCGACAGAGCAAAAGCGGCGGCGATGGCGAAAGGCAAGGACCACAGCACGGCGTTCGCCGCCACCCAGAAGCTGGTGGTAAGGATCTGCAGCTCCTCGCCGCTCAACATGGCGCTTCGCCCAGCGGGAGCACGTCCACCAAAGTGCCCACGTCTTGCGCCGGCGCATCCGGCACCAGGCGGATCAGGGCATTGGCGGCGGCAAAAATGGAAATCAGTGAAGAATCCTGGTCTTCAAAAGCGCGCACGGTCATACGGCCTTGATCATCCGGCTCCAAGGCACTGCGCAGATAATGCTCGCGCCCGCCATTGGCCGGCAGCGCCCCGGTCAGATGCGCACGCAGAAAACGCGGCTCGGGATCGCGACCCTGCATCGCCAGCAGCAGCGGCTTGAGAAAGAGATGAGCGCAGACCATCGCCGAGGCCGGGTTGCCTGGCAGACCCAGCACAGGACGGCGCGGGGTGATGCCGAACCAGGTCGGCTTGCCGGGCCGCACCGCCACCTTGCCGACTCTCATCTCAAGGCCAAGCCGCATCAGGGCCGGCCGCGCATGGTCATGGTCGCCGACCGAGGCGCCGCCGATCAGCAGCAGCAGGTCGCTGGTCGCCAACCCCTCCTCTGCCGCCTGCGCAATGGCCACCGCGTCGTCCTTTGCCACGGCCAGGCGTTTTGCCTCGCCGCCCCAGGAGGCGATCAAGCCGCCCAGGCCGTAAGTAGCGGAATCGAAAATCTGCCAAGGGCCCGGCGCTTGTCCCGGCGCCGCCAACTCATCGCCGCTGGAAAGGATCGCAACCTTGGGCCGGCGCGCCACTGCCAGCTCTGCGGCGCCGGACGCAGCCGCCAGGCTGACGGCGACGCCATCCAGCACGCGGCCTTTTTCCAGGAGCGTCGTGCCGGCAGTAAAATCGATGCCCCGTCGGCGAACGAAATGACCGGGCGCGACCTGCAGCACTTCGATGCGATTTTCCTCGCGGCGAACATCTTCCTGAATCACGATGCTGTCGGCGCCATCCGGCAGCGCCGCCCCGGTGGAGATGCGAACGGCGGTGCCCGCTTCGCAAGATCCGGCAAACCCATGGCCTGCCGCAGACTCGCCAATCACCGTCAAACGGCCGGGCGTATCGGCGCTGCGCACGGCATAGCCGTCCATGGCGGAGGCAGCGAAAGGCGGCTGATCGCGCGCGGCCGCAACGGGATGGGCCAGAACGCGGCCCAGAACAGCCTCAAGCGGCACCTGCTCGGCGCCAAGAACCCTGACCCGGGCCAGCATGAGGCGCCGCGCCTCAGCCACGTCCAGCAGCCGCTTGGCAGGGTCGGGCCCCTGTGTCACGTTCTTCCCGCCAGTATCTAACGTCCCGCAAAACGCTAAGCCGGGAGGGCTTTTTTGTCCACCAACCGCCGTCTTGTCCTTGGTGCCCTGGCCTTGCTGGTGCCGCTGCCCGCGGCGGCGCAAAACGCGGCGGTCACGGTCTTCGCCGCCGCGTCGCTGACCGACAGCCTGAAACAGGTGGCTGATGCCTATAAGGCGCGCACAAGCGCCGCCGTCACCCTGTCATTCAATGCTTCGTCAACCCTGGCGCGGCAGATCGAGCAGGGCGCCTCAGCCGACATCTTCTTTTCCGCCGACACAGATTGGATGGATTATCTGGAAAAGGCCGGCGAGATCGCGCCCGGCACGCGCAAGGACCTGCTGGGCAACCGGCTGGTGCTGGTCGCCGCCAGCGATGCCAAATCCCCACCGCGCATCGCGCCCGGTTTCGATCTGGCTGGCGCGCTGGGCACCGGAAAACTCGCCATGGCCGACCCGACTTCCGTGCCGGCGGGCAAATATGGCAAGGCGGCCCTGACGGCCCTGAGCGTATGGGACAAGGTCGCGCCCAAGGTGGTGCAGGCCGAAAATGTGCGGGTGGCGCTGGAATATGTCGCCCGTGGCGAGGCGCCCTTCGGCATCGTCTACGCCACTGACGCGAAGATCGCGCCGGTCAAGGTGGTGGGAACGTTTCCGGAAAATTCCCATCCGCCCATCATCTATCCGGTGGCGCTGACCAAAATTGCGTCGCCGGCGGCGCGCGCGTTTCTGACTTTTCTGGAAGGACCGGAAGCGCGCGCGATTTTCGAGAAAGCGGGCTTCACGCCACGCTAGCGTTTATATTCGCCCGAAGCGCCGCCGCGCTTTTCCAGCAAGGTGATGCCTTCGATCACCATGCCGCGGTCGGACGCCTTGAGCATGTCATAGATCGTGAGGCAGGCAACCGACACCGCCGTCAGCGCCTCCATCTCCACACCGGTCTGCCCTTGCGTCCTGGCGCGCGCGGTCACCACCAGCGCGCCTTGGCTTTCATCGGCCGCGATCTCGACCTTGACGCTGGAAAGCGGCACCTGATGGCAAAGCGGGATGAGTTCCGCCGTCTTCTTCGCCGCCATGACGCCGGCAAATTCAGCCGCCGCGGTGACGCTGCCTTTCTTGGCATCGCCGGACAGCGCCTGTTGCAAGGTGGCGCGCTGCATGCGCACGCGGCCTTCCGCCACGGCCTCCCGTGCCGTAACCGGCTTGTCGCCCACATCCACCATGCGGGCATGGCCGCTCTTGTCCAGATGCGTCAGCTCGCCCATCAGCGTTCCTGAAAACGAGGCGCCAGCTCGGCCAGGTTGCACGGCCGAAGCCGCGCATCGAGCTGCCAGCGGATCAGTCTGTCCCAGCCATCCTTGCAGGCGCCATTGGAGCCCGGCAGGCAGAAGATAAGCGTGCCGCTCGCCAGCCCGGCACAGGCGCGGCTCTGCATGGTGGAAAGACCGACGCTTTCGAAGCTGATCATGTGCCAGACGGTTTCGAAGCCCTCGATGGCCTTGTCGAACAAGGGCCGCGCCGCTTCCGGCGTGACGTCGCGCCCGGTGAGGCCGGTGCCGCCGGTGCTGATGATCACCGCGATTTCGGGATCGGCGATCCAGGCCTTGAGCTGCGCCTGGATGCGGCCGACATCATCCCTGACCAGAGCGCGGCCCGCCAGATGATGGCCGTCGCGCACCACCCGGCCGGCCAGCAGATCGCCGGAGGTATCGTTGGTTTCATCGCGGGTATCCGACACCGTCATCACCGCGATCTTCAGTGGCCGGAACGCAATCTCGTCCGACAGCTTGCCGCCGCCAGGTACGTCCAGAACAGCGCTCATGCCGCGCCTGCCTCCGGCTTGTCGGCCTGCTGACGCCGCGCATAATCCTCAACCCGCGGCTCGATCCAGCGCGCGCCCGAAGGACCGGTTTCCCTCTTCCACAAGGGCGCATCGGTTTTCAGATAGTCCATCAATACCTTCACCGCCTCGAATGCATTGGCGCGATGGGTCCCCAACGCCGCCACCAGGACAATCGCCTCACCCGGCTTTATCGCCCCGACACGATGAATCACCAAGAGATCGGGGCAGGAAAAACGCGCCGCGACATCCTGGGCGATACGGACGATCTCCTTTTCGGTGAAGCCTTCATACTGGTCCAGCCGCAATTCCGCGACCGCCTCGCCCTTGTTGGTGGACCGGCAATAACCGCAGAACGTGACCAGCGCGCCGGCATCGTCGCGGCCGGCGCAGAAGGCGGACGCTTCAGCCTGCGGATCGAAAGCGTCAGCAACAATGCGGACTTGCAAGCCTGTTGCTGGCATCTCAGCCCCCGCTCATGGGCGGCAGGAAGGCGACTTCGTCACCGCTGGCAATGGCGCGCGACAGGTCGTGAACGACCTCCTGATTCAGCACCAAGCGCGTGCGCGTCGCTGCAATCGCCCGCGCCAGCAGCGGCGCCTTTTCGCCCAGCCATGCCTGCAGATCCGAAAGGGTGCGTACCTCGCCGGGCAAAGACACTTCCGCCAGATCCGCCGGCGCCATCTCGCCGAACTTGCCCAGGAACACCAAGCGCACCATGTCAGCCACCGGTCATGGACATGTGCCGCGCCACAGCCGGCTTGGCGCCGCGCACCGGCAGCAGGAAGTCATGCGCCTTGGGCTTGGCTGCCATGGCGCGATCGATAGCGGCGTTGAGCAATACGTCATCGGTAGACGCACGCAGCGGCTCGCGCAGGTCCACCGCCGAATCCTGGCCCAGACACATGAACAAGGTACCGGTGCAGGTCAGTCGCACGCGATTGCAGGTGTCGCAGAAATTATGGGTCAGCGGGGTGATGAACCCCAGCTTGCCGCCGGTCTCGGCAATGCGCACATAGCGCGCCGGACCGCCGCTGCGTTCTGGACTGTCGTTCAGGGTCCAGAAGGATTCCAGTTCCTGCCGCACTGCCTGCAGAGAGAGGAACTGATCGGTGCGGTCTTCGTCCACCGCACCGACCGGCATGGTCTCGATCAGGGTGATGTCCAGGCCTCTGGCATGGGCCCATTCGATCAGCCTGGGCAGCTCAGCAGCATTGTCGTGCTTCAAGGCCACGGTATTGATCTTGACCTTCAGCCCCGCATCGCTCGCCGCGGCAATGCCATCCAGCACCTGGGGCAGACAGTCGGAGCGGGCGATGCGCGCAAAGATTTGGCGATCCAGACTGTCCAGCGAGACATTGATTCGTCTGACGCCGGCTTGCGCCAATCCGCTGGCAAATTCGCGCAGGCGCACGCCATTGGTGGTGAGGGTCAATTCGTCCAGCGAACCGTCATCCAGGTGCCGCGAGAGGGCGCGCACCAGGTCCATGATACCCTTGCGCACCAGCGGCTCGCCGCCGGTCAAGCGCAGCTTGCGCACGCCGCGGCGAACAAACGCGGCGCAGACGCGTTCCAGTTCTTCCAAGGTCAGCACTTTCGCCTTGGGCAGAAACTGCATGTCCTCGCTCATGCAGTAGGTGCAGCGCAGATTGCAGCGGTCGGTGACGGAGACGCGCACATAGCTGATCGTGCGCCCGAAAGCGTCGTTCAGCCCGGATGGTGCGGAGCCCTGCATGGCCGCAGTATATCGCAGAAGTGCGCCCAAAAAACTGCCTAAATATCAGGCACTTGGCCCGGAAATAAGCTCTTCCAGCCGGATCGGGATATGCCGCACCCGCACCCCGGTGGCATGGAAAACGGCATTGGCGACGGCTGCGTTCATGCCGACATTGCCAAGCTCGCCGATCCCCTTGATCCCGAGAGGGTTCACCAGCCGGTCCTCTTCTGGCACCAGGATCACGTCGATCTCGCCGACATCGGCATGCACCGGCATCAGATATTCCGCCAAGTCCTTGTTGGTATAGCGCGCCGCCTGCCGATCCATTTCGGTGGCCTCATGAAGCGCCGCCGAGATGCCCCAGATCATCCCGCCCATAAGCTGGCTCTTGGCGGTGAGCGGGTTGACGATCCGGCCCGCCGCGAAAGCGCCAACCGCGCGCGGCACGCGGATTTCCCCCGTCAAGCGATGCACCCGCACCTCGACGAATTGGGCGCCGAAGGCAAAGCGCACATTCTTCTCGCCGCGCACAAAGGCAGGCTTTCCCTGCTGCATCATCTCATGCGAATTCTTGGGGGCGCCCTCGGGGATATTCTCCGCATAGGCTTCGATGGTGACATTGGCGCCTTTGGCGCGCTTCTCCAGGATTTCGTCACAGGCCTTGGCGATGGCATTGGAAACGCTGGCAGTGGAGTTTGAGCCACCCGCCACCGGCGCCGGCGGCAGGCTGGAATCGCCCACCTCCACCGTCACCTGATCGGGTGCGATGCCGAGCTTGTCGCCGGCCACCATGGCCGAGACCGTATAGATGCCCTGGCCGATTTCATGGCTTGCCACCTGCACCCGCGCCTTGCCATCCGGATAAAGCGACACGCGTGCGGCACAGGCCGCGATATTGCTGGGATACATGGTGGCGGCGGTGCCCCAGCCCACCAGCCAGTCACTGTCCTGCATGCTGCGTGGCGCCATACTGCGCTTGTTCCAACCAAAAGCCGCGCCGGCCTGGTCGAAGCAGGCCATCAGGGAGCGGCTGGTGAAAGGCAGGCCCTTGACCGGATCGCTGCGCGTGTCGTTGATCCGCCGCAACTCTACCGGATCCATGCTGAGCGCATAGGCCAGCTCGTCCATGGCGCATTCCAGGGCATAGACATAGGGCGTCTCGGGCGGGGAACGCATGAAGCCCGGCGTGTTGCGGTCGGCATGCACGATCGAGACCTTGGAATAGACATTGGGCGAGGCATAAAGCTTGGTGGTGGAGGTCGTACCGGCGACCATATAGGGATCGGGCCGGCTGGTGACTTCCTCGCCTTCAAGAGAGATCGAGACCAGCTTGCCGTCCCGGCTCGCGCCGAGCCGGATGCGATGGCGCGTCTCGGCGCGATAGGTGGCAATCGTAAAACCCTGGTCGCGGGTGGTCATCAGCTTGATGGGCCGGTCCAGCTTCTGGGCGGCGCGCGCCACGATGGCAGTGCGCTGGGTCAGCGAGCCCCGGCTGCCGAAGGCGCCGCCGACAAAGGGCGACACGGCATGAACATCTTCCGGCTTGATGCCAAGCTGATGGGCCAGGCCGTTCTTCACGCCCCACATATTCTGGCTGGATTCCCACACCGTCAGCTTGCCGTTCGCCCATGCGCAGGTGGTGGTGAAGAGCTCCATCGGATTGTGGTGCTCAGTGGCGGTTTCGTAATGCGTGTCGATCTTCACTGGCGCCGCCGCAAAGGCGGCAACGGCGTCGCCCACCTTCGGATCTTCATGTTTTTTGGAGGCATCGGCGCCGGCCACCGTTTGCGCGCCGGGGCTGTCGAAGCCGGCGGACGGCGGATGCGCCTCGTATTTGACGATCAGGCGATGGGCGCCTTCCCGCGCCGCCTCGAAGGTTTCGCCTACCACCAGGGCTACGATCTGGCCGTCATGCTGAATCTCATCGGACGCCATCGGCGCAATGCTGGTGCCCATGTAACCTCCACCGTCGAAGGTCTTTCCGCCCTCGATGGCGCCGATATTCTTGTGCGTGAACACGCCGATCACGCCTTTGACGGCGTGCGCGGGGGCCTCATCGATCGCGGTGATGCGGCCGCGGGCAATCGCAGCTGTCACCAGCACCCCATAAGCCGGCTTGGCGATCGGGACGTCGGAGCCGTAATGGGCGGCGCCCGTCACCTTGGCCGGGCCATCGAGGCGTTTTGTCGGTTTGCCGATCCCGGCCATTCAGGCCTCCAGCGCCTTGGCTTGTAGCAGGGCGCGCACCAGGGTGCGCTTACCCAACTCGGGCTTGTAATCGTTCTTGCCGTGGGTCACAGCGCCGGCAAATGCGGCTTCGGCAGCGGCACGGGCCGCGTTTTCATCCAGCGACTTGCCGCGCAGCGCGGCTTCGGCTTCGCGTGCCCGCCAGGGCCTGGTGGCGACCCCACCCAAGGCGATGCGGGCTTCGCGCACCATACTGTTGTCGAGGTCCAGCGCTACCGCCGCGCTGGCAAGCGCGAATTCGTAGGACTGGCGGTCACGGATCTTGAGATACAGCGAACGGCGCGCAAAGGACAGGGCGGGAATGGTGAAGGCGGTGATCAACTCGCCGGGCCGCAGCACCGTTTCAACAGACGGATCATCGCCAGGCGCGACATGCAGATCGGCGAAAGGCATGCGGCGCGCGCCCGATGGACCGGCCAGTTCCACAGTCGCATCCAGCGCAATCAACGCCTGCGCGAAATCGCCCGCGTAGGTGGCGATGCAATTGGGGCTGGTGCCCAGCACCGCATGCTTGCGATTGACGCCGTCGAGCGCGGCACAACCGGAGCCCGGTTCGCGCTTGTTGCAGTGGCTCCAGCTTGTGTCACGGAAATAGGTGCAGCGCGTCCGCTGCAACACATTGCCGCCCAGGGTCGCCATGTTGCGCAGTTGCGCGCTGGCGGCCAGACTCAGCGACTGGGCAATCACGGGATAATTGCGGACGACATCAGCATGCTGGGCCGCCTCGGCCATATGCACCAGCGCGCCCAGGCGCAGCCCTTGCGGCCCATATGCGATCGCCCCGAAGTCCCGCGACAGATCGTTGATGTCCACCACCCGCACGGGGCGCATCACGTCCAGCTTCATCAGGTCCAGCAGGGTGGTGCCTCCGGCCAGGAAGCTCCCGCCGGCCTTCACCGCTTCGGCAGCATCGTTCGCCCGGGTGTAGGCAAAGGGCCGCATCAGGCTTTGTCCGGCATGCGGGGCGCGGCATCCTTGATGGCAGCCAGGATATTCGGATAGGCGGCGCAGCGGCACAGATTGCCGCTCATATATTCGCGGATTTCATCGTCGCTGCGGGCATGGCCTTCGTGGACACAGGCGACCGCAGACATGATCTGGCCCGGCGTGCAATAGCCGCATTGGAAGGCGTCATGATCGATGAAAGCCTGCTGCATGGGATGAAGGCTGCCGTCCTGCGCCAGGCCCTCGATGGTTGTGACCGGGCCGCGCACCGAAGCCGCCAGGGTGAGACAGGACAGCACCCGCCGGCCATCCACCAGCACGGTGCAGGCGCCGCATTGGCCATGGTCGCAGCCCTTCTTGCTGCCGGTGAGGTCCAGATGCTCCCGCAGCGCATCCAGCAAGGTCGTGCGGGGATCCAGCGCCAGCACGTGCGCCTTACCGTTAACATTCAAAGTGACCGGCAGGGTACCGCTGGCGGCGGGCGCGGCTTGCGCGGGGTGGGCCGCAACAGCGCTTCCCGCAGCAAATGTTTCCAGTACGGAGCGTCGCGTCATGTCCGCAATGAACCCTGCAGTCATATGCCCGGCCGGTAAAAGAGGCTAGAGTCGGACAACCGCCCAGCCGGTCTTTGGTTGCGCGGCCGTCGAAGGAACTTCATGTCTTTTCCCGCCACCGAATCCGATGTGCTGGCCATTGCTGCGCAATGGCTGGGCGAGGGCCACGGCGTCGCCCTGGCCACGGTGGTGCGTACCTCCGGCTCGGCCCCGCGTCAGGATGGCAGTCATATCGTGGTGCGCGATGACGGCGCCTTTGCCGGTTCGGTTTCGGCCGGCTGCGTCGAGGGCGCGGTGATCGAGGCCGCGCGCGGCGCGCTGGCGGACGGCAAACATCGCAACCTGATTTTCGGTGTCAGCGACGGCGGGGTGTTCGAGGTCGGCCTTCTCTGCGGCGGCCAGATCGAAATCCTGGTCGAGCCGATCCTCTGACATGCGGCGCAAGACACTAGAACAATTGATGGCAGCGCGCCGCGAAGGCCGGCTGCTGGTGCGCGCGCTGGATGTGGAGAGTGGCGAGGAGCGGCTGATCGATCCGGCCTCGGATTCCTCGCCGCTGGGCCTGGCCGCCGCCGCGGCAGCGCGTGCCGATGCCGGTAGGCGTTCCAACATAGAGGGCCGCGCCTGGTTCCTGTCGGCCTATCACACGCCGTGGGAGATCGTGGCGATTGGCGCGGTGCATATCGCGCAGGCTCTGGCGGCGTTGGCCACATCGGCCGGATATCGCGTGCGGGTGATCGATCCGCGCCCCCCATATGCCACGACGGAACGCTTCCCAAACGTCGCGCTGCAGCGGGAATGGCCGGATGAAGCCCTGGCAAAACAGCCGCTTACCGCGCGCAGTGCGCTGATCGCGCTGGCGCACGATCCCAAGCTGGACGATGCCGGGCTGGCCGTCGCCCTGCGCTCGCCGGCTTTTTATGTCGGCGCCCTGGGCTCCGTCCGCACCCATGCGCGGCGTCTGACGCGCCTTCAGGCGCAGGGCTTCACACCCGACGAACTCCGCAAAATCCATGGGCCGGTCGGCCTTGCAGTCGGCGCCCGTTCGCCCGCCGAAATTGCCATCGCCGTTCTTGCCGACCTGGTGCAGCAGCGGCGGATGCACGCCGCCGCGCCGCGCATCGCCGGCATCGTGCTGGCGGCCGGCACCGCCAGCCGTATGGGCAGAAACAAACTCGTGTTGCCAGTCCATGGCAAAGCGATGGTGGCGCATGCGGTGGAGGCGGCGACCGCCGCCGGTCTTGATCCGGTGATCGTGGTGACCGGCCATGAATCCGCTGCAGTACGCCGGGCAATCGGAAAGACACCCGTCACCTTTGTGCAGAACGACGATTTTGCCCGCGGCCTCAGCACCTCCCTGCGCGCCGGGATCGGCGCGGTGCCGGGGAGTTGCGAAGGCGCGGTCGTGCTCCTGGGCGACATGCCGGGCATCACCGCGCCGCTGATCGAAAGCGTGGTGCAAGCCTTCGATCCAGCCGAGGACCGCGCCATCTGCGTGGCGACGGCACAGGGCGAGCGCGGCCATCCTGTCTTGTGGGGGCGGCAGCTCTTTCCCGAACTGGAGGCGCTTCAAGGCGATACCGGCGCCCGGGCGGTGATGAGCCGCTATCCCAATCTTGTCTGCGAGGTGGAGGCTGGTGACGGCGCGCCGCTCGCTGACATCGATACGCCGGACGCGCTGGAAGCCATCACGCGCTAGCGCCGGCCGTACAGCATGGTGATGTTGATCCGCCGGTTGGTATAGCCGTCCTTGAAGTGCATGCGGTCGGTCTCATGGAACAGAGCCGACGAGAAAACGATCGCGCGGTTGGAGCGATAAGGGATCGTGACGGTCTTCCCGTTCGCGCGCTTGAGGAAAGCCTGGCAGGCTGGCGTGTCGCCGATATATTGCTGGGTTTTCCAGTCCGCCGGCGCAGCCACATCCCAGACCGTCAGCCCGCCGCTGTCCGGCTCCAGGTTCGCTTCGTCGGCCGTGATCCAGAAATTGAACGTGACCAGCGAGGGATCGGCATGGGTGCCGACACCCCTGAGCTTGCTGTCATACTTGAAGGCCCAGAGATAGCGCAGTTGGTGCGTGCCCAGGATGCCCGGATAGGCGGCGCGCATCTCCTCATCGATCTGGCCGATCAGGGGACAGGCCAGGCCATGTTCCGGCATGGCGGTGAGATAGCCTTCGGGATGGGTGTCACGCCAGATGGTCGAACCCCAGCAGAAGCGGCGCAGTTTCTCCAGCGCCTCCGGTGTCAGCAGATCGTCCACCACGATGATCTGCGGATGGGTCTTGTGCCAGTCGTGGGTGGCGCCTTCGCTATTGGCCGGATTGACGGCCGCCGAAGCGATGCGGCCGCCATCGGCCAAGTGATATTGCCATGTCGTCAACCCGAAATGCTCGGCCAGATAGGCTTGCTGCTCGCGGTCATGCTTGATCCGGTGCGCCGCTTCGCCTGGCGCTACGGCGGGCCGGAACGTCAAGGCGGCGTGGCGCGCGAAACAGGCAAAGCTCTCGGTAACCCGCGTATCGCTGGCTTCCCCATCCCGCAGCAGCATATTGCCCAGCTTGTAGAGCTGATCGGCATTGTCCGGCTCGATCTCCACCGCCCGCCGGAAGGCGGCGATCGCTTCCTGTGGCCGGCCCTGCAGATACAGCATCAAGGCCAAGCCCGCCTGCGCCTGGACCATGTTCGGCTCCAGTTTCAGGACCTGCCGGTAGAGCTTTTCGGCTTCGGCCGGCCGGCCGGCGCGATATTGCGTTACGGCCTGGCCAAGCAGGGCCTCAATCGAGGGAAAAGGCGACAGGGTCATCAGGCAAAATTATTTTCCAAGGCGCGCCAGCGCATCCTTGGGCACTTTGGCCACCACATCATATTCGGAATCCACCACCTCGGCGATTTCGTAATGCATCGCGGTTCCCAGTACCGCAGCAATGTCATGTGGGGTCAGGCCATGGGCGGATTGCAGCCAGCGGCTCATGCCGGTGGTCGCGCTTTTCATGGCCTCGTCCAGGCTGCCGCCCGTGCCCATCACCATCACGGCATCGGCATTTTCCACGCGGGTCTGGCCCAGGCTTTGGCCCTGCACCACATCCACGCTGAACTGCACGTCCATCGAGGTCTCCAGGCCCTGGCCCGGCAATTCGCCATCGCCCTGCTGGGCATGGCCATCGCCCATATAGAGCAGCGCGCCGGGGCGGAAGACCGGAATGTAGAGCGTGGCGCCTTCCTTGATCTCGGGCGAATCCATGTTGCCGCCAAAGGGCCCTAGATGGCCGGCGCCCAGTGTCTCTTCGCCGCGCGGCGCCACGCCGACGCAGCCCAGCATGGGCGAAAGCTTGACGGTATAGGGCTTCAGCTTGTCGCTGGGGTTGATCACCGTGGCGATGCCGGCCGCGGCATCGATCTTCCAGTCGGTAAAGCCGCTGGGATATTTGGCCAGGCTCTTCAGATAGCCCGCTTCCAGCGCGGTGTTGGCGATCAGGTTGGTCTGATAGGCGGTGTCGCGATTTGTGCGCACCCGGTCCAGATGCACCACCAAGGTGTCGCCGGGCATCGCGCCTTCCACGTAGAAAGGCCCGATCAGCGGATTGCCGCGCGGGGCCCTGGGCTTGCCGTCGCGGTCATGACCACGGCTGTCCAAGGTGCGGGTCTTGACCGTGTCACCGGGGAAAAGCCGCATCACCGGCTTGAGTGCGGGCGAATAGAAATTGCTGAACTGCTGCGGATCGTAATCGTGGCTGGCCGCTGCCGCGGGCTTGGCAGCCGGGCGCTTTCCTTCCAGGGTCACCGGAATGGTGATGATGGGCGAGCTGGCGATCAGATCGCCCCTGCCGGAAAGCTGGTTGCCCGAAAGCTGCAGCACCAGCTGTCCGCAATCGCGGCCCTGTTCCTTGCAGGACAGATGCAACCCGTCCTTCTGCAGGGTGCCGCTGAACGTGATCTGGTTGAATCGGCCTTTATAAGAATCGCCGCTGGCTTCCAGAACCAGGCGGCCATCCTGCATCGGCAGATAGTAATTGGTGGCGCCAAATTCGCGCACGCCGATTTCCCAGGTGCCGGAATAATCGGGCGCCGCGGCAGCCGCGCCCGCGCTCAACGCCAGAAACAGAAAGGCGAGCCATCCCAGCTTTGTCATTGTCGTACCCCCTTCTCTTGTTTTTATGAATCAACCCGGCGCTGCGCCCTGGATGCCGACCTTCAGCATATAGAGCGACTGCGAGGCGGTGATGAAAAGATGATCGCGCTTGGGCCCGCCAAAGCAGACATTGGCGGCGCCTTCCGGCAGGCGCAGACGGCCAAGCAGTTTTCCTTGCGGGCTCCATACCGTGACGCCGGAATAGCCCAGCACCGTGTTGGAGCTGGCCCAGATATTGCCGGCCCGATCGGCGCGCATGCCGTCAGGATGGCAGTAAATCCCGTCCACCATGCAATCGGTGAAGTCGCGCAAGTTTTCGACCTTGCCGTTCACCACATCGCCGACATGGATGCCGCCGCTGATGATGTAAACGCGCTTATAGTCCGGCGAGAAACAGATGCCGTTGGGACCGCGCAGCTTCTCGCCGGACAGCGCCACTTCCAGTTTTCCGCTTGGGTCCCAGCGATAGGTATGCGTGGGAAGCTCGCGCCTGACGGCAGTGCCGATGCCGGTGCCCATATCGCCGAGCCTGGGATCATAAAGCCCATCGGGATTCTGCGGCCCGCCCGCGACATCGGGATGGCCCTCGCTGAGCGAGGCGCCGGCGCCCGGATCGGTGAACCAGACGCTGCCATCGGGATGGGCGGCGATGTCATTGGGCGCATTCAGGCCCTTGCCTTCGAATGTGTCGGCAATCACGGTCATCGAACCGTCCAGCTCCCAGCGCACCACCCGGCGAAAATAATGCTGGCACGAAAGCTGGCGTCCCTGAAAATCGAAGCAATTGCCGTTGCTGTAGAAGGACGGGTTGCGGAAGGGCAGGATGTCGTTCGTCCCCCAGATCAGGCGATATTGGGTGTTGCCCTGCACGTCGCTGAACAAGAGATATTGGCCCTCGCCCGACCAGGCCGGACCTTCGGCCCACAGATAACCGGTGCCCAGCCGCGTGATGGGCGCGTAACGCACGATCAGCCGGCCAAAGGCCGGATCGATCGTGATCACATCCGGATCGGGAAAGACGCCCGGTGGCGCATCCTTGCCCCAAAGCCGTGGCGGATTGCTGATGACACTGGGCGGTGTGCCCAGAAGCGGCTTGTCGGCGGCGAAGGCATTGCCGCCAAGCAATGGCATGGCGGCAAGCCCGCGCACAGCCGTGCGCCGGTCGATCGGCTTTTTCAAACACCCCTCCCCTTCGCGATGCGCGAAAACCCTGTAGGGAGAAAAGCTTAGTCCCGACGGGCGCCTTCGCCAAGCAAGGCGATGAAGGCTTATGGCGCCCTGAGATAGGGGCGCAACGTGGCATAGCGCATCTCGATCTCTGCCACCGCATCGGGCGCCAGCGGCCCTGCCAGGCCACCCACCGCACCGGCCCGCGTCGCCGCCGACTTGAACACGCCGCGCTTGACGAAGATGGTGCGCTGCGTACCGGGGATCTTCAGCTCGCAATTTTTCATCAGGAGCCATTTGGCGAAGGCATCGGCCGCTTCGGCAGGCCGGCCGCGACGGGCGAGATCGAACACTGCGACCATCACATCGCCATAGGCGCCCTGGCCCGTCATCTCGCCGTCCAGCCCCAGGCGCATTTCGTACAAGAGGCCATCGCCGCCGGAGGCGCCGAACACGCCTTTGAGCAGATCGCGGTGACGCAGTTCTTCCTTCATGCGGGCGACCAGCGGCGCCGACTCCTCCTTGACATAAGCCAGATTGGGAAACTCGCGCGCCAGACGCAGGATCAGATCGACGGGTGGGGTCAACGCCCCGCGCGCGCCGGCAAGGTCGGTCTGCAGCACCACCGGCCGATGCACCGCTCGCGCCAGGGCGGCGAAGTACTGATAAAAGGCCTCGACCGTCTGGGCTTCCGGCGCACTCGGCGGCATGGCGATCACCGCATCGGCGTTCAGCGCCTCGGCATGGGCCGCATAGTCCAGCATCTCGGCGGTGTTGGCGCCCTGCACCCCGAGAATGCTCGCGACCTTCAAGGGCCGGCAAGTTTCCGCGATCACCGTCATGCCGTGCAGCCGCTCCTCCCGCGACAGAATGTTGACGTCGCTGGAGCCTTGCGGCCAGACCGCGCCGGTGCAGCCGATACGGTCGAAGAAGCGCATCTCAGCCGCCAGGTCTTCGAAATCCACCGCACCCGAGGGCGTGTAAGGCGTCGTCACGATCGGCATGATGCCGACCAGCGGCTTCGCGGTGCGCGACTGCGCCCAGGCCGAGGCAGTGAGCGGCGCCAGAGCGACAAGTCCCAGGGACGAGCGGCGGTCGAACTGCGTGCCAGACATGGAGCCTCCCTCAGCTTCTTTTTTGCGCGGGTCCTTCATGAGATCGGCGCCGGCCATAGAGCATGGTGATATTGATGCGGCGGTTGGTATAGCCCTCGCGGAACGCGATCTTGTCCGTCTCATGGAACAGGTCGGAATCGAAGATCACCGCCCGGTTGGCGCGATAGGGGACGCTGATCGAGCGGGCGCCTTTCTCGGCTAGGAAACGGCGAATGGCCGGCGGATCGTTATTATAAGTGTCAAAATCCCAATCCAGTGGCGCCGCCACATCCCACAATACCAGTCCGCCATGATCTGGATCGAGATTGGCCTCGTCGGGTGTGATCCAGAAATTGACATTCACCGCGGCAAAGTCGGCATGGACATTCACGCCTTTGAGATTGCCGTCGCATTTGAAGGCCCAGAGATAGCGCAGGGCATGCGCGCCAAAGATGGCGCCATAAGTCTGGCGCAGCTCGTCGGCAATCTGGGCCAGCAGCGGCGCGGCAAAGCCCTGTTCCGGCAGCGCACCCAGATAGCCATTGTCATAACTCTTCTTCCAGACGGGCCGCTGCCAGCAGAAATGACGAAGGGCCGCAAGCGCCGCGGGTGTGAGGAGATTGTCTATCACGGCAATCTGCGGCCACGCCGTCTGCCACCGCGCCTGGATGGCGGCGACGTCATTGTCCGGATTTATGGCGAGCACGGAAAGCCGCGCCCCCGATTCCGCAACAGGAGGCTTGTCCGCCAGATAGGCGGCCTGTTCCCGATCATGTTGCCGCTTGAAGTCGGGATCGGGGGCATCGCCTGACCCAGGCGCGATCAGCGCATGGCGTTGAAAGCAGACCATGGCCTCTTCACTCTCGCCGGCCTCGCACAAGGCCAGAGCCAGATTGTTGAGAGCCTCGGGATGATCCGGCATGGCTTTCAGAACCGCCCGGAACGCATCGGCCGCCTCGCTGCAACGCCCCAGATCGCGACACACCAGGCCGCGGTTGAACAAGACACGAAAACTGCCGGGCTCGAGCGCCAACGCCCGGCCGAAGCTGACCAGAGCTTCCTCGAACCGACCCAGGGCGCGCAGGGTCACGCCGTGATTGTTCCAGGCTTCCGCATAG
>Ga0310811_10002834_pt1 | contig 21742 bp, 14 predicted proteins | sample YCmetagenome_FD_207642 | JGI IMG/M metagenome (GOLD analysis project Ga0310811, IMG submission 207642) | Soil microbial communities from experimental microcosm in Duke University, North Carolina, United States - YC | ecosystem: Engineered > Artificial ecosystem > Soil microcosm > Unclassified ...
ATCAGTTCGGTGCGCCAAGCTCTGCAAGGGCGATCGCTGCCGCCGTGACCAAAATAGTCGCAGGTGGTTTGCCCGCGTTTCGCAGCCGTGTGCGCCATTGCGACACCGTAAACATCGCCTGCGCTGGTGAAACAACCTGGTTCGGCTTTGCCGAGGCGATCGTCGACGGGTTGAGAAGGCGAAACCGCGACCTTATGACAAAACGTGTCATTCCGATCTCCAGTGAAGAGTATCCAACGCGAGCGGTACGTCCACGAAACTCTCGTCTCGACCTGACGCGCGCGCGCCAAATTTTCTGGATCACGATGCCGAGCTGGCAGCAGGCCCTGGATGCCGAGCTGGCCGACCTCGGTAGCGGCCAATTGCGCGAGGCGCGCCGCGCGGTTTGACCCGGGCGCACGTCCCGGCGCGATCAACCTTGCCCAGCGCCAGGCGCTTCCCGAGGCGTCCGAACGAAATCGACCAGGGCGGGCAGGCACGACTTCGTCAGATCGTACCGGTCGAGAACCGTCCGACGAGCGGCAACGCGAACCGGCTTAAATCGATCGCGGGCAGTGAGAGCCTCGATCACGGTGTCGGCGAGGCGGGTGGTGTCGAAAAACGGTACTTTGATGCCATTGCTATCGTTCAGCACCTCCTGAACGGGCGCGGTGTCGGAGCCAATGACGAGACAGCCCGCACTCATGGCCTCCAGCAATTGCCACGACAGGACGAACGGGTAGGTCAGGTAAACGTGGGCTGAAGAAATCTGCAGGGCGCGCAGATAGTCGTCATACGCCAGACGGCCAAGATACGAGACTCGCCGGAGATCGATGTCGCCCGAAACTTCGTTGAAGAACATCGATTTCCAGGTTGTTCCGGCGGGCGGCGGCGCACCATAGGATGTGCCGTCCCCGCCAATGATCAACACGTGGGCTTTCGGTCTTTGCTGCAGAATGCGGGGGAGCGCGCGCATGAAGCAATGATAGCCCCTGAGCGGCTCGAGGTTGCGCGCGGCGAAAGTGACGACCTGGTCTTTGGCTGTCAGCAACCGGCCCGATGGCAGTCGCAGCGTGGCTTTCGGTGATGGCTTTACCTTTGTCGTGTCGATGCCTTCGTGCAGGACGGCGATTCTGTCCCGGAACGGCGCCGGGAAGGTCGACCGTTGCCATTGCGTTGGCGCGATGCCGGCATCGCAGTCGGAAAGCGCCAGCAGCGTCGCCGCATTTTTCAAATGCAGTCCGACATGACCATCCAATCCCACTGTCGGAAATTCGTGGTCAAATCCGACGTCGCGATCCGAGCTGCCATAGAAGAATTCGCAGTAGACAATAAGGCGCGCCGTCGGGAAGATCGACCGGATCGGAAGCGCTTCTCCCCAGCCCGGATGTGCCACAATGACGTCCGGGATGAAACCGGATGATTTGAGCGCGGTCAAATTATAGAGAACCTGTTCGGCGCGGTAACACTCAAGCTGAAAGCGGCGGGCAAACGGATGCGATTGCGACGCATCGAATTCGCTCAATGAATATTTGAGGAGTTTGACGCCATTGACGGGCCGCGCGGTGTGCGCCCCCACCGCCGCGACCTCGACATCTGGCTGCTGTCTGAGGAAGCGCGCAAGATGCGCAAACTGCGCCGGGAAGTTGTTGTGAACGAACAGCACTTTCATTTTGTTTCAATTCTATGGCTTGCGTCGCGCCAATACCAATCAGATCGCGCAATGGCGCTTGAATGTCCGGAAAATCCTTTAATCCCGATTAACTTGGAGTAGACAGTTGCATTTCTATGGTCAGCGTCTGAACAGTCGGGCGAGGCAGATCATATGCAACGGGCAAGACAGACCAAAACGGTCGATGTTGAGAGAGGGCTACTTCTTGTTCGCTATGTGACCTCGGAAAGCGCCGGCCGGCCGCCACGAGTCGAGATAGCGGTGAATCCCAAGCATCGGAGACACATCGAGCTTATTTCAAATCCGGAACAGAGCGACGGCGTGCTGTGGCAGCCGGGCGCCTGCCTCGTCATTCGGGCGGTTAGATCGGGGCAGTTGCTGGTGGAGGTGACGCCGAGCGAGCCCGGCGGCTCGAGCGCTGCCACGGTAAAGCTGGAGACCCTGACCCAAGGCCAACCGGAAATATCGAGTTTTGATGGCAAGGCCATGGACGTTGACGTCGAAGGCTTGAACATTCTTGGCCATGTGGCCGGAATTGGTGACGTTTTCGTCCGCCCTGATGAATGGATCGCGGGGCCGCATGCGCCGGCGCGGATCGAAGGGCTTTCTATCGTGTGGCCAGACAAGCCAAGAGGCATCGATATCTTCTATTCCGTGAAACTGGCGCGACCGCATGTTGTTTCCGGTCGAAAGATGGCGCTCGGTGATTACGCCGGGACCCGCGGGCGAGCATTGCCCATCGTGGGCGTCAGCATCGAATTGGCTGGCCCGGGGGCATCGGCGTTCCAGCTTGTCGGGGAAGCCGCATTCCTCGGAGCGCCGCTATCTCGCATGAGCGGCAGGCAGATTTCCGCGTCGGGTCCTACCGGGCGAGAGCCGTTGGTCGGATTGAAGTTGCGGCTGGAGGAGCGCGGCACGCCGCTGCGGCGCGAACATGCGACCGCGAAACGGCGCAAGTCGTCGGGTGACGTACGGATTTTTCGAGCAGCAGGCGCCAACCGACGGACGGGCAATGAACTGGAACCGCTCGTTGACAACGGTCAGCACCATTTGGCGTGACATTGCATCGGCCTGATCTCCTCGCAGAGCCGCACCACCAGGCTCTGGAAGTGCTGTGTGCCAGAGCGCTCGACCGCGGCGACTGGAATGCGGCCTATCGTCTGGCGGACCGCCGTTGCAGGATCAGGCCATTGGCTGATGCGCACTGCTTCGTGTTGCGCGGCGAAGCGCTCTACCGCATGGGTAAACGATCGGCGGCAATCGAGGATGTCCTCGAGGCCATCTACATTGCTCCTGATGATGTGAGCGCTAATCGCAGGTTGTTGGCTTGGGGGACACCATCCCAACAGGCGAGCGCCGCCAAGGTGTTGATCGATTGCGACCGAGATCTGCGGGTGCAGAGGCAGGCGATGGCGGTCCTGCGTGCTTCCGGAAAAACGACCATCGCCTCGCTCCGCGTCTACGATGGCACCATCGAGGGGTGGGCGGCGTGGCAGGGGGATGCGCAGCTCCGCGTAGCGATGAAAGACAGTCAAAGCCGGATTGAACGATTCCTCGAGGCCGACCCCCAGCACCCCTTGGCAGCCGAGCTTGGTCGGGCAGCCAGCTTCCGCATGGGACGCGGGGCGGGGTCGCAGTTTGTTTCCGTGCTCAAGGGCAATGAAGTCGTCGCCACCATTTACGCGACCGGCCGTGATCCCCAGCCGCCGCAGACCCCGGCGTCGTCCCGACAATCGCGCGGCGATACTGTCACGGTGATCATGCCGGTCTACGGCGACTATGCCGCAACACAGGCGTGCCTGGACAGCCTGCTGGCGCAATTCGATCCCACCAGGCATCGGCTCATCGTCGTCAACGACGCAAGTCCGGAGCCGCGCATCCACCGGCTGCTCGGCAAATTGAGCACGCTGCCATACGTGCGCGTGATCACCAATCCGTACAACCTCGGCTTTGTCGGCGCAGTCAATCGGGGCCTCGATGAGACACCGGACGGCGACGTCCTCCTGCTGAATTCCGATACGATTGTTCCTGCCGGATTCATCGAGCGCCTCGCAGCAGCGGCTCACTCGGATCGCGACGTGGCAACGGTGACGCCGCTGTCCAACAACGGGGAATTCACCAGCTTCCCGGTGCCGAACCGGCCAAACCCTATTGATGCGCTGGACGTTGCCGCGGTCGATCGTATAGCCGCGAAGGTGAATGCAGCGCGGGTCGTCGAGATTCCAAACGGCATCGGATTTTGCCTCTACATCACGCGCGTCTGCCTTGATGCCGTCGGCCGGCTGTCGGACAGCTATTGCCGTGGCTATCTCGAGGACGTCGATTTCTGTCTGCGCGCGCGGCAACATGGCTTGCGCAATGTCTGCGCCCCGTCGGTCTACGTCGGCCACGCCGGTTCACGGTCGTTCGGCAAACAGAAGCGCTCGCTCGTCATTCGCAACCTCAAGATCGTTGAGCAGCGGTTTCCGTCGTATCGGTCTGAATGCGCAGATTTCATGCGCGTGGATCCGTTAAGATCAGCGCGTCAGGCGATTGAGACCGATCTTCTTGCCGGGCATCGAGGCGCAACTCTTTTGGTGACTGGCGATGGTGCGATCGCCGACGTGGCCCGCGCGCGGGCTGGAGGTCTCGTCGGTGACGGCGGGCAAAGTGTTCTCATCCTCGGCATTCAACGTCGCCCTGACGGGACCGTCGCCAGTATTCGCGATCCGGAGACTGCCGCGCCGCAATCAATAGACCTGGCGCTGCCGAAGGACATGAACAGTCTGCTGGAAATGCTGCGACAGCTCCAACTGTCACGGCTGGAGCTGTTCGATTTGGCGCGGTTGCCACGCAGCCTCGTTGAGGGACTGCGGACCTTGGCGATCCCGTACGACCTGTTCCTTGCCCATAGTGATCTGGGACTTGGACAGGATCCATTCCTCAGACCGTCGCAGGGTCCAGCAGATGCCTCCTTCTGGCGGGACATTATCGCCGAAGCGGGGTGCGTGCTCGCTCCCGATGCAATGGCAGAAACGCTTGCCCGGACGCTCGCCTGCGCCAATATCAAGCGTTTGTCGCATGCGGCGCCCTTGCGCCGGCGGCGCCGGCTCGGGTCGCGACCAGTCAGCCGCATCGGCTTGGTCCCTGTCAGAGGATGTGCGCAGGAACATGATTTCATGCGCGAGATGTCGATGCGCCTGGCGAGAGCGCGCCCCGGTCTCGATATCGTCGTCCTCGGTAATACGCATGACGAGCTTGCGCTCATGCGGGCGGGCGCCTTCGTAATCGGCGAGATATCAGGCACCGAGCTCGGCGAGCTATTTGCCCGGTACCGCCTGGAGCGTCTTGTCATCTGCACGACACGTCCGCTTTTCGGGCACCCGTTTGTCGAAACGGCGATGAGGAGCGTGCTTCCGGTCGCATATCGCGACTGGAGCAGAGGGCAATGTCCACCTCGCGAGGGCGACCTGGCGCTGGATCCGATGCTGTCCGTCGAGTCGCTCAGCAACCGCCTGCTTCCTTGGCTCGTAAGGCCGGCTTTGCCATGACCTCCGCCGTGGCGCACAGCAAGACAAAGCAGGACGGCGCTCTGAGAACGCTGTTCTCTTGGTCCCATGATCGGATTTTTACGGGCTTCGTCTTCGATGGCGCGAACTTGTCGCGACACTTCGTTGTCGAGCTGGTCGTCGATGGCAGGCCGCTTCGGTCCGTTCATGCCACTGACTATGTGAACATGCTTGCCGGGGATAACATCGGCGATGGCTGCTACGGCTTCTGCTTTTCGCTCGATGCCTCGACGCTCAGCGACGCCGATTGCGTCGAGGCACGGATCGCCAATACAGGCGTGAGGGTTGGTGAGCCGATCGCGATCAGGGCCGCCGCCGATTGCAAGTCTGTCGCGGGGCCATCGAGCGGAGTGCAATGGCTTGGCGGCGTGCGCTTCTCCGGGTGGATCTCAGACGGCCCAGACAGCCTGATCGATATTGAGGTCGATGGTGAAGGCATCGATCGGGTTCGCGCATCGGGCTGGTGCCATGTCGGCGATGGCGACAACGCCCGAGCCGTCCGATCCTTCAGTCTGCACCTGCCGATGCGATTTGCCGATGGAGCAGTGCACCGCCTGGCGGCGGTCGATGCGGCGGGAGCGCACCTTCAAGGCAGCCCGCTGCCGTTTATCGCCTTCAAGGATAATCTGTCCAGAACGCAAGTGGAATCGTTCTCCGCCCACGGAGACAACGTGCGCGCCCGGATTTTTGACCGGCTGGTGCCGATGTCGATTCCGTTCTCTGCCTATGACGAATGGCGGATGAACTTGCCTGAAATCGCCACCGTCGCTCATCCGCTGAAGGCGGCCGTCATCGCTGTCGGCCCAGGCGATATGGATGACACGCTGCCCAGCCTGAACAGCCAGACGCATCAGGACTGGCTTGCACTCTCTCTGCCCGACGGACAAGAGGAGGGGCTGGATGCCGAGCGGGTGCACGAGTTTCTCTGCACCGAGGCGGCGGACGCCGAGGCCGTCGTTTTTGTCCCGTCGGGAGCGATCTTGGTATCCAGCGCGGTCATGCGAATGGCCGATGTGCTGAAACGCCAACCGGAGACCGTGGCGGTATACGGAGATCTGGAGGTCGCGGGCCAGGATGGTTCGGTATGGCCGATGGCGCTCCCCGCGTTCGACTACGAGAGAATGATCGAGCAGGGGTATTGCGCCCGGGTTTTCGCCCTGCGTCGCGCGACCGCGGAGCGCGCCCTCGCAGCGCGGCCATTCAATCTCTATCGTCTGTTCAATTCGCTTTTCGACGAAGGAATGGCAAACGCAACGCGAATTGCGCACCTGCCGGGCGCACTAGCGATCCTGCCTCAGACTGACCTCGGCGCCGCCAGCCACGCCTTGGCGGCGGCAAGCCAAGCCCATCTGCAGTGCCGCGAGGTCGAGGCCCGTGTCGAGGCGGGGCAGGGGGTCACATTTCCGGTCGCCCGGGTCGGGCGCTCCGCCCCGCGGGGATCAGTCAGCATTGTGATCCCGACCCGCGATAAGCACGTGCTGCTCGAAGCCTGTCTCGACTCGCTGCAGCCGGCGCTCCGCAGGCGGAAATGTGAGATCATTATACTCGACAACGGGTCGCGCGAAGCTGACACGCTTCGCTACCTCGAGTCGGTCGACAATGTCGTCGCGAAGGTCTTGCGCCTCGAGGGGGACTTCAACTTTGCCCGCTTGAACAATGCCGCGGCGCGCATGGCGAAAGGAGATTTTCTCTGCCTCCTGAATAACGACGTCCAGGCTCTCGATGAACACTGGCTGGAGGAAATGCTCGGCCGTCTGTCCGAACCTGACACGGGCGCAGTCGGAGCGTTGCTGTTATGGCCGAGCGGCGTCGTCCAGCATGGCGGTGTGGTGCTGGGGCCGAATTTCGCCGCTACCCATGCCTTCAATGACCGCATGCAGGGGGACGCGGGATATGGCGACCTTCTCACCGTTGCGCGTGAGTGCAGCGCCGTCACCGCGGCCTGTCTGCTGACCCGCCGCCGGGACTATCTTGACGTCGGCGGCATGGATGAATTTCGGTTCCCCGTAAATTTCAATGATGTCGACTACTGCCTCAAGTTACGGGCCGCAGGGAAGCGCATTGTCTTTACCCCGCACGCAGCGCTTCTGCATCTGGAGTCTGCGAGTCGAGGCGCGGACACACGGGTGGATCGCAAAGCGAGATTCGATCGGGAGTTGCGTAACTTGCGAGCCAAGTGGGCGGACGCGCTGATCGACGATGCGTTCTATAGCCCGATGCTCTCGCTCGATCCGGTGCCGTTCTCCGCATTGGCCTGGCCGTTGCGGGATATGGGTCCGCGCGTATTGCGACGCCCCGCTCCCGTCCACGTGCCGCCTGGCTTCTAGGCGAGACTTCGACCGGTCGAATACTTCGAGGCCGATCATAAAGGTAGAGCACGTCGGGGCATGCGAGCCGTTGTCGGGTCGATTCGAGCCCGCGTCTATTGAAGACAATTTTATCGCCGATTGAACCGCGAATTTGAACTCAAAGCGCGTCTTCCAGGTCCGCAGAAAGTAACTGACTTGATGCGACGCACGGTCGGTAGCGCGATCCATAGTTGACCAGCCCATGAGCTCTCTTCAAGCTCCGTATCAAGTTCAGAAGCGCATCACCCGTTTAATTGAAAAGAGGGGCACATGGCGACGTACGATCTGGATCGAGTCGAGCTCCACCAACTGCTGTCGCCGAACATCGATTCCGCGGCGCAGAAAGTGGTGGTCGACTATCTTCTGCATAACGGGACGTTTGACCATGACGACGATGACCACGATCACGATGATCGCGGTCATGACCACGGCCACTCGCTGGCTCCGGGACATGACGTGTTCCACGGGCATCATGAGCATCATCACGATCATGGCCATCACTTTGGCGAGCCGACCACGGAAGTGCAGATCAGCGACGGGACCGATCCGCTTGATCAGGATGCGCAGCTCCTTAACCTGACGAGTGCCAGCAATATCGTGACGACGGGCGGCGACTTGAAAGCGATCGTCGAAAATGTGCCCGGCGATTCGGATCTGACGGTCCATGGCAGCAACGATGTGCTGATCGTGACGGGCGGCGGGAACGACCACGTCACTCTGCAGGATACGGGTGACGACGTGGTCCTCACGGGCAAGGGCGATGACATCATTCAGCTCGGCGCTGGCGAAGACAGCGCCTATGGCGGGGCGGGCAACGACTCGATCATGGCCGGCACCGGCGGACATCAGTTGCTGGCCGGCGGTGACGGCAGCGACACCTTGATCGGCGGCGACGGCGGCCATTCCACCCTGTCTGGCGGCGACGGCAACGATTCGCTGGTGGCGGGCACGGGGGGGCACACCTTGCTCGAGGGCGGTGCAGGCAATGACACGATGTATGCCGGCACGGGTGGTGACACTATGGATGGTGGCACCGGGAACGACCTGTTCCACATTGCGGCAGATCCGCATGGCCACGATACGGTCGACGGTGGTAGCGGCAATGACAGCGTCCAGTTCGATAATTATGCGTCGAACCAGGTCCATTCCATGGATACGAGCCATGGCGAGACCGTCATCACCTTCAAGGATGGTCTGCAGGTGACGGTCACGCATGTGGAGAACCTAGTCTTCACCGACAAGACCGAGCATCTGTAATGACTGACTGACGCTCCAGTGGGGGTGCCTCTGACGAGGCACTCCCACGTCCGTTTGACGACCTGCGCAACTCCAAAAAAAAGACGACGCGATGCAACAGACTAGGCGAGGTCACTTGAGTCTGAAGGTCTCCTCGCCGCTGCTCAATGATTTGCGGTCGTTCACACCAGTATATGCAACGTTGTTCGCCTTCAGCTTTTTTTGTCCGATCCTTTATCTGACATCGCCGATTTTCGTCGAGCAGATATTCGATCGGGTGATGTACAGCCGCAGCACCGAAACCCTCGCAGTGCTTGCCGTGATCGCCACCTTCCTGATGGCCATGTACGCCGTCCTGGAGTGGGTGCGCAAGAAGGCGATGGGGCGGATCGGCAGCGCAATTGATCAGCGGCTTAGCCGGGTCATATTCGAAGCAGCAAACCGATCAACGAAGCCAAACGCATCAACGCGTGCGCCGGCGGTCTTGGCCGACTTCAATATGGTGCGGGACTTTCTGTCCGGACATGCGGTAATCGCCCTGTTCGATGCCATTTGGGCGCCGCTGTTCATCGTCGTCATGACGATCGTGAATTGGGTGTTCGGTGTCGTCGGCCTCGTGATGATCGCGATCACAGCATCCTTGGCCGTGATGAATCACTGGCTGAGCAGGGCCGACGCCAACCGCTATCAGCGGCTGTTGATCAAGACCCAGGAGTTCAGCCATGGGGTGGCGCGAAATTCCGAGACCGTCCGGGCTCTTGGGATGCTGCCGCCATTGCAGGAGCGATGGTACGACCTGCATCTGCGCACCTTGGGGTGGCAGTCGGCGCTGATTGGCCGGATGGAAATCTTCGCCTCAGTCACCAAGTTCGTCAGAAGCTATCAGATGATAGCGATCTTCGGCGTGGGTGCGTTGCTCTATTTGCATAATGAGGTGACGCTGTCGAACACCTTCGTCGCGATGTCGCTGATGATGCGGGGGCTTGGACCGATCGACCAACTGATCTCGACATGGAAAAGCTACTCCAGCTTCTTTGCCGCCGTGTCCCGGCTCGACGAGGTACTGCGCGAGGCGCGTGATAAGGGGGACAAGCTCTCCCTGCCCGAACTCCGGGGCAAGCTGTCGGTGGCAAGGGTGTTTGTTTTTCCTTCCAAAGGCGACAAGCCGCTGCTGAACGACGTGACGTTCGGCTTGGAGGAAGGGCGGGTGCTCGGCGTCATCGGGCCCAGCGGGGCCGGCAAATCCTGTCTGGCGCGGACGCTGGTCGGCGCATTGTCTCCGAAGAGCGGGAATATCACGATTGGCGATCACGACCTGACGCATTGGCAGGAGGATGAGCTGGGTCGCCACCTCGGCTACATGCCGCAGGATGTCGAACTCCTACCCGGCACGGTTGCCGAGAACATCTCGCGATTTGACAACGATGTCACAACCGATCCTTCGAAGGTGCTCGCCGCCGCGGAGCTTGCCGGAATTCAGGATCTGATCCGGTCCCTGCCGGACGGTTACAATACAGTCGTGGGTTCGGAAGGCTATATCCTGTCAGGGGGACAGCGCAGCCGGGTGGCCCTGGCACGGGCCGTCTATGGCGACCCGAAGTTCATCGTCCTCGATGAGCCGAATTCCAGCCTCGATGCGATTGCGGAGCAGCATCTGGTCGACATGATATTGAAGCTGCGGGCGAAGGGAGCAACGGTCGTGATCGTCACGCACAAACTTGCTCTCCTTAACGTGTGCGATGACGTTCTCGTCCTGAGTAACGGGACGGTGCAAGGAGTTGGCACGCGCGAGCAGATCGTCAACCGTATCGCCCGCTCGACGGCTCGGCCGGCGCTCACGGTGATACCGGGGGCGCTCGAAGCGACAGGATCGTAGCGCATGGATGCTGAACGCATTGAATTGTTGCCGGCGCCAGTCGCTTCGGCTGACTGGCGCATCATGTTGTGGATCGGGGCGGCTGTGATCTTTTTCACGTTCGGGGGCCTGGGGGGCTGGTCGGCGGTGGCGCGGATCGATTCCGCGGTGGTCGCCGATGGTACGGTCGCCATCGAATCGAACAGAAAGACAATCCAGCACCTCGAAGGCGGGATCGTCCGCGAGATCCTGATCCGCGACGGTGACGTGGTTCATCAAGGTGACACGCTGCTGCGGCTGGATCCGACCCGGAATGCTGCGGCTGACCTCGGCTATCGCCAACAGCTGGCGATCGCAACGGTACTGCAGGCAAGACTGATGGCGCAGCGTGACATGCGCGATCGGATATCCCTTCCCTCCGAGGTGACCGCGGCCGAAAGCGACCCGCTGATCTTGAATGCCATCCGGGACAACCAGAGCCAGTTCGATAACCGCCGCGAAAGCCTTCTCCGCGGAATCGAGGTGATCGATAAGCAGATCGCTCAGGCGCGCGACGAAATCAAGCAGGCGGACTCGGATCAGAAGACTGCGCAGCAGCAGGTCGATTCCATCAATATCGAGCTGCCGAACCTCAAGAGTCTGCTGGAAAGGGGCCTCGTAGCCATTCCGCGGGTGACCACCCTCGAGCGCCAGCTCATCCAGGTCCAGGGGCAGCTGGAGACGGCGCAGATCAGCAAGCGAAAGGCCGGCGAAAAGGTGGGCGAACTGCAGGCGCGGATCGATCAGCTAAAGCAGGACTACCGACAGGAGGCCGCGAACGCGCTGCCCGATGTGCGCAAGACGATCAGCGACGCGCGACAACAGCTGACAATCGCCAACGATGCCTTGCAGCGGATCGACATCAAGGCACCCGTCACCGGCACGGTGCAGCAACTCAAGATATTTACGGTCGGCGGTGTGATCCGGCCCGGGGACGCAATTCTGGACATCGTGCCATCGAGTGATGTCCTGGTGGTGCGTGCAAAGGTCATGCCCTTCGACGTCGATCGCGTCCTCACGGGTGACCCGGTTGAAATCCGCGTTCCGCAATTCGTCAGGTTCGAGTTGAAGCCGATCATGGGCACGGTTCGCAGCGTCTCTCGGGACAGCATCACGGATGCGCCAGGCCCGGCCGGGCAGGCGCAGCCCTATTTCGCCGTCGAAGTCGCGGTCGATCGAGCCTCGATCCCTGAAAGCATTCGTGCCCGACTGTCCGCCGGTATGACCGTTGACGCGATCGTTCGGACCCGGGAGCGCACCGTGTTGTCGTATCTGGTGGCACCGCTACGGAACCGGCTGGCGAAGTCGATGCGGGAGCGGTAGCACAGCAGTGTTGCCGCGAATTGCCTGCGGCAGCGGCACTCACGCGATCTGGCCGCTTCCGTTGGCTGCAACCGATCCTGGCGGATGGGGCGCGATCCGGGCCAAGTCACCGTCCATGCGGTCAAGCGAGATAAGTTCACCGTCGTCGAGGACAAGGGCGATTTCATCCATCAGGATCGAAACTGGCTGACTGAGCGACGCTAACGGGACGGTACTCTGCTTTCGTGCATGGCTCGGGCTCTCGGGCAGACAACGGGCCTGCAGGTTCTGCAGGGAAAACGTCCACGCGACCGCAAGATCGACGCTGAGCAGCTTGTGGCGGGCCATCGCGGCAAGGGCCGCATGATCCATCCGGTCGAAGCGATTCCGGTCAATCACATAGAGTAACTGATCACCGCTCGCGTGGCCGGACAGCGGCGTCAGGAGTTCGGCGATTAGGTAATGATCAAGCGCATCGGCGAACATCTCGCGGCTTTGGTTGAGAAGGGTAAGCAGCCTGTGGATTTCGATTAAAGCCGCGCTTGGCCGCCCATCCTGGTCCACGAGCGAAATGCCGTGCGAGGCCGATAGATGCTCCGACCCAGCGGGAACGGTGATACCCGACAGCAAATCACTATGGAGGCCGTCCACTTCGAACGGAAAGCAGCGCAACGCGATCGGCCGGTAGACCCCGCACCACTTTAGTGCTTTGTCCAGCAACGGACGGACGAGGTATCGCGAATGCACCAAGAGACCGAGCTCCGGACGCTGGTCCACGATGCGCACGGCGAATGGAAAATGCCGGCACGCCAGGTGGTACTCACTGGCGCCGACGGGAATCCAGTTCAGCTGTTCAATCCAGCCGTCGTCATCGGCCATCGACAGGCGAAGGTGTGATATGTCCCGAAGCGGTACGCGGTACGTACGATTTGTCATGCTTCGGCTGCCAATTGGACTTGAGGAGCCGGAGACGCCTGGTGTTGCGAGGCCGGCCCGCCGACGTCGGGACCAGACGTTTCGCAGCTCTCCTGGAGCGCGGCCCTGGCGGCCGCCAGCAGCCCACCGGCGCGAAACAGCGAGACGCGATGCAGGCTCAGCATGCGGGCGCAACTCAATCCGTGCTGCCGCAGCAAGGGTGCCAGGCGCGCGCCCTCAAACATCGCACGACGGATGACGAACAGGTCCGTCACCTCGATCCGGTGTCCCGCGATGTCAAACGCCAAGGGCCATGGCTCGAAGGCATCCATCCTGGCGAGCGCCTGACCGATCTCCGCAGTCGCGATCGCATCCTCGGCGAATCGGTCCATGAACGCGAAGCGCGTCTGCGTAGCACGTGACAGCCTGTGATGGACGGTTGTGATCGTGGCGCCGATATCCGTCGGCTCGTCGGCGACGACGTCGTCGAGCATGCGCGCGCTGGCCGGACCGATCGTGCCCGAATGATCGAACACGAAGGGATAGGCGCGAAGGATCAGTGGCAGCAGCGACCGAGCTGGTCTGGGCTGAAAGCGCTCCTCATCCACCAGCCCGCGGAGGGCGACGAACTCGGTGTGGCGCTCGCGACATCGCCATACGAGCGGAAACCACGATGCCAGCACGTCGCATTCGGAATGCACGACCGGCACGACCGCGGCGTTGCGCGCCTGAGCGTAGGATCGCGGAGAATAGATGCGGCGGCGCAGCACGTCGCCGAGCAGGGGCACTCGGCTCTCGCCCGGTCGGCCCGGCTGTGTTCTCGAACTGGACTCCATCGCACGTCGCAAATCGATCATTCAGGAGATGTGGATAAATCGAGGCCGGCTTCCTGAAGCCGGCGCAGGATAGAGTTGCGATCGGCATCACTCATCAGCGCCAGGCCCCAGAGATCGAAGCTCTGTCGACGCGTGATCGCTTCGGTAAAGCCGGCCTGCAGGAGAAGGCCGCCCAGCCGCTCCGCCGTCAGCCCGGAACGGTGCGCCATATGGAGGTTACCCGCCGCAATCGAACGCACGTGCCCGAACATCATGTCGAGCGGGGTGATCGGACCGACGCTGGATTGGTAGACGACGTGATCCGGTCCGTGTTCGAGGAACAGTGTCATCACCGTTTCCAGGTCGGGACAGGTGATGAGCGCGAAACCGTTGGATTTCAGCACGCGGCGGAATTCGGCAAGCGCCTGCGGAATCTCGTGATCATGAAGATGTTCGAGACTGTGCGAAGACCAGATCGCGTCGAAGGTGGCATCGGCGAAATGCGGACGTAGATCGATCATTGAGCCGACCACGTCGGGCGCCGCACGCGCATCGACATCCATCCGAACCTCCTTCCACTGCGCCGTGCCGAAGAGGGCGTGGAGCCTGCGGTTGGAGCGGGGACCTGAACCTGCGTTCAAAACCCGCCTTGTCGTTGCATTCTGAAGAGCGAGCCGAGCAAGCGACTCTTGGTTCGGGCTGAGTGTCATGTGAGCGATCGTACACGAGACAGATTGTCAAAGACTGATGGGATCGGAAGAATACGATTCAATTTGCGTGTCTCTGCCGCCAAGTCGTGTTGGCGCGGCGTCGCGTCCGCTGAATAGAGACAAATTGTTCGACTTGCAGCGGTCGTGACTTAATCATTTGTCACCTCCGATTAGAACTGACGCCGTGTGCGCACACTCGAACTGTTGGACCGTGGCCGCATAACCGTCGATTATGAGGTGGCATTCCGGCGTACCGACGGGTCCGGGCTCGGAATGACGCGAGAGGTTGCGAGCGGAACTGATGAGCAAGTCATCGGCTAGAACTGTCGCAACGTCCGCGGCCACAGCTTCAGCATCGGCCCGATTGCCCATCGAAGGCTTTGTCGACACGTTGACGCGGAGTGGTGCTACCGGCTGGGCCTGGATGCCGTTTTCGCCTCAGGCGGCGGTCGAGATCGAGGCGATCCGGGAGGGCAGGGTAATCGGACGTGCGCGCGCCGAACGCCCGCGCCCCGATTTGCTGAAATTCAACAAAGGAACGGGTCTCTATGGCTTCGTTCTGACGTTCGACCACAGACTCGAAGGCGACGAAATTCCGCAGTTTTGGGCGCGAGGCCTCGGCGAAGCGACGGTGCTGGCCGGCGCGAGCGAACTTCCCCCGACGGTCACAGCAGCGCCGCCGCGAGCCGCGGCGGCCCCGAACAGTCGTGAAGCCGAGGGACATGTCGACCAACTGACGCGATGGAGCGCGACCGGCTGGGCCTGGTCGCCGAGAGCCCCGGACCTGCAGGTTCTGGTAGAGGCTGTAATTGGCGGGCGCGTCATCGGCCGTGCCCGCGCGGTGGAGCCGCGACCGGATCTCGTCAAATATGGCAAGGGCACGGGCCGTTACGGCTTCAGCATAAGGTTCGAAGAAGCGCTGCAAGACGCCATTCCGGAGTTTCGTGTTCTTCTCGACGCGCCCGAGGTCCTCAGCTGTCAACATGGCCTGCCGCCCTCCGACGGGAGTTCGGCGGTGCCGCAGACTCGCGGTACGATCGGCGGCCTATTACAGGATCACTCAAAATACACGGCGCCTGGAACGGACTTTGAAGAGTTCGACCCGAGTATCCTCGAGCAGGACAAGGCCGTCGCCTCGGTCCAGGAGCCACTGATCTTCGCGTTCTACCTGCCGCAGTTCCATCCCATCCCCGAGAACGACAGGTTCTGGGGCAAGGGCTTTACTGAATGGCGGCAAATGCCGCGCGGATTGCCGCGTTATCCAGGGCATTACCAGCCACGAATTCCGCGCGATCTCGGCTTCTATGACCTTCTTGAGTCCGACGTGCTGCAGCGTCAGGTCGGTCTGGCAAAGGCCGCGGGGATCAGCGCCTTTGCCTATTACTATTACTGGTTCAACGCCAAACGCGTCCTTGAGAGCCCGCTTGAGGCATTGCTGAAATCCGATGTCGACATGCCCTTCTTGCTGATCTGGGCCAATGAAAACTGGACGCGCACGTGGGACGGTGCGGAGACGTCAGTGCTCCTGCGCCAAGATTACCGGGAAGAGGACGAGCCGGCCCTGATCGACGATCTGGCCCGCCACTTCAACGATCGCCGCTATGTCCGGCTCGAAGGCCGGCCATTCTTCGTCATCTACAACCCCACGCATATTCCTGAGCCCAAGTCGACGATTGCCCGCTGGCGTCGGCTCCTCATGAGCCGACACGGTCTTAACCCGATCATCTTCATGGCTCAGACGTTTGGCGCTCGCGATCCAGAGCCGTTCGGCCTCGACGGCGCCATGGAGTTCCCGCCGCACAAGCTCTCGGACAATCTGCCGGGCCGTCCCACCCCGGATGCCTACAGCTCGGAGTTTACCGGGCGCGTCATCCACTACGACGCCTTCTGCAGCGCTTCGCTCAACGAACCGGCCCAATCGTTTCCGCTTATCAAGACGGTGGTGCCAAGTTGGGACAATGACTCACGCCGCCCGAACCGCGGCTTGTCGCTCGAGCACGCTTCACCGAAGAAATATCAGCAATGGCTGCAGAAGTTGATCGAGCGGGCCATCGCCAAGCCTGTGTTCGGCCGGCCCCTCGTGGCCATCAATGCCTGGAACGAATGGGCCGAAGGCGCATACCTGGAGCCGGATGTGCATTACGGCGCGGCCTACCTCAATGCCACGGCGCGCGCCATCAATCAGGCGACGCGCAGCATGCGGCCAATGCTGACAGTGACCCGCGGTAATAGCCCTCCGTTGGCCCTGCCGGTCTCAGTGATCCTGCCGAACTACAATCACGAGCGGTTCCTTAAGGAGCGCATCAACTCCGTACTGTCGCAGACGCATCGCCCGGACGAGATCGTCTTCCTCGACGATTGCTCGTCGGATAACAGCGTGGCTTTGGCCGAGGAGCTGCTGAAGGGCTCGGAGATTTCGTACCGGATAGTGCGTAACGAGCAGAACTCTGGCTGTGTGTTCCGCCAATGGCTGAAAGGAATTGAACTCGCTCGCAACGATCTGATCTGGATCGCTGAAACAGACGACTCAGCCGATCCGGAATTTCTCGCGCGCTTGGCCCCCTACCTGGCGCGTAGCGACATCGCCGGTGCGTTCGGGCACACCCGCTGCATTGATGAAAACGGCCGCGTTCTGAGCGACCTCGACAATTATTTCGACAATCTGTTGAACTTCTCCTGGGACCAGGCTTGCGTGGTACCGGCCCATCGTGCCTTCAAGCGAGATTTCGTGGTACGGAACATCGTGCCGAACGCATCCGGCCTCGTGTTCCGCCGGCCTTTCCTGTCCGAGCCGGAGCGCGAGCGTCTATTTCAGTACCGCTTTGCGGGAGACTGGTATTTCTACGCGCTGCTGCTGCGTGGCGGCTGTATTGCCTATGAGCCAGAAGCCAAGGCCTATTTCCGCCTGAATCGGGCGGGGACCTCCCGAAGCGCGTTTTTCACCGATCGCCATCTCGAGGAGCACCGGATGGTGCTGCAGGACCTTGCCTCCGAATATCGCGTTGGCGATGCTGCGATCGAGACCCACGTCAAAACGCTGTCCTGTCACTTCCCGGACGTGCAAAGCAGCGATCTGCTTAAGCGACTCGCCCCTACACGCACGGGGCAGCCACCATTGCGGGTCTGTATCGCCGCCCATAGCTTCGAGGTCGGTGGCGGCGAGATTTTGCCTCTCGAACTCGCAAATGAATTGAAGGCAAACGGACTGCACGTCACCTATCTTGTCATGGAACATGATCCGGGCGGTGGCGGCCGGAGCATCCGCAGGCGTCTGCGCAGCGACATTCCGGTCGTGCAGTGGCCTGACGTCTGTGATGATCTTGGCGGCTTCCTCGGCGACTTCGGCATCCAGGTTTTCAATTCGCACAATGTCAGCGTCGAGTACGCGCTGTATTGCAAGCACGTCGAAGTATTGTTGCCTTACGTCAGCTCGCTCCATGGCGGGTACGAAACGGTGCCGGACCTCATCACTGAGCATTTCACGGGCTACCTGAAACGCAACGTCGATGAATGGCTCTATCTGGCGCCCAAAAACAAGGCGATGCTGACCTCCGCTGGCATTGAAGAGAGCAGGTTCCGGCGCAGCTTCAACGCTGTCCCTGTCTTGCGCGCTGCCGCGATCGATCGCGGTGAGTTCCGTCGCCTGCATCACATTCCTGACGATGCCTTTGTTGCCTATCTCTGCTCGCGGGCCATTCCGGAAAAAGGCTGGCGGCTGGCGATCGAGGCGTGTCAATTGGTGCGCGAGCTGTCGCGCCGGCCGGTTTGGCTCGTTCTGATTGGTGACGGGCCGTCCGCTTCTGAACTCCGGCAGATTTATGGCGCGCTCGACTGGGTCGTTTTTCTCGGCCATACGGATCATCCCGCCCGCTACTTCGGCGCCTTCGACCTCGGTGTATTTCCGAGCACCTTCAGCGGCGAGACCTTTCCGATGTTCCTGCTGGAGTGCTTCCAGGCTGGAAAACCGGTGGTTTCCACGGACATCGGCGAGATCCCGTCGATCGTCGGCACCGATCCGGCGAGCCGGGCCGGCGTCCTGGTCTCCCATCGGGCAGCCCGCGCCGACATCGTCTATGCGGTGGCTGGCGCGATCGCCGGGTTGGCGCAGAATGCTAAGCGTTACGAGGCGATGTGCGCCAATGCCCAGATGGCTTCGAGCCGTTTCAGCATGCAGCGGCTGGCGCAGCGCTATATAAATCTGTTTACCAAGCTGGTTAACGAAGCAGAGCGGACCGGCGAGCGAAGATCAGTGGCGAGGGGCACGAGACTGCTCGGAGCGGCCTGAATGTATCGCAACGCACTAGTCGTCGGTGTTCGGCAGCTGGATCATTCCAGCGAAAAGGCCTCCGTCGAGCAGATGATGCTCAGCCTCGGCCAGAATACTGGAAACATGATGTTCACCCAGTCGCTGACGAGCGTACTGGAGGGCGCCGTATGGGGGTCGTTCCGCCTTGATCCGCAGGACATCGAGGGGCACGATGCCATCGTTCTCGCGGCCGCGAACTGGGTCAACAATTTCGACGATTTCGGCTGGCTCGCCGAGCGGCTGGAGAAGACCAGGCTTCCCGTTTTTCTGATCGGTGTTGGCGCGCAGGCTTCGACCGCTGGCGAAGTGCCGGAGGTGAACCCGGGAACCTTGCGCTTGCTCAGCTTGGTGCATGATCGTTGCAGCAGCATCTCGGCGCGTGGGACCTTCACCTGCGAGGTGCTGGACCGCTACGGCATCAAGTCAGCGCGTCCAACCGGATGTCCGTCGCTGATGTTGGTGGGCCCGCAAGGCCCCCATCGTTCGCTGCTGCGGGAGCCGCGATTTGACGCTTGCAGCATGCACGCCACCCGCCACGGTTTCTCGCGAAGCGATGAGTTCCAGACTTTTCTTTACCGGCAGGCCTTTAGCAGAGGGCTTGATCTGGTGCTTCAATCGGAGGTCGCCGATATTCATTACGCGGTGCGCGGCCAGACCGGGGAGGAGGTTCCGACGCGGGCCGTTGATCTTCTGCAGGAGATCTACGGTGCGCCGGAGGCGGCCGTCGCAGCCTATCTGGAACGACACGGCCGCGTCTTCACGCACTACCCGGACTGGATCTCTTATATGCGGCAGCGTTCGTTCTGCTTCGGCACCCGGATCCACGGCACGATTGCGGCGCTGATCGCCGGAACGCCCGCCACGTTGATCGTTCACGATTCGCGCACGGTCGAATTGGCGCAGATCATGGGCGTGCCGACCGTGCATTGGCAGAATATCCCGCTCGATCGCGAGATTGACATAGCGCGGCTCTATTCGAGGCCACAGCTGCGCGACTTCGTAGCCCGTTTCACCAACTACTACAGCAATTTCCTCGACTACATGGCCGAGAACGAGCTGGCGGTCGCCGGACAATATAGTCTGGGACCGCAGCAGGTCGCCTTCGCCAGCTGACAGTCGCGGTCAAAGGGCAGGGGTCATGGCCATTCTCGGTTGTGTCGAACGCATAAACCGCGAGAAAATCATCGGCTGGGTCGCCGAGCGGGAATATCCCGACCGGCGCCACGTCGTCGAACTGCACATACGCGATCGCTATGTCGTCGCTGCGCCGGCCACGATCGAGCGGCGCGACGTGGCAAGACAGATCGGCGTCAAACGAACTGATGTCGGCTTCGAGCTGGTTCTGCCCTACGGCGCCGTGCTCGACAGTCATCAGACCGCAGTCCGGGTCGTTGGTCACGATGAAACGCTGCCAGTAGCCGACGGTGCAACGCGACCCGAGGGCGTGCTCGATTTTTTCGCCGGTTCGAATCTCGGTGGCTGGGCCTGGCACACCGGGCGGCCGACCGAGCGGGTTGCGGTGATCGTCAAATATCAGGGCAAACCCGTGGCGAGCGCGGTGGCCGACGGCTTTCGCCACGATCTTTTCGAGGCCGGGATCGGAGATGGTGCGCACGGCTTCACCATAGACCTTGCCGCGGCAGCGGGACTGGACCGGCTGGGGCCGGAGGACATCGAGGTGGTGTTCGAGTCAACCGGTGATCCGCTGTTCGATCTGATCCGGAATCGGAGCGCCTTGTCGCTGTTCGGCAACCGGCTGGGCGCCTGAGCCATTCGCAGATGACACGGTCATTTGCGCCAGCCGCAGCTGGACGGGGGCGGTGCTGTCGAGCAGACGGTGATGCGGCGCCTGAATGCGCAGGGACACTCTAGCGCCAGCCATTGAACTATTCTCATCTAGGGGGCGGCGTTACGAAAGTTTCCGCGTTCGCGTGCTATCGCGTCTCGCTTAAGACCCTGGATACCGCATCCAGGACCTCATGAGCAGGACCGTGTTCGCTCCACGTTGGACATAGGACGCTCCCACCTTCGTCGCATTCATTCCAGGAATAGATGAGAATGCTTTTAGATGGGCAAGCCGACGGATGCGATTTCACGAACCCGATTGCAGCCTTGACGTGATTCGCGATTTCGTTCGGCGAACCCGGGACCACATACTCTGTCGCCTTAGCGCGATATGAATCAAATGGTGGCGGCTGCCGTATTCGTGGCCGGCGGTCCCACCCGGTCATGACGTTCGGCACGACAGCCACACCGGTTCGGACCATCTGTGTCCAGAAATTTCGAACGAATCTGTCCAGAACCAGGTAGGAAACTGGACCGTTCGAAATTGCAGGAGCGCTGGCATACGCGCTGATCGCGTCCGCATTGATCGCTTCAGCATCCGAAGCGCCGGTCTTGGCGACACTACACTGGATGACGACGTATGGGTCGCCGATTCCTGCGCTGACACATTCAGATCTAATCAACTCCAATGATCGTCGTGCTGAAGCAATTTCCGTTTTCTCGTGCATGACGTAAAGAAGCGGGCGGTCACCAAACCGTTCATAATTTGACTGGCGGAAGCTCGATATCAAATTGGCGGTTGGCGGAAAGCGCTGGGCCAGCGAGTTCAGTCCGATGAGAGCGCACCATTTTACGCGCTCCCGTTGCGGGCTCGCTTGGTAGTATTCCCAAGCCTTATGCAATGGGCGACCTTCTTGATACCAGCCAAATGCCCAATAATCGATCCCAGCATTGGCAGCATAATCGATCTCCGCATCTATACTGGATTGCGTCCCATTGATCGACATACGCTCCTTACCTACCTGTTCGGCAAAGAATGGCGCACGATAATGAAACGCGTCTGGGTCCAGATCGTGTGCAGCATACCATTCCGACGAACCGGGCGAGGTGTCCGGACTATACCAAGCGTCCCACCGAATCGCCCCAATGCGAACCTGACGCGGGGTGTAGGCATTGGCGATCCTTCGGTGCAGGGCGGCAAGGACTGAAATAGTGCCCCACCTAAGAAATAA
>Ga0310811_10002836_pt1 | contig 21740 bp, 23 predicted proteins | sample YCmetagenome_FD_207642 | JGI IMG/M metagenome (GOLD analysis project Ga0310811, IMG submission 207642) | Soil microbial communities from experimental microcosm in Duke University, North Carolina, United States - YC | ecosystem: Engineered > Artificial ecosystem > Soil microcosm > Unclassified ...
GGTGTCCGGGACCGTGCAGTACCGCTCGACCGAGTGGGGCAGCTGGGTCCAGATCTCGCTCAAGGGCGTCAAGGCGGGCGACGACTGCGTCCTGTACGCGCTGGACAAGCACGGCAACAAGGTCGTCGCGAGCACCTGGTGGGCCCCCCAGACGGCCGGCGCGACGGCGACCATCCCCGGCGGCGTGGCGATGAACGCCTCGGACATCCAGAAGTTCCAGGTCGCCACGACGGTCGGCGACGTGCTGCTGACCCTACCGACCGCCTGACCGCGGACGGGCGCCCGCCTCAGCCCTCTGCCGCCTCGACGGCGATCCAGAGGCAGAACGGGTGCCCGTCCGGGTCGAAGTGCACGACGACGTCGTCCTGCGGCTGGAAGTGCGCGACGACGGCGCCGAGCGAGACGGCGTGCTTGCTCGCGGCCTCGAGATCGTCGACCTCGAAGTCGAGGTGCATCATCATCTGCTGGCCGGTCGCGCTGCCCGGCCAGACCGGCCGCCGGTGGTGCTCCTCGATCTGGAAGGAGAGCCCGGCGCCGCCCTCCGGGTTGCGCACCGTGGCCCACTCCGGCTCGTCGGCGCCGATCTCCCAGCCGAGCAGTTCGGCGTAGAAGCGCGCGAGCGTGCGCGGTGTCGGGGTGCCGATCACGGTGGCGGTGTACTTCACCGACGGGCGGGACATGGGGCCTCCAGCGGCTCGGGGCGATCTGCTCGGTCGTCTCAGGACGCGAAGGTGACCGCCGTGACGGCGCCCGCGTCGTCGACCGATTCGGAGGATACTGGGTCGGCCAGACCGAAGCGCGCGCAGCCGAGATGGTGGAACGAGGCACTGAGCCGGGCCGCGAGGAAGGTGAACAGGTTGATCGCGGCGGCCGCGGCCGGGCTCGGGGCTCCCGCGAAGAGGTTCGCGTCGTGCTTGAGCCGAGCGCTCTGGATCGAATCCATGTCCTGGCAGTAGGTCCGGGGATTGCCCCCGGCCGGCAGCGACGCCTGGTCCACGCCGACGCGGTAGAGGTCGGTCTTCGCGGCGCTGCGGGCCCCGCCGACCGTCGTCATGGGATCGTTGAGCGGCACGAGCGCGGCCGGGCGAGCCTGGTCTGCGTTCGCCTGGATCTCGTCCAGCGCAAGGGATGTGGCCGTGCCGCCGCCGAGGTCGCGCACGGTCCACGGCGTGCAGCCCAGCGCCGTATCCACGAACTCGTCCAGCAAGGCGTTGTCGCTCGGGTTGGACAGCACGTCGGCGTCGGGCAGTCGCGCCGCGTTGGCCGAGGTGTCCTGCGCGGTCCGGCCGCCGGCGGTGACCAGGTATCGAGTGGTGACGTTGTCGCTCTGGTCCTGGTCGACGATCGAGAAGTCGCGCGTGGTCGGGCAGGGCTGGCCGTCGTTCGCCGTGCCGAGCGCGGGGACCACGAGCTTGTGCGTCGCGATTCCGGTGTTCACCGCGGCGAAGAACGCCTTCGCGTTGCAGTACGCGAACTGCGAGAAGACAGACTCGCCGAGCCCGTCCACGCAGTGGTCGGGCGCGAGGCCCGCGCCTCTCGCGGACCGGATCGTGAGGTTGTTCCCGTTGTAGCCGAACCAGATTCCGACCACGGCGCCGGCCGGTATCGCGGGAACGCCGGGTGCGAGCGCCGCACCGTGCCCCGCGTCGACGACGAGCGGGTCGTAGACGGAGATCGCACCGGTGGCCGGATCGTAGACCGCGGCCTGCGCGAACGCGGACTGCGCGGAGTCCGACTCGTGGCACGGTCCGGCGGCCGGCGTCGTGGCCGAGAGAATGTACGGGGTCGCCAGGCCGCGAGCTGTGAGCGGCGCGTTCGGGATGGTCAGCGTGCAGTCGAGATCGGGTCCGGTGACCGGCCGGACCGCCTGCACCGGCCGCACCGGCCCGTGGACCGGGGGCGCCGCGATCGCCGCCGTGACCCACCCGCCGATCACGAGCGGCAGTGCGGCGACGATCAGCAGGATCTTATGTCGACGCCAGCGCCAGAGATCGGCGCGGGTCCGGACGTGTGGCGACACAGCGTTCTCCTTCGCGGGTCATAGGGCGAGTGCCCATGCTGACCCGGCCCGGGAAGCCCGGGTGAGCGGTTCTGATGATTCGCCAGTGGCGCGCCACCGGGTGCCCGCGCTGGATCTCCTGCGTCTCGTCGCCGGATCTTCCGCGTCCCGCCGCTAGATCTCGTGCGTCTCGTTGTCCCTGGCCGAGATCGTCGGCCCGCCGAACGCGGCGGCGGCGCGGGCGGTCGCCGCCTCGATGCCCAGGCTGTACGCGACATGCGTGACCATCAGCTTCTTGGCTCCGGCGTCGCCGGCCATCTGCGCCGCCTCCTCGGGGGTGGAGTGCAGGATGTGCTCGGTGCGCTGCTCCGGGGTGTCGAAATCGGCCTCGCAGACGAACAGATCCGCACCCGCCGCGAGCTCGACGAGGCTCTCGCACGGTGCCGTGTCACCCGAATAGACCAATACGCGGCCCTCGTATTCCGCGCGCAGCCCGTACGCAGGCTGCGAGTGCTCGACCCGGCAGACCGACAGCCGCAGATCGCCGACCCGGCCGCTCCAGTCCTCGGCGATCTCGTGCATCTCGAAGACCTCGGTCACGTCCGTGAAGTGCCCCGCGTGCTCGCCGAAGTACTTCGCGACCCACCCGGGCGGGCCGTACACCGGGATCGGCGCCTTGAGCCCCAGACCGCCGTAAGCCAGACCGTAGAACGCCGTCTGCAGGTCGTGGCTGTGGTCGAGGTGCAGGTGCGAGATCCAGATCGCGTCCAACTCCGCCGGGTTCATGTGCCGCTGCAGGTTCGCGAACGTGCCGAACCCCGCGTCCACCCACACCCGGGCCGCCCCCGCGCGCAGCAGGTAGCCGGAGCAGGCGGCGTCGGGAGCGGGGTACGGGGTGGCCGCGCCGAGCACGGTGAGCGAGAAGGTCATGCCGGTGATGCTACAAGCGGAGCCAGCACTCGAATAGGGATCATCCGGACGGGTACGGGACATGGATCCGTCCCACGGAACGGGAGGCCGGCCATGTCCAAGAAGACCAGCAAGCGCAAAGCCCGGCGGCACCGCAAGTCCAACCACGGCCGCCGGCCCGCGTAGTTCATATCAATAGGCCGAACGAGGCCGTCCACGTCGCGCCTCGGACGGTCGCGGGTCTCGGCGTGCCATGATGCGAGCTGTTGTCGCCGAGTACCTGTCGCCACACAGGTCGGGGCCGCGATCCCGGCGGATCGCGGCCCCGTGCGCGCGATCTGCCACAGCCTGCTCTGCATGGCGATCCGGGCCGAGATCCGGAATGCGCTTCGCGGCGATCCGGGCCGAGATCCGAACGCCGACGGTGGCGACCTGCAGCCCGTACGCGGCGCCGCCGGCCAGCAGCGCCGTGATCCGCACGGCCGCCCCGCCGTGACCGGTCGCGACGACGGCGATGATCATGGGGGTGAGCAGCAGCGTCGTCCCGACCAGGCTCCCGCAGCTGACCCCGACGGCGTGCATCGAGTATCCCTCGACCGGCTCCGGCGTCGGATTGCCCGGACGCTTCTGCACCGATACGCCAGCACCGCGCTGAAGAGGTTGCTGAACGCCATCCCCGCCCCGAGCCCGGCAAGGTTGACCGCCAGCACGAGCAGGCCCGCGGCCGGATGGTGCGCGTACACGGCCAACGCGAACAGCAGGACCGCGGAAAGCGGCACGGCGATCGCCGCGATCACCAGGTTCGATCCGGCGAAGTACGCCCGCATCGCCTTGCGCCCGTCCAGCGCGACGGCGTCGAACCCGAACGCGGATCCGGTCATGCCGAACAGGTTCCCGTGGAAGACCCCGGCGAAGACCGACAGGAAGAACGCGGCGCTGAACAGGCCGAACGCGTATTCCGTCCGCAGCGTCTCGAACGACGTGGCCAGTGCGAGCACGCCGACCATCCCCCAGAGGATCAGCGACCGCGGCTCCCGGCGCTGATACCCGCGTCCGTGCCGCGACGGCGCCGGTCAGTCCACGGTTGCCGAACCGAAGCGACGTGCTGTTGACGGCTGCTGGGCAGCCCGCCGCCGCGCCTCGACGGCCGGGATCCCGCGCAGCCGGCCGGCATACTCCAGCAGCTCCGCACCGGAGAGAAGCCCGAACAGCCTCGCCTCGGCAGGGACCACCCCGATCAGCGACTTCGCGGCGACCGGATCCGCCCACACGTCCACGCCGTCGATCAGTATGCGCCCGAAATCGGGCCTGAGCAGCCCCGTCATCATCGACAACGAGGTGGTCTTGCCTGCGCCGTTCGGCCCGACCAGCCCGGCGAACGAGCCGGCTTCGATCGCCAGGTCGACCCCGGCCACCGCCTGCTTCGTACCGCACCGCCTCCAGAGACCTTCGACGGAGATGGCGACCGTGCGCATCTCACCCGCCTTCCTTGACAGATAGCCACACAGCAGGGGAAGTCCGAGACAGTGAGTCATACGAATAGGGGGTGCAGCCTCTTGTTGTGCACGTCACAGCGGTGTTGTACTCACCCGACAGGCCCGCGCGCGACGGGCCTTTCGGATGCGTTGTCGGTGACGTCGGTGAGTTCGGTGGAGATTTCATGAGCGACCAGGTTCAGCAGCGGGAGGCCGCGCCGTCAGGCTCGGCCCAATTGGCGCACGGCGCCCTCAAGGGCGTCGACTCGATCGTGATGGCCGTCGCGGGCACCGCCCCCGGCTACTCGGTCTCGGCGAGCACGGCGGTACTGGTGAGCGCGGCCGCGCTGGCCGGACCCGCGGCGCTGCTGTGGTGCGGCATCCCGATGCTCGGCATCGCGTTCGCGTTCTCCCACCTCGGCCGCGGCGACGTGAACGCGGGCGCCGCCTACTCGTGGGTGCGCAAGGCGCTGCACCCGCTGCTCGGCTTCATCTCCGGCTGGGCCGTCGTCGTCTCGGCGACGATCTTCATGGTGGCCGCCGCAGTCCCGGCCGGCCAGGCCACGCTCTCGCTGTTCGACGAGAACAAGACGTGGTCCACCGGCACGATCACCGCCGTCGGCGCGATCTGGTTCCTGGTGATGGCCGCGATCGTCGCGGCCGGCGTATCGATCACCACCAAAGCCCAGTGGATCATGTCCGCGATCGAGGTCGCGGTGCTGATCGTGGTCGGCGTCGCCGCCCTGTTCCACGAGTCCGGACGGCACGGCGCCGCGTTCTCCTGGAGCTGGTTCTCCCCCACCCACTTCGGCGGTGTCTCCGGCTTCGCGGCCGCGGCGCTGGTCGCGGCGTTCTACTACTGGGGCTGGGACGTCACCGCCAACCTCAACGAGGAGTCCAAGCACTCAAAGCTCGCCAACCTGGGCGGCATCATCGGCGTCGTGATCGTGTGGGCCCTGTTCGAGCTCTACACGGTCGACATCAACCTGTTCTTCTCCGGCACCGACATCCAGAATCAGGGCACGGCCATCTCCACCGCACTGGCCTCGGCCGTCGGCGGGTCGGTGCTGGGCAAGCTGATGATCGTCGCCGTGATGCTCTCCACCATCGCGACCCTCGAGACGACGCTCATCCAGGTCTCCCGCTCGCTGTTCGCCATGGGCCGCGACAACACGCTGCCGAAGGCCTTCGGCAAGATCGACGCCAAGCGCCGCACCCCGGTCGTCGCGACCGCCGCCGTCACCGTCGTCAGCCTCATCCTGTTCGTCGCCTCCGCCTTCATCGGCTCCATCAGCACGATCATGACCGACGCGATCAACGCCATCGGCCTGCAGATCGCCGTCTACTACTCCCTCGCCGCCCTCGCCGTGACCGTCGCGTATCGCAAGCAGGTCTTCACCTCGCTCTCGAACGCCCTGTTCATCGGCTTCCTCCCCCTGCTCGGCTCCGCCTTCATGGCCTTCACCCTGATCGAGAACCTCACCGGCAGCGGCCTGACCGCCGGCGCCAAGTGGATCGGCGTCGGCGCACTCGCGCTCGGCCTGATCCCGATGGCCTGGTACGTCGCCAAGAACGTCCCCTACTACCAGCGCAAGGCCCGCCTAGCCTCCGAGGACGAGCTCGACGGCGAGTTCAGCGGCGACCTCGACGGCGAGGCGCCCGTCGCCGAACTCGCGTCCTGAGCGGTTCGAGCCCGATGCGGTGCCGGTGCGGCGCGGTCGGCGGCCTAGACTTCTCACATGCCTGAGAACTTGATCGCCGGCCCGCCGCCCACCTTCCTGCCCGCCGACCCGCGGGCGCAGGGACTTCTGGACGCCGGGACGCCGCTGAAGGAGGTCGCCGCCTCCTGCCCGGCGTCCTCGCTGGCCTGGGCGCTCCTCGCCGAGCAGGCCCTGGACGCGGGCGAGCCCGTCACGGCGTACGCCTACGCCCGCACCGGCTACCACCGCGGCCTCGACGCGCTGCGCCGCAACGGCTGGAAGGGCCACGGCCCGATCCCGTGGTCCCACGAGCCGAACCAGGGCTTCCTGCGCGCGCTGCGCGCCCTGTCCGAGGCCGCCGGCGAGATCGGCGAGCTCGAGGAGGCCGAGCGCTGCGCGTCCTTCCTCTCCGACAGCGACCCGAACGCCCCGCTCAAGCGCAACTAGCTCTCCCGCACGCTCGGCGCGCCGCGAGCTCGTCGCGCGCGACGCGTCACCCGGGACGCCGGACGCGCAAGGTTCACGGCGTGACGCGTAACGGACGGGGCGTGAGGCGTGACGCGCAAGGTCCACGGCGTGACGCGTAACGGACGGGGCGTGAGGCGTGAGGCGTGAACATGGCGCGCAAGCTTCACGGCGTGACCCATGACGCGCGAGGCGCGAGGCGCGAGGCGCGAGGCGCGAGGCGCGAGGCGCAAGGTCCACGGCGTGACGCGTAACGGACGGGCGTGAGGCGTGAGGCGTGAACATGGCGCGCAAGCTTCACGGCGTGACCCATGACGCGCGAGGCGCGAGGCGTGGCCCATGATCGAGTGACGCATGCCGAGCGCGACATGGCCCGCATGCACGGCCTCGGCCCGACCCGTCGGCCGAGGCCACACGCGTGCCGGCACACGCTCAGCGCGGAGGCTCATGCCATGCGCCGATTAGTCCCCTACCTACGAGTCCTGTTCACAAGTCCTGCGCCCGCTGCGGCGTGACAAGACCGGTCTCGTACGCCGCGACCACCGCCTGGGCCCGATCGCGCAACTGCAGCTTCGCCAGGATGCGGGCGACGTGCGTCTTGACCGTCGCCTCGCTCAGGTGCAGCTCCGTGGCCAGCTCGGCGTTACTCAGCCCGCGCGCGAGCAGTCGGAAGACCTCGAGCTCCCGCGCCGTGAGCGCGGACAGCTCGCCGTGATCCGTGCGGATCCTGGCCGAGGCGGGCTCGGCCGCGGGTGCGGGCGCGGCGAACTTCTCCACCAGCCGCCGGGTGATCGCCGGCGCGAGCAGCGCGTCGCCGGAACGCACCAGCCGTACCGCGTTGATCAGGTGCTCCGGCGTCACGTCCTTGAGCAGGAAGCCGCTGGCCCCGGCCGCCAACGCGTCGTAGACGTACTGGTCCAGGTCGAACGTCGTCAGGATGATGACACGCGGCGCCACCGAGTCTGCTTCCTGTGGCTCGGCGAGAATGCGCCGCGTCGCCTCGAGCCCGTCGAGCACCGGCATGCGGATGTCCATGAGCACGACATCGGGCTGCGTACGCTGCACGGCCTCGATCGCCGCGATGCCGTCCGCCGCCTCGGCCACGACGTCGATCCCGTCGGCCGCGAGGATCATCCGGAATCCGGTGCGCACGAGCTGCTGGTCGTCCGCCACCACCACCCGCAGGCTCTCGCCGCCGGGCCGGGCGTCTTCCACCACGTCGGTCATACGGCGTCCTCGGCCGGAAGGGGCAACTCCACCTGCACACGATATCCGCCGCTCGGCCGCGGTCCCGCCTGCACCGTGCCGCCGTGCACCGCGACGCGTTCGCGCAAGCCGATCAGGCCTCTGCCATTGCCGCTGGCCGCTCCCGCCCCGGGCACGCCGCCGGAGTCGGCGATGTCGAGGCTCAGCCGCGCCGGCTCGTAGTCCACGAGGATGTCCACATCGGCGCCCGAGGCATGCTTGACCGTGTTGGTCAGCGCCTCCTGCACCACGCGGTACGCGGTGAGGTCGAGCCCTGGCGGCAGCGTCCGTGGCCGGCCGAGCACCCGATAGGCGATCGGCACGCCCGTCGCGCGTATCCGGGTGACCAGCGGCTCCAACTGGTCCAGCCCCGGCTGCGGCGCGAGTTGATGCTGCTCGTGCGTCGCGTCCGTCAGCAAGCCCATCACCTGACGCAGCTCCGCCATCGCCGCCCGCCCCGCGGACTCGACCTCCAGCAACGCGTTCGCTGCTTGCTCCGGATCGCGATGCAGCGTCTTGCGCGCCGCGCCGGCCATCACGACCATGACACTCACGTTATGCGTCACCACGTCGTGCAGTTCGCGCGCGATGCGAGAACGCTCAGCCTCCACCGCCAGCCGGATCGCCTCCCGCTCCCTCTCCTCCCGGGTCCGCTTGAGCGCCGCCACATCGCGCGTCGCCTGTCTTCGTACCTCGGATCCGTACAGCCCGATCCCGATCGCCAACGGCACGGCGACCATGAAGACGAGTTGCCTGTTCCCGGGGATGAGGTTGATGTAGCCGTGCCTGATGAGCTGCACTGGCACAAGTACCAGCGTCGCGAGCATGACCCGGCGGTACGGGCTGTACACGGCTGCCGAGTACGCGGCTATCAGGACACCGAAGCCGACCATGACGAGCGGCGCGGGCGTGAAGTTCATCCCCGTCAGCAGCAGGCCGAGCCCGACGAGCGGGTAGCGGCGGCGGATCGCGAGCGCCACCAGGACGAGGAACGCGATGCCGATCATCGTGCCCCTCGCCACGAACCCCTGCTGGTATCCGAGGACGTCGACCGTGTACGCGCGCTCCGGCTTCAGCGGCAACGCGACGCAGAACGCGAGCAGCAGGTCGAACAGCAGCTCGAGCCTGCTCGGCCGCGGCACTGGCCCGGTCGGCCAGATCCAGGCAGCCCGACCGGCCGGCTCGGCGGCCTCTTCGTCACGTGTCAACCATTTCACGCTTCCCATTCTGTGCAGCGCCTCCGCGACCGCGCATCGGTCGGGAGGGTCATCTTTCCGCGCGAATTCGAGCTACATCGATCGGATGATGCCGAGCGCGTTCAGTGAAACGGAGTAACGGCACGGCGATCAGCCGAGCGCGGCGATCCGGATGCCCAGCACGATCATCGTGACCGCGATCGCGCTGTCCAGCACCCGCCAGGCGAGCGGCTTCGCGAACAGGGGCCGGGCGAGTCTCGCGCCGAAGCCCAGACCGCAGAACCACAGCACGCTGCCCATTCCCGCACCGATGGCGAACAGCCAGCGGTGCGTCCCGTAACCGGCGGCGACCGACCCGAGCAGCAGCACCGTGTCGAGATAGACGTGCGGGTTGAGCCACGTCAGACCCATGCAGGTCAGAACGCTGCCGCGCATCGACGTCCCCGGTGATCCGTCTCCGTCATCCGCTCGCATCGACCCCGGCCGTAGTGCACGTCGCGCCGCGAGCACGCCGTACGCCACCAGGAACACCGCGCCTGCCCACGCGACCGCCGTCAGCACACCGGGACGCAACTCCACCAACGCGCCGAGCCCGGCGACGCCGGCGGCGATGAGCACGAGATCCGAAAGCGCGCACACGGTCACGATCGCGGGGACGTGCTCACGGCGCAGCCCCTGGCGCAGGACGTAGGTGTTCTGCGCACCGATGGCGACGATCAGAGACAAGCCGGTGCCGAGCCCGGCAACCAGGGTGAGGAGGTCTTGGCGCATATCGGGACCGTAATCGGCAAGCAAGACAACAGTCCAGCTAATGTTTCTTTGATACCATTAGAGATCATGATGCAAGAGCTTCCGCTCGATCAGGTCCGCACGCTGCTCGCCGCGGTGGACGAGGGCACCTTCGACGCCGCTGCTGCCGCGCTGCACATCACGCCGTCCGCCGTGAGCCAGCGGGTGAAGGCGCTGGAGCAGCGGATCGGCCGCGTGCTGCTGACCCGCACGAAGCCGATCGCGCTCACGGACTCCGGCGAAGTGCTGGTGCGCTACGCCCGCCAACTCGTCCGGCTCGAAGCGGACGCCGTCGCCGAACTCGGTCTCGACGCCGAGCATCAGGCCGCCACGACGATCGCCGTCGCCGTCAACGCCGACTCGCTCTCCACCTGGTTCCTCGACGCGCTCCCCCGGATCCCCGCCTCGCTGCGCGTCGGCTTCGAACTGCTCCGCGACGACGAGGCGCACACCGCGGCGCTTCTCCGGCGCGGACGCGTCGCCGCCGCGGTGACCCGGGACGCGACCGCCGTGACCGGCTGCAGCGTCACCAAGCTCGGCGTCATGCGCTACCGCGCTTCGGCGAGTCCGGCGTTCGTCGAGCGCTGGCTGTCCACCGGACCGATCGAGCGGACGCTGCCCGCCGCGCCGGTGCTGGTCTTCGACCGGAACGACGAGCTGCAGGACCGATTCCTCAGCGCTCTGACAGGTCGGCCGCCGTGCCGCGAACAGACGCGGCACCTCATCCCGACCTCCGAGGCCTTCCTCGACGCGGTCGCCCGCGGCATCGGCTGGGGCATGATCCCCGACGAGCAGGCCGCACTACTGCCCGAAGGCGCGCTGGTCGAGGTGGCGCCCGGCCACCCGGTCGATGTGCCGCTCTACTGGCAGCAGTGGAAGCTCGATTCGCCCGCTCTCAAGGCCTTGTCCGACGCCGTCGTCTCGGCAGCGCAGGTCATCGGCCGTAAGCTGGCGCAATGACAGAACCGCACGCCGCGCGCCCCTCCGCCGCCTCGATGCTCGCCATCGCCCGCGAGCAAGCCCGCCTCGGACTCGCCGAGGGCGGAATCCCGATCGGCGCCGCCCTCTTCCGCAAGGACGGCACGCTGCTCGGCGCCGGCCACAACCGCCGGGTCCAGGACGACGACCCGTCAATGCACGCTGAGACTTCGGCGTTCCGCGCCGCCGGACGGCTTCGCGGCTACCAGGACACGATCATGGTGACCACGCTCTCGCCGTGCTGGTACTGCTCAGGTCTGGTACGCCAGTTCAATATCGGCCAGGTCGTGATCGGCGAGGCGACGACGTTCTATGGCGGGCACGACTGGCTGGCAGAGAACGGCGTCGGTATCACCCTGCTGAACGACGCCGAATGCATCAGCCTGATGCGCGACTTCATCGCCGCGCGCCCCGACCTCTGGTACGAGGACATCGGCGAGTAGCGCACTCGGCGCTTTCGCGCCGCCGCGGCCGGAGCGGGCCCGCTAGTCCCGGCGCCTCGTCCGCTTCGGTCGCGTAGAACATCGCCAGCAGATTCGCATGCACGATGTCCCCTTCCGTCGTGTTCGGATGGCTGTTGAACTCCTCCACGAGGGTATGGAAGCGCTCGGCGAACTCAGCCGCCCGCTCGCGCGGCACCCGGAAATCGAGATCAGAGATCGCACCGGCCGAGCGGACATACGGCGGGCTTTCGAGGCTGTCCAGAGAACGCACATGCGTCCGCCCTGCCTGCACCGCGGCCTCGTAGCGGCCGAAATACTCGTTGACGCCCACCACCGGGCGCCCCCACCCGGCACAGCAAGATAAGACGCGGCGCCGCGAAGCGCCCACCCCCGCAAGCGCGCAATCCACGCATCCGCATGCTGCGACGCCCCTCGCCGACCCTCCCCATCAGACTACTCGCCGCTCCTCCCGCCTCAGCCGCGGCGGCCCAGCAAGAATCCGCTCACGCACCTCATCAAGCCGCACAACCTCGTCCCCGGACCGTTGCCAACGCGTCTCCAGCCACCACGTACACCCGGCGTCCGCACGCGACGCCACCTGCTCACGCGCAGCAGCCGCGTCATCCGCCGCAGTCTCGCCCTCCGCGATGATGTCGATGTCCGAACGCGCCCGTGGTCCAACAGCCAGGTTTTCATCTCGCGCGCGTCCGAGGCCGTCGGCTCGCGGCCATCAAGGTGGTATTCCGGCACCACTCCCTCGCACCGCGCAGCACGACGCATCGACCGGGGCCGCGGCCAAGCGCCGACGACCCAGATCGGCACCGGCCGCTGTACTGGAAGCCCCATGTCGGCGAAGTCGCCGACCCCTCCGGCACCGAACTCGTAATACTTCCCGCTATACGCACGCTCGCCTGACCAGAGCATGCGCATCAGGTCAATCCCCTCGTCCATCCGCTCCGCCCGCTCCCGCCGATCGGTCACCTCCGCGGTACCCATCAGCATCTCGGTCGCCCCCAGCCCCACGGTGACGATAGCGCGTCCGCCGGACAGTTGATCGACCGTCGCCACCTGCCCGGCCAGCTTCCACGGCCGACGCCACGGCAGCGGTGAAAGCAGCGTCCCCAGCCGAATCCGCGACGTGCGCACCGCCATCCCCGCCAGCAGCGACCACGCATCCACCCCGTACGCCACCTCGCAGACGAACACCCCGTCCCAGCCGTGCTCCTCCGCCAGCAGGCCCAACTCAAGCTGCTGCGCAGCCGTACCGCCCGGAAGGATCACGCCGCATCGCATCGCATCGCTCATGCCGTCGACGCTAACCGGGCCCTCCGACACCCGCACGCGTAATCGACCACGCACCTCCCCACCACGCCCGCCAGCCCAATTCCAGCCCCAGCCCGCCACCGCACCAGCACCCGCACCCGCAATGCTCCACCGGCACCCCCGCACCCACGGTCGGCTAAACCCTTGGTGGGCCAGCACCCCACTCGGCAGCCACGTCTCCCACCAACTCGCCGCTCCAACTGACGGCCACTGAGCGAGCACTTCACCCGCAGGCCGCCTTCCCAGCGGCACCAGCTCACCAGCTCACCGGCCCCCGCGAATCCACCGCTCACCGACCCTGCCAAGCCACCGGCTCGCCGACGAGTCAATTCACCGGCCCACCGGCTGCGGCCCTTCGGCAAGCACGGCGGGCCTGTTATCTTTGCGCGCTCCGCCTACTCCGCGTCGATCCAGTCGAAGTAGACCTTGCGCTCCATCACGTCCACCTTCGTCAACCGCACCCGCACCTCGGCGCCCTGCGGGAGGTCGTGGCCGTCGAGACGCGCTATCACCGCCGGGTCGCGCAGCATCACGGTGCCGGCATCGGGCTTGCCGTTCTGGTCCCAGTCGATCCGATCGTTCAGATCCAGCACGACGCCGGTGAAATCCTCGCCGATCCGGTCCGCGAGCAGCACGGACTCGGCCAGGTCCACGCACGCGCGGTCGACCGCGCGGCTCAACCGCTCACCGCGCTCCATGTGGCCGGGCAAATCCGGTAGAGCCTCGCGAACCCAATCGGGCACGTCGTCACCGGCCACGATCGCGAGGCAGCACTCTGACGTGAAGCGGTCGACGAGGCGCCGCAACGGCGCCGTCGCATGCGCGTATTCGATGCCCAGCGCGGAATGCTTCGGCTTCGCGGGGCAGGCGCCGTCGAACGGCGTATACCCGGCGCCGCGCATCAGCGCCATCGACTCCCAGAGGAGCGCGGCCTGATGCGGATCGTCCGGCGTCAGGCTACTGACGAGGCGCTGGTAGCTGCGCCGATCAGGCCAGGCCACACCGAGGCCCTTGGCCGCCTTGCGCAGCCGTCGGATGGTGACCGGCGAGGGCTCGGGCAGCGTGCGCACGATGCCAGCGCCGCCGCGCAGCATGATCTCGGCCGCGGCCGCACCGATCAGCAGCGAGATCTGCGCGTTCCAGCGCTCGATCGGCCGCTCCACCGCGTATTCCAGTCGCCAGCCGTCCGGGCTCGGGCTGACCTGTTGCGTCGGCACATTCAAGATCATGCCGCCACGTGCCGTCTGTCGCGCCTCAAGCAGGCCGCCGACCTCGCGTAGCAGCCCGATGACCTCCGGTCCGCGGCCTTCGGCGAGCGCCAATTCCATCGTGGGATAGTCCAGCTGGGCTCGTGACCGGACGAGAGCCCGCCTCACGTCGGACGCGACCGGGACGCCGCGCTCGTCCACGTCCACGCACCACAGCACCGCAGGACGATCCTGTCCCGGCAGCAGCGAGGCCGCGCCTTCGGACAGCTCGGCCGGATGCAGGGGCACCCGGACATCCGGCAGGTAGCACGTCAGCACCCGGCGGCGTGCCTCGCGGTCCAGTTCGCCGCCAGGACGCACGAACGCGGCCACGTCGGCGATCGCGTACCAGACCCGGTACCCGCCGTCGGAGCGCCGCTCGATCGCCATCGCCTGATCGAGGTCCTGCGAGCCCGGTGGATCGAGCGTGACCAGCGGCAGGTCGGTGCGGTCCAGTTCCGGGGGCCGCAGGTCACGGATCGCGGTCCGAACCTCGTCGAGGACGGCGGGCGGAAACTCGGTCGTCAGCTCGTGCTCGTCGCGGATCGCCGCGAAGCCTTCGGCCAACGCCGCACGCCCGGCGGGCAGCGGTGCTGGGCCGGAGAGGCTGAGCGCGGTACGGGGCACGGTGCGCAGCGTACGCGAGCGCACGTCCCGATGCACGCACGACACGGTGGGCGCACCACCCGGAATTCACGCCCCGGACGCCGGAGATCGACCCTTGCGTCAGGCTTCGTCCACGGCGAACGCGGCGGCCTACCGCTCCCGGCCACCCCATCATCGAGCCCCTATTCGCTGAGCTCCCGGCGGTCACACGGCTACGCTCAGGCGTATGAGCGAACTGATCCGTTTGACGTACCGGAAATACGACGGCTCCCTGCACTGGCACGGCGCAATGCGCCGACTCGGGGAGGACGAACACGGCCTTTGGCTCGGTTGGGGCCGGAACATGTTGATGGCACGCGGCTCCGGCCCCACGGTGACTTTCGACCAGGCGCACGTCCAGCTCGTGCGCCGCACTGATTGGTGGTGCGGCGCATTTCATGCCGCTCCCCGACCGACCGCCATCTACTGCGACATCACGACGGTCGCCGAGTGGACGGCACCGGATGAGATCACCATGGTCGACCTCGACTTGGACGTCCTGCGGTTCCGGGACGGACGGGCGCCCGCGATCGTGGACGAAGACGAGTTCCTTGAGCACCAGGTGCGGTACGACTATCCGCCCGAGGTGATCGAGAGCGCACGCAGCACGGCCGACGCGCTACTGGGGGCCATCCAGCGAGACGAAGAGCCGTTCAGGTCCGCGTATCAGCGGTGGCTGTCCCTGGTCGCGGACGTCAACGGAGATCCGATTCCCGTGCTCCCGGACCGGAAGGGCCGCTAAGGGCCGTAGCCGACGAGCGAAGGACCGCATCCTCGCCGGCCAGGGGAAGCCCGATATGCGTCGGGTCCGATGGTGCCCGAGCTTTCATCCGCCTTCGCTAGATAAGAAGATCTCTCTGTGACCGACTCCTTTCACACATCCACGCAGAACCTCGAGATCGCCCCTGTCACTCTGGACCAGTTCCAGCAGGTGCTCGAAGACCACGCGCGCTACTGGGGCGAACGTGACCTGAGGGCGCTCCATCTCACCGCACTCGTGCAAGAGTTCCCCTCGACCTCGCTGGTAGCCGTGGGCGAAGACGGCATCCGCGGCTACATCTTCGGCTTCGTCACCCCGGACCATGTGGCATACGTGCACCTGATCGCGACCCGGGATGACGCGCGGGGCACCGGCCTGGGTCGCCGCCTGTACGCCGCCTTCACCGAAGCCGCCCGCGCGCAGGGAGCGGCCAGCCTCAAGGCGATCACCTCCGTCGGCAACACCGGGTCGATCGCGTTCCACCGAAGTCTCGGCTTCGCCGTGAATACCGTCGAGAACTACAACGGGCCTGGCCAGACACGCGTCGTCTTCACGAGAGTGCTGCCCGGCCGGGTCTGACCCAACGGCGCCGGAATGCGCGTGGATGACTGCTACTCGCCAGACTCCGCGATCTGCTTGACCATCTGGAGCGGCCGACCCCACTCCGTGGCGAGGTCGGTCATCCACCGCGCGGTGACGGTGAGCGGCCCAGGCGCGACGCCGTAGCGGACCTCCCGACCCACCTTCCGCGCCACGACGAGACCGGCCTCGTGCAGAACCGCGAGGTGTTTGACGACAGCCTGACGCGTGACCGGTAGGTCCTGCGCAAGCGTCGTGGCAGTTGCGCCGCCGGCCGCGGACAAACCGTCGAGGATACGGCGGCGCATTGGATCCGCCAGAGCCGCCAGCACCACCTCGATGAGCGCTTCCTCCGCAGGACTCTGCGTCATCAGACCGCCACTCCACCTTCCGTTGACACCAGTCCGTCACGCTCGGGTAGCCGACGTCCTCGCGCGAATCCGGATCCTCGCCGCCCTGGTCCGGGTAGATCCTCGCACGGATTCCTCGCGGAACTCGGCGCTGCGCTCGCTCACCCGCTCCATGCGTGTTCCTCCTGCTCGCAGTACTTGCTCAGGCTGAACAGCGCCTTTCCCCAGCCGCCCTTGTTGGCCCGATACCGCCGGTCGATGACCTCGGATTCCGCTTCGACCTCGGAGAATCCGCTCTCGACGACGCGCAATCGAGTTCCGTCACCGTCCCGCTCCAACGTGAATTCGACCAACGTCGCGTTGGCACCGTCCGGCTCCCGGCCTCCGGTGTCGTCGGCGGCCCAGCGGAACGACAGATAGCCGGGCTCCTCGACCTCCTCGATCACCGCCGGGAGTCTGCCATGCTCCCCGTGGTCGAACACGATGCGACCTCCCGGACGCAGGTCGATCTCTGCCGGATCGCCGTTGCCGAACCACATGCCGACGTGCCTCGGCGCTGTGACGACCTCCCACACCCGCGCCACCGGCGCCGCGATGTAGACATCCTGCTCAATACGGTCGCTGACCATGGTCAACCCCTCCAAGTCTCGGCTCATTCCACCTGAGTGCAACTTCATGGTTGCACATGGAGTGGCGATGTGCAACCCTAGGATTGCGGATCGTCGCGGAGTGGTGCACGAGAGGAGGTGGGCGATGGATTGCTCGATGTCGACGCAGATCGGCCGCAGACCATATTCGACAGTTGGCTTAGAACTGTGCGCACATCTATGCTCCCTGCCATGCCGGCTGAGAAAGCAGAGCACTCAGACACAGGGGTCGTCGTCGTGGGTGCCGGGCCGACGGGACTCCTGCTCGCCGGCGATCTGGCTGCTGCGGGCGTTCCTGTCACTCTGGTGGAGCGTCACGAACACGGATCCGAGCTCACTCGCGCGTTCGTGGTACACGCTCGGACCCTGGAGCAGTTCGACCAGCGCGGAGTCGCCGACGATCTGGTCTCCCGCGGTAGGCAGGTCGCTGCATTGCGGCTGTTCGATAAGGCAGTCGTGGACATGTCCGGGCTGCCGAGCCGATACCCCTACATGCTCGTGGCGCCCCAGTACGAAACGGAAGGCGTGCTACTGCGCCGGGCGTGGGCCGCCGGAGTGCAGTTCTTACGCCCGGCCGAGCTGACCGACCTGACGCAGGACGCGCACGGTGTGACCGCGACGCTCGAGGACGGCAGAACCATACGCGGGCAGTACCTGGTGGGCACGGACGGACACCGCAGCACCGTGCGTCGGCTGATCGGCGAACCGTTTCCCGGGCGCAGCGTCGTGAAGTCCGTGATGCTGGCCGATGTGCTGCTCAAGGACGAGCCGCCGGGAGGCGCGGCCACGAACAGCATCGGTGACCGCTTCACCTTCATCGCCCCCTTCGGTGACGGGTACTACCGGGTCATCAGCTGGGACCGATCCAAGCCCGCCGACGACCGGGACCCGGTCGACATCGAGGACCTCAAGGACATCTCGCGCTCGGTGTTGGGCACGGACTTCGGAATGCACGGTCCGCGCTGGAGTTCGCGATTCCACAGTGACGAACGGCAGGTTCCGCACTACCGCGTGGGCCGGGTGTTCCTCGCGGGTGATGCGGCCCACGTGCACTCCCCCGCCGGCGGGCAGGGGATGAACGCCGGTCTTCAAGACGCGGCGAACCTGTCGTGGAAGCTCGTCTCCGCGCTGACCGGTGGGCCGGACCTGCTGGACTCGTACCACTCCGAGCGCCGTCCGGTCGGCGCGAAGGTGATCAAGGGCAGCGGAGCGCTCTTGCGGATGGCGATGCTGCACTCGACAGCCGTCCGGACGGCACGGAACGAACTCGTGGCGGCGGCACTGCACGTACCCGTGATGGCGCGACGCCTTCCACCGGCCATGTCAGGGCTCTGGGTAAAGTATCCGGCACCGCGTCACGCGCACCCGCTGGTCGGGGGCCGGGCGGCAGACGCCCGGCTGCGCGGCGAACCGTCGCGCCTGTACGAAGCGCTGCGCGCGGGACGCTTCGTGCTCCTGGACGCGGGCGGCCTGCACGAACGGGAGGCCCGTGAGGTGGCGACGACCGGCCGACTGGACCTTGTGGTAGGTGTGGACCCCGATGCGCCGTCCATGCTGGTGCGGCCTGACGGATACGTGGCGTGGGCAGCCGACTCGGCATACCCGGACTCGAAAGGCTTGCGTCACGCGCTGCGGGATTGGGTGACTGGCTGAGATATCCGCGGGCGCTGCGGCTGGTCGGGGACGGGCCCCCAACAGGTCGAGGCAGTCTGGGTCGATGGGTCGTTCGAGCGGTGAGCGCTGGGTCGGAGGCGCGGCGGATGTGGGGGCTGTTCAGCGTGGGCTGATACGGTCGGGAGATGCCGAAGACTCCTGTGCCCGGCCCGATCGCCGAGTTCCTCAGCCGACCTAATCCCGCCGTGTTCGCGTCGAACCGGCCTGATGGGCAGCCGGTGTCCGTCGCGACGTGGTACCTGTACGAGAACGGCAGGATCTTGGTGAACCTGGCGTCCGTGCGGAAGCGGCTGGATTACCTCGCGGCGGATCCGCGGGTCAGCCTGACAGTCCTCGACGGGGATACGTGGTACTCGCACGTGAGTCTGCAGGGGCGGGTCGTGTCCACCGAGCAGGATCCGGATCTTTCGGTGATCGACCGGATCTCGCGGCACTACACCGGGTCCGATTACTCGGCCCGCGATCAGCAGCGGGTGAGCTGCTGGATCGAGATCAACCGGTGGCACGCGTGGGGTAAGGCCGCGAAGCTGGCTGCGCAGGCGTAGGCCCGCGGGACGGTCGCGATCATGCGATGCGGACGGGTCGGACCTGCCGCCCGTCCGCCCGGTGGCGCGGTTGCTGCCTCGTGCCCGCTACCAGGCCTTCTCGGCCGAGCGGCGGACGAAGAGCAGGACGAGGATCGCGGCTGCCAGGGTCATGCCGCCCGCAAGCGCGTAGACATGCTCGAGGCTGGTGGCCACGGCGTTGCGCGTGCCCTGGGCGGTGCTGCTGGCTGCCCGGTGGGCGAAGACGGTGCCGAGGACGGCGATGCCTAGGGCGTAGCCGAGCTGGCGGAACGTGTTGAGGGCGCCGCCTGCCATGCCGGCGCGCTTGTGCGGGACTGCCGACATCGCCGCGGAGGCGAGGACAGGGGTCGACATTCCGACGCCCACCCCGGCGGCGAGCAGGCCCGGGACGAGGGCGGGCCACGAGGAGTCGCCGTGGACGAGCATGAGTAGGAGCGTGCCGCCGCCGATCAGCGCGAGACCGATTCCGACCGGCCACCGCGGAGCCAGCTTGCCGAGATGCTTGCCGCCGAACCCGGCTACGGCGAAGGCCGTCAGAGCCAGCGGGGAGACCGCGAGGCCTGCTTTGATCGGGCTCAAGCCGAGTATCGACTGAAGCCAGATCGACGTGTACGTCAGGTGCGCGAACGCTCCGCCCGACAACAGCGCTCCAGCGGTCATCAGGCTCGCGAAGGAGGGGTTGCGCAGCAGGGAGAGGTCGAGCAGCGGGTCTTGTGCGCGATGCTCGACGACGATGAAGGCGACGAGCGCCACGGCCCCGCCGGCGAAGAGCCCGATGACGGTGGCACTGGTCCAGCCGTCGGTGTTGCTCTGGATCAGCGCGTACGTAACGGCGGCGGCGCAGGCGGTGAACGTCACGGCCCCGGGGTAGTCGATGCGGCGCTGGCCGCGGTGCGGGGAGTCGCCGAGGACGCGGAACGACATGAACACGGCGACGGCGGCGACCGGAAGGTTCACCAGGAAGATCGAACGCCAGCCGAACTGCTCGGTGAGCAAGCCCCCGAGGATCGGGCCGAGTGCCGCGGCACCTCCGTTGACGGCGCCCCAGATGCCGAACGCGGTGCCGCGGTCACGGCCCTGGTATGTGGCGCTGAGCAGCGCGGTAGTCGCCGTGAACATGCCTGCGGCGCCGACGCCCTGTATGGCACGCGACGTGATCAGGATGGACACGTTCGGCGCCAGGCCGCACGCCAGCGAAGCGAGCGCGAACACGACGAGGCCGCCCATGTAGAGGCGGCGGTGGCCGAAGCGGTCGCCGACCGAGCCCGCGACCATCAGCAACGACGCGAGGACGAGGGCGTACATGTCCACGACCCACTGCAGTGAGGTGAACGACGAGTGGAGTTCCTCGGTCATCTTCGGCAGTGCGACGTTCACGATGCTGACGTCCACGAGCAGCATGAAGGCACCTAGGCAGACGGTTACCAGGGGCATCCACTTATGGTGTGTCGGCGGAGGCGTCCGGACGGCTGTGCCGCCGGACGTCGCAGCCGGCTGCTGCTGGTCCTCGATCTTCGATGTCATGGCTCAAGCATCTGGGGTTGCGCGCCGGGTACTCCAGTCAGACGGAGGATTCCGACGCAATCCGACAAGCTCTAGGCTGAGACGGTGAAATCTTCCATGTTCGACGCTCTAGACCGGCGGATTCTGCAGTCTCTACAGCTCGACGGCAGGATCCCGTTCAGCCGGATCGCCGAAGTGCTCGGCGTGTCCGACCAGACGATCGCTCGACGCGTCGCCCGGCTGCGTACGGAGGGGAAGATGCGCGTGCTGGCGTCGTTCGACCCCTCGGTGTTGGGCTACGTGCTCTGGCTCGTCCGGGTGCAGTGCCGACCGGACGGCGCGGAGAAACTGGGGCAGGCGATCGCGCTACGGGACGACACGTCGTGGGTGAGCATGACGTCCGGCGGCACCGAGATCAGCTGTTCGACGTGGGCGCCGGCCGGCCACGTACACGAGCCGTCGCTGCTGCTCGTGCGGCTGCCGCGCACTCCCGGGGTCGTGAGCATGTCCGCGCACTGCGTCATGCGCAGGTACTTCGGCGGCTCGCTCGGCCTGACCCTCAAGTCCGGCGCACTGACGCCCGAGGAAGTCAGCGCGCTGCTTCCGGAACCGGTGCATAACGCCGAGACCGGCGAGCGGAAGACGGTGACGCTGGAGGACGGGGACCGGCGGATGCTCGCCGTGCTCGGCCGCGACGGCCGGGCCGATCTGGCCGAGTTGGCGGCGGCGACGGGTTGGTCGCAGAGCGCCGTACGGCGGCGGCTGGCGTTTCTGCGCGCGTCGGGCGCGGTGTTCCTGGACGTCGAGTACGACTACCAGCAGATCTATGGTCTCGCGGCACGCGTGATGCTATGGGCCTCGGTGCCGCCGGCGGAGTTGGAGTCGGCGGGGCTCGCACTGGCGGAGCATCCCGAGGTCGCCTACGCGTGCGCGACCACCGGCGCGACGAACCTGCACGCCGTGCTGCTCTGCAAGGACCTTCATTCGCTGTACGACTATCTGACTACGCGAGTGGCGAACCTGGGAGTTCGGCACGTCGAGATCTCGCCGATCGTGCGCGCGCTCAAGGGGCCGGCGACCGTGCGCGCAGCGCGGTGAGCGATGGGCAAGCGGGAGGTTGGCGGCGAGAGGCGGTACGCGGTTTAATGCCGATTGACGATCGGCGGGGTCGCTGCTCACGGCCAGTCAAGCCCGGTATGTCGTAGGAAGGGGATGAGTAGTTCGGGTCGTTGCGCAGTCGGTCGAGC
>Ga0310811_10002839_pt1 | contig 21735 bp, 17 predicted proteins | sample YCmetagenome_FD_207642 | JGI IMG/M metagenome (GOLD analysis project Ga0310811, IMG submission 207642) | Soil microbial communities from experimental microcosm in Duke University, North Carolina, United States - YC | ecosystem: Engineered > Artificial ecosystem > Soil microcosm > Unclassified ...
TGACCGGCGTCCTGCTGCTCAACGCTTGAGCCCGCACGGGAAGCGTGCAACGTGACCGACGACGAACTCGGCGGAGCCGATCTCCGCGCGTGGTGTGAGCGTCACCTCGGCAGCGACCCTGTCGAAATCCTCTTCAGCGCCGGTAATCTCTCCGAAGTCCACGGCGTGTTTCTGCGCGACGGGTGCAAGGCCGTGGTCAAAGTGCGACCCGCTGCATCGCGGCGCTCGTCGAACCGTTTACAAGAAGTTCCTGCTCGACGGCCTCGACACGCTGTCGCCCGCCGAAGCAGCCGAACGGGCACACCGCGCGGGCCTCGTCGACTAGCGTTGTCATTAACGCCAGACGAAGCCACCATTTCGAGGCCCGGCATTCACCGCGAAGAGCTGTGCGGTGCTGCGGATGCCAGTCGTACCGCCGGAGGTAGCGGTGCGTGCTGAGGGCGGGCTTCGAATGCCTCGATCACCAGCGCTGCGAAGCGCCGGGAGGCCGTGACCTGTGTGGTGGTCGATGTGGCGTGGATCCCCTTGTTAGCCATGAGAATGAGAATCAGGTCGTCCAGGACGAAATCGGACCGCAGACGCCCTGCTTCCTTGGCGCGCCGGGCCAATTCAGCGACTGCTTGCACCGTGTATTTACGGCCCGCGGCGACATCCGTCACTCCCGGGAAGCTCGACAGGAAGGCTTCGGTGAAGCCCCGATCGCGGGCGTGCAGCTCACAGATCTTCTCGATCACCAGGCACAGGCCGCGCCACGGATCAGGATCTGCGCACCCCTCGTCGACGATGGCACGGCATGCGTGCAGCTGGTCCGCGAAGGCATCGGCGACCAGCGTCTGCTTGGTCGGGAAGTGACGGTACAGGGTGGCAGGTCCCACCCCGGCACGCCGCGCGATCTCCCGCATGGGCACGTCCAGGCCGTCGGCGGAGAACAGCGCCCGGGCCGCCTCGAGGATGCGTTCGCGATTGTCCAGCGCATCGGAACGCAGGGGGTGAGGCATTCGGTCGGTCACCACTCTCACTTTACCTAAACGGACGGGGGCGTCCGTTACGGTCCGGAACGTAGCAGCTCGCCGAGATCGTCGGGCCGCGCGGCACGGGGACCGATCCTCGGACCAGCGCCAAGCCCTTCCCAGCCGGGCGGCGATCGGTGGCGGGCAGGGAGCAGGACCGTGCGCGAGCCGGTCCGAGAACGTGGAGAAGACCTTGAAGGCAATCGTGATTCAGACGTTCGGAGGTCCGGAAGGTCTGGCCGTCGTCGACCTGCCGGCACCCGCACCTGCTGCCGGGCAGGTGCTGATCGCCACTGAGGCGGTCGGCGTCGGCGGTGTCGACACCGTGATCCGGAGCGGAGCACTGGCCGGCTACGGCTTCAAGGAGGGCCTCGTCCCGGGCGGCGAGGTGGCGGGCACCGTGACCGCGGTCGGTGACGGCGTCGACGCGTCGTGGATCGGCCGACGGGTGTGGGGCTCCACCGGCACCGGCGGAGGTTACGTCGAACAGGCCGTCGCGCCCGTAGAGGAGATCATCCCCCTGCCCGGCAGCCTGTCCGCCGTCGACGCGGTGACGCTCGGCAGTTCCGGTGTCGTGGCCCACTTCGGGCTTCGCCATGCCCGTTTCGCTCCCGGGGAGACGGTCCTGGTGCGGGGCGCGGCCGGCAGCATCGGGATCATGGCGGTGCAGCTCGCGGCTCGCGGCGGCGGCGCCGCGGTGGCGGTCACGACATCGTCGGTTGAGCGCGGCGAGCGGCTGCGCCGTCTCGGCGCGACCCATGTGCTGGAGCGCTCCGGCGGCGGAGGGCGAGAGGCTCCCGCGAGCTATGACGTCATCATCGACGTCGTGGCCGGTGCGGACATGCCGTCGTTCTTCGACAGGCTCAATCCGAGCGGCCGCATGGTGGCCGTGGGCGCTGTCGCAGGTCGGCCGCCCGCGGACTTCGGCATGAAGATCATGGCAGCGTTCCAGAAGTCGATGTCCTTCGCCGCTTTCAGCGCAGCCACCGTCTCTCGAGCCGATCGGCGTGCCGTGCGCAGCGAGCAGTTCGCCGCGGCCGCTCGCGGCGAGATCGAAACAGTGGTGCACGAACTGCTGCCGCTGGACGAAGCCGTGCTGGCGCATCAGAAGATGGACGCGGGTGAGGTTTTCGGCAGGATCGTGCTGACGCCGTAGCGGTTGCGGTATTAGGCAAAGGCGCGGCGGTCGCGCAGGTCGGCGCCGCAGGACTGGCGGACGACAAGGCGGGTCGGGGTGAGGACCGGCTCGCTGGACGCGGCGGGGGCGCCGTCGACGAAGCCGAGCAGCGCGTCCACCGCCGCCGCGCCGATCGCCAGCGGGTCCTGGGCGAGCGTGGTCAGCGCCGGGCGCACCAGGCCCGCGGCCTCGATGTCGTCGAAGCCGACGATCGCGATGTCGCGCGGGACGTCGAGGCCCGCGTCGGCGAAGGCGTGCATCGCGCCGAGGGCCATCTCGTCGCCGGCCACGAACACGGCCGTCGGGCGTCGGTCCGCGGGCAGCGCGGCGAGCCGGGCGCCGCACGCGTACCCGCTGTCCATGAAGAAGTCGCCGGTCTGCACGTAGTCCGCCTCCAACGGCAGGCCGAGTTCGCGCGCGGCGTCGCGGAAGCCGGTGAGCCGGTGCGCCGCGGGCATCATCTCCGGCGGACCGGTGATCGTCGCGATCCGGCGGTGGCCGAGACCGTGCAGGTGCCGCACCGCCTGGGCCGCGCCCGCACGGTTGTCCGAGGCGACGCAGCCGGCCCGCGGACCGGCGATCGGGCAGTCGATGGCGACACAGGGGAATCCGGACTCGTACAGCGCCTGCAGCGCGGGGCGGTGCGCGTTGACGCCCATCACCACCACGCCGTCGAGCTGGAACTGGCGGGCGAGGTCCAGGTACGCGCCCTCGCCCTGCCGGTCGACCTCCACGTTGAGCAGGATCAGGTGCCGGCCCGCCGCGCTCAGCGCCTGCTTGATCCCGACCAGCAGGGACAGCAGGAACGGGTGGCGGCGCCCGGCCGACTCGTAGTAGCTGTCCCACAGCAGGCCGACCGCGTCCGAGCGCCCGCGCACCAGCGCCCGCGCCGACTGGCTGGGCCGGTAGCCGAGCCGCTCGGCCGCCTGCTGGATCTGCCGGCGGGTCTCCCCGTTGACCTCGGGGTGGCCGTTGAGCGCCCGGGAGACCGTGGCCACCGACACCCCGCACTCGCGTGCGAGCTCCCTGATTCCCGGCATCGGCCGACCTCCCCGCCTCGGTCCGGAAAAGACGCGTCCGGTGAGCACAGCGTAGCTGCCGACGCATCATGGCCGACGCCCGATCCTCCGGTCCAGTCTCCTCGGAAACGTTTACGGAGCGTGTCGCCGCGATACGCGCCCCGCGCCCCGCGCCGACCGCCGGTCGCGGGTTTCGGGCCGCAGCGCGCAGGCCGCAGCGCGCAGGCCGCAGAGTGCGCCGCGCGTCCGCAACCCGCGCACGGCCGGGCCGGCTAGGCCGCGCCCGCGCCGTGCGGCTCCACGTAAAGGGTCTGCTGCGCGTATCCGCAGACCCCGCGGCGGTCGACGAGCCGGGTGGCGGTGGTGCCGCCGCCCGCCGCGTCCAGAGCGGTGGCCGCGTCGAGGCCGACCCACCCGCCCTCCGGGACGCGCAGGAAGCTGAGATTCAGGTCGAGGTTGCTGAACAGGTGGGTGCGGAAGTCCAGCGCCGAACTGACGCCGCTGGATCCGTCCGCGACCAGCACGGCCAGCTGCGTCGGGCTCGGCTGCTCGTCCTCGAGCAGCGGCAGACGCGGCCTGACCCAGACGCGGCACGGCCCGGGAACGGTCAGTGCGCCGCGCACGTAGCGGAACTCCATCGCGTGCACCCAGCCGTGGTCCAGGAACCGGGAGAGCTCGTCGTCCGCCGGAGCCTCCGGGACCGTGTCAGGGTCCGGGAACGGTTCGATGTGCGCCGCGTCCGGCACCTCGGGCACCAGATCCGCCTCCTGGCGGCGCCACCAGCCGCGTGCGACCAGCACGAGCCGGCCCTCGGCCCGCACCTCGGCGCCGAGCAGTCGCGCGCGCCGGCCGGGCTTGAGCACCGTGGTCCGAACGGTCAGCGGCGCCACCGGCACGGGAGCGAGGAAGTCGACCGTGAGCCGGGCCAGATGGCCGCCGGCGGCGGGGGCCAGCCGCTCCATCTCGCGCAGTATCAGGGCACTGGGCGGGCCGCCGTGCTGCATCTGCTTGGACCACGGCCCCTGCGTCGCACTCGTCGTGCGGAAGGACGCCTCGTGCGCGTCCTTGCCGGACACCGCGCCCGTCGCGCCGTCCAGTGGTGCGTAGAACGCCGCCATGCCGTCTCACCCGCCCGTTCCGGTTCGCTGGCACCTGTTCCGGTTTCCGCAACGAAGGCCCGAGCCGTACGATACGGTTACGGAAACCGTAACGTCAAGGATCGCGCGGAAGGGGGCGGTGCGCCGATGACCGCTCCGCGGCCGGGCCGGGCGGTGCGCGGCTCGCAGACCGGCCGGCCGCTGATGGCCGCGCTCGATCTGCTCGGCCGGCGCTGGACGCTGCGCGTCCTGTGGGAGCTGCGCCGCGGCCCGCTCGGCCCGCGAGAGCTGCGCGCCCGCTGCGACTCGATGTCCCCGAGCGTGCTCTACCAGCGGCTGCGCGAACTGATCGAGGCCGGTCTGGTGGAGAAGGACGAGGCGGACCGGTATGCGCTCACCCCGCTCGGGGCCGACCTCGGCGAGGCCATCGCGCCGCTGGACCGGTGGTCGGTGCGCTGGGCCGGGCAGGCGGACGCCGACGCCGGGTCCGAGTCAGGGTTATGACACGCGGATATGGCGGAGATGCGGCCCGGGGGAGGCGGTCGGCACGCCTCGGGGGCGGCGGCGCATCGGCCCGCGCGTTGTCGGCGCGGCCCGCTACGGTATCCCGCGTGACTACCGATGAGCTGACGACGCCGACCGACCTGCACCTGCCGCCGCTGCCCGAGTCGTGGGCGGAGGTCCTCGGCGAGGAGACCGCAAAGCCCTACTTCGCGAAGCTGGACGCCTTCGTGACCGCGGAACGCGCGGCGCACCAGGTGTTCCCGCCGCGCGAGGAGGTCTTCGCGGCGCTCGAGGCGACGCCGTACCAGGACGTGCGCGTGGTGCTGCTCGGTCAGGACCCGTACCACGACGACGGCCAGGCGCACGGGCTGTGCTTCTCGGTGCGGCCGGGCGTGCGCATCCCTCCGTCACTGCGCAACATGTACAAGGAGCTCAACGCCGACCTCGGCCTGCCGGTGCCCAAGGACGGCGACCTGCGGCCGTGGACCAAGCAGGGCGTGCTGCTGCTCAACACGGTCCTGACGGTGCGCGCCCACGAGGCGAACTCGCACAAGAAGCAGGGCTGGGAGACGTTCACCGACGCGGTGATCCGCGCCGTGAGCGACCGTGCCGAGCCGGCCGTGTTCGTGCTCTGGGGCGGCCCTGCCAAGACCAAGAAGGCGCTGATCGACACCGGCCGGCACCGCGTCATCGAGGGCGTGCACCCGTCGCCGCTCTCCGCGAACAAGGGCTTCCACGGCTCCCGGCCGTACTCCGCGATCAACGCCGCGCTCGGCGAACTCGGCCACCCGGCGGTGGACTGGACGCTCTGACGCTCTGACGCTCTGAGGTTCTGAAACGCACCGCGCCGCCGCACCGCGCCGCGCGGCCCGCACCATGCGGCCCCGCGCTCCTCGCCGCCCGTCCGCTCCCGGCTGGCCCGGACGGGCGCACGGCGCCGGGCCGCGCGGCGTGGCGGACGGCCGGCCCGCCCCGCGCACTGCTTTGATCTTCTCGTTGGATCACAGGTCCACTCGTGCCCGGGTGGCCGGGGAAGGGAGCGGAGGCGATGCGTGCTGCCACCCGTTCGGGACCGTACGGGCCGTGTGGTCCGCGGACGCCCTTCGGCACCGCCTCTCCGTACGGAGCGCCCGCCCACGCCGCGGCGCACCGCGCCGGTCCGACGATCACCGTCGCGGGGCTCGGCCGCACCCGCCGCGCCCCCGACCTGATGCGCTTCGTGCTCGCGGTGGAGGCGGTGCGCGAACGCGCCGCCGAGGCGATGGCCGCCGCCGGGGCGCTGGCCGACCGGGTGGTCGCGGTCGCGCACGCGGCCGGGATCGCCCCCGCGGACATCCGCACCAGCGACATCTCGCTGCGCCCCGAGCCCGCCGCGGACGCGCACGGCCGCCGCGTACCCGGGTTCCGCGCGGGCGAATCCTTCCAGCTCACCGTGCGCCGGCTCTACCACGCCGGTCCCACCCTCGAGATGCTCACCGCGGCCTGCCGGGACGAGATGCGCATCGAGTCCGTCGGCTTCGGCGTCGCCGACCGCGACGCGCTGCGCGCCTGCGCCCGGCAGCGGGCGTTCGCCGACGCGCAGGCTCGTGCCGAGCACTACGCGCAACTCGCCGGCCGCGGGCTCGGCCCGCTGCAGTCGCTCGACGAGCAGGAGGCCGCGCCCGGCCTCGAGTTCCTGCCCGTCGCCTCCACCGCGCAGGCCCTGGTGGCCGCGGACCGAGGTGCGGACCTGGCCTCCGTCGAGGAGCAGGTGGGCCTGCGGGTGGTGTTCGCGGTTCGCTGACCCGCGCCGGTCCTCGCGGGCGCACCTCCGGCAAGAGACGTGTACAACCGATCCACTCGATCAAGCGTCTTCTCCCGCGGAGGTGTGAGATGACCAAGGGGCAATTCGCCGCACTGACGGTTGCGCTCGGCCTGGCCACGATGGCCGGCAGCGGCTACATCGCCTACGCGAGCTCGAGTTCGGGTTCGAGCGCGCGCGGCGCCGACGCGGGCGGCGGTGCGTCCTCGGGCGACACGACTGCCCCGGACGGTGGAGCAACGAACGTGCTGCCGACCGACGGCCCGAGCGCGAGCCTCGACGCGGGCAAACCGACGATGGCGGCGGGCGTCACCGCGTCGGCCGGCGCAGCCACCTCGGGCGCCTCGGGCGGGAAGGGGGGCGCGTCCACTGCCGACGCGCCGGCCTGCGGCGGCAACGACATCCAGGTCTCCACGACGGACGACCAGGGCGCCGCCGGGCACATCTCGCTCGTGCTGGTGTTCATCAACACCGGCACGCACGCCTGCGTGCTGAGCGGATACCCGGGCGCCGAGCTGGTCGGCCAGAACGACGCCGACCTGCTGGACGCGCAGCGCACGCTCTCCGGCTACTCGGGCGGGGCGGTCGGCCTGAGCTCCGCGCCGCCCGTGCTGCTCTCGCCGCAGAGCGCCGCCTCGGCCGTGCTGGAGTGGATCGACGTGCCGTCCGGATCCGGCCCGAACGGCGGGTGCGCGGCGCCGGACCCGATCTCGCTCGCCGTCACCCCGCCTAACACCAAGCAGAGCACGACGATCCAGCTGTCGGCCAAGAGCGAGGTGTGCGGCGACTTCGAAGTCCACCCGGTGCTCGCGGGCGTCACGCGCACGCCGTGACCTCGAGGCGGCATCAGCCGACGCTGGAGCCGATCAGCGTCCCGATCAGGTACGTGGCGCCCGCCGCGATCGCGGCCAGGAACAGCTGTCGCAGGGCGCTGCGCCACACCGGCCGCGAGGTCAGCCGGCCCACCGCGCCGCCGCCGGCCAGCGCGCCGAGCGCGGCGAGCACCAGGGCCAGCCAGAGCGTGCGCGCGCCGAACAGGTAGGGCGCGAGCGGGATGATCGCGCCCAGGGTGAACGCGCTGAACGAGGCTCCGGCGGCCAGCCACGGCGAGGGCAGGTCGTGCGGGTCGACGCCGAGCTCCTCGCGCACGTGCAGCACCAGGCCCTGGTCCGGCTGCGCGGAGATCTGGGCGGCCACCTTGCGCGCCAGTTCCGGTTCCACGCCCTGCCCGACGAACGCCGCGGCGAGCTCCGCCTGCTCGCCGATCGGGTTGCGCCGCAGCTCGGTGCGTTCCTTGGCGACTTCGGACTGGACCAGCTCGTTCTGCGAGGAGACCGAGACGTACTCGCCGGTGGCCATGGAGAACGCGCCGGCGACCAGGCCGGCCAGCCCGGTCAGCGCCACCGTGTGCGCCGACGCGCCGCTCGCGCCCACGCCGCTGATCAGCGAGACGTTGGTGACCAGCCCGTCCATCGCGCCGAACACGGCGGGGCGCAGCCAGCCCCCGGTGACGTCCCTGTGATGGTGCGGCGGGGGCGGGCCCGGCGTGCGGGCGGTGTGCTTGTCGGCGGTGGCGGCGGCCAATTCCTCGGTCCCCTCGGCGTCGTGCGGTGCGGCCGGGCAGCCGTGCGGCCGCGGCCGCCTGCGGCGGCGGGTGCGGCGATGGACGACGGTGCCGCGGTGTCGTGTGTGCCGCCGTGTGGGCGGCTGGGACGAAAGCGGGGATATCGCTCCCGCCGCCTTCCCAGGATATCGGCGAATCCGTCCAGTCCCAAAAATCAATTCCCTTAGGAGAGCCTTACCTGACCCCGGCGATCGGCGTGCGGCAACCGCGGGAGCGGGGCGCCGCGTCCTGACCGACATCGGAATCAGACCACGGCAGGAGCGCGCGTATGAAGGTCCTCATCACCGGCGGCGCAGGGTTCATCGGCAGCACCGTCGCCTCCGCGCTGATCGACCAGGGGGCCACCCCCGTCCTGTTGGACAGTCTGGTCACCGGGCGCGAGGCGTACACCGCCGGGCGGGTCTTCTACCGCGGCGACATCGCCGACGGGCCGCTGATCGACCGGATCTTCGCCGAGCACCCGGACATCGAGGCGGTCGTGCACTGCGCCGCGCTCATCGTGGTGCCGGAGTCCGTGGCGCAGCCGCTGCGCTACTACCGGGAGAACGTGGGCAAGACCGTCGAACTGCTCGGCCACCTCGAGCGCAACGGCTGCCACCGCGTCCTGTTCAGCTCCTCCGCCGCCGTCTACGCGGCCGGGCAGGACTTCACCGTGGACGAGGATTCCGCGCTCGACCCGGGCAGCCCGTATGCGCGGACCAAGGCGGTGGTCGACGGACTCCTGGCCGACGCCGCGAACGGAGGCGGCGCACTGCACGCCGTCTCGCTGCGCTACTTCAACCCGATCGGCGCGGACCCGAAGATGCGCACCGGGCTGCAGATCCTCAATCCCACGCACGCGCTCGGCAAGATGATCGAGGCCTGGGAGGAGGGCGAGGTCTTCCGGCTCACCGGCACCGACTGGCAGACCGCGGACGGCACCGGTATCCGTGACTACATCCATGTCTGGGACCTCGCGCAGGCGCACGTCGCGGCGCTGCGCAGGTTCGACGAACTGGTCGGCGGGGACCGGCCGCGTCACACGGTGATCAACCTGGGTACCGGTACCGGCGTGACGGTGCGTCAACTGGCCGAGGCCTTCGGCACGGTCACCGGCAGGCCGCTGCGCACCGAGGACGCGCCGCGCCGCCCGGGCGACGTCGTGGGTGCCTACACCCGCTGCGACCGTTCTGCGCGGCTGCTGGACTGGCGCGCGAAGTACGCGCTCGAAGACGGCATCCGGCACGCCCTGGAGTGGCGTCGCCGCCTGCTCGCCGAGGTCGCCGCGGAAACGGCCGGGTGACCGCACCGGCGATCAGGCGGCGAATACGACGGACTCAGTGCCCGCCGCCCCCGATCCCGAGGGCCGGGCGCTGACCGGCGTACCTTGACGCCGCATCCCCGAACGAACTATCAATGCCCTGTGACAACGTTGTCGTTCCGGCGCCCGCGCCGCGCCGCATCCCCTGCCGTATCCCCGTTCTCCTCCCCACGGCCGTCCCGCACGCGCTACCGGTTCCGGGCGCTGGCCGCCGTCGCCGCCGTGACCGCCAACGTCGGCGCGGCGTCCATGCTGGCGCCGCTGCCCGCCCGCGCCGCCAGTGCCGTAGATACCGCCGCCTCCGCCGACGCACGGCCGGTCGTCGCCGACCCGGCGGGTCTGGTCGACCCGATGGTCGGCACCGGCAGCGGCGGCGACGTCGTCGGCCAGGTCGACACCTACCCCGGGGCCGCACTGCCCTTCGGCATGATCCAGTGGAGCCCGGACACCGGTTCCCGCCCGGACGGCGGCGGGTATGCGGACACGGACACCTCCATCACCGGCTTCAGCCTCACGCACGTCTCCGGACCCGGTTGCGCGATCGGCGGCGACTTCCCGATCCTGCCGCTCGCCGGGGCCCTGCCGGCCGACCCGGGCTCGGCGTCCGCGACCTTCAGCCACAGCACCGAGAGCGCCCACCCCGGCTCGTACGCGGTGACCGCCGGCGGGATCCGCACCCAGTTGGCCGTCACCGACCGCACCGGCGTCGCCTCCTTCACCTATCCCGCGACCAAGCAGGCGCAACTGCTTGTGAAGGTCGGCGACAGCGCGGGCGGCAGCTCCGCATCCGGCTTCCAGACGATCGGCGACGACGAGATCACCGGCACCGTCACCAGCGGGCACTTCTGCGGCCAGCCCGACAGTTACACCGTCTACTTCGCCGCACGCTTCTCCCGGGCGTTCACCGAATCCGGGACCTGGGGCGCCGCCGGCACATCCGTCGCAGGGGGCTACCTCACCTTCGACGCGAGCAAGAACTCGACGATCGCCATGCAGGTCGCCGTCTCCTATGTCAGCACGCAGGGTGCCCTGGGCAACCTCGCCGCCGAGGCCCGCACCTGGAACGTCGGCAAGGTCGCCGCGCAGGCGGCCGCCGCCTGGAACCGGCAGCTCGGCACGATCGGCATCTCCGGCGGCAGCAAGACGCAGCAGCAGACCTTCTACACTGCGCTCTACCACGCCTCCCTCGAACCGAGCCTGTTCAGCGACGCCGACGGCGCATACGAGGGCTTCGATGACAAGGTGCACAACGTCGCTCGCGGCCACAATCAATACGCGAACTTCTCCGATTGGGACATCTACCGGTCTGAAGTGCCGCTGCTGGCCACCATCGATCCCTCCATCGCCAGTGACATGGCCACCTCGCTGCTCAACGACGCGGCCCAAGGCGGCGCGCTGCCCAAATGGCCCGTCGCCAACGCATACACCGGCGTGATGAACGGCGACTCCTCGGATCCGATCCTCGCCGACACCTACGCTTTCGGCGCCAAGGGCTTCGACGCGTCCACCGCGCTCGCCGACATGGTCAAGGGCGCCGACGGAACCTCGGCTACCGGCCAGGGCTGGTTCGTGGAGCGGCCCAACGCCGCCGCCTACCTCCAGAACGGCTACGTACCGAACGTCGGCTCCGACTCGATCAGCCCGGTGCCCAACGGCGCCTCGGAGACCCTCGAATACGCCCTCGACGACTTCGCCGTCTCCCGGCTCGCCCAGGACCTCGGGCAGCACTCCACCGCCGCGACCTTCACCGGCCGCTCGCAGAACTGGGCGAACGTGTTCGACACGGCGGACGGCTACGTCGAGCCGCGCGACGCCCAGGGCGCCTTCCCGGCCGGCCCGGCCGTGCCGGCGCTCACCGGCTTCGGCCAGAACGGCTTCCAGGAGGGCAACGCCGCCCAGTACACCTGGATGGTGCCGCAGAACCTGGCCGGCCTGATCCAGGGCCTCGGCGGCGACCAGGCCGCGGCCGCCCGGCTGGACACGCTGTTCACCCAGCTCAACGCCGGACCGAATCAGCCCTATGAATGGGCTGGCAACGAGCCCGCGCTGGACACGCCCTGGGCCTACGACAGCGTCGGCGAGCCCTGGAAGACCCAGCAGGTCGTGCGCCAGATCATGACCCGGCTCTACTCGCTCGCGCCCGGCGGCGAGCCCGGCAACGACGACCTCGGCGCGCTGAGCTCCTGGTACGTCTGGGCCGCGCTGGGTGTGTACCCGCAGACCCCGGGCGTGCCGATGATGGTTCTCGGCGCCCCGCAGTTCCCGCACGCCGTCATCCACGGCGCCTACGGCCCGCTGGTCGTCAACGCGTCCGGCGTCGGCGACGCGTACGTCCACGGCCTCACTGTGGACGGTCAGAACACGGACAAGACCTGGATCGACCTGTCCCGCACGCACGAGCTCGACTTCACCCTGTCTACGAGCCCGAACACGCAGTGGGGCACAGCGGCCGCCGACGCCCCGCCGTCCTACGGCGCCGGACCGGTCAGCTTCCCGCCCAGCACCCACGCCGCCCTCGAGGTCGACCCCGGTCAGGTCCGGCTCGCGCCCGGCGGCAGCACCACGGTGACCGTGGAGGCGGACGACACGCTCGGAACTACGGGCTCTGCGACGGTCACCTGGTCGGCGAGCACGCCCGCCGGCTCCGGCCTCACCGCAGACCCGAGCGGCTCGACGCTGACCGCGCCGGCCGGCGGCAAGGCGAGCGCCACCGCCACCATCTCCGCCCCGGCGAACGCGTCCACGGGTTACTACCAGGTGCGCTTCGCGGCGAAGGCCTCGAACGGAGCGGTCATTCCGGGCGTCTCGCTGTTGGTGACCGTCGCGCAGCCGGGGGAGAGCATCCCGACCGCGTACGTGTCGAACTACTCTGACAACACCGTGACGCCGGTGGACACGAGGACGCACAACGCCGGACCGGCCATCCCGGTCGGAGGCGGCCCCGACGGAGTGATCGTCGCGGGCGGGAAACTGTTCGTGGCCAACAACAACACGAACGACGTCACCGTCATCGACACGACCACCAACGCCGTGCTCGCCACGATTCCGGTCGGCAGCGTCGCCGCGGACGTCGCCGCCACCCCGGACGGAAAGACGGTGTGGGTGACCAACTTCGGCGACGGCACCGTCCAGCCCATCGACGTCGCCACGCTCACCGCGGGCAGCCCGGTCACGGTCGGCAGCGAGCCCGAGCGCCTCGCCGTCAGCCCGGACGGCAAGCAGTTGTGGGTGGCGAACCAGGGTTCCGGCACGGTCAGCGACGTGAATCTGGCCACTGACACGGTCGCGCACACGGTCTCGGTCGGCGCCGCGCCCTTCGGCGTGGCGGTGACCCCGGACAGCGGAAAGGTGTTCGTCACCAACGGCGGCGGCTCCTCGGTCTCGGTGATCGACGCCGCGGCCGGCACCGTCGCCGCGACCGTCCCGGTCGGCGCCGGACCGCAGTACGTGCAGATCTCGCCGGACGGATCGACCGCGTACGTCGCGGACGCGGGCGCGGGCGGCATCACCCCGATCGCCGTCGCGACACTCACCGCAGGGTCCTTCATCGCCACCGGCTCCGGCGCCTACGCGGTCGGCTTCAGCCCGGACGGGACCACCGCCTGGGTGGCCGACTCGAACGTGAACGACGTCGTGCCGATCACCGTGGCCACCGGCGTGGCCGGCGCGCCCGTCACGGTCGGCGACGTCCCGGACGGGGTGACCGTCACCGGCTGATCCGCCCCGCCCGCGGCGCGCCGGCGATCCGGTGCCGTGGCGGGCCGGCGGGTCGGCGATCCGCACAGCTGCTACGGCGCCGCGCCCCACCTCCGGGGCGCGGCGCCCGCGCGTTCCCGGCGCTGGAGTTCCGGCGGGTGAGTTCGGCGGGGAGTTCCGGCGGGCGAGTTCGGCGCGGGCGTCTTGACAGCCCGACAGGTCTAGTCCAATCTCCGAGGCACCGGCACAGCACCACTCCACCCGCCCCGTGCCGTGACCAGGAGGCCGCCATGCCCCATGCCCTCGGCCACCGGCGACGACAACTCGTCGCCGCCCTCGGCTCGCTCGCGCTCGCCGGATCCGGCCTCGCCGCCGTCGTCCTCGCGGCCGCGCCCGCGACCGCCGCCGCGACCAATCTGCTGAGCAATCCCGGCTTCGAGACCGGCACGCTCTCCGGCTGGACCTGCGACTCCGGCACGGCCGCCGTCGTCGCCAGCCCCGTGCACGCCGGCTCCCACGCGCTCGGCGCCACCCCCAGCTCCTCCGACGACGCGCAGTGCACGCAGACCGTGAGCGTGCAGCCCAACACCTCCTACACCCTGTCCGGCTACGTCGAGGGCTCCTACGTCTACCTCGGCGTCACCGGCGGAACCGACACCTGGACACCGTCCGCCAGCGGCTGGCAGCAGCTCTCGGTCACCTTCACCACCGGCGCCTCGCAGACCTCCGCGCAGGTCTACGTGCACGGCTGGTACGCCCAGCCCGAGTACTACGCCGACGACCTCGCGCTGACCGGACCCGCCGGGCCCACCCCGTCGACCAGCCCGTCCACGACCCCGACCGCGACCGCCTCGAGCACGCCGACGAAGACCGCCAGCCCGACCCCGACCGGCACCACCGCCTCGCCGAGCCCCAGCGGCACCGTCACCACGCCGCCGCCCGGCGGGCTGAACTGGAAGGTCGCGCCCTACATCGACATCACCGCGTCCACCCCGACGCTCGCCCAGATCGAGCAGGCCACCGGGCAGAAGACCTTCACCCTGGCGTTCCTGCTCGGCAGCAGCGGCGGCTGCGTGCCCGAGTGGGGCGGCACCATCCCGCTCACCGACTCCCGGATCATAGGCGAGATCAACACGCTGCGCGCGCTCGGCGGCGACGTCGCGATCTCCTTCGGCGGGGCCCAGGGCCCGTACCTGGAGACCACCTGCTCGAGCGAGTCGCAGCTCGAGGCTGCGTACCAGAACGTCGTCAGCACCCTGAAGGTCAACCACCTCGACTTCGACATCGAGGCGGCCACGAACACCTCCGAGGTCAACCAGGCCATCGCGCAGGTCCAGGCGGCCAACCCCGGCCTGGTCGTCTCGTACACGCTCGAAGTGCAGGCGGCGACCTACGGCCTGACGCCCGCGCTGGGCGTGCAGGTGCTGCAGAACGCGGTCGCCTCGGGCGTCAAGGTCGGCATCGTCAATCCGATGACGATGGATTTCGCTCCCGACGGGGATTGGGGCACGTCCGTCCTCGAGGCCGCGCAGTCCACCGAGGCGCAGATGGCCACTATCTGGCCGGGCGACACCTCCGCGCAGCTCTACGCGATGCTCGGAGTCACTCCGATGATCGGCGACAACGACACCGGGCCGGTGTTCACCATCGCCGACGCGCAGCAGCTGGTGTCCTGGGCGAACAGCCACAACATCGGGCGGCTGGCGTTCTGGTCCGAGGGCCGCGACAACGGCGGCTGCGCAGGCGGCGGGGTCTCGCCCACCTGCAGCGGCATCTCGCAGTCGCAGTACCAGTTCACCTCCATCTTCGCCGGGTTCTAGTGTCCCTCGCCGCAAATTCGCCGCAGAAAAAAAATCGGCCCCGGCATCCCGCCTGGCTGCGTTGCCGAGATGCCCACAGACGACCGAGTATGAGGGCATCTCGGCGCCTTGCCAGCCGGGCGCTGGAACAGATTTCTTATGCGACGGATTCGCGGCTCGGGATACTAGGCCGGAGTTCCAAGCCGGGGTTCCAGGACCGGTCAGGCACCGGTTTCAAGACCTGCCCGACGGATCGCGCGGTGCGGCGGCCTCGGCCGCCGCACCCGCATCCGCGCGGCGACGTATCCTGCCGCTATGCACGTGCGCCCGATGATCGAGTGGCCCCCGGCCGGACGGACGGCGGCCGCGGCCGCGCACGCGGTGCCGGACGCGCCCGAACAAGACCCGTTGACGCAGGTCGCGCAGCTGCTCGCCGACGGCGCTGTCGCCGTGCTCAGCGGCGCGGGGCTCTCCACCGAGTCCGGCATCCCCGACTACCGAGGCGCTACCGGCAGCCTGCGCCGGCACACGCCGATGACCTACCAGGAGTTCGTCTCCAGCGAGACCGGCCGACGGCGCTACTGGGCGCGCAGCCACCTCGGCTGGCGCACCATCACCAGGGCCTCGCCCAACGACGGGCACCGCGCGGTCGCCGCGCTCGGCGCGTCCGGGCACGTCTCCGGCGTGATCACGCAGAACGTGGACGGCCTGCACCGGGCCGCCGGCACACCGGACGCGGTGGAGCTGCACGGCAGCCTGGACCGGGTGATCTGCCTGGGCTGCGGCGGGCAGAGCACCCGCGAGCGGCTCGACGCGCGGCTGCGCGCCGAGAACCGCGACTTCACGGCGGCGAGCACGCACATCAACCCGGACGGCGACGTCGAACTCGACGATGCGGCCGTGGCCGGGTTCCGGATCGTCCCCTGCGAGGCCTGCGACGGCGGGATGCTCAAGCCGGACGTGGTCTTCTTCGGCGAGAACGTGCCCAAGCCGCGGGTACGGCAGTGCTATGAGCTGATCGACCGCTCGCGCGGGCTGCTGGTGCTCGGCTCGTCCCTGACGGTCATGTCAGGGTTGCGCTTCGTACGTTACGCGGCCAAGGCGGGCAAGCCGATCGCGATCATCAACCAGGGCGAGACCCGCGGCGACGAGCACGCCGCGGTACGCGCCGACCTGCCGCTCGGCCCCGCACTCACGCGGCTGGCCCGGGAACTCGGCGCCGACGCGCGACTTCAGCAGACGCAGACGAGGAATCCGGGAGTGGCCGCATGACCGAGGAGCAGACGCGTGAGGACCGCGAGGCGTGGAACGAGCGCTACGCAGGCAGCACGCGGGTGTGGAGCGGGCAGCCGAACACGGAACTGGTCGCGCAGCTCGCCGGGCTGACGCCGGGACGCGCGCTCGACCTCGGCTGCGGCGAGGGCGCGGACGCGGTCTGGCTGGCCCGGAGCGGCTGGAAGGTCATCGCGGTGGACGTCTCCGACGTGGCGCTGGAGCGGGCCGCCGGGCACGCGGCGGACGCCGGGGTGGCCGACGCGGTCACCTGGCAGCGCCGGGACCTGGTCGCCGACTTCCCGCCCGGCGAGTACGACCTCGTCTCCGCGCAGTTCCTCTACCCGCGCGACCGGGACAATGCGGCGCGCGAGGGCATCCTGCGCTCCGCGGCCCGCGCCGTCGCACCCGGCGGGGTGCTGCTGATCGAGAGCCACTCCGGCTTCCCGGAGTGGGAGAAGGACCAGCACCACGCGCACGCCGGGATGGTCTTCCCGTCGCCGCAGGAGGTGCTGGACTCGCTGCTGCTCGAGCCCGTGGAGTGGGAGGTGCTGGTGTGCGCCGAGCACGACCGGGTGCAGAACGACCCGGACGGCAACCCGACCCGGCGCATCGACTCCACGCTCAAGCTGCGCCGCGTCGCAGCGCCCTGAGCTGAGGGGTGAGGACCTCGCGGCCCTTCACGGCCCGTCCTTCACAGCCCCTTCACGACGAGGTCGAGGCGCGCGGAGGGATCGGTGGCGGCCTGGTAGTGCCTGTCAGACTCCTGCCAGCGCCGGTTCCAGTCGCCGGGGCCGTGGTCGTGTCCGCGCTCGATCAGCCGCTCCATGCACACCTCGAGCGGAGTGTCGACGTACACCGTGAGGTCGTAGAAGCCCTCGAGTTCCGGCCGCGCCGTGAACATGCCCTCGACGACGACGTATCCGTTCGCCGGCACCGGATGCCGCTCGTCCGGGGCGATCCGCGCGCTGGGCCAGTCATAGCGCTGATACTCGGTGGAACGCCCGGAGGCGAGCGGCACGAGCACCTGGTCGCGCAGCCGCTCCCAGTCGAAGTAGCGCTCGTAGCCCTCGGCCGGGGTGAGCGAGAGCCGCTCGTCGGGGTCCATCACGCGGTAGAAGTCGTCGCCGTGCACGACGGTCACGGCCGTGCCGTCGGCGGCGAGCACTTCGGCGAGCGCGCGGGCGAGCGTCGACTTGCCGGAGCCGCCCGCGCCGTCGACGCCGATCAGCGCGAGGCCGTCGAGGACGCGTGCGGAGACCTCCGCGGCGATGAGTGTTGCATTTTCATGTGCAGAGGCCACCGGAGGATTGTCGCCGGGCCGGGCCCCGTGCGCAACGTGGATATCAGGAGTCTCGTCCGGGCGGTTCCGGTGCGCGGGGGAATGTCGGCATTCGACCGTCACGTGTTCGTATGCTGAGCGGACTGCGGGCGAAGGAGGACGCGCGGCTGAGGCGTGAAATGAGGCGCGAGGGCGAGGGACGCGGGGAAGCCGCGGTCGGTCGATGACAACGCTGTCACGCACCGTTGCGGCGCACGACGCGCGGCCGGCGGCGTGCCACTGACCTGCGGTTTGTCAGCCCCGCGCCGCTCGTGCCGCGAAGTGCCGGCGGCCGCCCGCGCGCATATCCTGGAAGTGGCCCTTGACTTAAAGCGCTTCAAGTGTCGGAGACTCGAGCCATGGCGGTGACGGAACGGTTCAAGGCCCTGGAGAGCGAAACCCCCCTGACGATCCAGGAGGTCTCGCGGCGCAGCGGCCTGTCCGAACCGACACTGCGGTACTACGAGAAGATCGGTCTCATCGAGCACGTCGAGCGCGACGAGAGCAGCGGCCACCGGCGCTACGGCCCGGCGGGCGTCGCCCGGATCGAGGCGCTCGCCTGCCTGCGGGCGACCGGGATGAGTGTGCAGGACATGCGCGCCTACCTGGACAGCCTCAAGCAGCAGCCGGAGGCGGCCGCCGATCTGCACGCGCTGTTCGCGCGCAACGTCGAGCGGATCGACGCCGAGATCGAGCGGCTGCACGTCCGGCGCAGCTACCTGCAGCTCAAGGCCGACATGTGGGCGGCAAGGCGGGACGGCGACGAGGACGCGGAGCACCGCGCGGTCGAGGCCGTCATGCGGGTGATGGGCCTGCTGCGCTGAGACCGCGCGACCTGAAAAGGAAACCCTTGCAATGAACGACACCACTCCTCCGACGCAAGCGCCCGTGCTCGTCACCGGCGGCACCGGCTTCCTCGGCACGCACACCGTCGCGCGGCTGCTCGCCGACGGCTACCGGGTGCGCACCACCGTCCGCAGCCTCGAGCGCGCCGACGAGGTCCGCGCGGCCATGGCGACGGCCGGCATCCCGGCGCAGGTCGCGGACGAGCGGCTGGAGATCGTCGCCGCCGACCTGTCCGCGGACGCGGGCTGGCCGGAGGCGATGGCGGGCTGTACCTACGTACTGCACGTCGCCTCGCCGTTCTACACCGTCGACCCCGAGCACGCGGACGAGCTGATCGGCCCGGCGCGCGACGGCTCGCTGCGGGTGCTGCGCTCCGCCCGGGACGCGGGCGTCCGGCGCGTCGTGCTCACCTCGTCGTTCGCGGCGATCGGTTACACCCGCAAGGCCGACGAGACCTACGACGAGACGGACTGGACGAACCCCGACGACTCGCAGAGCCCGTACATCAAGTCGAAGGCGATCGCCGAGCGGGCCGCCTGGGACTTCGTACAGAACGAGGGCGGCGGCCTCGAACTGACCGTGATCAACCCGACCGGCATCTTCGGGCCCGTCCTGAGCCCGCGGCTGTCGAGCTCCATCGCGCTGGTCAAGGCGATGCTCGAGGGAACGCACCCGCCGGTGCCGCGGATGTACTTCGGCGTGATCGACGTGCGCGACGCCGCCGAACTCCACGTGCGCGCGATGACGGAGCCGAAGGCCGCCGGCGAGCGGTTCCTCGCCACCAGCGAGGCGATCTCCTACCGTCAGCTCTCGGAGATCCTCGTCGAGCGCCTCGGCGGGAAGGTCAGTACTCTGCTACCGGTGGCCGAGCTGACGAGCGAGCAGGTGCGCGAGGCCGCGCGCAGCAACTCAGCCCTCAGCGACGCTGTCTACCACGACGGACACATCCCGATCATGCGCACTGGCAAGGTCCGCGACGTCTTCGGCTGGACGCCGCGCGACCCCGCGGACACGATCGCCGACACGGCCGAGAGCCTGCTCGCGCTGGGTATCGTCGCGGCGGGCGCCGAGGCCGTGGCTGTATAGGGAGCCCGCCGGAGGCTCGGCAGCCGCGTCGGACGCGGCGTGTATGCGCGCGAGACGTGAACGAGGGTGCGCAATCACGATGCTTCCTACGCCCTCCCGCGCCTCGCGCGCCCCCCCGTCCTCCCGCGTACGGCGCGCTACGATCAAGGCCAGGCAGCCGCGACACCACACCCACTCGCGGCGCCGCATCCGAGCGCCCGGGGGTGAGCCGCCCTTGTCCAGCCCGCACCCTGCCCGTGCACACACCGGTGCCGACGACAGCGTCGATGTCGGTGCCGACGTCGGCGCGGGTGCCGGCGCCAGCGCCGGTGTCGGCGTCGGTACCGGTGACGGGCGGCGGTTCGTCGGCCGGGCCGCCGAGGTCGCGACGATCGCCGACGCCCTCGGTGCGTTGGAGCGCGGCGGCGGCGGGCTGCTCCAGGTGGTGGGGGAGCCGGGGATCGGCAAGACGAGGCTGCTGAGCGTCGTGCGGGATCTCGCCGGCGCGCGGGGCATCCGCGTCGTCTCCGGCCGATCGGCCGAGTTCGAGGGGAGGATGCCGTTCCAGGCCCTCGTCGAGGCGCTCAACGGGGCCTTCGAGTCGATGCGGCCGGAGGAGCTGGTGCCTTCGCCCGACGCCTCCGTGCTGTCCGCCGCGATCCCCGAACTGCTGACACCCGGCCCGGACGCCGCGGCGGACGAGCGCGGCCCCGGTGGGCGCGACGTCGACCGGTTCCGCCTGTTCCAGGCGCTTCGCAGACTACTGCTGGCGCTGGCGGCGCGCCCGCTGGTGATGCTGCTGGACGACGTGCACTGGGCCGATCCCGCGTCGATCGACTTCCTGGACTTCCACAGCCGCCGGCCGGTCCCGGCGCCGCTGCTGGTCGTCGTCGCCCACCGGGACCGCTCAGCGCCGCCGCGGCTGACCTACGCGCTGGCCCGCAACACCGATTCCGGCTGCGTCACCCGGATCGAGCTCGGCCCGCTCACCCGGTCCGAGTCCGCCGAGCTGATCGGCGCGCCGCCGGGAAACAGCCGCGCCGTCGAACTGTTCGCCAGAAGCGAAGGCAACCCGCTCTATCTCCTGACGCTCGACCGGAAGGGCGTGCGCGGCCCCGGCGCGTCCCGGGATCCGCGGGCCGGCCGGGGTGGCGGCCGCCTCGAGTCGCTGATCCTCGGCGAGATCATGGCGCTCTCGGAGCGGGAGCGCACCGTCGCCTCGACCGCCGCGGTGCTCGGCGACCCGTTCTCCTCCAAGCTGCTGACCGAGGTCGTCACCAGCCTGGACGGGGCGGATCCGCGTCCCTCGGCACGGGAGGTGGAGGCGGCGCTGTCCGCGCTGATGGACCGCGACCTGATCCGCCCGCTGGCCGAGGGGCCCTCGCTGGCCTTCCGGCATCCGCTGGTCCGGCGCGCCGTCTACGATCGCGCCACCCCGGCCTGGCGGGTCGCGGTACACCGCAGGGCACTGACGCTCCTGACGGCCGCCGACGCACCGGCCGCCGAACTCGGCGGGCACATCGAGCAATGCGCCGACGGCTACTGCGCCGAACACGTCGCCATCCTGCTGCGGGCCGGCGAGGACGCGGTGGGCACCTCGCCGCTGACCGCCGCGCACTGGTTCCAGGTGGCGCTGCGCCTGCTCCCGCACACCCCGAACCACGCCGCGGACCGCAGGCGCACCGAGTACCTGCTCGCCCGCGCGCTCGGGCTGGGCGGCCGCTTCGAGGCCAGCCGCTCGCTGCTGCACGCGATCCTGCACGACGAGCAGTCCGGCGACGTGGTCAACCGGGCCGAGGCCGCGGTGCTTTGCGCCCACGTGGAGCAGCGGCTCGGCCGCTACCCCGAGGCGATCGCCCTGCTGCGCGCCGAGGTGGCCCGGCTGGGCACCGCGGTCTCGCCGGAGCGGGTCAACCTGTGCCTGGAGTTCGGGCTCACCGCGCTGCTGGCCAACGACTACCCGGTGGCGCGGGCCGACATCGGCTGGGCGCGCGAGGCCGCGCGCTCCTGCGCGGACGCGCTCGGCGAGGCGACGGCGCTGGCCTTCGGCGCGTTCGGCGAGATCTGCGAAGGCCACACCGCCGACGCCCGGGCGGCGGCGGACCGCGCGAGCGCCGTGGTCGACGCGCTGCCCGACAGCGCCCTGGCCGGCGAGCGCGAGGCCCTGTGCATGCTGGGCTGGGCCGAATTCCTGCTCGAGCGCT
>Ga0310811_10002840_pt1 | contig 21726 bp, 23 predicted proteins | sample YCmetagenome_FD_207642 | JGI IMG/M metagenome (GOLD analysis project Ga0310811, IMG submission 207642) | Soil microbial communities from experimental microcosm in Duke University, North Carolina, United States - YC | ecosystem: Engineered > Artificial ecosystem > Soil microcosm > Unclassified ...
GCTCGTTCAGATCTCAATAGGCGCAGGCGCAGGCGGTTGGGTAGCCTATGGCATACTGATCGTCCTTTACCTTGTTTATCTTACGTTGTTTCTGATTCTTGTTATCACTAGCCGGGATCATGATTCAAGAGGCTCTGGTTCCAAAAGTTCCAGCTCCTTCAACTGGTCCAGACGGCACAGACATTCCCGAACATCCCGCGAAACTCCTCTCCGGCGTCCCTGTCAGCATCAAAGACTATTGATATCGAAGGCTACGACACTACTGTTGGTTATTTTTCTAAAGTTAATCATCCCGCTTCGTCGTCTGCAGCGATAGTCCGACTTCTTCATTATGCAGGGGCAATCGCTCACGTGAAGACTACCGTACCCCCCGGTCTTCTCGGAATGGAGACATCATCTGACCTTTTTGGGCGAACGAGAAATCCGTATAACGAGAAGTTCTCCAGCGGCGCTTCGACTGGTGGTGGGGGCGCACTTTTGCGGGGAGTGTCATCGAAATCGGCACAGATCTTGGCGGCAGCATAAGGTTGCCTGCCCATTATTGCGGACTCTATGCTATGAGGTCTTCGATAGGGCGGTTTCCATGTCAGGGCACGCATGCCCCTGTACCTGGATTAGAAGCAGTGGCTACTACATCCGCTCCGATGTCTCGAAGACTGGAAGACCTTGAAGAATTTTGGAAGCGTGTTGTGGAGATGCGGCCATGGGAGTATGACCATATGGTTCGCTAAGTTCTCATTTCTAACATCCACCAGACCTAATGATTGCCGCAGTGCGTCCCATTATCTTGGCGACCCGTAAATCCTCAAGAGACGAAGCTGAAGTTTGGAGTGATTTGGGAGATGGTCAGCCCCCTTTACGCTGCTTTTTGCATTCGTTCCTCATATCCCTAGGCATCGTTTCTCCCTCTCCTGCTTGTCGTCGTACTTTGGAATGGGTCTGTGATGCATTGGAGAAGCAAGGTCATGGAGTAGTTGAATTGTGCGCTCGAGCCGCTCTGATCTTGAATTTTGCTGACCAATAACATCACCCAGTGCACCCCCTAGCATCCCAGAAGGTCTGAATGCCGGACTTCAGTTATGTTTTGGAGATGGGGGTGAGTACTGAACAGTATTTGCGCGCAGAGACGTTCCTGAAGACGCTGATCATCGTTTCTGATGCCAAGATCACGGACGAAGGCTCTCTCGGCACTAGTTCATTCGCGTGGTCCTATGTCTCTTCAATGGATATACCCGGTATGTTCTATGTTTCTGAAAGCTGTTTCTGGTATTCATTTGCCTTGTTCCTTCTGCGTAGGCTCGGACTTCGAGCTAGCGATTCGCGTTGGACCTGCATCTTCGAGCAAGTGTCCACGGTGCTGGACGTATACTCATGAAGAGCAGCCTGATTTATGTCCCCGCTGTGAGGATGTTTAGACTAGATTGTTGGCCGGTATAGTACACACATATATATAGACTACGATACTAATCCCACCTCTTGCACTTGTTTGAGCTTGATTTCGAGAAGTGGATCCGTATCAAATGGTTGCATAATCGTCAATACACTTTGTTTCAACCCTGAGCCCGAGATGTGTAACGCTCAGCCTACCTGGCGGCGCGTTATAAAGCTTACTAGATGAGTCACGGAGGTTCAACGTTAACCTCGAGTTGTTCAGACTTCGTCCTACTGTTTCTATGTGATTTGCAAGGTTCTGACCATGACAGAGGACCCTAATTAGTACTACTGGTTTGACTGCTACTGCCGTGGCTGTTACTGACCATCGGTTCAGGCCAGGACCCCGGCTGCTCCCTATACCGCATGTCCGCAATTTTCCTCTTGGGGCGCAACACTTTCGAGGCTCACGGGGCGCACTTCGGACATGCTTGGTACCAAAAAAGGAAACCCTCTGCAAAAATTTCGTGCTACTGGATTCTAGCTATGTATGCCCACGGTTCTGCTTTTTGCGAGGCCGTACGGTGAACTGTGATGCAATAATCTCGTACACTTTCACCATACCAGCTGTTTCCCATCTGTAGAGACAGATAAATCTATGTTTAACGTGTTTTGTAGAACTAAAACTTGCCGTTCGAAAGCCCATGGTTTAAGAGTGTGATACCGGTCGTCTGAGACGCTGAGCGCAGATGTTCCGAGATTGTAGACGAGTTCCTTGATACTGGCAAGTGTCCATAAATGTCCAGTGGACTTACTGTAGTGCCAAACTTGAAATGAGTTTTCATTTTCTTCAGGGTGCGTCTTAGAAGTTCAGGAATTAAAATCAGTACAAGCATGCAAGAAAGGTCGTAGGTACCACTTACCTGAACGAAAACCCGCAATCCTAAGTTTGTCAGTGACAAAACATCTTTGGTGCCAGCGAAGAGAACACTCTCATGCTGAGTACCTTTACCACTGCCATTCTTCTTGTACATGCAAACCACTTCACCAATATAGCGGCCCTGCAAGCATTGCATGATAACAAATGACCCAATGGCCAGCGGTGATATGTCATTGACATTTCGTGTTGTAATTCCAGGCACTGAAGAGCGAAAAAAAAATGTTTAGTGACGGTGACTCAGAGTGATCAAGTGCGACACATACAATTATCTTCAAGGCGTGGCACAGCCGCAATTAGTTGCTTTGCGGTTGCCCAGTTGCCAATACTAGCAGAAGAGCTTCCACCACCATTGTCATGAGCAGGATTCGCCTTGGTACCCATCCAACGCTCAACACGTGAGTAGCCACCCTGTCGCTTGTGCATGAGGAGCTGCAGGTCATCGTTCGTGTGAATTGAATGCCGAAGGACATGTTGAATTTCATTTGGACGTGCCACACCTGCAAACTCGTAAGTCAAATCCATCTCCAAGTCCATCACTACAAAACGCACCATTACCCTCCGACATGTCAAGGCCAGCGGCTGAGTTGAGTTGTGCTGTGACTCTGGCTAGGTCTTTCGGCTCGTAGTGGGAGTATTTGGCCTTCTGCTCGAAAGATTTTTCGGAGAGAATACCTGAGTTTCGGTCATGAGATTTGCGCAAGCGAACCACAGCAGCAACATCTAGTGTGCGATTAAGAGTTGTGATTGAAATGACCTTGGCATGCTCGCTTGGACGGTTCGAAGGAGGTGCAGGATTAAGAAGGTTGACAATGCTCGGAACAATAACACGTGGCTTCTGGGATAACTGCTCTTCGAGTTCTTCAGCATCCTCAAGATCAGCCATGAGTGCAGACATGCGAGACATGTGGTGCAGGGCTTTCGCATGCTGGACACTATCCGGAATTGACGGGTCACATAAGTCATGGGCATCGCTATCAGCTTGAGCAACAGCCAGACGGAGTGGTGCGATGTTCTCCAAATCGTCGTCGTCGTCGTTCTCACCATTCTCACTGCCACTTTCACCCCCGTAATCTGCGCTGGCAGACTCCCCCAATAACCTGACTGAGAAGGCCATATTGTACTGCGCTTTGGCTCCCATATCCACGCATAGCAATGAAAAAATTCATCACTTCCGAGTCATAGCGTGCACCATACTTTGCATTAGGATTGTTATGGGTTCGTCCTACTTTGTCGGCTAATGCTTCTGTAATTTTGACAAATAAACCATGCTCCTGCAGATGCCCACTCTTTGCGTGATTCAACACAAGGACGAGTCCAGCATTTGGGTTAAATGACTTACATTTGCGTGTTTGAATAACTCAAGGAACACTCGTCCATAATCATCATTCTCAAGTAACTGATATGCTCGATGTACCCGTGGGTCCTTCAAGTATTCCTTCAGCTGGGCAGAGCGAGTTTGAACGAGTATCAGTGATGTGTTTATGACTCGCCGCTTTTCAACCTTATTCCGATCTGTCTCCGAAAGCTGCATATCAGCTTTGACTCGTTTTGAAGCCTATTATTTTCATTCAGATCATTTGAAATATGCCACTACAATGATGACCACTCACACGTCGAAGCTGCTGCTGTAGGCTCTTGTCTTTGTCCAGTGCACAGCATTGCTCACACATAGACTATCTGGTGGACACTTCAAACGTGTTATCAAGGCCGCATGAAGAAAAAGTCAAGTGAAAACGGATTTGCGTTCTTGAGGAAACATAAGCATGGTCTTCTCTAAATTTGTCTCACCCATCCAAACGTGTTCATAACCAAACAGATCATTGTCTTGAGCGTATTGCAAGTACACTGAGTTCAATTCTTCTGCTTCAGTAGAACTGGGAAGCACCCTAGAAAGAGAGCGATGGGCTAACGATTGTCTGCGCTTCTCTGCATCTGGCACTTGTCTTCAGCGGATTCAACGAGATGTATGAGACTGTGACGTACTTTCACCTATCGAATAAAGTGCAGTCTCTTCGCGCGAACCAAGTATGGGTGGGTTCACCCGCCGAACTTTGTGAGTTTGTGCGTCCCTGCATACAATAGAGAATCGACCTGGAGAAACGGCACTTCTCAAGCTAAAGCTCCGACAAGCGACGATTACTGACCGAGTAGCAGAGTATTCTCCACACCGCTGGCATCGAGTGCTTCCATCTTTACAGCCACCTCCATCGAACTAGTCCCAGTGTAGATGGCCATGCCACTCAAACGGACATCCCTGACAGGTGAGAGAGGGGCGAGAACGTCCAGTCTGAATCAAGTTTTAAAGCACAATTTAACTTTGCCTTGACGTCCACTAACCTATTGATGGAAGCAGTGACCATGTAAAAGCCTCTTTCACGTATACGACCAATTGTTTCCACGTCTGGTCCCAGTATATGCTTGTAAGATATCGATCCAGCCAGTGAGTCAAGGTGCTCCATAAGCATGCCAGTCCGAAGTCCACCCCATGCGTTAGTATACCGCTCAAGTAATTCCGGAGACGACGCAAATGGAAGAAGGATTTTGGCGTATGTATCGTACATGTACCGTGGAGGAAGCGGTTGTTCGGGTGCCGGAGCTTTTACAGGATGGTCCTCACTGGAAGACTTCGACGCCGAGGTGGCATTCATAGCTCAATTTTTTGCCACCTTTCAACATAATCCGTACTTGTGGTGAGTGGGATTGGCCTTCTCGCCTGTAAAACAGCCAACTCGACATGAGCAATATCGTCAAAACACTAGTTTTGATAGTACTGACCTATCGACGGTTTACCTCATAGACAGGCTGGTCACCAGTCTATCGCAAGGACATCCGAACGAGCGCCGGTAGCAACACTCGAATGAATCTTGCCTTCAGCAGCCAGTCGGTCCGCAAATTGCGCGATCTCATTGTCGTATTCTTCCCACTCAGGAATCCGCCTCGCACATGATGATTTTGGTTCTTTCTGTTAACCAAATAGGCATCAGACGAACGATTAATGTAGTCTAAGAGGGCTGACCGTCAAGGGGTTCTGGCACAAGTCAATGGTCTTGGCGCGGTGAAGGCGATCTGTGTTGCCTGCCTGCATATAACGTTCAGATGCTTCAGTGGGAGGTCTAGGGTGAGTTTGATGACATGCACCAGGTTTCACACTGGATCAGCCACGTCATCAGTACGATTCGAAGAATACTAGAGTTCAAGTTTACAACTTTACATACCCAGAGCCAGTCTTCATGAAGAGAGAACTAGCGGGGATTAATAGTTTGTATCATTCAAACAATCTGTAACGGAGTCACGCAGTAGGCTCGTGACCAGCCTGGCCTAATACTACCACGGTTAAACGAGTGGTGTAGATAAATTCTCACCATCTCAAATTGACGCATAGTCAGACTGGTTACGAGTCTAGTCACACAGCTTATTGCCCTCATTTATTATCTTACTACAGTTATTGCGCCTCGCCTCTCGGCCGAGGCGCATGCTACCCGTTTACACCTTGACTCGTTAGACTACCGTTTTGCCCCGGTCCTCGTAGTATAAAAGTTGTACCTAAGCGTAGTGTTACAGTAGCGTATTTTGAACCCACGAATAGTAGACTTTGATCCTGTCACTTCGAGTTTGAATACCTCTTCTTCTATTGTGCCGTTACCTTCGAGCTTTGTCAAGCTAAATAGCTAGCGTCACACAATCTCAACTCACTATCGGCACTTCTCTTTGGATGTTAAGATTTCGTATCGATTTGTTCAACAATTGCATCGAAGGTGTACACGTGTGTTTACGGTTCATACCGCCCGTGTCTTGTATCATTGCGGATACTAAATCGGACGGCAGAGTCCTGCGTAAAACATGTTATAACACGCGCGAAGGTAGTGAACAATCTCGCATTTCACTACAGCCTTGAAACTGAACAAGAGAAATACTAATGGTACGGATAACAATGCTGAAACAATCAGAATAAACTGGACCACCCCTCTGGAGTCTGTTGAATCATAAACTGAGGCACTGGGTGTAGTCCACGAGTCCCTGCTGACTACCGATCTTGTCGCCTGCTCGCCCTCTTCTTTGATGGACCTGGGGCCTGATACAAATTCGAGGCGTGATGACAGGCGATGAGAGAAAACACCAACCTCGTCTGTGGCCTTCTCCATTTCTGAGGATTTTGAAAATTTCTGTCGCGGTCAGGTAACCGATACGGGCACGGTTAGAGTACTTACCATTCGCCTTGCCGGTCTTGTCGACCTTTTGGGAGGGATCGTCCGCTTCACTCGCCGCGCTGCGAGGTCCTTCTCGTTTTCAAATTCTTCAATATCGGGATCGCCGTTCGCTAACGTTTCGAATGGAATCCGGTCAGCACGTCGGGGTTCTTGCTGATCAGGAGTTTCGGCGCGCTGGGTCAATTCGGATATGACTTGTTGTTTCTCACCCAGCTCGCCGCGTTGGGAGTCTTCTTGGGTTCGTCGCTTGGCATCGTGAGCGCGTTGTTCTGCTATCTGCTCTGTGGCCTGTCGGGCGATAAAGATCTATGTGCCAGTCTGAAAGTTCCTTGCGAAGGCTGTTCGTGGCGATGTTGGCTTCGTCGAGTATGTGTTGCAGCGAGCGTTCGCGCTCCTCCGCAGCACTGGCGCGGTTGTTAGATTCTGCCAGGGTTGCGTTCAAAGCCTATGTCACGAATGAATTTGCTAGCAAACATAGCATTAGAGTACACGCTACCAAAATTGCGCCATTCGTGGATTGCAGACGATCCTGTAGACGGGTGAGCTCAGCTCAAGGCGAAGAAGGTGTGGGATTACCTGAACTTCGCTGACACTTCCCTTGGTGAGCCCGAGAGTAACGAACTGGTCGTCGAAACGTTGCTGAAGAGCCTGTGCGAAGGTAAATATCCAAGACTGGATGGCGCGAGGCTGACCTTCAATGACGTCAGCGTTTCTGCGAATCCAACTGTCATGATCAAAATCTCGTTGCGAGAAGAGTGCTTGAACTACCTTTCACGTAGCTATCCTCTTCTCGCTTTGCATCTGCTAGTTGCGTGCATGCAGTTTTGAGTTCGTCAAGGAGTGTATCGCGCCCCGACGCGAGCTGTCCTGATGACTCCCTTTCTAAGTTCCGGATACCTGCCAGTTCCGCTTCAGTCATCCGGAGTCGCTCCCTGATAGATTCGCCTTCGGAGGTTAGGTCCTGCTGAACTGCCTCGGCATTCTGTAACGTGTGTCAAGATTTAGTAGGCGCTATCAGTAAAGTTTGGCAAGGCTCACCGCCCCTCTAGGTCCTTCTTGTGGTGCGTTACGGTGCTCTGCAAGATCTGAATTTGCGCTTTACCTTCTTCACGCTCAGAGATTCTAAGAATGCGGTGTTACCAGCAGATAAATACCAAATCATACTCTTGTCTCATAAATTTCATCTCTTGCATGGAATGTATCGTCGCCTCACATTCTTTCAAGCTGTTGCGGATAGAGTTAGGGAAAACGCAACATGATGATTGGATGCATTCATTACCGTGACTGGTAGTGAGCCACCCGATTTTCCGCTTCCGCAAGTTTGGTGAGGGTGTCAATCGTTTCATTCTTCTGGAGTTTCAGGAACTCAGTCATATCTGCAACACACTTCGCTGGATGGCCATGAGAATCGCTATGCGTCGAGGTGATAGCAACCAAACTTACAGGTGCGTTCAAGATTTGATGTTGTCGAGGCAATCAACTTTTTATCGTTCCCAGAACGCCCTTCCAGTTCCGTAAGGCGCATCAGGGTATCTATAAGCTCAGAACCCATATTTTGCAATTTTTCACGCAGGAGATCGGCCACCTGTTGGGCTTCACACATAACGTGTGGTGCTGCTTTCCCATATGAGGATGGACTCATTCTGAGTAAGTTCAGATTGTAGCTCGGTTATAACCGTCCTCATCTTGCCCACGTTGGACGGATGCCCAGTACCGTCAAGAAATACTTCAATTGTTCGAAGTTACAACATGGTGAGAGCAAAGATAACAGTTAGGAGAGGAAACTGACCTTGGAGGCCGGTACGAGTGTCATCCCGAAGTTCCTGAAGGCTTTCCATAGCTTTTCGGGCATCGTTCATCAAGGTAGATAATGGTTTAATTGAATCCGTAGTTCCTCACAAGAATCTCTGAGTTCGACGTAGCTGCATGAAATCGCTTGCTTGACAATTTAACTTGAGTGATTTCTTCGGATAGTTTTGTGTTCTGACGAAGCAACTGCTGGTTCTGTTGGGAGAGATCAGCGACAAGTTTAGTCTGAATATCAAGCTGGTATTCTAGCTTGTGGCTGTATTCCTGCTGTAATGGTGTTGATGGGCGTTGTGTGCTATAGAAAACTTATGAGAGTCAGCTTACCAATCTCGCTGGCTCAACCTTCACTTCATGCATCGTAAACAGCTTATGTCCATCGAGATCTGAAAAAATGTCATCAAATGATAACATATTAAGCGCATATAATCTCTGCAGTCCTCCTTCTTAACCTCCACGGTGGGACGCTACGATGATATAACATATTTTCAGAACCAACGAATATATGCGGCATACCCTTGCTGAAGATCCACCCTTTGCGTCATAGAAGGAAAACGAGCGCTGCGAACTTGGCCCGTGCAACTCCGCGCGGGAAGTTGTCCTGAACTTAAACTTGGGCACAAACAAGAGAGGTTGCTGCGAGCTGTTGCTAAATGCTGAGACTAGCGATTGTCCTTCGGTGTGTCCAGGTTGTGGAGTCATGGACAGAGGCTTTAGAGGATGACTATTATCAGGTTTGTGCACGGCCATTCTGTGTTCCTGATGAGGCTCCATTAAAGGCGCAGGTGGACGATACGGTCAATTTTTGGAGTACCAAAACGTGGCAGATGCAAGGAGATCGAGTGTGGCAGTTATGTCTACTGCGATATTCGCCTTCTGGTGAACTTCTTGCCATCGCAACATCCCAGAATATCCAAATTTATAATCGGGTGTGGCTATTTTGACGCGGTCCTGCCGCGCATGTGACGCAGCACTAACAAGCCTTGACGCGGCCACTGACGCGCCATTCCTATATTCTATATTCCACTTCCAGATCAAGTTGGATGAGTTCACGACCATTCCTTTGTTACTTTATTTGCCTCAGAGCCATGTACAACTAGGTATACATAAGTCAATGACTATTTTCTTTTCCTTCCTCTCTGGACCCTTCGAGCCTGTGGAGCACATCGACGTTTAACGGGCGGACATTCTTCGGCCGGCAGAGAAGGAACTACAGTTTGGGATAGCTCGTCTGCAGACTTCAAAGATGTAGGATCAGAGTTATCACTGAACAAGGGGCCGTGCTGTCAATCACATAGGTTAGATATCTATCGAAGGACGACATCCTTGCTTCTAGTGCAGTCAGACACTCCAGGTCGACGTCAGCCACGAAGCTATTGGTAGGATAGCTTATCAAGAGATCAGCCCAAGCCATCTTCAGCAGCATGCTATCGTTCCATTCTTCGTTTCGAGCTTCGATGCGTTTTTCGAAATCACAAGAGAACGCGTCGCATCTTTGACAAGTTGGAACCTGTAACTTGCGTGTACGCCCGATGGCACACGCCTTCTTTCAGGAGGTAATCGAGATGATCCTACTATACAAGAGTGGGACACATCAATCTGGCAGCAGGTTGGTCATCGCTGGAAAGGCCACACTGACGATATCAACGCCATTGCCATTCATCCCGCTGGCACCCTCATCGCTTCTGCATCTAATGACAACCATGTCCGTCTCTGGCGGCTCTCAGATCAACGAACCATCGCCGTCTTCCAACATTCATCAACATCTCCTGCGACGTGTGTCACGTTCTCTGTGGACGGCAAGTACATCCTCAGTGGATATACAGATAACAAGGTCTCAGAATGGGCAGTACCAAAGGACGCTCATTCAAAGGCGAGTTTCCATTTCTGACTCTCATAACGCAATTTGAGCATCCTTCATACAGATCCTTGATATCACAACAACCCGCAATGCTTGTCTGACTGGGGACATGTCTATCGCTGAAGAGCTCCTCGCCCAAGAGATCCATGCCAACGCCAACGACTTTACTTCATATGCCAATCGTTCGTTCGTCATGGCCCGGAAGCACGACTTGGACCACGCCCTTGAGGATGCAATCAAGGTGAGATGGACCCACTCATCATCATTGTCCTCTCACGAAAGGCTAACGTTCATCCGTGACATAGTTAATCAACGTTAAACCATCATTGATTGGCTTTATCTCGAAAGGCATCGTTTTGCCCAGGAGAAAGGAATGACCCATCTGTTGCCTGAGCTCAAGAAAGGGGCGCTTGTTGCGCAAGATCCCACGTGTATGTCAATTCGAGAGATATTTTCCCTGACTGACTTGAGATCTTTCATATGCAGGTTATAATCGTATGGCCATATTTTCAGACGAAGACAAACGAATTATGACAGAAGAGGTTACACACAAGTGGCGGCAAACGCGCACGCTGTATTATGTTGGTGCCGCCCTCTTGACTGTTTGTCATAGCTCACATCGTTCAATAGATGGTCATAGTATCATCACTTTCAGTGGCTGTTCAAGGAATGGACGAGGCTGTCATCAATGGCGCTCAAATCCTTTATCCCAAGCAGTTTGGCATCGGCGATCCGGATAGTAGTGCGTAAAGCTCTTCTATCATACCCACATCATCATTCACAAATTGTGTATGCAGGACGTGATTCGTGGCTAGTCGGTCTCATCAACTCTGCACCCTACTTGTGTGTGCTTTGTTCTGATCGCAGAATATCGTTCCTCATCACTCCACAGATGTTGTGCCACCATTTCTTGTTGGATGACACATCCGCTCAACCATTATCTTGGGCGTAGAAACACCATCTTCCTCACTTGCATGATCTCGTTCTTGACGTGTATCTGGTCTAGTTTCACAAATACCTGGTGGCACCTTTTCATCGCACGGTTCTTCCTTGGTTTTGGTATTGGTCCCAAATCTGCCACTGTCCCAGTATACACCGCCGAGTGTTCACCTGCACCAATACATGGTGCCCTTGTCATGATGTGGCAGATGTGGACTACTTTCGGCATGGCTCTAGGAGACCTCATTGACTCTGTATTCTACTTCATTTCAGACCCTGGTGTGACTGGTCTGAACTGGCGACTCACGCTAGGTTCTGCTGGTATCCCCGGTCTTATTGTTCTGCCTGCAAGTCCTATTTGTGCCCGAGTCTCCTTGTTGGTTAATCTCCGAGGGTCGCTACGAGGATGCTTTCAAGGAGCTTTGTCGACTTCGTTTCTCGCACATTCAGGCTGCTCGTGATTTGTACTATATTCACGTGTTGCTCGAGGCGGAAGACCAGATTAAGAGGGATCGCAGCCGGGTTATTGAGATGTTTACGCTTCCGCGTAACAGGCATGCTGCCGTTGCTAGTTGGATTGTCTTGTTCGGTCAGCAGTTTTGCGGTGTCAATGTCATCGGTGTGAGATTCGTGTTCATGGTTTGAGATGGTCATTAATGTGGTAGCAGCTCACTACTCGTCAAACATCTTCCTGGCTTCTGGATTCTCGCAGGGTGCAGCACTGGTTTTTTCCCTTGTATTTGGTGTGCTTAACTGGTTGTTCGCCCTCCCTGCTGTGTTCACCGTGAGTGGTCCCTTCCATGGTTGTTGAGTTTTCCTTAAGTATTAAGATCGAAACACTAGATCGACACTTTCGGGCGGAGGAACTTACTTTTGTTCACGTTTCCCTGCATGGCCGTCTGTCTTTTAATTGCAGGCTTTTCCTTCTGGATTACTTCGGAAACAGGGCGTATAGCTGGTGTTAGTATCGGAATTCGTACGTCATCCTTTTGGTACAAAAGACTGTCATTGATATTTACTCCTTCAGACCTCTTCGCAATCTTCTATTTTCCAGGCAATGGTCCAGTACCATTCACGTACTGCGCAGAGGCATTCCCTCTCTATGTCTGCGATCTCGGCATGTCTTTGGCCAATGCGACCACTTGGTTCTGGAATTTCGTTCTCTCAATTACTTGGCCGTTGCTCATCTTGACCTTCAAACCACAAGGTGCCTTCAGCTGGTACGCAGCATGGTGCTGTATTCTCTGGGTGCTTATCTTGTTATTCGTGCGTGAGACGAAAGGCAAGACGCTGGAGGAGATCGATCAAGTTTTCGCTATCGACGTTGGTATACATGCTGGGTACGGTCTGCGGCAGATACCTTACTATTTCAAGAAGTTCGTATTATTCCAGAACCCTGTCCCTGAGCAGCTTCATCAGTTGGAGGGAAGGGTATCGAGCACTAGACGGCGAGAATGGAGGTCGAGGCGGATCTGGAGAAGGCAAATGTATGATGTGTTGAGCTGTGGTGTGACACTTTACATCTAAGACGGATGTGTTTGATGGATTTGTTCGTGCTACTTGTCCATTGACATTTGTTGTCGATATCACCTGCACATGTATTGCTACCTGATATTGTGCACATTTGTACATGTGCTACTCATCCCATTTATCTGTTGAGATCAGTGTATCGCTCAGTTTAGACTCAGCCAACGTTGAACGATAATTGCACGAAATTCAGACTGTATCAAAATTTACGCCGAGGAAACTATGTATTATGATGAATAGTCGAAGGAGTTGAGAATCTCGAGATCAAAAAGGAAAGGGAAAATATTGGTTTATGAAAGATATTATTTATAGACTCGGAGGTATCCGCGGCACTTCAAAATGCAATGCATCTGGTCCGTCGACCTTCCACACAAAGAATCTGAGCTGATTTTATTGACGGCTACGGCTAGCTGCGCAGCAGTACGTTCAGTTAGACGCTCAGGCCTCCCGCCCGCACGCATCACTCTTTACTACGTCCGCGATCATGACTGCAACATCAAAGGCCCACTTGTACACACCACTGGCAGTACCTGCTAATGAAATCCCACAATTCCTATTCTTGCTCTCTTTCTCCCCATCACAAACATTTCTTCTATATACCTTCGAAGCAACTCCAAATTCAGAACTTTGGCGATCTGATATCCCGCGTTGCAAGGACGTCAACGTCCTACCATCAGCGAACTCATAAGTCACATCTTATTCTGCTGGACCAGATTCCTGGCATTCACCACGACCACTAACCAAGACCTATCGCTTTCGCCTCATTTCCACTACTATTATAAGGAGGCCGCTGGGTACGGATCCGCTGAGATGGCATACTTCTATATCACCGTCATCTAGTGATGGAGCACTCATCAATACCGGTAAGACAGAGTATGAGGAGCAATTGAAGGAACTTGTGCTGTGAAATCTCGCGGAAGTACACAATTTGGACTATAGTTTTTTGTTAGATCGGTACGTAGACATGCATGCATGGAACTGGAGCGACGACCCGCTCGTCATGGGTGAGTCTTTGAGTATTGATGTGAGCTAATCGATTCTCACTCTCCGCTACAGGTGCTTTTGCATTCTTCGGGCCCGGAGATTTTCAGGATCTATATGCATCTCTCACCGTACCCAATGCCGACAAGAGGCTCCATTTCGCTGGAGAGGCCATTAGCATTCGTCATTCGTAAGTGAAAAGTGGCTGGGTCGTTTCGATAATTATAACTCAAAGGCAATGTAACATGCAGGTGGGTCGTCGGTGCATTGGACAGCGCATGGCGCGCAGTGTATGAATACCTCCTTGCATCCGGACAGCATGAGAAGATTCAAAAATTCTTCGATCTGTGGGGCCAGAACCAAGAGTGGGCGGGCCAATCCAAACATGGAAAGTACGATCCAGCTGATCCGAACACCATGTTACGAGTTCATATGGGATGTACATATGCTGGTGAACTTTCTGGAGAGGTTAAGTTTTGAATAAGTAGTGATTATTTAGGTAAAATTGTCTGGATATGTAACATCGCTTGCTTTGTAAGATTATTGATGATTAATTCTTAGGCACTGGTACATATCGCATCCGTCAAGTGCTGGTTATGCTACCAGACCCTACCGCGTAGAATGAACACTGTACTAGGCGTACAGTCACTGTGATCTCACATAGTAATTGCATCCTTAACATATTGTATGATAACAAAATTCGTACAGTTTGTCTTCATCACTGGAGTAAACGCCTACGGAGCAAGGTTACTGCGAAGGACGCTCAGAGCTGATGGATTTTGTGATCAACGCGTGGATTATTTGACGTGCGAGCATTCATTTAATCGTTCCAGGCGGTTTCTCCTATGTCGCACCGCCGGAAGAATCCACCTCTGAGTGGGCACATGTCAGCCCAAAGCAAGTTTATTATATATTGCAAGGCAACATGAAAGGATTTTGAAACGGTGATTCGTCACTACCAGTAGATGACGGGTCTATCGTGCTTCAACTCCCATGCGCGGATGCTGTCTGGACTTTCAGGAGGATTTCTGACAGAAGTAGAGGCCTCGGGATATTTTTTACCCTGTAGAGTCGTGGGTTTTGCTTGGTTCGTAATTTGGTATCGGGCAGCTGCTTATAATATAAGAATTTTATTCAATTGAGCGATGTTCACAATATTTCATCCTGATAGGATCAGTATTGTGAAAATTCGAAACGTTACAGGACAGGTGCAGTACTAGAGTACGATAGGACTGCTAAGCTAAACGGCCACCACACACTCGATACTCGTACATCAGCCAATAGTCTATCTAGAATCAATAGGGGAGCTCACAGGCGCGTGATGCATCGATGCATTGATGCATGATAGTATTACCGGGAATGGTAGTACTACTACTTAAGCATACTTAATCACACTTATCTAAATTAATCTTTTTAATGTCCGACGTGCGGTATCCAGGTCTCCGCCCCGCACTTCAGATCTTACCGCGCACGCCTCTTGCTCTCACCTACCATAACCTCTAACAACGAGTCTTCGGTATTAAGTAAGTCGAAGTAATTCTTCTCCTGGTGCTGAGTAGCGTCCTTTAGCTTCTACTTTTCTACACAAATTACCATGGATAATTCAAAGGTGATGCAGACAGCTATAAAGGAGATCAACGCGCAGGTAAGTAAGTCTAACATGTAGGTTACCACTGACTGACCTGCTCGCGGCGGTGTGTTTACCAGACTGAACATCAGCTAAGGGAATACGACCTTGCAATCAAATTACGTGATGAAGCTGCCACCACCACATCCGCATTGCAAGAACAAATTAAAGAACGCGAACAGATTCTACGCAGAATTGATTCAGAGCAAGTCATTCTTTGAGCCTGCCTTTGCATACTGTAATGTGATGAGGTAGCATCCAGCACATTGAGAAGGAGCTGTTGCAGAAGCTCAAGACCAATATAAAGAACTTGGACGCAGAAAATTTGTGATAGGGTCAAACTCACCTTCAATTTCTTTGGTAGCGCTGCCTGTGTCTGCAGTATTCAAGTATTAGTGCAGCCCTGCGTTATTGTCCTCCCGATGTAATTTACAAGGTCATGCACAGCCAATAGTAATTGTGACTGAACAATTGAACGTTATTACCTTGTTTACCGTATTACTATACATCTCCGTCAACGAAATCGTACATGGGCCAACTTGGAATTCCCCACATTATTACAAATGTCAGTGTAACCTTCAACCTGTTAGTGCTATTGTGTAATATATATTGTGATATATGGCCTTCTACTTTCTTCACCAGTTCACTGATGGCTCCTCACTCTCCTTTTCCTTAGAGGGGGGTCGTGTCTCCAAACACTGATTCCAGTCTTCTCATTCTTGCTATTACGTGAGTGTTGCTTTCATTTCTTCCCGTTTGCTTAGAAGGTAGCTGACGGTAACTTACATCATTTCCAACTTCCCTTCTTGATGCTTTTCTCGGGATTGTGAATGCCAGGCAGGTCAAGAGAAGCGGTGGACGGATTCGATGTGACCGCAGCTGGCTCTCATACACATGAACCAGTACTGTGGAATGCTGCATGTACTCTGTGTATGACAACTGATACAATGCATCTCGCAGGCATGCTCTCTGGCGCGGAACAATGGGCTGCGCACCGACAGACAATGTCAACACATGGACGGAGCTGTCCTTTGTTATGGATATGGCTGGATTGCGCACGGAAAGGCAATGGAGGCAGGGTCATGTCTCCCAGGCTCGCTTGAATGAGCAGCGCTTGGTGGTGGGGTGGTAGGCGATGCAGGAGCTGGTGCGAGCGAAGATACAGGTGCTGGTGGGGGAGTTAAAGGAGGATTTCTTGTCATAGCGAGCCTGAGTCCTTTGAGAAGCCCATGGCGCTGAGAATGCTGTAATGAACCATGTGAGAGAGAAAAGAAGGATCCGCTGTTGCACGCACTTGATGCATTCCGCGGAAGAGATTGGGTTCTGTATCATAGTCATCTTGCAATTAACCCGGAATCTCCGCCTGCATAACAATCAGTAGTGAAAGAGTTGAGGAAGAGAGTGCATACGCTAAGAATACAGTCATTCTGCTCAGCGAGTGCACTATATATATCGTTTCTTAAATTCTGAGTGAAATAGGGATGAGTATGATAGCGTCGGGTGAGGTGGCTGAAAACTCGCCATTGGACCAATCGAGGCAGAGGCATTTATTCCGAGCGGAACACGTAGATATGTCTAATGTGCAAGTTGCAAGGATAAGCGTCGATGACCAAGTTTAGCTGCATGTCATTTACTTCCACGACACGACGCCCGATAGAATCGATATTCGGACAAGCGGCAGCCAGCTCTTTTATGAACAACATTGCCTCCTCGTGATTATCTCGAAACGTGGAATGAAACAGAGAATATGCTAGGCAGATTGAAGTTACCTTGATCAAGAGAAGAAAATGCTTAGTTTCTGAATTTTGGTTTGGGAACATGAATGCGACATTGAACGCTATCCTTGCCTCCCGTAGGTGGCCTTTTCCGTAGAGGGTGATACCCCTGGAGGTCACGAATGAAAGGAAGCATTTAGTAAGAGGGTCGACTCACCTTGATTGCATCATCAGGCCTCAGGGGTGAGGTCTCACCGACTGACAGATTATTACGACATTCAAAAGCAATTCGGCGCAGACCACCCTGGCCCGCATAAAAGAGGAGCGCGAAGCAAATCACAGCGACTGGTCAGTGCAACTTCAGGCCAATGAAGTAAGCTTCATAGAGAATGGCCGAAGCATCCCCTTTCGTTGACTAGTCTTCAAGGAGAATATCCATGCGTTGTGTGCAGAGTATCCTCTGTTGCTCGGTGGCCTCGTTCGCCAGCACATATATCCAGGATGATCTTGCACACAGCCCATGCATCGGACGTGGAAATGCATAAATCACGAAGGAAGCTGATGGAGAAGGCAAAGGCATGTCTCGATGACGTACGAGAAGGGCACAAGGTCTGAGACTGACATCCTTCTCTCAAATGCAACGAAGCTTGATGCGACACTCACCAGCAGCTTGCTTTGGATGCCTCCGAACTCGTGAAGCATTACAAAGCACTTGTCCTTGCGGTGTAAACATGTTTATCCAGCACGTTTCACTTAGGTTTTCAGTTTATGTTCCTCCCCTGTGTAATTTGCAAATGTTTGTCATCGCCTTGTATCTTTTGGCGTCAACCTATTTCCAAAACCGGCACATGGTTAAGGGGTGCCAGACACGAGGGAATGGATATGCGATATGGGATGATATGAAGAATATTGACACTGATCTATGTGAGCCCTCGAAAAGCTCGGAAAAGGCAAACATTGGTTGAATTATCAAGATACATTGTTAGTAAATGGTCTGAGCGCGGATTGAAACGCCATGTCCAGCTCGACGAGTCGCCAAGATCAGATTACACCGACTCGCGTGTTTGACTATATGACACGATAGTATCCTCGAATTGGATGACAAATTCTCAGTGTCAAAAATACTAAATTAGATTGGAAATTGGATAGACAAGATACTGAAAAGGCACTGATTGATCAAATGATGCGATGGAAAGCTCTCGAGCAGTATTTGAGACACTCAGACACCATACGCGGGTTCTACTGTGGTTTGAGAGGCGAACGAAGATGCTCGGGGGGGGGGGGGGGGGTGCTGGCAAAGGCCAATACTATGGTTCTTCAGCATTTGTCAGTATGTTGGACGACTGTGTCACTGTGAGGGCAGAGAGGAAGTTAAGGCCTAAGGCCTAAGGATTGAACCGAGGAGAGTTAAGCCGCAGTCTATTTGTAGAAACAGCGCCGCAGAGAAGAAAGAAGCATACTAAGAGCAGCCCCCATCAAGTTTCCTGCCGAACATTCTGGCTTTGGTTTCTTCCACGATGTGATTCAAGTATTGTGATTGACAAATACGGTATGACCAAGAATACATACAAGTTTCAAGAACGCCAACATTATAGTAGACATGTGATAGAGACAAGATTGCAGGTTAACGTTCAGAAGTGACAGACCCGCCCTTTGACATGATCTTGATTCACAGATTCGCAATCGCACTCACGTCAGAATAAGATTCCACGGTTCCAGGATTAATTCTGCGCTTGGCCTTTCGTCTACAGAGTTATGACAATATTAATATTAATGACTTTGTGACTCACTGTGTCTGGTGCTGCTGCAGTACTAGTCTCCGAACCGGTTCTAACTTCTGATGCGTCCCTTATCTTTTGTCATCCACCGCTCGTTATCTACTCGTTTGTTTGTTTGCGCCTATTTTGTTCATACCACTAATGTCAACACCTCACCAGCTGCGATACCTTTCAACACAAAACACAGACGCAATATTGTCATTAACGGAAGACTAAAATTCACTGTTCTGAACGCGCTCGTCTATCCATTTTCCGATCAGTGTTTTCGACACTGAAAATTTTCACTTGAATACGCGATGCTATGGTGCAATAACACCGAGCTTGCAGGAAGTTTGCTACTTGACCACTCCTTGAAGTCTCTAGCACGACAAGGAACATACTGTTTGAACTTTCTTAGATGGCGAAGGTCCCGCTCTCTAGAGTCTTCAGGGGATATTGAATCAATTTGAATGAGTGTAGCTCAAGGTGAGTTTTGTCCGTCGCTATTGGAACTGCTGCATCATGGCTTTCCGGACCTTGTCTTGCAAGCCTTTTGTTGATCACAGTTATATCGAGGACTTCTGGTGAGCTTAGGCCGTAAGGTAATTCATCATGCTATATATGATGGTATTTCCATTGGAGCGCTGCTCGAAGAGTTGGAGCGGGCGTATCAAGCCCATTTCTTCCACGAACATTCCTCAATTCTAAGGCAGCTTGGTCAAAGTCCATCTCATCAAAAACGTCTTCCTGATATATCATGTTCCGGCAGGTTGTCTCTGAATGCTATTTTCCATGCTATGAATACGTTGTTGGACATATGTTGGTATGTATTTTAGCTGAGGGGCAGGCTTACATGCACTGACCATACGGGGTGTAGAACACTATACTGTGTCGTGTTTGTATCGGCAAAACCACGACACATAGGAACTTATTGCGTATATCCATGCAAATAACTTGGCTGCATTAGCGGCAACACGCTTCGCTTCGTGACATACCACCGGAGACGGGGCTCTATGAACTGTGGGACAGCATTTGTTTGTTTCAATCTCTCAAGTCCAAATATCCAAGTCCTTTGTAGAGTTTACTCAATCCAGACGAGTCCGGGATCTGGTGTCTTTGGGTTATGAAATGTCACGGCTTAAGGCCTTCCTCAGTACTGTTATCTCCCAATCGAATGCTAAGGTCGTCGCACCCCGCAGAGGAATTTACCTCCTGCGTTAGTCAACGTCCTAACTCGATCAATTAATTAACTCTAACTTTTCCAAGCACTGGTAAGTTCTTGGAACAGTAGTCGGTGGCATTACCATAATCTCATTGTTCCATCTACAGTATCTAGAGGCCTGCAGATCCTGGTATAACGGCATCAAAGAGGAATTAAAGCACGTCGAGCGGGAGCTCAAGAATCTCTCTCCCGAACTCAAAAAGGTTCGCGCAACTAATGTAGCAGACTCAAATGGAACTGACCGTAATTACAGGTTCAAATTTCACACTCGAAACTCTTCCAGAACTCTAATCTGCTATTGACCCAGCTGAGGACGACGTGCCTGCCTCGTTTTGCTCCAAGATCGGTGTCGATAATATTTGAGAGTTCGAGGAGCGTCAGCTGAAAGTCACAGAGGAGAGTCAGGCGTGACTTAAATTCGATCAGCAGGTTGCGAGACTAACACATCAGTGAGTTCTATTTTTCGCAGTTTCGAGGTTGGGGGACGGAACTGACATGTGTGCGCAGGGTTCATTTTGAAGAAGAGCAGTTGAACTTGACACAATCATGCCTGGTGATGCTACGGAATGCGGCTGAAGATGAGTAACGGAAAGTAGCGGCGCTAGAAGAAAAAAGCAGACAATTCAAGCACTTGCTTGGCGTCTGGACGGGGATGTGATGCTATGGGACAACAAGATACATAGATTTCTGTAACGTGGGAAGGGACTTTCTCGACATAACGAGTGCTGACAATGGCAATGATAGAAGGAGGCCAGGGAGTGTTTTGTTCTTTGGGCGTAAGCCCTGAAGGCTTTCCGCCCCGAAACAAGTGTCTGAACCTGGGCATCGACGTGAACTGTGAGGGCGGGTGCTAGACTCATGACCAGCCTGGCGTATACTACCACGGATGACAAGTTATGCGTCTGCTCTCGCTCAGACTGGTACTACGCAATGTTAAGTTTCAAGATGCAAACTCACAGGATTTCCTGTTACAAGAGGGGCCGCGCAGCGGCAAGCACTTGTTGTAGATAGATAGATAGTCTGTTGTTCGACGCTTGTAGAATTGGAAAACTTGAACGTTTGAACATAAAACTAATCGTGAAAATTCTGGAAATATTCATCAGCGCATCTTTAGATTTCGCTCACCTCTTTCACAAACTCTTAGTACTGAACCATTGATCCAGTCTGAGTGGTTCAGTCTGAGTCTGAGTCTCAGGATCATCGATCATCTAATATTGGTGCTACAGGCCTTCGCCAATGTATCTAGGTCACCCACCGCTTGCTAATTCACGCTAATGCATCAGTCCCCTCAATGTTGATGCATGATGCATAATGTATCCCACCTGCCCTCCTGTTGTTTCGTGCCCTCCTGTCGTTTCGTGCCCTGTTCACGGGGGTTGCGGTCTTTGTACCTTAAGATTGCAGTCTAAACATGTAAGTTTGAGCGTAGAGAGCGGGGTGCATCATGAACTTGTGCATACCGCAGCTTGCCTTCGATGGCTTGGAGGCGGCTGTCACAAGGCGCAGTCCGACTCCTACTGATCTGGGCTGGCAGCCAGAGTTTAGGTGCTTCTTAGGCAGCACTGGTGGATAACTCGCAGATATACTATAGATTAGTACCTTCGCCTGCCTAATCAAGGGGCAACGTTGCAACATCGAACAGACTGTGCGCGGACCATGTCCATAGGTTCAAAAGGGAGCTTCATCAAGCGCCCTGACCATCACAACGAGACGACACACTGTATCCATTCCAGCATACTCACCACACCTTTGCTGCTGTGAGCGCGTCTTCA